>FWPV01012854.1_pt1 | contig 11654 bp, 8 predicted proteins | sample 2228371 | NCBI WGS metagenome assembly FWPV01 (sample SAMEA103939776, study PRJEB20133) | metagenome | reverse complement strand
GGTTCAACATGTGCAAGGCACTGCTGTCATCAATGCGGCGCAAGCCGCAGAGCCGGTACAGCGCGGAACTACGACGCAGCGCCGCCACCAGCGGCGCATAAAAATATCAATAAAATCAAATACTTATAAAAGCATCTCTGCGCCGGAAAAATCCACCCGGCACGAGATACCCCATCTGCACGGCGCGGGCGCGCCCTGGAGTGCAGATAAAACCGGCCCGCCTACTTCCCGACCGGCTCAACAGGCTTGGGCTTGAGAAAACCGCCCGCCACCGGGACCGTCTTCTTGTCCTGCTTGGGTTTCTTCTTTTCCTTGTTGCTGCGCTGCTGGCCTTTGGCCATGGTCGTTCTCCTTGTGAAGTCTCCGCAGGTTAACCCAGATACTCACAAACCGCCGCAACAGCTTGAGAACAAACATCCGCAACCGGTAAACGCGGTGCAGGAAGTCCTCTTGGGGGTGCGCCCCGAAGGAAGATGCCGCAATCTATGGCGTGGTGGAGGGATTGGTGCGGAAGTACAAATAGCGACCGGCTTGAATCCGGATTTACAAAATTACCCGGCCCCATCCGGCTTTATGATCATGTCTCCCCAGGTGAACATCAGCATGATTATGATCGTCGGTAACAACAACGACGATAGCCATTTCGATGCTCACTTGATTCCCAATAGGGTCTTCTCCAGATTCGCCACCGCATGCGCGTGCACTGCTTTCGACATGCGTCCAATATTGTGCAACTTCCATTTCACTGCCGGAAGCTGATCCACACCCGGAATACCCAGCAAATCCCACTCCGGTCTGCCGCGCTTCACCGACAACAGCAGGCGTTTTTCCCGATCGCCCAGCCTGCGATGCAGCTCCCCGATCATCCGCTCCCGCACCGCCTCCAGCTCGTCCAGCGCCACTGCGCGATTGGCCATCTGCAAAAACTGGCTTTCATACAAGGCCCGGATATCCTTGCGGTTGGGGCTGAGCGTATCCGCCATGTTGCCCTTGTGCCCGATCAGGTAAACCAACCAGGTCCGGAACAGATCATCGGTAATTCCCTCGTGCTCAAACAACACCATCACGTCGAACAAGTCACGCGGATGCTGCCGGTCGAGGGCGGCCATGAGCTTGCCGGCATACAGATCGTTGAAGTCCAACACCTGCATTTCACCGAATGCGATCCGCTCTTCCACCGCGGGCCGCACCTGCATGCGCTGAGCCTGTCGCACCGTGCCGCGCAATACCGGATTCACTTTGATCTTGATCTGCGCACTGCGGTCTCTGACACTCAGCGTGTCGCTGAGTCCTGATCGCCCATTGTCACCCAAGGCAACATCGTAAGCTGGTGAATACCCCGACAAAACCCCGGCAATACGCCGCAGCGCTTCATCAATCGCACGCAGCGAAACCTCCCGCTCCCCCACCGGCAGATAAGCAAGATCGATATCGACAGACAATCTTGGCAGATCGCGCACGAAGAAATTGATTGCCGTGCCGCCTTTCAGCGCAAAACAGGTCTCTTCCGCCACAGCCGGCATCACATCCAGCAGCAGCCTGACCTGCCCCCAGTAAGGACTCTCAGGCGGAATCATCCATCCGCTCCGGCAAGGTGATCAGATATTTCGGGTGCAGCCTGCCCCCGGGCACAATGACACGCTTGCCTTTGCCCAGATCGAAATCCCCGCTCTCCAGATGCCTGAGCCAGGGCTGCTGGTTGTGCTCCGCCAGCGCAAAAAAAAGGCGCTTGACCTTGACGCTGCGGCAGCCCGTCAGCAACAACTTCAGCCTTTGGGGGCTCAGGGTACGCAGTCCCTGCATCACCAGATTGGCATGGCCCACCGACTCGCGCTGCGGCACCTCGTCCAGAAACTCCAGGATCGCGCGTTCCGCAGTTGAATAAGTCAAGGGCTGGTCATGCTCGCCCCACTCGATCTGTTTCATGCCAAGTCCCGTGCGCCATACATCCGTTTCCCGCAACGAGTCATTGAGCACATTCAACGCCGCACCGGTCAGCCCGCGTCCATTCCCGCCGAAGAGTGAATCGCGGTGAACAACAAAGGTGTCTTTCAGCGGCAACCGCTGCACCCATGCCGGCAGGCGCACCGTTGCATACAGATGCACGGTCATCTATTCTTACATCCGCACAAAATGCCCGTAGCCCTGCACCTCCAGCGCAGTCAGCCCGCCCACATGTACCGGCAGCTTCAGCAGGTTTTGCAGCGAAGCCACCACCTGCTGCCATTTCAACGGCGATCCGGGGCGGCGGTACACACCCCGCGCTGGTGATTCGAGCCAGCCGCTGCCGACGTAATGACTCAACAGTTGCCGGTAATAGCCGCGCGCTTTCAACCAATCCGGGGTCGCCAGCAGGCCGGCAGGCAACTCGGACTGCAGACGGCTCAGCTTGGATTGGTTTGTATTTTCTGAATTTTGTCCAGTCATACTGGACTTTTTACAGATTTATCAAACCTGATGCAAGTTTGGATGTAAGAATATTTGTCCAATATTAATGGACAAATCGACATAAAATCAAACCAATGTGAGCAGATGCTGATCGATAGAACGTATATAACTATTTGTTTTTATTGTATTTATTGCAATTTCCCGGGGAGCTCAAGCCGGACTGACTCGGGCCTCCCAGCCTGCCTACCGCCCCAAAAAACCCCTCAAGCTGGAAACAATCCCCCTCTCACCCGCCGGCTTTCCCGCCTGGCTGACCTGCTGAATCCGACTGACAAAGGGCGACGCCTTGCTGCAGGTCAGCAGCAGCTTGTCCATCGCCCGCGTCATCGCCACATACAGCAGCTTCGCTTCCTCGTGGATGTCGAAATCCCGGTGCGGCATGTAACCGAGCCCGGGAATCGCCACCACCGGAAACTCCAGGCCCTTGCTGCTGTGCATCGTCAGCACCTTGACGCTGTCCTCCGCGGGATCAAAGCGCTTCTTGCCGCCGGCACCGCCCAGATGCTGCACGGGTATCCGGGCCAGCTTGAGTTGTTTGGCCATTTCCTCACCAATAAAGGCCGTGCGATACACAATCGCCATATCCCGCCACGGCCGGCCGGTCTTGTTGAAGCGGCGGAACTGTTCCGCCACATAAACCCTCTCCTGCGCCAGCGTTGGAAACTGCCGCAGCTCCGGCGGCAGGCCGCGGCGGCCGGCACTTTCGGGCTGGATCAGCGGCACGCCATCCTCCTCGGCTTGCTCGGGACGGAGGTATTCCTTGGCGAATTCGTAAGCGGTGCCAAGGATTTCGGCGGTGTTGCGGTAATTGAGCCGCAGGATAGTCGTGCGCCCCTGTGCCTGGATACCCAGACTGGAAAAACTGAACTTGCGCCGGGCCTTGCCGCCGTAGATCGACTGCGCATCGTCATAGAGCAGCAACAACGAGTTGGTCTCGGGATCAACCATCTGCGTCACCAGCTTGAGCCACTCCGGCTGGAAATCGTGCCCCTCGTCAATCATCACCGCGCCGTATTGCGCGCGGGGAATCTGGCCTTTATCCACGCCACGGATCACCGACTCCACCAACTGCTCAAAAAACTTCTCGCCCTTGGGCGGCATCACCACGTTGTAGAGCCGCAGTTGGTCAAAACACCAGCCGTGGAAAGTGCGCACACTGACCTTGTCATCGAGCTGTTTCAGCTTGATCACGCTCTGCAGCTTGGCGGCGAGCGCGGCGTTGTAACAAAGCACCAGCACCGGTTTATTCAGCACCGGCGCCAGCCGTTCACAACGGAAGCCGAGAATCAGCGTCTTGCCCGAACCCGCCACGCCATGAATCACGCGATGCCCCTCACCCAGACTGCGCGCCAACTGCTCCTGCTGCATGTCCATCACCCGCAGCAGATCCGGCAACATTGACGGTTCCTTGCGGCCGTCCGGCTCCACCGCCTCGGCCTCAGCGAGGCTCAATTGCTCCGGCTGCACGCGGATTTCCGGGAAGAGATGCCAGCGCACGCGGTCGATCTGCGGCATGGTCAGTGCCGCACCGAATTGCACCGAGAACATGCCCCAGAGCCGTTTCTGGAAATCTTCGGCCTCGACGTTCTCCAGCATTTCATCCCGGCAGATCACACGGTGCGGTTCGATCACCCTATCCAGCTGAGCGGACTCGAATTGCTTGCGGGTGATATTGGCCAGCACCACGCCATAACCGAAGGGCACGCACAGCCGCCCCTTGTATTGACCCTCGCCTTGCTGCAACTGCGGGTCCTGCTGCAGTAGATTGACCACCGCATGCGCATACTGGCGCGCCTGCTCAAAGGGATTGACGACTTTCTGCAGGCCCGATTGGCCATGAATGGAGAACTGCGCCTTGTCCGCGCGATCAATGGTCTCCAGCTTCCAATCCTTGACCTCCAGGATCAGCACGCCGCGCCGCGGGCTCAGCAACACAAAATCGGGATGCCGGGCCGCCACGCCGATGGGCACGTCATACCAGCAACTGTAATCGTCTTCGAGCTTGTCAACGAGGCGCTGGGCAAAGCGGCGCTCGCCGCCGGTCATGCGGCGGAGGCTGGCGTTCAGGGAGGGAATTAGCGTCGCCATATAATTTCTTACTAACTAATTTTGGGAGCCATTTCCACCGCCATTACTCATATCAATTTGCGTCCAGATACCTCAACGATATTAAAACTTTTCAAATGGCCAGCCTTGCTCGTGTTTCTAAATGCTCGGCAATAAACAGTGCATTGCGAATTCTCATAATCACGCAGTGCACTAACACCTAGACTATTTGTAATCAGACGAACAGCGCGGTCATTCCTCGCGTTTTCGGCAAGCTCAAATGCAACCGGCCGGCCCTCAGCTTTCACAAAAATACGTCCTTTGAAAGTATTGCTGTTGTAACTTGATATCCGCCCCTCTATCACCTCCGGCCTCTTACTAACGTACGTTTCTCGAATAAAGTTATATGTGTCCATACTAAATTGGGCACGCAACGGCTTACTCCGGCCAGAGTAAGTCGATGTGATCGATGCACCGACAGCACTATTGCTGCTCCCGTAAATAGGTCGATGTATTTCCTTCAAGGCAAACGAACACTTTTCAATCAGTGAATCTACCTGCGATTCACGCAATTTCGGAACATCAGATTTAGTCTTTTCTTTTTGCTCATCGAATAATTGGCCTAGTGATTTTCCATAATCGACATGAAAGCCCAAGCTTTCAGAAACCACATAATCGTAAACAGAATGCACTAGATGGCCCAACGGCGTATTGGAAGGCGCGGTTCCTAGTGCGTAGACTGCGCTAACAACAACTCCCGCCTTAATTACCCAGCTACCATCTTCAGGAGGTAGTGCGTATATTTGCGCCCCTTTAAGTGAGGGCGACTGCGTAATAATCTCACCATTCAGAACAAGATGCGTTGTAAGTGCCAATGATCGCTGGAAGCCGACCAGCGCATAAGCAACATCATATAAATCAATCTCATGTTCGTCCGCATTGCTCCCCGTATAGGACAATGCAAACTGAATATCAAAACTCATAAATGCCCCCCACGCGAAATTGCTCGCTAAGTCATGGTAAGACAATCAAAGTAATAGTCGAAGCGCAAGAAAATTAATGGGTATCGAAATCGTTATGTTTGGCATCTGTTACGACAGCAACATATATTTCCAGTAACGCTTGCCGCAATGGATCGTCCTCACCTACGTAACGCACTTGCATTCTTTTTATTTGCACTTTCGCACCTTCGTAAGCCTCACGAAATGCCGGTTGCTTGAGTAAATCATTGCGCGACCCCGCGGCCTTATAAGTCGCCTTTAAATTCCCCGTTGCTTCCCGTGCCAATCGCCATGCAAAAGGGCAGTCATCAGCCGCAGACACATGATCCTTGATTCTTTCACCTAACTTCCGCTTTGTTCTGCCCGCGTACAGATTTTCGCCCTCAGAGGAAAAAAGATAGACGCCGCCCACCGGCGTTTCTTTCGGCAACGTGGCGACCGTCACCGGCTCCATCGCCATCAATTGTTGATACTTTTCCTCCAGTCTTGAAACCAGATCCGCAAAAACTGGACTCATCAGGCACCCCCTCCTAAATCCAAGACACAACGTGCCAGAGCGAGCACACCCTGGCACTTACAATTTTTCGTCTTTATGATCTTACTTAAACAACAATATAATCAATAAGATGCGATCACATTGTCATCGAATATTACTTGCTTCTTTGGTCAGGATACCCAATCAGTTGGTCGGCCTGGAAAATCCAAACAAATGGCTTTGCAATCAACCTCTTTTGCTCTATTTTCCGCAAGGCACAAAGAAAAATTCTAACCAATGGTTTTTAGCGAAGACTCTCGAGTCAAGATTCCCTGCATCCTGCACCTGACCAGGCTCGGGTACGGCTACCTCTCGCTCAAAGATTGCACATGGGATGAAGATACCAACATCTTCCCGGTGCAATTCAAGGAAGCCATTGTAAGGATCAACCCCGGCATCGAGGACGAAGAAATTGGCCGGCTGCTGGATGACGTAAAGCTGTCAATCGAAAACGAAGACCTCGGAAAAGCCTTCTACGAAAAGCTGATCGCAAAGTCCGGAAATCGGCTGATCGACTTCAAGGATTTCTCAAACAACAGCTTTCACGTCGTCACCGAGCTGACCTGCAAGAACGGTGATGATGAATTCCGGCCCGATATCACCCTGCTGATCAACGGGATGCCGCTGGTTTTCATTGAGGTCAAAAAGCCCAACAACAAAGAAGGCGTTCTGGCCGAACACAACCGCATCATCACGCGCTGCCGGAACAAGAAGTTCCGTCGCTTCATCAACATCACGCAGCTGATGATCTTCTCCAACAACATGGAGTATGAAGACTGCTCCCCGCAGCCCATCGAGGGCGCTTTTTATGCCAGCCCCTCATACGACGCGCCAGCCTTCAATTACTTCCGCGAAGAGGAAGATCTGAACATTGGCCAATTGCTGGCCCCGGAAGACGACTCAGTAGAAAACGCTGTGCTTCAGGACAACAACCTCAATGTCATCAAGCACAGCCCGGAATTCCTCACCAACAAATCGCCCAAAACGCCGACCAACCGCATCTGCACATCCCTGCTGAGTCGTGATCGCCTGTCGTTCCTGCTGCAATACGCGCTGGCCTACGTCAACGAATTTGACGGGATACACAAACACGTCATGCGTTACCCGCAGCTGTTTGCGACCAAGGCCATCGAACGCAAACTGGAGGCAGGCATACGTCAGGGGATCATCTGGCACACGCAAGGTAGCGGGAAGACCGCGCTCGCCTACTACAACACACGCTTTCTGACGGACTACTTCCAAAGCAAAGGCATGGTCCCCAAGTTTTACTTCATTGTGGATCGGCTTGACCTGCTGACTCAGGCGCACCGGGAATTCACCAGCAGAGGCCTCACGGTGCATACCATAGAGAGCCGCGAAGCCTTTGCGCGAGACATCAGAACCGCACAGGCTATTCACAATCTCTCCGGCAAGCCGGAAATCACGGTCGTCAACATCCAGCGCTTTGAAGATGATCCGGATGTGGTCAAGGCTTCTGATTACGACATCAATGTCCAGCGGATCTACTTCCTTGACGAAGTTCACCGCAGCTACAACCCGAAGGGCAGCTTCCTGGCCAATCTGAGCCAGTCAGACCGCAACGCAATCAAGATCGGCCTGACAGGCACCCCGCTGCTCGGCAACGACTACAACTCGCGCGCACTGTTTGGCGATTACATCCACAAGTATTACTACAACGCCTCGATTTCTGACGGATACACGCTGCGCCTGATCCGGGAAGAAATCGCCACCAATTACAGACTGGCTCTGCAGGAAGCGCTCGCAGCCGTTGAACTGCAGCAAGGCGACATCGAGCGAAAACTCGTCTACGCCCACGAGCGCTTTGTCGAACCCATGCTCAACTACATCATTGAGGACTTTGAAAAAAGCCGTATGACGGTCGGCGATCCCTCCATCGGCGGCATGGTGATCTGCGACAGCGCTGATCAAGCCAAGAAAATGTACGACATATTCCAGGCCCGCTTAAAACCGAACGTCGTCCCTTTCAAAGTCACAACCACGACCATTCAGCACAACACCTTGAAAGAGGCCGCGCAATCACCGCCCAGTTATGCCGCCCAGCAAAAGGAAGCCAGCCGTGTCAAAACCGGCGCCTTGATTCTTCACGATGTTGGCACTCAAGACGACCGCAAAGAACAGGTTGAAGCCTTCAAAAGCGGAAAAATTGATCTGCTGTTTGTCTACAACATGCTACTGACCGGATTTGATGCGCGCAGACTCAAGAAACTTTACCTTGGTCGCGTGATCCGCCGGCACAACCTGCTGCAGGCGCTCACCCGCGTCAATCGGCCATACAAGGAGTTTCGCTACGGCTACGTTGTCGACTTCGCCGACATCCGGAAAGAATTTGACGCCACCAACAAGGCTTACTTTGATGAGTTGCAGGACGAACTGGGTGATGAACTGGAGCACTACTCCCACCTGTTCAAATCCGCCGAAGAGATCACCGCCGAAATAGAAGCGATCCGCACCATCCTGTTCAGCTATGACATTGAAAACGCAGAGAATTTCTCCAAACAAATCAGTCAGATACAAGATCTCGCCGTCATTCAGGCGCTCAAGAAAGCACTAACTGACGCTCGCAATCTTTACAACCTCATCCGCATGCAGGGCGAATACTCGCTGCTGCAACAGCTCGACTTCCAGAAACTCAATCAGCTCTATCGCGAGACCTGCAATCACCTCGACCTGCTGAACTTGAAGGCGAGCATCGAATCCAGTGGAGACACTACCGGGCTGCTCAACGTAGCACTTGAAGACGTGCTGTTCATGTTCACCAAGGTCGGCGAAGAGGAACTGGTGCTGGCCGACAAACTTAAAAACACGCTGCGCCAGACCCGGGAAGCCCTCGCCGACAATTTCGATCAGCAAGACCCGAAGTTCATCACGCTCAAGGAAGAGCTGGAACGACTATTCAAGAAAAAGAAGCTCAACGAAGTTACCCAGGAAGAAATGACCGCAAACATCAGCGCCCTCAACGCCATCCATGACAAGGTCAAGGCATTAAATCAACAGAATAACCAGCTCCGCGCCAAATACCACGGCGACGCCAAATACACCCGCATCCACAAACGCCTGAGACAGCTGGGAAAACCCAACGAAACCGAACTCCGTATCTTTGAAGCGCTGACCGGCGTCAAACAGCAGGCGGATAGCCAGGTGCTGCAAAACACACAGCTGTTATCCAACGAAAGCTATTTTGAACGAATGATGATGCCGTTGATCATCAACGAATTTCAGACTCAACGTAAGATCAAACTCGACCCGGATGCTTCCCGCACCATCAACCATCTAGTTGTCACCGAATACATGAATGAATTTTCTTCCGGCAGAAGAACTGGAGCATAAGCGTGGTCACACAGGATTTCGAGAAAAATACCCGACAACTGATCGACAGCCTGAAAGGAATCTGCGCCAGCTACGGGCTCGGCAATGACGGCAATGAATTCAAGATCATCACCCAGGTTTTCCTTTACAAGTTCCTGAACGACAAATTCGCCTTCGAGGCCAAAAAAATCAACCCGGAACTGGCAAAAGCCGAAAGCTGGGAACAGGCCATGAGCAGCCTGAGCCCTGACGAACGGGAAATGCTGCAACTGCAGATGGGGCCAGACACCGCCCGCCTGAAACCCGAACACTTCATTGCGCACCTGTTCGGTCGCCAAAACGCGCCGGAATTCGCCAAGCTGTTTGATGACACCCTGCTCGACATCGCCATCACCAACAACGACATCTTCGCCGTCAAGACCGACGGTGGCGCCAAGGTCACGTTGTTCGATCGGGTGAGCGAATACATTACCGACACTTCCAAGCGCGACGCCTTCTGTCGTGCTGTCATCAACAAGCTGGTCGAGTTCAGCTTTGAGCGGATCTTCACCCAGAAATACGATTTTTACGCCGCGCTGTTTGAATATCTGATCAAGGACTACAACAAGGACAGCGGCGGCAAATACGCCGAGTACTACACCCCGCACGCCGTGGCCAAGATCATGGCCGCCATCCTCGTGCCGGATACAGTGCGCGGCAAGGTGGCAAACGTGAGCTGTTATGACCCCTCGGCCGGCTCCGGCACCCTGCTGATGAACATCGCCCATGCCATCGGCGAGCAGCGCTGCACTATTTACTCGCAAGACATCTCGCAAAAGTCATCGAGCCTGCTGCGCCTGAACCTGATCCTGAACAATCTCGTGCACTCCATCCCGAACATCATTCAGGGCAATACCATGCTCCATCCCTACCACCGGGATGGCAAAGGACTTAAGAAGTTCGACTACATCGTCAGCAATCCGCCGTTCAAGATGGATTTCAGCGATTTCCGGAATGAGCTGGACAGCAAGGAGCACCAGGAACGCTTTTTTGCCGGGGTGCCGAACATCCCCAAGCAGGCCAAAGACAAAATGGCCATCTACCAGCTGTTCCTGCAGCACATCATTCATTCGCTCAAACCCGGCGGCAAGGCTGCCGTGGTAGTGCCTACCGGCTTCATTACCGCGCAGAGTGGCATAGACAAAGCCATACGCAAGCATTTGGTCGAAAAAAAGATGCTGGCTGGCGTGGTTTCGATGCCCAGCAATATCTTCGCCACCACTGGCACCAATGTTTCCATTCTGTTCATTGATGACGCCAACAAGGAAGGCGTTGTACTAGTGGATGCTTCCAACCTCGGCACCAAGGTCAAGGACGGAAAAAACCAGAAAACCCTGCTTTCAGAAACCGAAGAAGACAAAATCATCGCGACCTTCAATGCAAAACAGACGGTTGACGATTTTTCGGTAGTGGTGAACTACGACGATATAGCGGGCAAAAACTACAGCTTGAGCGCCGGACAGTATTTCGAAGTGAAGATCGAATACGCCAATCTGACAACAGCAGAGTTCACTGCAAAAATGCAGGGCTTTAACAATAATCTGGAAAAATTGTTTAAAGAATCAACAATACTAGAGCAAGAAATAACAACACGGCTGGCAAGGTTGAGTTATGAAAAATGATTGGCAAGTAACACCATTAGCAGACTGCCTTGCCAAGGTGATCGACTACCGTGGAAGAACACCCAAAAAACTCGGCGGCCACTGGGCCAACAATGGATATCGAGCCCTGTCTGCCAACAACGTGAAATTCAGTGGCCTGGATAAGCTGGATTCGATCAATTTCGTTGATGAGAAACTCTACAAGAAATGGATGAAAGATGAAGTGCAGCGCAGAGACTTATTGCTGACATCGGAAGCGCCATCCGGGCAAGTAATGCTTTGGGATTCCGACGAAAAAATAGTATTAAGTCAGCGGCTATACGCGTTACGGGCCACGCAAAAAATTCATAACAAATATCTGAAATACTATTTGCAATCCCCTGCCGGACAGAAAGAAATATTTAGAAATAATTCGGGCTCGACTGTTGCTGGAATTTCCGCAAAAACTTTTAAAAATATTAATATTTACCACCCATCAAAGTCTCACCAAGAAGCAATAGGCGAGACGCTGTATTCACTGGATCAGAAAATTGCTTGTAACAACCGCATCAATGCCGAACTGGAAGTTATGGCCAAGACCCTATATGACTACTGGTTCGTACAGTTCGACTTCCCCGACGCCAACAGCAAGCCCTACAAATCCTCTGGCGGCAAGAT
>FWPV01014344.1_pt1 | contig 11656 bp, 8 predicted proteins | sample 2228371 | NCBI WGS metagenome assembly FWPV01 (sample SAMEA103939776, study PRJEB20133) | metagenome | reverse complement strand
TTTGTGTTAAAAATATTTTAAAAATTGTACAAGTCGAACGTTTCTTAGAGTAAAAGCCCTTTTTCAACAGTCTCAGAGCGGCGGGCTTGCGCTCCCACGAAGATCGTGATTAAACGATTGACATGGATGTACAAGATGGACAGGATAAAAAAATATTTTTTATCTAATTTGAGTGATTTGTGCTTAAAAATTACCGCACCTTCTTGATGCGACCAGATGAATCGCTCAATTTAGGTTTTATTTGGTTCCATCAATGTTTCCGGTGGAACGGAAATTATCCTATCCAAGAGCGCCAGCGACGAGACATCTTGAACTGCCATTGACCCAACGAAAAAAATAAAAGCATCGGCCATTAAAATAGAAGGGCTTTTTTGTTATTTTTAGGAAAACATTTTGTTCTCACATACTAACTGACGCTCGCTCAACAGACTTGTGTCATTTCTTAGTCGATGTCGAATTTTTACGGTTTAGGGTTTTATTCTATCTTCTAATTCTTTTATGCGTCTCGTCAGGTTCTGAATCTCCTGTTGTTGGTTTTGGACAACCTTTGTCAATACGGCGGTGATGTCCATAGGATTCAGCCCTTTTCTGCCGGGTTCGGCAACGAGTTCGGGGACATCCTCAGCGACAAATCCGACGTGAACATCTTCGTTTTCACTCATTTTGACCTTATAGACAACGGGTTCTAATGCCTTCAGCGTGTTCTCGGCTACAGCCGCCTCCAGCGGTCGGATGTCTTTTTTTCAACTCCCGACTGGAGCCATTCACCCAATTCATCCCATCGCAGTAGGCCGCGCCATTCACATCGATCCAATATCCTGTCCTCGGATGCGTGGTGCCGATGCCGACGGCGTGCGAAAAATAGGATTTGCCGCCTAAAACATAGAGGCCATATACATTGGGATAATTGCTTTCATTACCAATCACTTCGGCTTCTACAGCCACAAATCGATTGGCCAAGGAGTGAACAAGGTTGACCTGTGGGATCACCCCACTTACACCATATAACAATCGACCTTCGTTGGGGCTGAGAATATTAAACCCCATGCATCCTTGAGCTAGAATGTAATTTTGGTCCTCATCCACCGCCATGCCACGGACACCCGTATAAAAATGCCAATATGAATCCGAACCCCCTGGGATTAAAGTCGTGCCGCGAATGGCATCTTGGGTTTGTACATCTATTTTTCCACCATTTGGGCTTGGGGGAAGTTCTGTACGCACATGAAGACCTAATCGATAAGGGAAAAAAGTGCTTTCACCTTTCCAATCGCCAACATCATCTGTTTTTGGGAAGCAGCCAATAATGCTTGCCTGCGCTTTTGGTGCTGTGGTTCCCAACCCTAATCTACCCTCTTGGGTAACCCGCATGAGTTCGTTGTTGGCGGTATTCTTGACAAACATTTGTGCGGAAACATAAGGGGAGGCAGTGAGCAGAAAAAACATCAGCATCACGCCGAAATAAATCGTCCATGTTCTCATATTTTTCTCCCTATAGTTGATTTAAAAAGATTTTTACTCCCTAAAAATTCTTTTGTAGCCGCGAATGAAAAAAACGAATAGTAACGATTATTTTCAAAGTTTAAAGCTTCCGCAATGCTTTATCGTTTTCCTCTTGTATTCAAACGCTTTCGTATTATTTATTACGTAGAAAAAGTTGTCCCTGTTTTAACAAGAATGAAAGATGAAATGCAAAAGTTATGCCACACCATAATATACTCTGATTATCACAAACATCATCGCTTTTATGAGATAAATTTAGCCATTTCACCAATTCGAATAGTTATTTCACCATTTTTTTTACGAACATCTTCCTGAAACAAACTGAAAAACGGTTCTTGCTCGAGAAATCATAAATCAAGAGATGGCAGAGAAAAGCGACATCCGTGACGCAGTTTAGCGACCCAAAGGTTGACATAGTTAAATTTTCAGCAATTTTTTTACCAATTTTTCACTCTGTTTATAGATGACCGACCTCGCTTCCTCATCTAAAGGGAATGAGTGCTTTAATAGCGTCTGCTCGATGCTGCGGTTGATAACCTGTTCCAGCTCCTCCTGCTGTTTTGATTTTTTGATCTTGGAATTTTTTATCTTGGGAAAGATCTCACCATACAATTCTCCCTTTTTCGTTTTGATATCTCGCCAGTGCGAAACCGAAAACCGTATGGCCACCAAACTGCCTGTAGGCAAGTGCTGATGAAACGAAGGCGCCAAAAGTTCCGCCAAATCTTCGAAAGTGGGATTATGACCTACCAGCAATATCGAAGAAAAGTCCTCGGGCAAGTTTTGCAGATATAATAACAGTCCTGCCGCATCGGCCTGGTATAGAAAATCATCCTCTCTGATTCTCTCCAGAGGAAAACCAATGTTTTGGGCAAAAATGTGGGCTGTTTGCTTAGCTCGTAATGCAGGACTAGTGACGATCAGTTCGACGGCCCATCCCTCTTGCAGAAATATTTTGCCTACTTTACGGCTTTCTTTTCTGCCGCGATCCACCAATTCTCTCTTTCGGTCGCTTTGCAAAGCCGAACCTACTTCAGCTTTGCCATGCCTTAAAAGATAGAGGATTTTCATGGTATTCCCTCAATTTTTGAATGGAATCGATTAATAAAGAATGGAGGTGATATGCATTAAAAAGCTCTTTTTTATTCGCTTTGATAGCGATCGATACTATTACACAGCCCCCTGAAACTTTTTCATACCTGAACTGAGCGATTGTATGAGCCTCGCAAAGGTTTTTAACCTCGCACGGTTGTCTCTGTAAGCACGAATCGCTCAATTCAGGTTATAGTAATATTCTTAATCGGATCCTGTGAAGTTTCCTGTTGAGCCAATCCAATTCACCACGACGCTCGCCTTGCTAACATGGAGTAGCAACTTACAAAAAATCCGTTTTTGAATTCGCATAGAGCTAGTCCGTCGAAATAATGTACTACTTTAATCTCATTTTTGAAATAAAAATCTTATTTTTTTTATCACTTTCGATTTTGGCATTCAGAGAGAAGGTCATTCACTTTTGATCCTTTTCGAGAACATTCAAATAGATACCTTTACCTACTGTTGGCATATTAGTTGCGGGTAACTCCCAGGGATGGTATTTTATGTCCCAGGTAGGTGCAAATCGTCCCTTTTTTCTAACTTTTAGCATATAAATGGGTCATAAAAGGGACATGCAGGTGGTTAATGCAATAAGGGTTCAAGGATTTTGCTATGCCTCATTCCCCAGAATTTTTAGATATGATGGATGAAGAATCGGATAACCCATCTTCAGAATTTTTGCGTAATTTCCTCGCCCGCTGGCAAAAGTATTCGGAGCAACGAACGACGGCGCAAATGGAGGCGGTTCAGCTCATTTTTCAAAAAATGATCCAAGCACTGGAAAAAATGAAAAATGCAGAGGATTTCCGCAACGTTCTGGAATTTATTTTGGAAATAGCGCTCGAAATTATTCCGTTGGAAAAATCTTCTTTAATATTGCGAAACAAAGAGAATAAGATGCATGTTGCCCTCTCCAAAGGGGCCTACACGAGCGATCAATGCCTCACGGCAGATCATGAATTTATTCAAAGGGTTTTGCGAAATAAAGAAAGCCTCTGCCTGAGCGAACCGCACGAAGCCAGCGCCCACACCTTACTTGAAGGGAATTTCCGATGGTTTATACCCCTTCGCTCCGCCCAAAAATTTTTTGGCATCCTTTATCTCGAAGGCAAAGAATATCATAACACTCCCGAGAAATTTCTCATCGGCCAATTGATGGCAGAGTTAGTCGCAGAGGCCCTCAGTAAATCTTATCTGATCCAACAAAATATTACCGCATGGAGGTTCATCGAAGTCATGCGACAAAAGGTGTTACACTTTGATGAGTTGGCCATGCGCGGTAAACTCTCGGTACCTGTGGGACATGAACTGCAAAATTTGCTAACCATCATCTCTGAAAATGTCGCAATGATCAAATCAGAGATAATGAAGCGAGAGCATGGGACGGACTTGATCAAAAATATCGATCTTATCTCGTCGGTATTGCAAAGTGCCGAACATTTGGCGCAACAACTGTGCGTTACCTCGTGCCGTGAACCCATGATTGAATGTTCATTGAATGAAATAATCCGCAATTTCGTTGAATTGGTCTATCCATTATACAAAAATAAGCCGCTGCAAATTATCCAATCGTTGAGCAATGATCTTCCTGCAATAAAGGCGAATCCAAACAAAATACGTCAACTTCTTTTCAATTTGGTGACTAATGCCATTCAAGCGAAAGATGATGTTCGCATAACTATCAGCACATGTTATTCTGCGGATGAAGCACGAGTCAAAATCAAAATAAAAGATGACGGGCCAGGCATCCCGCAGAAAAAGTTGAGCACACTTTTTGCACCGATGATCATGGCTGAGAAGAGCGGGCACGGGTTGGGATTAGCAATCTGTAAGGAGATCGTCGATCAGCACAGAGGCGCTATTTCGGTGGAAAGCGCTTCCGGCAAAGGCACAGAGATCACCATCAGTCTGCCTATTGAATGATGGGATTTTGTATCAAATGTAGAATTTTCAGCAAGTCATCATTGGATAAAGAGGAATCGATTCAAGGTTCGTGCCTCGTGGGTGACTCTTCTCTTCTTTTAGGATACCTATTTTTTTCGTCAATCCAAAGGTTCATACTTTTTCCAAATTCGATTTACAAGGGAAATGAAAATGGAAGGAGTGGCCCCCTACTAGCTTACTTAAATTTTTCCTGCCGTATTTTATGCAACATCTTTTTCGAATTTTCAAAATTTGGATCGATGCTCAACGCCTTCTCATACTCGAGAATGGCAGCATCCAGATCACCACAAAGGTAGTAAGCTTCGCCAAGGCTGTCGTGGGCATTGGGATCGTCTGGAGCCAGAAGAATATAGTTGCTAAAACAAGCTTTGGCCTGTTCACATTGTTTATCTTTGAGATAGCTATACCCTAACAAATTATACAAATACCCTATTTGTCTCTTCTCTTTTTGGGTTTGATATTTGTCTGCGGCATCTTTTAGTATTAGAAGAGCTTGTGGCTTTTTATTCTCGTGGATTAATATCTGAATTTTTGCTATTAAAGACAAATAATGGTTGGGGTTGATGCGATTCATTTCCTCTGCCAATTGCTGCGCTTTTTGTTTGTCTCCCCCTAAAAATCCTGGTGCTTGCAAATAGAACTGAACCAACATGTGTCTGGCTGGTAAATGATTCGCATCCAAGGCGATGACTCGTTCCATCTCGGCGCGAGCTTTATGGACGCGTCCGACCATTTTTAATTTATTACCATCGCGTGCGAGCCCGAAGAGGAGATTGCCATACATAAAATGGTATTGAGCGCAGGTGTCGCATAGCGTAATGGCTTTTTCGAGATGATCTTGCGCAGTCTCATAATGGCGTTGCGCATAAAGGCAACTACCCATATAATAATGCAAGGCTGCGTTTTTGGGATGTTGCTGTAATAATCTGGAAAATATGGCTTTTGCTGGTTCGAATTGCGCAGAGTCGAATAAGGCTTTTGCTCTCGCCAGTTCCGCTTCAAAATCTTCCTGCGAAATCGCTTGATTGAAAGCGCCGAAACCTACGAAAAGGATTTGAAGGATCAAGCACAGTTTTTTTATGAACATCCCTTGCCTCCCGAGATTTAGGTAAGATAGAGACAATTGGATTTTTTCTCTTTTATGTTAGCTGAAAGAAATCGTCGGAAAATTTTTCTGAGAATAGATTCACCATCACTCTTACGGAATCAAAGAGATGAAGGTTTCAATTAAATGAGAACGTTAGCTTTCTCGAATGGAAATTACACTCATAGGTGTGAAAGGTTATTGTATATCTTTTCATAATATGTCAGGCAAAATGGGCGAATGCTTAACTGGCTTTCGCGAAAGTCAATAATGGAATGAAAAACAGCGCCGAAACTGACATGTTCCGGCGCTGTTCGAAAGGCTATTATCTATTTTTCTTATTCAAAATCTTTTCGATTTCATCCATGGTACGATTCATGGCTGCCATAGTTTTTTGGAATGGTTCAGAGGAGGTCATGTCGACACCTGCAGTTTTCAAAAGCTCGATCGGATAGTCCGAACCACCAGCTGCAAGGAATTGCAGGTAACGTTCGACCGCACCTTTTTCTTTGCCGAGAATTTTCTCGGACAAAGCGGTCGATGCCGTATGAGAAGTGGCGTATTGGTAGACATAATAATTGTAGTAAAAATGGGGGATAAATGCCCATTCTATGGTATAGAGATCATCTACATGGCAAATTCCTTGATCGTGGCCATAATATTTTTTGAAAATCTCACCATAGATTCTGCTGAAATCGTCGCCTGTGAGCGATTTGCCTTGTTCCACCGCCTCATGGATGCGCAATTCGAATTCGGCGAATTGGGTCTGCCGGAATAACGTGCCCTTGATGCCATCTAAATAGCTCATTAATAATGACAAACGGATATCGTCATCCTTAATCTTTTTTAGCATATAATCGATTAATAACGCCTCGTTCATGGTGCTGGCAACTTCGGCAACGAAAATTGGGTAACCTGATAAGGGATAAGGTTGATTTTTATTGGAATAGTAACTATGCAAGGAATGGCCCAACTCATGCGCCAGGGTGCTGACGTCGTCATACTTGTCGTTGTAATTCATGAGGATGTAAGGATGAACATCATAACCGGCACCGTTGGAATAAGCACCCGAACGTTTGCCAGTGGTAGGATAAACGTCGATCCAGCGATTATTGAAAGCCATGCGCACCACATGGACGTATTCTTTTCCCAGTGGTTGCAAGGCTTCGAGGATCACCTTCATGGCTTCTTCATAAGTGTATTGCAAGTCCACACCTTTGACAACTGGCGCATAGAGATCATAGTATTCCAGGCGCTCTACCCCCAGCATGCGTTGACGCAATTTAAGATACCGATGAAAGGTGGGCAAATTCTCGTTGGTGTTTTTCACCAGATTGTAATAGACCTCCAGAGGGATGTTGTTTTCATCCAGCGCAGTTTCGAGGCAGGTTTGGTATCCGCGGGCTCTGGTATAAAAGAGATCGGATTTGAGGTTGGCATAAAGTTGCGCGCCAAGGGAACGCCGAAAACTATTCAGGGTGTTGAAAAAGGCGTCAAAGACGATTTTTCGATCATCACGATTGGGATTGGCACGAAAACGCTGATAACCTGCTTGATCGATCAGCACCTCGCTACCATCGGTCAATTTCACCTTAGGGTAGGGGAGATCGGCATTGGCGAAAATGTTATAGATGGAATAAGGGCCATCGGCCATCAGGCCGGCTTCGGCAATGATTCTCTCCTCTTTATCGGAAAGTTTATGGGCTTTGCGGCGTTGTAGGTCGAGAAGGTAAAATTTATATATGTGCAGTCTTTTATTTTCGGATAAGAAGGTATTGATTTGCTCTGTGGATAGTGTCAAAATCTCTGGCTCGATAAAAGAAGTCTTGCTATTGAAATCCACAGAAATTTGTCCGATTTCTTGTTTTAAGGCCAACATTTTGGCATCACGGGTGTCTTGATCGGATTGCATGCTGGCATAGATATATAAACGCGTTAACTCCTTGGAGAGGTCGCTACGCAACTGCAAACAACTATAGAGGTTAGATGCGGAGGCGGCCAAAGTTCCTTTGAATTTTGGTAGCTCAGGTAATTGAGCGAGTAATCTGTTTTTGGCGTCGTTCCAAGCCGCTATGGACGGATAGAGATCCCCCAGGTTCCAGGTATATTTGACGTCTACCGTGGCTCTATCGCGAGTCTGAGAGATTACGTGTCCGGCGGTTAAAAAGAGAATCGTTGACATGATCACCTCGAAAGTTTTTTTCATGATGCCTCCAAACGAATGGAAAATACTATAACAAAGATTTGCTAGTTCCTTTAAAACTATATTAATTTAAATATTTTATGCGAAATTTTCCAAATAAAAATAGTCATTCAATAGAAATTTACCTATGGATTTAAAAATGACTATAATACGAGAGTTTATGATATTTAAAAGAAATACTCCCACTGTAAATTCTGGTGCCGTAAAAAGCTCATGGGATGCTTTTTTTTATTAAATTTGTCTTGAAAATTTATAGGAATAACGATATAATAAGGCAAAATAATTAATGAACTTTTAAACCAAAAACGAGGAGAGAAGCATGAGGTATGGTACGAAGATTGCGATTTTGTTGGTGCTGAGTTTGTGTGTTACCAGCTTGCTCTATGCCCAAGCAAATTTTGCCACTAGCATCCACGCGACGCGAGCAGGGAAGAATTTTTGGTATGGCGCCGATGTAAATGTCACCAAAGCACCGGCACCGGGTTTTGAAACCTTAACCAATGTCCCCATAGACCATCCCAATGTGGCTTGCAACAGCTGTCATCCGGGGGACAATCTGGATGCCAATGGCGACCCTTATCCAGTACCTTTTCCGGGCGCCAGCTGTAAGGATTGCCATGCTACTAAATCGGGCATGAAAGTCACAGAGGATGATTGTTATGGCTGCCACAGTCGTCAGGCAACAGAGGCAAAGACCTTAAAATATTCCGATGTGCATCGCGATGCCAGCTCCCCATTAAAATGTTGGGACTGCCATAAAAAAGACGAGCTACACGGTGACGACGGCGTTGCCTACAAGTCGATGTTTGAACCAGGGGCAATTAAAGCGGATTGCAACGATTGTCATACCACCCAAGCAGGAACACTCCCAGATCATAGCCGTTATGATCCACATAGGGGTAAGCTCCATTGCGATGCTTGTCATACACAAACAGCTATTGCTTGTTATAATTGTCATTTCGAAAGCCAGGTCGATGCGGCGAAAAAACGAGCGAAACAGACCATCCATGGCTTTATCATCTTGGTCAATCGGACCAAAGATGGCAAAGTCGGCACGGCTTCCTTCCAGTCGCTGACCTACCAGGGTCATGCTTGGGCTGCTTTTGGGCCATTCCATTCGCACTCTGTGACCAAAAATGGGAGAAAATGTGTCGATTGCCATCAGAATTTTGGTGGCCAGATTCAGTCCATTCAGGAATACAATACCACCGGGAAAATCCATTTCGCCAGGTGGAATACGAGCGACAGCACCTTGAGTTGGATAAAGGGCGTGATTCCTTTTCCCGAGGATTATCAGACGGCGTTTAAAATGGATTTTCTCACTTATAATGGTAGCAGCAATGATCCAGTCGCACCATCTAAAAATTGGTCGATGATTGGCAAAGACACCTGGGACGGCCATCAATTATTCTTTGCAACACCATTGACCAAGGCACAGATGGGAAAGCTTGGCATGAATGCACCGACTGCCGTTGAAGGAACGGGAAATTATGAACAACCCATCGCCTATGCGTTACATCAAAATTATCCCAATCCATTTAATCCAACTACCACCATTACTTTCGATTTAAAAGAGACACAATTTGTCGAAATTAAACTATTCAACTTGGCTGGCCAGGAGGTTAAAACGTTGGTCAACCGTACGTTTTTACCAGGCCACCATGCAATCAATGTATCGGCTCATGATCTGCCTTCAGGCGTTTATGTTTATCAAATCGTTGCAGGCGATTATTCGGACAGCAAGAAATTGGTAGTAATGAAATAACACGATCTACCGCTCGTTATCATTGGCTTGGGTTGACTATTTGAAAAGAGGGGTGATAGCCCCTCTTTTTTTTTTCCTCCGGAACGCCTCTTTAATAAGTGCCGACTTTCCATTGCAAGCGTTCATCTTTATTATATCTTCGCTTTCGCATAAAAAGATTAAAAATATCGTAGCGTAGCATCGATGATAATCAACATCTTGGAAAAACATCAACTGTAATCGCCCGTCATAGGTTAGTGAGGGTGTGAAAATATTCCAAAACATGTCACGTCGAGGAACGCAAGCCACGAGACATCTGAAAGCACAATAACCGTAATTTATAGAAAATATTAAACATATTAAAAAATTAGCAGTCAAAATCACGGCGATTATTTATCATTTTTTGGGAAAAAATATAGTTTTCACACACCCACGTTAGCTTGACCCAAAGTTTAGCCTTCACAATATTTAATCAGCGTACCAGTGCCAGTTTGATCGTCTTTTGCCAGTTGCTTGTGCGCACCTGAGCGTAATAGATGCCAGTTGGGAGGTCGTTGCCATCTTCCCCGCGCCCGTCCCATGTAAGCGTGTGTTTCCCCGCCATCTTGGTGCCGGTGAATAGGATCTTGAGCAGGCGTCCGCGAACATCAAAGATCCCTGCGTTTACTTCATTGGTCACCGGAAGCTCCAGCTCAAAAAGGGTCGATTGATTGAAGGGATTGGGATAATTGCCGCTCAATGCATAGCCGGACGGGATATCGGTTGATCAGATACTCTGGTCACAGCCAGAGAACCGTTGATGATGAAACCCATAATGTCCTCCCGACGGCCAAGCGCTCCATCAAAGTAAGTAAAAGCTGTCAAAAAGCGATTGTTGTTAGAATCCCAGGCTAAAGAGGCTGTCTGAAAACGAGCTATAAATATCATCGCAACAAAAAAATATTACTTAAAAAATATGAACTTGATAAAAATTTGATGTTTTTAACAGATTATCTCATAAAATAGGCAAACATTCCCCCAAATTTTTCAAACACAGGCCATAAGTTTTTGAAAATCGACAGTCTTGAGCACTCGTTTGATGTTATGAGCCAAACAAAACAGATTAAACTCCGTAGAGACATTCTCTTTGCCTCTGGTCAAAAAATGATAATGCCCCATCCAATTCTTTATGGTCGCAAAAGGATGCTCCACCATCCCCTTACGCCGTTTGAGAATATCGGCATTTTCTCTCACACGCTGATCTAATTGCTCGATGAGCTCCTCATGCTCCCAACGAGCTATCCGCCTCGTCCCCTTGGATCGAGTAGATTTGCTCTTGAGCGGACAACGATGACAAGCACCCGTCGTATATATCCTCTCGCTTGTACCAGAGCGCTTATATTTGCGTACTCCATAGAACGTTAATAACTGAACCCCAGGACATCGATAGGCATCCTTTTGACCATCATAGATAAAATCTCTATTGGTATATAACCCTAACCTTCTATTATGAGACCGGCACGGCCGCGGCAGATAAGTCTCAATCCTATCATCATGACACTTTTTGACGTTGTCTCTCTCAAACAAACCAGCATCTGCCACAACCTTAATCTCTTCCACTTCAAGTACCTCTTTGGCCTCTCGGGCGCTGCTATGTAACTGCTGCATATCATTGAGCTCATTGGTCACTTCATTGGTCACTATGAGATGATGTTTACTGTCGGTTGTGATTTTAGCATTGTAACAAACATCTTTGCCCCACCGCGTTCGCATCATCCGACTATCCGCATCCGTTAAGGATATTTGTCCCCCATTGGATTGTTCAAGCTCTCCTTGCAACCTGCTATATTTCTCCCTCTTCCGGCGAAATGGCTCTATCTTCTCTCTCAACTCTCTGGCAGAATACTCTTTGACCTCCTCCTCTTTTTTGTCCCCATGATCCAAGTCGCGAAGATATTCATCGATTGGCTCATCTATCTGTTTTAGCAACTTTAACAACTTGTTCTTGGTAAAATTTCGACTATTGCTGTTGTACGCCTTGAATCTGCTCCCCCATCGATGGCTATCAGTTCACACCCAAATACATCCAGCTTCTTGCATAGCA
>FWPV01014337.1_pt1 | contig 11657 bp, 5 predicted proteins | sample 2228371 | NCBI WGS metagenome assembly FWPV01 (sample SAMEA103939776, study PRJEB20133) | metagenome | reverse complement strand
AATAATTAATTCATTTTTGTCGCTTGAAGGACCTTTGAGTAATTCATCCACATATTTGATTGCAGGAAGGTGGATGTACTATGATTTACTCCAAAAGAATTTTGATAAAAACAGTTCTGTACCAAGATATAATTTTTACGACGTAAACGGTAAGATTAGTTACAATATTTCTGAGTCAAGTGAATTTTCTTTAAGTGCGCTATACAGTCACGATAAAATGTATAATCCCCAATCAGATGACATATCTTACGAAATTGAATGGACTAATCTGAACCTGACGCTTAACTGGCTGCAAATAAATTCTAAGTCCTTACTTCTTAATTCTACATTAAGCTTCATTAATTATGAGTTTAGTTCCAAAATTGGGATTGGAACAAATACAATCAGTTCTTCATCATATTTTACTAATCCTGATTTAACAGACATATTGCTGAAACAGAATGCCGAAATAAACTGGAATGTTAATCAAAAATTAAAAACAGGATTTGAGTTATCATTTCACAACTATGATCTTTTGTATAATGAATATTATGATGTTAGTGTTGAACGAGATCCGTATGCCGGGAAAGATATAACCTCTCTGGAAGCGGCTTTATTTATACAAAATGAATCTGTGTTCTTCGAAAAACTAAAAACTAATATCGGGGCAAGATTATTTTATTTTGATAACAGAAAATTATTTTCAGTTGAACCCCGATTATCTTTATCGTATCAGCTATCCGAAGATTTATTTATTAAATCCGCCACCGCTGTTGCTAATCAATACTTACATCTGATCACAAGGAATGATATTGCATTGCCCAACGATTTATGGTATCCCTCAACTCAATTAATCGAACCAAGCAAATCAACTCAATACATTTTTGGCTTAGATAAATATTTTGCGAATGATACTTATCAGTTATCTCTTGAAACATATTACCGGGATATGAAAAATCTTTATGAATTTAAAAACTCACCCAAAATTGATCCGGTTAATGGTAGAATTGAAGATGAATTTGTTAAAGGGGAGGGAGAAGCTTACGGACTTGAAGTTTTTTTCCATAAGCGTGAAGGGAAAATTCAGGGTTGGATTGGATATACTTTATCGTGGACTAAAAGAAAGTTTAGTCAACTGAATTATGGAAAGGTTTTCTATCCAAAATATGACCGGAGAAATGATTTATCTCTGGCTGTAACAATAAATTTAACGGATGAAATAACTATTGGTTCAACTTTTATTTATGCTACCGGATTAAGATATACATTACCGCCGGGTCAATTTATTTTTAATCCGATAGGATTAGGAGAAGATGATCTGATACTTACACAATTTGGCAATCTGAATGCATCTAAGTTTCCTGCCTATCATAAATTAGATTTAAGTTTTAATTACAACCTCAGGTTCACTAAAACTGATATCAATTTATTTATAAATCTTTATAACATTTATAACAGAAAAAATGTTTACGCTCAGTATGCCGTTTTAGAAAAAGATGATTCCGACAATGAAAAAATTTTTCTTAAAAGAATTTCTTTGTTCCCATTTATTCCTTCATTTGGACTAAGTATATCTTTTTAATATGAAATTTATTAGCACTTTCATAGTCATAGTTTTTTACTTCATTTTCACTTCCTGTGAAAAGCAGGAATTATTAGCACCTGATATATCTGCTGAGGAATTTACAGTAATTCAATGTGAGTTATCGCCAAATACTCCGTTGGCCGGAGTCAGAGTTACAAAAACACTTCCGCTTGGTGTTAAGTATGATATAAAAATTGCCGAGATAAAAAATGCTGCATTATATTTAAAGATTGACAACGTTAAAATCATACCATTACATTATACATCTGATGGATTGTATAAACCTTTGTATGAAATTTTTCCACACGAAGGAGAGTATTTTGAATTGTTTGGAGAATTGGATGGAAAGACATTTTATTCTAAAACAAAAATTCCATTCGTTCCACAGATTATAAGCACAACTTATAATTTGTCCGACAACTATGCAGAAGCGACAGTAAAAAATGAGAGCGACGAAGTTTACTCTGCTGTGTGGGCAGTTAATTCAAATTTGATGATAACAGGAAAGGAGTTTTTTAATATAGCATCAGCTCCTGAAGGAAGTTATTTACAGTCCATTACAGTAAGAACACCTGAATTTCCCGAAGAGTATCAGACACCATTTTATAAAGGAAGAAAATATATACAGGTATTTAGTTTCGATAAGTCTTTTGAGAAATACTTTAAATCAAAAGGGACCAACAATTTAGATAATAATCCTTATGTACAAGGGACGGGAGAAACTATTTGGAATATTCAAGGGGTGAAAGTAATCGGTATGTTTATAGGTGTTGCAAAATCAGATTATATTTTTGCTGATTAATAAAATGATTCACAAATTAAAAATATTGTTTTTCTTCGGATTAGTTTTTTTTACTTCTTGTCTCAATGATGATTTAGTACCAATAGTTGATTTTAATGTTGATGAATCAGCTAAACTGTTACGTTACTTTGAAGACAATGGTGATTTCCCTAATTCTTTATCAGCACCAGCTCTTATTAATGCAAGTGACATATATAATTTTCCTGATAATAAAATCATACTTGACCTTAGAACGGTGGATGAATATGCACAAGGGCATATTGCCAATTCTGTTAACATATCTAATTCTGTTTTATATAAAACCGTTGAAACCATTTCAATTCAGAACCCTGACAAAATTATTGTGCTGGTCTCAAATAATGGTCAGGCTTCCGCATATTACACTTGTTTGTTAAGGCTTACAGGATTTGATAAAGTATTTTCTTTAAACTATGGAATGGCTTCCTGGCATCAGGATTTTGCAACCGAGTGGCTAAATGCTTTGGGCGATGCACCTGATTTATCTTCTTATACAAATTTTGAATTTGATTTAAATCGTTATTCATCTTTACCAATTTTAGATTTTCCCGAAGAATTAAAGACAGTTGAGGAAAAAGCTTTATATAGAATTAATTCGATAATCACATCAGGATTCGATTTGCATTGCTTTACTGATGCACTGGATAAATCTATAAGAGATAATCATTACGTAATCTGTTATGGTAAAGCAGAATTATATGGGGCACCTATGGAATATAAATTTTTAGGTCATCCTGATAAGACGGTTTGGTTTAAAGGACCACCAAGCTTTGATTTTAGAAGCACAAATAATTTACAAAGGGTTCCAAATGATAAGAAAATAATAATTTATTCCGGGGATGGACAATTAAGTGCATGCATGGTTGCATACTTAAGAGCATTGGGTTACGATGCAAAGACGCTGTTATTTGGTGCTAACCAACTTTTCTATGGTAGGCTAACGGGGATGCGCGCTTTGGAAGAGTATGTTTTTTCAGCTTCCGATATTATGAACTATCCCTACATAACCGGTAATTAAATTCTAATCATCAATTCTTATTACTACTTTACCGGTTGTATTGCCGGACTGAAATTTTTTAATTGCAGGTAATAATTCTTCGAAACCAAAGATCTCACCAATTTTCGGTCTTTCTAAATTGAGATCAATCAGTTCATATAATAATTTCTTTAAATAATCTTTCTTTTCATACAGCCAGATTAAATTGAATCCTAAAACAGAGCGGTTCTGTTCTATCAGTTTGAGTCCATCTATCTTTGGTCTTTTAAGATAATTTATTGCCAGCTTAAAGTAGTTTGGAAAATTTGTATGTGTTGCAAAATCGGAAGCACCGTAAACGACCACACGACCCTGCGGTGCAAGAAGATTAAATGTATTTTTAAAATATTTTCCGAGTAAAGATTCAAGTATTAAATCAATTTTCTTATTTCCTAAAATCAATTTCAGATTGGATATAAAATTTTTATCTCTTACCAGAATGTGGTCAATCTGTTCATCGCTGATTTTAGTGATTTTACTATTACTCCCCACAGTGCCAATTGTTGTGCAGTTAAACTTCTTCGCAATTCTGTTTGCATAAATTCCCACTCCGCCTGCAACGCTGTGTATTAAAACTGTTTGATTGTCTTTAACATTGCCAAGCTCTTTAAGGGCGTAATATGCCGTTAACGCCTGCACAACAAATGATGCCCCTTCTTCAAACGACCACTCATCAGGTATTTTAATTAAGTAATCTTGATGCAGATTAATATGCGTTGCAAAAGCACCAAACTTCGTTATGCCGATTACTTTATCACCGATACTGAATTCAATTGCATTTCTTCCTTTATTTATAACAACACCGGCAAATTCTAAACCCGGAATAAAATTTTCTTTTGGCGCAGCTTTATACAACCCCTGAATGCTGAATACATCAGCAAAGTTTAATCCAATAGCTTTGACCTTAACTGTAATTTCATCTTCAGCAGGAAGTGAAATGGTTTCAGTTATTAATTTTAAATTTTTCAGAGAACCGGCTTTTGAAATTTTATAACATTTTCTCTCAATCATTTTTATCTGGTAAAATAATTTTAAGCTAATTTTAATAACAAACTAAATTTTAATTTTATTTATTAAACTAAAAATTTTCTCTATTATCGGCTATAATCAATTTTCTCAACTACCTATTTTGATTTTGTGAAAATTTCAAATCAATAAATAACACAATAGATAATTCACTCTGGTAACATTTTATTCCAACAAAATATCACCACTTGACTTTTGTTTTATAGGTTTTATTTTTGCCTCGGCATTTATTGTTAACGAGCAATTATCCTTCCATAGTTTCTAGAAGTTGTTTACGAGGGTAGAATAATCAACTTCAGAATAATAGTAATAAAGTTATAATATAATTAATCATTACAGCAGGGATGTATGTTCTGCATCTTATTTCTGTTATTAAAAATATCTGTATGCAAAGTAGAAAAGTATGCTTGCAGTATTATGGCCTATGCTTTCAAACCTGAACTGCATATCGTAATGATTACTACTTTTGCAAACATTCCTCCTTAGTTTATGAGCCAAAGATCAGCACGCCAATTATTACACAATCTTAGATTTTAAAAATTTTGGAGGAGTTATGTATAAACTAATTTCATCAATAATAAAGATATCATCTTTATTTATTGTATTTCTATTTGTGTTTGGTTCAAGAAATATATTTGCTCAGTTAACACCGGTTGTTAATCCATTATTTTCACGACCTGTAGCAGATGCAAGAGCAATTCAAAAATTTGTTAACCCGTTACCAATAGTTCCAAGAATTGATCATACATCCGGTGGACAGACAACAATGTATATGGGCGTTGGTACTCATGATTTTGGTTTACTGCCGGGAACACAACTAAACACTACTGTGTGGGGTTATAGCCCTAATCCTGATGCAGTTGGATATCTTGGCCCTACATTAGTAACAGTGAAAGATGTAGCACTTAATGTTCAATGGATTAACGCTCTTGGTAATTCATACCCGCTTGCACTTGATGAAACATTACATTGGGCGTATGCTGGTCATATGGGAATGCCGTCAATGTATAATATAGAAAATGATGGAGTTCCGGCTGTTCCGCATTTACACGGTGGTAATACTGAGTCTGAAAGTGATGGTTTACCTGAAGCCTGGTGGACTCCGCAATATCCAAATGGACCTGTGGGAATGGACTTTGTAAAAACTTTATATACTTATGATAATAACCAGGAAGCAGCAACAATCTGGTATCACGATCACGCTCTTGGAATTACAAGACTTAATGTTTATATGGGGCTTGCTGCATTTTACTTCATACGTGATGATAATGAATTAAATATGATTGCAAATAATCAATTGCCTTCCGGTCCTTATGAAATTGAATTGGCAATTCAGGATAAAATGTTTTATCCGGATGGAAGCCTTGCATATCCTGATATGCCCTGGATGAGTATGCCCGGTTTTACTCCCTGGGCAGGAGGACCAAGCGTGCAGCCTGAGTTTTTTGGTGATGTCATAATTGTTAATGGTAAAGCCTGGCCTGTACTTGATGTTGAACCAAGAAAATATCGATTCAGAGTTCTTAACGGTTCAGATTCAAGATTTTATAATATGACCTTGAATACAAATGTTACAACAACAAAACCTTTCAGATGGATAATCATTGGTTCAGATCAGGGCTTTCTGAATGCACCTTTATCTCAGCGTGAATTACTCATAGCTCCCGGTGAAAGATACGATGTTGTTATAGATTTTTCTGATCCTGCTTTATTAGGACAAACTATTATTGTAAGAAATAATGCTAAAACCCCTTTCCCGAACGGCGCAACAGTTAATCCGAACACAACTGGACAAATAATGGCATTCAGAGTTGGTACTACCCCTGTTGTAGATCCGGTTGTATTACCTGCAACTTTACGACCAACTCCGGTTGCTGCATTAATTCCAGATAATATAAGAAAGTTAATGCTGTTTGAAGGAATGGATCAATTTGGAAGAATGCAGCCGATGCTTGGAACAATTGATCCAACCAATCCAAATCCTGATCTTGATGGAACATTAATGTGGAGTGATCCAACAACTGAATTTCCAGTACTTGGTTCAACTGAAGTATGGGAAATATATAATGCCACAGTTGACGCTCATCCAATGCATCTGCATCTTGTACAATTTCAGATATTGGACAGGCAGAAATTTACTGCAACAGTTTTACCCAAAATGAATATGGCTCATGATGGCTCGCAATCAATGGGTGGAAAACTTACCAATATTAAATTAAAGGGAAAACCCACTAAGCCGGGTTTATATGAATCAGGTTGGAAGGATACTGGCATTATGTATCCTGGTGAAGTAACAAAAGTGATTGCAAAATTTGAAAGAGAAGGTGAATATGTATGGCATTGCCATATACTTTCGCATGAGGATCATGAAATGATGAGAAGGTTTGAGGTTGTTCCAGCCGGAATGCAAAAAGATGTGGCTGATGAAACCGTTGCCACTATTTCTGATTTCGAGTTAAAACAGAATTATCCTAATCCATTCAATCCTACTACTACAATTAATTTTTCCATTCCGGAAAATTCATTTGTTAGTTTGAAAGTTTATAATACTTTAGGTGAGGAAGTGGTAGCACTGATTAATCAGGAAATTCCACAGGGAAATCACAGAGTTGAATTTAATGCCGGCGATCTACCAAGTGGGATGTATTTTTATACCTTATCAACAAACAATTATAAAGAAACAAAAAAGATGATGCTTCTTAAGTAAAATACTTTAGCGTTATTTCATCAAAGGGTGAAAGAATCTTCACCCTTTTTGTTTTAAATCAGATTTACTTAATGAGAATTCCAACCAATTGTCTTAATTTTGTACTAATTCTTTAAAAGTCATTGCGAGTCCTTATTAGGACGAAGCAATCTATCATTAATTTATGGATTGCTTTGATTCTGTCTCGAAAGTAATACTTATTTGTTTGTCATTCCCACGGAAGTGGGAATCCATTTTGTTTTAGAATTTTAGATTCCCGTTTTCACGGGAATGACATTTAATAGAAAATTTTGAGAATACCACTACCAATGACATACTTTAAATAAACGAGGAACAAATGAACGAACAACTTATCGAATGTGTACCGAACTTTTCTGAGGGACAGCGTCCTGAAATCATCAAACAAATAACAGATGAAATTGAAAAAGTGGAAGGCGTAAAACTTCTGGACGTAGATCCCGGTTATGATATGAACCGCACTGTTGTAACTTTTATCGGTAATGCTAAAGGTGTAAAGGAAGCAGCATTCAACTCAATAAAAAAAGCAGCCGAGCTGATCGATATGAGTAAGCACAAAGGCTCTCATCCAAGAATGGGTGCAACAGATGTTTGTCCTTTTGTCCCTGTCAGCGGAATTACAACGGAAGAATGTATTGAGCTTTCTAAAGAAGTTGCTAAAAGAGTTGGCGAAGACCTAGGAATTCCGGTTTACCTTTATGAAAAATCTGCACAAAAACCTGAAAGAGAAAATCTTGCAAAGATTAGACAGGGTGAGTACGAAGCTCTTGAAGAAAAATTAAAGAAACCTGAATGGAAACCTGACTTCGGTCCCGCAAAATTTAATGCAAAAGCCGGAGCAACTGTTATTGGTGTGCGTGAATTCCTGATTGCATATAATATTAATCTTAACACACGTGAAGAAAAATATGCAACCGATATTGCGTTTGAGTTAAGAGAGAAAGGACGCTCAGCAAGAAAAGGTGGGAATGGTCCGTTCTATTTTAAGAGTGAAGAAATACTTAAATATGAAAATGGAAGTTACCCCTGTGGCAGTTGTGATTTTATTGGGAAGAAAATAGAGGAGACAATTAAACATTGTAAAGATGTTCATAATTATGATTTAGCTGAACTACTTGACTTAAATGGAATTGATGCCTCAAAGCCGGAAGGACAATCAGTTAAAATTCCCGGTAAGTTTAAACATTGCAAAGCTATTGGCTGGTCAGTCCCAAAATACGATCGAGTACAAATCTCTATCAATCTTACAAACTACAAAGTAACATCAATGCACGATGTATTTGATGAAACAGAAAAACTTGCCGCTGAAAGAGGACTGCGCGTTACTGGAAGTGAAATAGTCGGAATGGTTCCTTATCCGGCTTTGCTTGAAACCGGTAAACATTATTTGAGAAAGCAACATCGTTCAACAGGAGTTCCAGTCCGTGATATTTTGAACACAGCAGTTCAATCGCTTGGATTAAATGATGTTTCGGAATTTAAAATTGAAGAAAGAGTTTTAGGTTTACCAAAAAATCTTGATACAGCATTAGTTGAAATGAAGCTAACGGATTTTGTAGATGAAGTATCAAGAGAAACTCCCGCCCCGGGCGGAGGATCCATTGCTGCACTTGCAGGAGCTTTAGGCGCAGCTTTATCATCAATGGTCAGCAACTTAACAGCAAATAAACGCGGCAGCGATCCAGAAACAGATAAAATTCTTAATGAAGCTGCAGACAAATGCCAGGAGATAAAAAACACTTTGGTAAAAGCTGTGGATGATGATACAAATGCATTTAATGATTATATGGCTGCACGCAGATTACCCAATAAAACAGCTGATGAAAAGAAAGTCCGCGAAGAAGCAATGCAAAACGGATTGAAGCAGGCAGTTCGTGTTCCCTTAAATACTGCGCAGTTAAGTTATCAGGCTATTGAAATTGCGGAGACAGTTGCTAAGTACGGCAATCCAAATTCCATTACAGATGTTGGTCTTCTCGGAGGAATTTATAACGTGCTGATCAATCTTAAAGATATTAAAGATGAAAAGTTTAATTCTGAGATGAGAAAGACCTGCGAAAAATTAAAATTAAAAGCTCAGAAAAAGCTTGATGAAGTATTGCAGTTTGTGGAATCAAAATTATAAATTTTTTAACAAACCAAGTTCCTTAAAGGAACTTGGTTTGTATTCAGATTTTATTCATAAACTTCATAAAAAATATTTTTATAATAGAACCTTACATTCTGTCCTAACGCTAAAAATTGTGCTGTTTCTGGTTCTTTATTTAAAAGCGCAAAATATTCATCAGAATTAAATTGAATTCGTTTGATGTTTGATGTTTGACGTTTCTGCAACTCACTATCCACCCAGAATTTATCCTGCTGATAAACTGCCCGACCTGAAATATTTTTTACCTGTTGTGAAAGATTTCTTACATTTCCTTTTAAATCTTTATAAACTAACCTTTCGCTTCCTTGCTGCATTTGATTATAATTTACTGCGGAATTTAAATTCTGAAATTCCTCACTAACTACCACACTGCCACGACCACTTTTATCTTTCATCCTGAAATAATCAGCTTCATTTAGCTTTTTCAATTCCGGTCTTAGTTGAATTGTTTGCAGATAATCAACAAGTCTTCCTCCTCGCATTCTTATTTCTTCATCTTCCATGATAAGATAACTTGTATATGGAGTAATTATTCCGTGCTCTCTTGCAAGTGAAGTAATTTCATCAACGAGTTCTTTATTCTCCCCATTCAACCGGATTAAATCCAGCAAATGTCCAATCCTTCTTGAAGCCCAGATTTGGGGAATGAAATTATAATCCTTATCTGAAGAAGTAAATATGGTTGTGAGAGGAAATATTTTTTGCTTTCCGTTCAACTTTCCTGATAATTTTATTTCAGCTTTTCCGCTGCCTTTGTAGCGTCCGAATAATAATAAGTTTGAACCTTTAAATAGATCCGGCAATTCTTTAGGAAAAGTTTGATAAATTTCAACGTTACTAACATCAATTTTCAGATTACTTAAGACGGGTGACTGAATCTTATCGTAAAAATTTGATACTTTAATTTCGATATCTTCATCTTCTCCAACATACGTTCTCCAGGCTTTTGTTGCTTCTGTAAGCTTATCAAGAAGATGGGTATTAATTTCATCACCGATTCCAAACGCGAAAATTCTTGAATTACCTTTGTTTAACCCCAGTATCTTTTTAATTAGTTTCTCCTCATTCATTTCACCTATAGTGGGTTTTCCATCAGTAAGAAATACAATGAAATGCGGGCGATCTGTCTTTTTGTAATTCTTTAATGCAACCTGAAAAGCTTCCTCTATATTTGTTCCACCTATTGCCTTTAACTCCTCAATAAAGAGTTTAGCTTTTTTGATATTATCTTTATCAGCTTTTTCTAATGTATTGAAGAGCGGGTAAGCCTCTGTTGAAAATCTGATTACATTGAAGTAATCACCTTTGTTGAGATTATTAACACAATATAGCAAAGCGTTTTTTGCCTGCTTTAATTTCTCATCACTCATACTGCCGGATACGTCTAGTATAAATGTTATATCCTTATTCTCAATATTGTTTTGATCAGTTTCAATTGATGGAGATACACTTAACAAGAAGTAACCATCGTCTTTTTCATTTTTATAAGATTGAAGGGATAATCCAATTACGGATGAGTTTTTAGAAAAGTAAAGTTTGAAATCGATATCAGGTTTTATGTTTTCAGCTTCATAAGAAATAATGGAATGATTATCACTTTTGTTAATAATGTCCACTTCGTGAGTCGGGCAATAAATATTTTTAATTTTTTCATCAGACTTTAAATCAACTTTAACTGAAACATTCTTTAATGATTTTGCTGAGAATTTTTCTGTATTAAGTGGATAAATGTATTCGAACAAATTATTATCTGATTCCAGAACCTGTGAATAACTGATTGATATTTTCTTTTCGCTTCTTGGTTCGATAGGGAAGATTCGAAGCTTGAAAATATTTTGTTCACTGTATTCAAGGAGTGCAGGATCACGCATTTGTCTTACAATATCTTCATAAATTTTTCTTGCTTTATCCGCATCAAGAAGTTCTGCTTTTGTTTCCTTACCATTAATCACCATTGTGAAGTTATTTATTACTGCACCTTTGGGTACTGGGAAAATATAGAATCCCTCGAATTGATGATTTGAAGGATTGTAAAATGCCTGGTCAATTTTTGTTACCGCGGATTGTCCTTCAATCTTAACATCAACTTTATGATATACTACCTCCAATGGGAAAGGATTTGGAAGCGGATGAGGTCTGGGAATAACTATAAAACCATCTGCTAAAGTGCTTCCTTGATAAATCAAGAAAGAAAAAAGTAAGCCTATTAAATTTTTTACATTTTTCATTTTTATATTTCTAATTTGAACCCTTGCGAGCTTTGCGAAAGCCTTAGCGTCCTTTGCGTGAAGCACTACCTTTTTTTTCACGCAAAGACCGCAAAGAAACACAACGCAA
>FWPV01014332.1_pt1 | contig 11659 bp, 13 predicted proteins | sample 2228371 | NCBI WGS metagenome assembly FWPV01 (sample SAMEA103939776, study PRJEB20133) | metagenome | reverse complement strand
GCCCACTTTGCGGGCCTCCTCGCAATGACAGGTCGGCGTAGGAATGCCTCCCTACCGGCTCACCGGTCGGTATAGGGATGGCTCTCTATCGGCTTATTTGATAAGCGAGTGCAAAATCCTATGGGACGCTATATCATTCGCCGTTTGCTTCAGGCGATCCCGTTGCTCTTTATCATCAGCATCATCTTGTTTGCCCTGGTGGCCAAGATGGGCGATCCGCTTGCTACTTTTGGCGGCCGGCAGGTCATCAAGTCCGAAGACCGCATCCGGCTGACGCGGCAACTGGGATTGGACAGGCCCTGGTATGTTCAGTATGTGGTCTGGCTGGTGGGCAACGATTGGATGCAACTGGATTTGAATGGCGATGGGGTGGCCGAGAGCTATGGGACGCGGCGCGGCGTATTGCGCGGCGACCTTGGGACTTCGTTTGTCACGCGCCGGCCGGTGATAGATATGATTGCCGAGCGGCTGCCCAATACGCTCCTGCTCATGCTGACGGCCGAGGTGGTCATTCTGGTTATCTCCCTGATCGTTGGTTTGACGTCGGCCCTCAAACAGTATTCGGTTTTCGACCATGTGGTCACGGCGTTTTCTTTTATTGCCTACTCTATGCCCATCCCACTGCTGGCGCTTGGATTGATTTATATTTTTGCCGTTTACTTTAAACGCTGGGGGTTGCCGTATTTTCCCACCGGCGGCATGTTTGACCCGGCGGTTGGCCCCAGCCCATTGCAAACCGCCTGGCACATGGTCTTGCCCATTGTGGCGCTTTCGCTGATTTCGACGGCCGGTTACAGCCGCTATATCCGGGCGAACATGCTGGAGGTGATCAGTCAGGATTATATTCGCACGGCGCGCGCCAAGGGATTGAGTTATCGAGACGTGGTGTTTGTCCACGCGCTCAAAAATGCTGCGTTGCCGCTGGTGACGATTGTCGGGATGGATTTGCCGTTCTTGCTGGCCGGCGCGTTGGTGACGGAATTCATCTTTGCCTGGCCGGGCATGGGACGCCTGTTCTACGACCACACGGTGCGTTCGGATTTCCCGGTGATGATGGGAATCGTCATGATTATTGCCGTGTTGGTGGTCGTCTTTCAGTTGCTCACGGATCTGGTGTACACTTTTTTGGACCCCCGTATCCGATACGATTAAAGTCATGACTCATCTGGGCAATCAATGCCAGCAAAGGCTCTCGCCGGTCTCTGATCGGGCACACTCGCGGTGTGCTATGGTCGCGCCTGTGTGTGGAAGCGCGCTCCTGTGTGGGCGTGCGGTGAACAGTTACGGTCAAGGTAGGAGACCCGCATGGCTGTGATGGAATCCGATGGGACGCTTACTCAAGATGAAATCATCGAGCGGCCGCCGCTCACGCCCACGCAACTGGTCTGGCGACGCTTCCGCCGCCACCGCATGGCGATGTTTGGCATGGGGCTGCTCATTTTGCTTATCCTCTATGTTATCGGCGGATCGTTTATCTTTACCGAAGAATATGCCAACTATATAGATACCAGCATCCGGTTGCAAGGCCCATCGGCGGCACATCCGTTTGGCACCGATGTCCCCGGCCGCGATATTCTGGCGCGCACGATTTACGGCGGGCAAATCTCGCTGTTGATTGGTCTGGCAGCTGTGGCCGTCGCCCTGGTGGTCGGCGTCACGGTCGGCGCGCTCTCGGGCTACTACGGTGGTCTGGTGGATAGTATCTTGATGCGCTTTACCGAAGCCATTTTGTGTATCCCTCAATTGTTCCTGCTCATCGTGGCCGCCAAATATCTGGGCGACAAGGTTCACAACTTTCAAGTGTTTGGACGCGAGTTCAGCGGCAGCGTCATTGTCATCATTACCATCATTGGCCTGGATAGCTGGATGTACCTGGCGCGTATCGTTCGCTCGCAATTCCTCTCGCTCAAGGAAAGCGAATTTGTGATGGCGGCGCGTTGTACCGGCACCTCGAATCTGGCCATCATCGTCTATCATATCTTGCCCAACACGGCCGCGCCGATCATCGTCAATGCTACATTGGGAGTGGCCAATGCTATCTTGACCGAAGCCTATATCAGTTTTTTGGGGCTGGGCGTCCGTCAACCGACCGCCACATGGGGCAATATGCTGGAAGATGCCACCCGTTACCTGGAAACGGCGCCGTGGCTGTGGTTTTTCCCAGGGATGTTTATTCTGGTGACGGTGCTGGCGATCAATTTTGTCGGTGATGGACTGCGCGATGCCCTCGACCCCCGTACGCATGTGGAGTAGAGTGTTGAGCGTAGAGTGTTGAGCGTAGAGCGTAGAGTGTTGAGCGTAGAGCGTTACACATTATACGCTCCACGCTATACGCTCCACGCTTCACGCTATACGCTTCACGCTATACGTTCCACGTCAAAGGAGGGACAATGGGTGTCAAGGATTATCGTGAGCTGGAAGTCTACCGGTCGGCGTTTGAAGCGGCGATGCAGGTTTTTGAGTTGACCAAGTCGTTTCCGCGCGAGGAGACCTACAGCCTCACGGACCAGATTCGGCGTTCGACACGTTCGGTATGCTCGAATATTGCCGAGGCGTGGCGCAAGCGACGTTATCCGGCGTCCTTTGTGAGCAAGTTGAGCGATGCCGACACCGAAGCCGCCGAAACTCAAGTATGGCTTGACTTTGCATTGCACTGCAAGTATATAGATGCAAAGACTCACGCAGAATTGTACGACCGATATAATCATATCTGCGCTCAGTTGACGCTGATGATGAAAGACCCGGGTTCGTGGTGTGGAGGAATGGCACGGGAACGTAGAGCGTAGAGCGTAGAGTGTAGAGCGTAGAGCGTTACACATTATACGCTCCACGCTCCACGCTCCACGCTATACGCTCCACGCTCCACGCTATACGCTCCACGCTCCACGCTTCACGCTCCACGCCATACGCTCTGCAACAGGAATGAAAAATGGCACCGATTTTACAAGTGCGCAATCTCCAGACACGTTTCAAGACGTATGACGGCTGGGTGCATGCGGTCAATGGGGTGTCATTCGACCTCAGCGAAGGCGAGACGTTAGGGGTGGTGGGCGAAAGCGGCTGCGGCAAGTCCGTTACCATGTTATCGTTGATGGGCTTGATTCCGCAACCGCCCGGCCAGATCGCAGGCGGCGAAGCCTTGTTCGGCGGGACCGATTTGCTCAAGAAAACCGATGAAGAGCTGCGTCACATTCGCGGTCATCAGATTGCTATGATTTTTCAGGACCCGATGACCAGTCTCAATCCGGTGTTGACGATTGGTCGGCAATTGACCGAAGCAATGGTCGAACATCTGGGGATGACGGCTGAGCAGGCGCGCCGACGTGCGATTGAGATGCTGGATATGGTCGGCATCCCCCGCCCGGCCGACCGGTTGGGCGATTATCCGCACCAGTTTTCGGGCGGACAGCGACAGCGCGTGATGATTGCTATGGCGTTAGCGTGCGCGCCGCAAATCCTCATCGCCGATGAGCCTACCACCGCTCTCGATGTGACCATCCAGGCGCAAATCATAGACCTGGTCGTGCGGTTGCGGGATACCCTGGGCATGGCGATTATCTGGATTACCCATGACCTGGGGGTGGTGGCTCGTCTGGCGCAACGCGTGATCGTCATGTACGCCGGTTTCATCGTCGAACACGCGCCGGTAGAAGAGATTTACCAGACTCCTTGCCATCCTTACACGATAGCTTTGCTGGGCGCGCTACCACGTGTGGATCGCACCCGCGGCGAGCGCTTGACCGCGCTGGCCGGCCTGCCACCCAATTTGCTGCGCCTGCCGGTCGGTTGCCCGTTCAGACCGCGTTGCCGATTTGCCGTTGACCGCTGTCGTCAGGAAAATCCGACGCTGCTCCCTGTTGCGCTCAATCATGAAGTGGCGTGTTGGGTGGACACCCGAACCGGAGGCTTGCGATGAGCGAGGTCCTGGTGCGTGTCGAAAACCTGGTCAAGCATTTTCCAATCACACGCGGCATCATTTTCCAAAAGCAGATCGGCGCCGTGCGCGCCGTAGATGATGTTTCGTTCGAGATTTACGCCGGTGAAACGTTGGGGCTGGTGGGGGAAAGTGGATGCGGCAAGACGACGGTGGGCCGCACCATGCTCTTACTCTATCCGCCGACCGCCGGCCGGATCGAGTTTGCCGGTCAAGACATCCGACAACTCAAGGGCCAGTCGCTGTTGAACATGCGCCGCGAAATGCAGATGATTTTCCAGGACCCCTATGGCTCGCTCAATCCGCGTTGGACGGTCAACAGTATCGTCGGTGAACCGCTGCGAGTGCATGGACTGGCCTCCGGCAAGGCCTGCACGGAGCGCGTCCAGGAGTTGCTCCAACTGGTGGGCTTGAACCCATTGTTTATCAATCGTTACCCCCACGAGTTTTCCGGCGGCCAGCGCCAGCGGATTGGCGTGGCGCGCGCCCTGGCTTCTAATCCCAAGTTCATCGTGTGCGATGAGCCTATCTCGGCTCTGGACGTTTCGATTCAGGCGCAGGTGGTCAATCTGCTTGAAGATTTACAGGAGCGTCTGGGCCTGACGTATCTTTTTATCGCGCATGACCTTTCGATGGTGCGTCACATCTGCAATCGCGTGGCGGTGATGTATCTGGGCAAAATAGTCGAACTCGGCCCCCGCGATGAGGTCTATGACCATCCGTTGCATCCCTACACGCAGGCGTTGCTCTCGGCCGTGCCTGTTCCCGACCCCAAGATCGAACGTCAGCGACGCCGCATCATTTTGACCGGCGATGTGCCCAATCCGGCCGAGCCGCCCCCCGGTTGTCGCTTTCACACCCGTTGCCCGGTCGGGGAGCAACGCTGCTGCGAAGAGAACCCCCTCTGGCGCGATATGGGCAACGGCCATTATGTGGCGTGCCACCTGGCCGGGCGGTCTTGACTAATTCGCCATTGCCTTGTACACTACCCCCATTGTTGGGGGAATTATGACCAAAGCACAAGCCCTGTATCGCAAGTGGCGGCCACAGACCTTTGATCAGGTGGTCGGCCAGACCCACATCACGCAAACCCTGCGCCATGCCATTGCCGCCGGCCGCATCAGCCATGCTTATCTGTTTGCCGGCCCGCGCGGCACCGGCAAGACGACCATGGCGCGCCTGCTGGCCAAAGCGGTCAATTGTCTCCATCCTGACCCGGCCGCGCGCCCGTGTAACCAGTGTGCTATTTGCCAGGCAATCACCGAAGGCCGTTTGCTTGACCTGATCGAGATTGATGCCGCCTCCAACCGGGGCATTGACGATATCCGCGAGTTGCGAGATAAAATCCACTTTGCGCCGGCCGAAGCGCGTTACAAGGTCTATGTCATAGACGAAGTGCACATGCTGACGACCGAAGCCTTTAACGCGCTGCTCAAGACGCTGGAAGAACCGCCGCCGCATGCCCTGTTTGTCCTGGCCACGACCGACCCCCAAAAGATGCCGGCCACCGTTGTCTCGCGTTGCCAGCCGTTCGATTTTCGCCGCCTGACCGTGCGTGAGATTGTCACCCAGCTTGAAAAACTGGTGACCGCCGAAGGCTTGCAGGTCGAGCCGGCCGTCCTGGAACTGATCGCTCATCAGGCCACCGGCGCCATGCGCGATGCGCTTTCGCTGCTCGATCAGCTCGCGGCTTATGGCGGGACGATTACGCTGGAGCAGGCGCAGGCCACTTTGGGCCTGGGCTCCTGGACTCACATCTCGGCTATTGTGGAGGGGCTGGCGCGCAACGAACCGGTGATCGGATTGGATGCTATCCAGCGCGCCGTCGAGGAAGGCGCCGATGTGCGGCAACTGGCGCGACAGATTATTGACCGTCTGCGCGCTGTGTTGCTGACCCGGGTTGGCGGGGCCGGGTTGCTGGATATGACCGGCGAACAGCGCGCCGCTGTCGAGGCCCAGGCGCGCCAGTTTTCCGTCGGCGCTCTGATCAAAGCCATCAAGTTGTTCAACCAGGCCGCCGGCGATCTGCGCACCGGCGGGCAACCACAATGGCTATTGGAACTGGCTTATCTGGAAGCCGTTGTGCCAGGAGAAGCGCCGGTCTCATCCCCATCGGCCCCGGTCGCTATACCGCCCCCCCCGGCGACCGCCAAGCCGCCTGGCGCCGGTGCGACCCCGGCCGGCCCTGTTCGCCCGGTTGAGCGACCGGCTTCCGCCGGCCCCATGCCTTCGCGTGCGGCCGCCGTCAAGACTGCGCCCGTGCCGCCCCCCCCGGCCGGCGAGGCCGGCGCATCGCTCACGCTGGAAATGGTCACCGCTGCCTGGGAAACCATTCGCGCCCGTTTGCGCAAACGCAGCGTGCCGGCCTGGGGATTGCTCAATTCCTCTCAACTGGCTGCGGTCGAAGGCAATACGCTGGTCTTGAGCTGGAAATCGGAAGAATTGACCAAACTCTATGAAAACGTGCGCACCAAGCGATTGGTTGAAGATGTCGCCAGTGAGGTCCTGGGACGGACCATCGCCACACGCTGCATCGTGGTCAAACCGGCCGGGCAGATGGATGCCTTGGTGGAAGAGGCCAAAGCGCTGGGGGGCGTGGTCCATGTATCCGAGAACCAATGAGGTGAAACGTGCCTAAAATCAGACGACCCTTGGGAATGCGTGCTCCATCGCCGGCGGGCGGCGGGGGCATGATGAAGCAACTGCAACAGTTGCAAAAGTTACAGGAAGATATGGCGAAAGCGCAAGAGGCGCTGGCCGAAGAAACGCTCGAAATCACGGCCGGCGGCGGCGCCGTGACGGTGGTCATCACCGGCCAGCAACGCATCCGGTCCATCATCCTCAAGCCCGAAGTGGTGGACCCGTCGGATGTGGAGATGCTCCAGGATTTATTGGTGGCCGCTGTTAATCAGGCCATCGAAGCCAGTCAGGCGCATGCTGCTTCCCGGCTCCAAAGCCTGACCGGTGGCCTGGGAATACCCGGATTGATGTAATGCCTGTTTCCGTATTGCCTCAATCGGTTCAAAGGCTGATCGAAGCCTTTGCGCGCCTGCCGGGTATTGGTCCCAAAACAGCCTCGCGCCTGACCTATCATCTGTTGCGTGCACCGGCAGAAGAATCGCTGACGCTGGCCGAAGCCTTGCGTGACCTGAAGGCCCGGACGCATTTTTGTCAGGTGTGTTTCAACATTACCGAGGAATCCCCTTGTCCGATTTGCGCCAGCGCGGAACGTGACCGGACGGTTATCTGTGTGGTCGAAGAGCCGCTGGATGTGATTGCGATCGAACGCACGCGCGAGTTCCATGGCCTGTACCATGTCCTGCACGGCGCGATTTCGCCGATGGAAGGCATTGGCCCCGAGGACCTCAAAATCCGGGAATTACTGGCACGGGCCGAATCGGGCGTGCGCGAAGTTATCCTGGCTACCAACCCCAGCCTGGAAGGCGAAAATACGGCCATGTATCTTTACAAGAAACTGGCCGCGTTGGGCGTGACCGTGACGCGCCTGGCGCGCGGTTTGCCGATGGGGGGAGACCTGGAATATGCGGATGAAATGACGCTGGCCCGTGCGTTGGAGGGCCGGCGCACGATGGAGCTATCTCGATGAATCGCCGCATTGTGCATGGAGTCTTGCTGGCTATCATCCTGCTCACCTTGCCCTTTTATTGCTTCGGCATCCTGGCCTTGCTCTACGAACCCGGTCCGACCGCGCCGCCCACCGTCCTGCCAACGGCTACGGCCACCCGTACCCCACCCCCTTCGGCCACACCGTTCCCGCCCATCACGCTGGAGCCGACCCCGACGCAATTGTGGTTCCCGCCGTCGCCTACCAGCACGCACACGGCGACGCCTACCGGTTCACCGACGGCGACCGGAACGCCTACCCCTACGCTGACGGTTACGCTGACTCCGACGGCCAGCGCTACTCCCACGCCCTCGCCGACGGCGACCTGGACGGTGGCGCCTACCGACACGCCCTCGCCAACGCCCAGTGAAACGCCAACGCCCCCCCCCACGCCGACGCCGGAGCCTCCCACACCGACCGAGACGGTTGAGCCGCCGACACCGACCGAAACGCCAACCATCACACCTTGAAGGTCACAGGAGAAGCTATGGAGGATTTAACCGCTCTTATCAAAAAACTTGCCAATGCTCAGGGCATCTCTGGCTACGAAGAACCAGTGCGGAAAATCGTGGTGGAGGAATTCTCGCGCTACACCGACCAGGTGCATGTCAACAAGCTGGGGAGTGTGGTGGGATGGAAGCGCGGCCGGGGCGCCGAGCCGCGCCGCCGCATCATGCTCGCCACGCACATGGACGAAATCGGTTTGATGGTGGCGGGAATTGAAAAAGGATTCCTGCGCCTGTCGCGTGTAGGCGGGACCGATTTGCGCATCCTGCCGGGCCAGCTGATCACGGTTCATGGGCGTCAGGACCTGCCCGGCGTCATTGGCTTTCGCCCGCCACATGTCACCCCGCCCGAACAGCGCGATCAGGTTGTCCCGCTTGAAGAAATGTTTGCCGACGTGGGCTTGCCGGCCGCGCGGGTCGAAAAACTGGTGCGCGTGGGCGACCCGGTGAGCTTTGGCAGTCAAGCCACCGAGTTGAAGGGCGGGCGGCTGGCGGGTAAAGCAATGGATAACCGCGTGGCGATTGCCTCGGTGCTGGTTTGTCTGGAAGCGCTGACCTCGCGTCCGCCGGAATGGGATGTGCTGGCGGTGGCCACGGTCCAGGAAGAAGTGCGTCTTGTGGGCGCCTCCACCAGCGCATATGAATTGAACCCCGATGTGGCGATCGCCATTGATGTCACTTTTGGCGCACAGAACGGCGTGGCGGAAACTCTGACGCACGAGATGGATAAAGGGCCTGTGATCGGCCTCGGCCCTAACGTGCATCCTCGCATCGCGCAAGGATTAAAAGACGCCGCCAAACGTCTGGAGATGGATTATCAGCTCGAACCTCTCCCCGGTCATAGCGGTACAGATGGCTGGGCGATTCAGATAGCGCGAGAGGGAATCCCAACCGGTATTCTGTCTGTTCCGGTGCGTTACATGCACACCCCGGTCGAGACCGTCGTCGTCAAAGATGTTGAACGCGTCGGCCGTTTGCTGGCCGAGTTTATCTGCGGGCTGGACCAGGAATTTGTCAGGGCCCTGACGTATGGTGAATAAGGATAACCGTTCAGCCTGGAGTGGATTTTTCACCGCAGAGGCGCGGAGAGCGCAGAGATTCCTTTGGCTTTCTGTGCGTCCTCAGCGTCTCGAAGGAACGTGAGGTGTCGTGTGATTCTTGAACAACTTTCCAATGCCATCGGGGTATCCGGCAACGAAGACGCAGTGCGTCAGATTATTCTGAAAGCCATCAAGCCGCACGTGGACGAATGGCGTGTGGATACCATGGGCAATCTGCTGGCGGTCAAAAAAGCGCGGCGCGGTGCCCCGCCCTTCAAGGTGATGCTGGCCGCTCACATGGACGAAGTCGGCCTGATGATTACCGGCTATGATGCGAGCGGCGGGTTGCGCTTTAGAGCCGTAGGCGGGATAGATGACCGGCTTTTACCCGGCAAATTTGTGCTGGTCGGACCGGAGCGGATTCCCGGCGTGATCGGCGTCAAACCGGTTCACTTGCTCAAAGGCGACGAGGGCAAGCAGGTGGTCAAAATGGATGCGATGGTGATTGACATTGGCGCCACCTCGAAGGAAGAAGCCGGCAAGCTGGTCGAGATCGGGCACTATGCCGGCTTTGCCACCCGTTTCCGCCGGTTGGGGCGTGTGGTGACCGGCAAAGCCTTTGATGACCGCGCCGGTTGCGCCGCGCTGATCGCGTTGTTGCAAGGCGAACGATTCAAGTTCGACCTGCACGCCGTGTTCACGGTTCAGGAAGAAGTGGGGATGCGGGGCGCGCAGGTGGCCGCCTATGCCGTCGAACCTGATTGCGCTTTCGCTCTGGAAGGGACCATCTGCGACGATTGGCCTAAAGACCGAGACCTCAGCCCTACCACTGAACTGGGCAAAGGCCCGGCGATTACCATTATGGACCGCAGCGTCATTGCCAATCGCTCGCTGGTGGACCATGTGGTGGCCACCGCCGTGTCGCTGAACATTCCTTATCAGTTCAAGCAACCTGGCGTAGGGGGGACCGATGCCGGCGCCGTAGCGCGTAGCCGGGGCGGCGTGCCGAGTTTGCCTGTGGCCATCCCATGCCGTTACATCCATTCACCGGTGGCCATGTTAGCGTTGGATGATTTCCGCAATACCGTACGCCTGATGCAGGCCAGCCTGGCGCGCCTCACGCCACAAGTCATCCAACTCTAAGTCGCTTATGGCGTAGCGCTTGTCGCCACGCGCCAGGCTCTCGCCGGTCTCGCACCGGGCGAGGGCGCGGGTAACCGTTCCGATGGAGGGCCATGTTACCGCCGAGACGCTGAGGACGCAGAGCAAGCCAAAGGAACCTCTGCGCTCTCCGCCTCTGCGGTGAAAAATCCGATACAGGCTGAACGGTTACGGGCGCGGGCTTTTGCGGTAAAAAACGCCGCCCGTCTCAAATTCTGTCTGAGCCGCAAAGAATCTCATTTGCACAAGACCCTCAGGAGGACACTGTGAAAGACCTTATCAAGAAACTGACTGAAGCCTATGGCCCTTCGGGCTATGAGCAATCTATTCGTGAGTTGATTCGCGCCGAGATTGATGACCTGGTGGACCAGGTGGACGTCAATCGGCTGGGGAGTTTGATGGCTTTACGCCTGGGAAGCGGGAACGGCCAAAAAGTCATGGTGGCCGCGCATATGGATGAAATCGGTGTGATGGTCACTCACATAGACGACAAGGGCTTTTTGCGCTTTGCGCCCATTGGCGGGCTGAATCCCATCACGCTCGTGGGCGGGCGGGTGGTCTTTGGCGATGGTACCCTGGGCGTTATTGGTGTCGAAAAGCGCGAAGACCGGAACAAGGTACCCACCCTGGAGCAGCTCTATATTGACGTGGGAGCCAGGGACAAGGCCTCGTGCCGGGTCAAGGTGGGCGATGCGGCCGGTTTTACACGCCCGTTTGAAGACCTGGGCGGCCGCCTGGTGGCCAAGACGATGGATGACCGCATTGGGTGCGCCATCTTGATCGAGACCATGCGCCAGCTTAAAAAGTCGCCGCACGACATTTATTTTGTCTTTAGCACGCAAGAAGAGATGACGCTGGCCGGCGCGCAGACGGCGGCGTATCAGATTGCGCCGGATATAGCTCTGGCTGTGGATGTGACCGGCGTCGGCGACACGCCCGAAGCCCCCAAGATGGCTGTAGCGCTGGGCAAGGGCCCGGCCATCAAAGTGCAAGACGCCGGCATGGTGGCCCATCACGGGGTCAAAGAACTGATGATTAAACGGGCTGAGGAAAAACGCCTCCCCTATCAGCTCGAAGTGCTGCTGGGTGGCACGACCGATGCGATGGCTATTCAGCCTACCCGCGAGGGAGTGCCCAGCGGCTGTCTCTCCGTACCGTGCCGCTATATCCACACGCCCTCGGAAATGGTGGATTATGAGGATGTGTTGAACAGCGTCCGATTGTTGCTGGCGATTCTGACCAGGCCCATCGCAATTGACTGAACAAAGAGGCGGCTTGCAATGAGCCGCGACGCGCATTGCAAGCCGCCGGTAAGGTGCTCAAGCCGCCGTCCCCGGCGGCGCCCGCCCCGAGGATGGGGCGGGGAGCGATTATGCGAGGGCGGGGCGGGGAG
>FWPV01014331.1_pt1 | contig 11659 bp, 1 predicted proteins | sample 2228371 | NCBI WGS metagenome assembly FWPV01 (sample SAMEA103939776, study PRJEB20133) | metagenome | reverse complement strand
AGCGGCTATGACAACGACGGCAACCCGGTCCACCGCACCACCACCACCGATGCCAGCGGCGAATACACCTTCCTCGTTCCGCATGGGAACTATACTCTCTCCTACGACCCGGTGGCCGTCGCGGCGGCGTATCCGGGCCTGACCACGGCGACCACGCCGACCAGCCTGTCTGTCAGCGCGGAAGCCGGGCGCGAGTACACCGGCCTGGACTTTGGCGTGGATAACAGCGGCGTCATCGGCGATTGGGTGTGGGTGGATACCAACCGCAACGGCCTGCAGGATGCGGGCGAACCGGGTCTCGAGGGTGTCACGGTCTATCTGTGCGCGTCCAGTCCTTGCGCGGCGGGCAACGCGCTGGCGACCACCGCGACCGATACCTATGGCAAGTACAGTTTCCCCGGCTTGCCGGATGGAACGTACTATGTGGGTGTCAACACGGCGACCGTTCCCACCGGCTACACCGCCACGACCATCCACGCCGGTTCCGACACGGCCGTTGATTCAGGCAATCCCGCCGGAGAGGCTGTAACCATCTCCGGCGGCGCGACGAACAACACGATTGACTTTGGCTTCCAGCCGCCCGCCAGCACCTACAGCATTAGCGGCAACCTGTGGAACGATAACGGCAGCGGCGGCGGCACGGCCGGCAATGGTGTATGGGACGGCAGCGAGCCGTATTTCAACGGCGTCAAAGTCTGCCTGTATCAGAGCGATGGAACTACGTTGATTACCTGCGCTTACACCGATGCTGCGGGCAATTACAGTTTCCCCGGCCTGACCGACAGTACCACTTATGTCGTCAAGGTGGATACGACCACTCTGCCGGCGACCACTTTCACCCAAAGCGCCGACCCCGATACCACGCCGGATAACCAGACCACAGTGACGGTGAGCGGCGCGGACGTGACCAACAAGAACTTTGCCTACTGGCAGCAGCCGGGCAACATCAGCGGCTCGGTGTGCGTGAGCGTGGGCAGCGGCGCGAATGTCGGTAACGGCGAGTGTGACAGCGGCGAGCCGTTGGTTGCGGGCGTCACCGTCACGTTGCGCGGCGCGGGCCCCGATGGCATCCTCGGCACAGAAGATGATACCGAGGACACAAAGGTCACCGATAGCAATGGCTACTATGCATTCCTCAACCTGCTGCCGGGCCTCTATCAGGTCATCAAGACCAATCCCGCCAACACCACCGGCGTCGCCGACCGCGATGGCGGCAACCCCGACAACATCACCGTGAACCTGGGCGGCGGTCAGACCGTGACGGGCCGCGACTTTGAGGTTGACGGCGGCGCGGACCTGGCCGTGACCAAGAGCGACGGGCTGACTATCGTGACATCGCCGCAGACCGGCGTGCAGTACACCATCGTCGTCGTCAATAACGGCATCATCCCGGCGGAAGGTGTTGTGCTCAATGACGCGCTCGGCGCGGGCCTGACCTATGTGAGCGATGATTGTAGTATGACCGGCTCCGGGCCTTACGTCTGGACCATCGGAACGCTGACAGTGGGGCAGAGCGCGACCTGCCATCTGACCGTGAACGTGAATAGCGGCTTGAGCGACGGTACGACCGTGTCGAACTACGCCAACGCCACCACCACGACCTACGAGCCGAATATCACCAACAACGAGCAGGCCGACATTGACACGGTGCAATCCACGCCCGCGCCGGACTTGCAAATTACCAAGACCGACGGGCAAACACGGGTGTTGGCCGGCGCCTCGTTGGCCTATACCATCAATTACAAGAACGTGGGCAACGCCGACGCTGCCAATGTCGTGATTGTGGACACCTTGCCCGCTAATGTGGATTACGTCTCATCGTCGCCTTCTGGAACCTACGATAGCAACGCCCATACCGTCACCTGGAACCTCGGCGCCGTTGCGCAGGGCGCCAATGTAAACATCACGCTCAATGTCACAGTCAAGAACACCCTGCTGCCCGGCGCGGTGGTGCTGAACCGCGTGAACATCACGACGAGCGACAATGACCGCAACCCGTTGGACAACAGCGCGGTGGATAGCGACATCGTCGTCGCGCCTTACATCGTGCTGGAAAAGAGCGTGAGCGGGCCGGCCTACGTCGGCGCGGAGGTGACGTACACAATTGCCTGGTCAAACAACAGCGATGAAGAGGCCGCCGAGGTGGTCATCACCGACGTGTTGCCCGATAACACCAGCCTGGTCGCGGGCAGCATCACCGGCGGCGGGACCTATGACAGCGGCACGCGCACCATCACCTGGAACCTGGGCAATAGAGCCGCGGGCGCCAGCGGCACGGTCAGTTTCAAAGTGACCGTGAACAGCGGCGTGACCGGCAGCGCGGTTTCCCAGACTGCGCCGACGCTTTCGACCGAGACGGGCAGCGGCAGCGTGACCATCACCAGCACGACGACGGCGCGCACGTCGCTGCCGTGGTGCGCCACGGGCGATTGTCTCACCTATCGCGGCATCTATCAGGGCAGCAATCCCGTCCCGCCCACCGGCTGGAACGACAACCCGCGCGCGACTCGTTTCGATGAAACCGGCTGGACGCAGCCCGTCGCTGCGACAGAGGAGACCTTTTACTGGCTGGACGGCTCAGCCCTGGATGCCGAATGGACTTCGATGAATCAGGCCGGCGTGGCCACGCCCAACTATAGTTTCTTCCGCCAGATGTTCTGCCTGCCGCTTAACGCCGCCGGCTTTGAGGCCAGCGTGAGCGTTGCCAGCGATGATATTTACACTCTTTACCTCAACGGCGTTCCTGTGGGAGAGCACACCGGCGCGGGCGCGTACTCGACCTTCTCCGGCAATAGCGGCATTCAATCCGGCATCAACCTGCTGGCAGTGCAACTCAAGGGCAACACCCATAGCGGGCATAGCGTCTATGGCGGCGAAGACCACAGCGGCTTGCTCTTCAACCTGCAAGCCAGTTACAATAGCCTGCGCCCCTTTGCCTACGCCCCGGCGATGACCCTGGCCGGGCAAAGCGTGACCATCCAGGTGGACGAGAACGCGCTGGGCGGGCGCACACCGTACTACTACCGCTACGACTGGGGCGACGGCACAGTCACGGATTACACCGAGAACCTCACCAACGATAGCCACACCTACAACACGCCCGGCACGTACATCGCCACCGTCACGGCGCGTGCGCAATACGGCTGCACCGGCTCGGACCAGGTGACGATTGTCGTGCTGCCGACCGGTTCGCCGCAGGATAGCAAAATTCTGGGCAACACGGCGAATGTGGCGTACAAGAACACCGCCGACACTCCCTACAGCGGACAGAGCGGCGCGGGTATCCTCTTGAGCGTAGGGACGGTCACGGGCTTTGTCTACAACGACGTGAACGGCGACGGCGTCTACACCGCCGGGGTGGACACGCCCGCCGACAATATAGAAGTGCACATCACCGATGCCTATGGCTTCGTGCATACTGTCTACACCGGCGCCGACGGCAATTACACGGCTAACGAAGTCGCCGCGGGCTATGCCAGCGTGACGCTCGTCAACCCGCCGGCCGGCGTGCAGACGCAGGGGACGAATCCCACCACGGTGCTGGTCACTGCCGGGCAGACTACCTTCGAGGAGAACAACGGCTTTTACGCTCCCACCGCTATTGGCAACCGCGTCTGGCTGGATGAGAACGGCAACGGCATCCAGGACGCCGGCGAGCCGGGCATCCCCAACGTTACCGTGCAACTCTGGGATAGCACTCACACCACGCTCCTGGCGACCACCGTCACCGATGCGGACGGCGGCTATATCTTCAAGGGAATCCCGGCGGGGACGTACCAGGTGGATGTGCTGGATAGCAGCCTGCCGTCCGGCCTCGTCCACAGCACGCCGACCGACACGGGCGACTTTACCAACAAAGCCGACCCGTACAGCGTGACCATCACCGCCGGCGAAGAAAATATGAGCGCCGACTTTGGCTACAACTGGGCGTCCACCGCCAACGTCACCGGCAACACCGGGAACGGCGCGATTGGCGACCGCGTGTGGATTGACGCGGACGGCGACGGCGCGCAGGACCCCGGCGAGTTGGGCTTGAGCGGCGTCAGCGTGGCGCTGTGGTACGACTCGAACAATGACGGCGTCATTGACGCGCCTTACGCCTCGACCACGACGAACGCGACCGGCCACTACATCTTCACCGACCTGCCGGCCGGCATCTACGAAGTGCGCATCACCGCGGGCGTGAGCGGCTACACGCAGACCGGCGACCCCGACGGGACGCTCGACGGCAGGACCACGCAGCCCATCGTCCTCGCGCCGGGCGATGTCTACGTCAACGCGGACTTTGGCTATCAGCCGGGCGCAGGAATGACGGCGACCATCGGCGACACCATCTGGCTGGACGCCAACGGGACGAAAGACAGCGGTGAGCCTGGCATCGCCGGCGTCACCGTTGCGCTCATCGGCGACACGAACGGCAACGGCGTCTGGGACGCGGGCGAGCCGATTCTGGCGACCACGCGCACCGATGCGAGCGGTGGCTACCAGTTCGCGGGCGTCCCCGTGGGCGGCAACTACCTGGTGTGGGTGAACGACACGGACGGCGTCCTCAACGGCCTCGCGCCGGGTTATGACAGTGACGGCGTCGGCACGCCGCACCTCAGCGCGGTCAGCGCGCTGCCCGCCAGCGGCAACGCCGCGCAGGACTTTGGCTACAAACCCTTCAACCAGACCGGCAGCACCGCCCTGATTGGCGACACCATCTTCCTCGACCGCGACGGCGGCAACGACTATGACCCTGGCGAGGGGCTGGAGGGCGTGACCGTGTGGCTCTACGACAGCACCGAGACTTATCGGCTGGCGACCACCGTCACCGATGAGAACGGGCGCTACACTTTTGCCGGGTTGCCGGCGGGGACCTATGTGGTGAAGGTGGACACCTCCACGCTGCCGGCGGGCCTCAGCAACACGGTTGACCCCGATGGCGGGACGGCGCATCAATCCACCGGCACCCTGGCGGCGGGTGAAATCAACCTGGCGCAGGACTTTGGCTATCAGGGGACCAACAGCATCTCCGGCACGCTCTGGCGCGATACGGACGCCGACGGCTACCTGGACGCGGGCGAAACGGCGCGCTTTGCGGGCGTCACCCTGGCGCTCTACGACGCCAATGGCAACCTCGTCGCCACGACGACAACCGATAGCAACGGCGACTATACTTTCGCCAATCTGCCGAACGGGACGTACACCGTCAAAGTCACCGACTACGCCAACGTCCTGGAGGGCACCTGGCACTCGCTGGGGACGGCGGGAACGGATAACCACAGTCAACCTGACCCGCTGACCGTGACTTTGAGCGGCAGCACCGTTATCACCTACGCCGACTTTGGCTACTACCGCGATGCTGCCAGCCTGGGCGATTTCGTCTGGGTGGATGACGGCGACGGCATCCAGGAGAGCGGCGAGCCGGGGTTGGGCGGCGTCCTGGTCACGTTGACCATCGCCTGGCCCGGCGGCGGGACCACCGTCCTCACCACGCTGACCGACGACAACGGCTATTACCGCTTCGACAACCTGCTGCTCGATGAACAGATGGACGGCGTCGGAACCGGCGAACCCACCTTCACTATTTCCGTCGCCACGCCGGAGTGGTATTTCCCCGCGCCGGTAGACCAGGGCAGCGATGACACGCTTGACTCCGACGAACACAGCGGCGTCGGCGCAACCGTCGCGCAAGGCGCATACAACGACACGATTGACTTTGGCTTTGTCCGCGTCGAACTGAGCGGCACGATTACACCCACGGCGTTGGAAATCACCGCGACGCCAGGGCAGACCGTCTCCTTTGTGCAGCGCTGGACGACCACCGGCAACGTCACCGACCGCGGCAACATCACCATCTACGGCATCCCGTCCGGGTGGACGGTGAAGGTCTACCGTTATACCGGCTCAACCCCGCCCGCTACAGGGGGGTACAGCGGGGCATCCGGCTGTCCGAGTACAGATTGCGTGCTTCTGGCGACCGAATCGGCGGGTGACCGCTCCGTCCTGGATAACAACGATACGATCGAGTCCGGGCCAGACACTGGAGGCGACGGCATCGCCGACACGGGCGACCTGACGCCGCCGGGCGGCGAAACGACAGTTGTCCTCGTGGTCACAGTCCCGGCGAACGCGCCAGGCGGTGTGTTCACCCTGCGCGAGCGCGGCTCCTCCAACTACGATTGGACGCTCAAGCAAGCCGGCAATCCCACGCTGCCCTACAATGACGACAGCGTCGTCCACGCCGAAGCCTTCAAGACCATCGTCATCCCCTCGGCGACGGTGGGCGACCGCGTCTGGCTGGATATGGACGGCGACGGCTTCCAGGACGTGGGCGAGCCGGGCCTGGCAAATGTCACGGTGGAGTTGTACAACCCCGGCGCGGATGGACAGCCTGGCGGCGGCGATGATGTGTTGATTGCCACTACCACCACCGACGCCAATGGCAACTACCTATTCGACGGCGTCACGGCGGGCAGTTACTACGTTCAGGTAAATACAGGCACACTGCCAACCGGCCTCACCGCATCCACTGGCGCTGCGCCGGGCGCGACCTTCCCCGTCTTCGCCGGCAACGCTTATCTCGACAAAGACTTTGGCTACAAGAGCGCGAGCAACGCCATCATCGGCGACCTGGTCTGGAGCGACTACGACCAGGACGGCATCCAGGATCCGGGCGAGCCGGGCCTCGCCGGCGTCGCGGTGACGCTCACCGGAGCCGGCGCCGATGGTCTCTTTGGCACCGCCGATGACACGACCGCCAACACCACCACCGGCCCTGACGGGCGCTATCTCTTCACCAACGTTGCGCCGGGCAAATACCAGGTGGAAATTACTGTCCCATCCGGCTACCTGCTGACCAGCGGCCCGCAATCCAGCGCCAATCCCACCCTGCCGATAACGACGCAAGCCGGCGGCGTCTATCTCAACGCCGACTTTGGCCTCTACAGCCCGGCCACCTACACCATCAGCGACCGGCTGTGGCGCGACAACAACGCCAACGGCGTGGTCAATGCCAGCGCGGGCGAAACGGGCATCGGCGGCGTGACGGTGAATCTGCTCGATAGCGCGGGTAAGGTCATCGCCACGACCACCAGCGGCGCGGATGGCACGTTCACCTTCAACGGCGTGCCGAACGGCGACTATACCATCCAGGTTGCCGACAACGCCAACGCCCTGAGCGGCCTGAGCGCGACCACCCCCGCCGCCTACGCCGGGCAACTCGCGGTGACGGTCAACGGCGCGCCCGTAATCGGCGAACACTTTGGCTACACCCGCCCCGGCGCCATCGGCGACCGGGTCTGGCAGGATACTAATGGCAATGGGATGCAGGACGCGGGCGAGCCGGGGTTGAGCGGGGTGCCGGTTGCGCTGTACACCGACCCCAACGGCGACGGCGACCCGGCGGACGGTACGCTGGTCAGCACACAAACGACCGGCCCAGACGGCAGTTACCTGTTCACCAGCCTGGCGGACGGCAACTATGTTGTCGTAGTTACAACGCCGCCAAGCGGCTACACGCAGACCGGCGACCCGGACGAATCCGGCCTATGCACAACCTGCGATAACAGAGCGGCGGTCACGCTCGCGGGCGGCGTGAGTGTTCTGGATGCCGACTTTGGCTACACTTTCACCGGCGATAAATACAGCATCGGCAACCGCGTCTGGAATGACACCAATGCCAACGGCGTACAGAACACGGGCGAACCGGGTATCCCCGGTGTCACGGTGGCGCTCTACCGCGATACCAATAGTAACGGCCTCTGGGACCCGGGCGAGCCGCTCCTGACGACCACGACCACCGACGCAGATGGCGCATACACTTTCGCCGACTTGCCGGCCGGGAATTACCTGGTTTTGGTCACGGATGCCAATAACGTCCTCGCCGGCTACCGGCAAACCGCCGGCGCGCAACCCTGGCCTGTCTCCATCACCACTGCCAGCCGCGATGACATTGACTTCGGCTTTGTGCGCCAGCCGGCCACCGGCGTTATCGGCGACTATGTCTGGTACGACAAAGACGGCAGCGGCGACCAGGATGTGACCGAGAGCGGCATTGCCAACGTCATCGTCAACCTCTACCGCGACGACGGCGACCGCACTTACGGCACAGGCGATACCCTGGTTGCTACGGCGCAGACCGGCGCGGATGGGCGCTACAACTTTACCAACCTTGAACCGGGTTTCTACTTTGTGATGGTGGATGACGGCAACTTTGACGCTGGCGAGCCGCTGTATGGCCTATCTCACACAGGGAGCACCAACGTCAGTAGCCTCATTACCCTCACCGAAGGCGATCGCTACCTCGACGCTGACTTTGGCTATCGTGGGACAGGCTACTCCATCGGCGATTACATCTGGTCGGATACCAACAACGACGGGCGGCAAGGCCCCGGCGAAGTGGGCATTGCCGGTGTGACGGTCGAACTACTGCAAGGCGGCAGCGTCATTGCCACCACCACCACCGATGCGGCCGGCTACTATCGCTTCACCGGCTTGTCCGCCGGTAACTATCAAGTGCGTGTCGCGTCGAGTAACTGGAATAGCGGCCAGCCGCTCTACGGCTATCCTACCGCGCCCACCAGCGGGCCGCAAAGCGAGGCGGCCTCCACCAGTATCGTTTACACACTTGGGACTTCCAATCCCTCGGTAGACACGGCTGACTTTGGCTTCTACAAGACCGGCCTGGGTTCTATCGGCAATCTCATCTGGTTCGACAAGAACCACGATGGCGATCTTGACACAGGCGAGCCAGGCATCGCGGGCGTCTACATAGACCTGGTGGTAGACGCGAATAACAACGGCGTCTGGGATGCGGGTGAGCCGGTCATCGCCACGGCTATCAGTGGCGCGGATGGCGCATACCAGTTCACGGGCTTGCTGGCCGGCAACTATCTGGTTGCGGTGCGCGACCCCAATAACGTGTTGGGAGGGATGACCAAGAGCAGCGGCGCAGCCGGCGTTGATAACAACAGCCAGGCCAATCCCTATGCCATCGCGTTGAGTGCCGGCGAGACTAACAACACCGCCGACTTCGGGTTCGATGACCCCACGGTGGGCGACCGCGTCTGGCTGGACTCGGATAGGGATGGCATCCAGGATGCGGGCGAAATCGGCATCGGCAGCGTGACGCTCTCCATCTACCACGACCTGAACGGCAATGGGGTGTTGGATGCGGGCGAAAATCTGCTCCAGCAAACCACGACCAACGCCGACGGCTTCTACTACTTTGCCGGGATGCCCTTTAGCAACTTTATCATCAAGGCGGATGCCGGCAACTTTGCCTCGGGCGGCGTCCTGGCAGACTTCTCGCGCTCACCGCGAAATCAGGGCAGCGATGATGAACTGGACAGCGACGGAGATGCGAATAACCAAATTGCCGTCACCCCACTGGCAGTGGTGGAGTACAAGCACGACTTTGGCTTCTACGGCGCTTACGCTATCGGCGACCTGGTCTTCCAGGATAAAAATAGTAATGGCGTCTATGATACGGGCGAGGCCGGCCTCGCCGGCGTCACGGTGGACTTGTATCGCAACGGCATCCTCATCGCGCGCACGACGACCGTCGCCGGCGGCGCCTATGCGTTCACGGGGCTACCGGTTGGCGACTACACCGTCCAAGTGAGCGACCGCGCCGGCGTATTGGCCGGCTATACGTGGATAGGAGGCGTGGCAGATACCGATAACAACAGCCAGACGCCAACCTACGCGGTGAATCTCAATAGCACATACGGAAGCGTTTCCTATGCCGACTTTGGCTTCAAGCCGGCAAACAGCCCCACCGCCATCACCCTGGCCTACTTCTCCGCTGCGCCGCAGGGCAACGTCATCCTCGTCACCTGGGAAACGGCAGTGGAGCTGGACAACGTCGGCTTCAACCTTCATCGCAGCACGTCGTCGGATGGGCCGTGGGTGAAGCTGAACGAGACGCTCATCCCGCCGCAGAACCCCGGCGCGGCCCTCGGCGGCCTCTACGAATGGGTGGATGACGATGTGAAGCCGGGGACAACATATTACTATCTCCTGGAAGATGTGGACGTCAAGGGCGTGAGCGTCTTCCACGGGCCGGTCACGGCGACCGTACAGCCGTCCGTGGGACAGCGCAACTTCACCGTGTTCTTGCCGCTTGTCATCAAGTAAGCGTAAGCGAAATACACCCAAACACAACGGGGGACAGCCAACTGTCCCCCGTTGCGTCCTTCTCCCCAAAAATAACTCTAGGACTTACGCAAACGCGGCTATTTTTACCGTCGAGGATGCCGAGGGCGTTGAGAAACTATAAAGTCTCTGAGCCCTTTGCATTCTCAGCGGTGAAATTCAAGGAACTTGCGTAAGTCCCAAACTTTGCTTTGCCACTTGCGACAGATCACAAAACGCATCCAGCATGGCCCTCAGCGGAGTAGCCCCCTGGCTTATCCTATGCTTGCGCCTTGCGCCGTGGAATGGAAACCACAAATTCGCTGCCTTCGCTGAACAATTCCGGTTCCTCGCCTGTGGCTGCGCGAATCTGCTGAATGGAACGGTAAACGCCAGACCCCACGCCCGTCACCAACCCATAACGGCGAAACAGGGTGTAAATCATCGGATTACGCAAAACGTGCGCCCCACCCAAACGGATCGTCTCGATTTTTACGTTATTGGGCAACCCGCCAGGCGTGCGGATTTGTACGCGGTCATCGAAGACGAACACCCGCACAGGAGAAGCGAACGTATAATCCCGATGCGCCAGTGCGTTCACCAACAATTCCCGCAGAGCGTCTGAGGGCAATTCGGGACGCGCTTCCGGCTCAAGGCGTTCGATATGATGCGGCGTGGGCAGATGAATTTCTAGAAAACGCATTGCGCTTTCCAATATATCGGGCAAACGGCCAACGATGTTTTTCACATCGGAAGGCACCGCTGCGAGATCATTCCCCGGCACTCTGGCTGCGACAACGTGCGCCGTGGGCAAGAATTTCTGCGGATCACGCCCAAAGAACAACACCGCCGCAACCGTTGGATGCAATTCCTGCTCTGCCGGTTTGATCAGGCTCAAGTTCGCCAACAACGTTTCGTACCCGATTTCGAAATCTTCTACAGAACGCAAATAGGCCCGGCGAAGATAATCCTCAAAAGCATAACGATCCAGGTCTTTCAAAGTAGCGCGAACAAGCAACGTTTCATCATAGTGCAAGCTGTCGGCAGCTTGGAACAGGCGTAACAATTCTTGCCGCGTCGCGCGCCTTCGCCCGGACGCTGTGCGGATGAAATAATCCCCGCGATGCGTGCGATAAGGACGCAAGTCACCTTGGGGAATATTGACCACGACGACGGCATGCCCCTCCGGCGTTCTCACAACTTCTTGCTGTATGTTCAGAGGCGGCTCGCTATTTTGATAAGCGATCTGATCAACGCGCTGCATCACCCGATCACTATCCTTGACCCCGACGATGTCGCCGGCATCATTGACACCCAGCAATAACACACCACCCGCGCTATTGGCAAAGGCTACTAATGCAGCGGCTATATCGTCGGCAGGTAGCGGCCAGGTCTTGAATTCTACCTGAAGACTTTCCCCGGTCTGAATATAGCGTTGTAATCCTTCCAGGTCCATAACACCGCCTCCTCTGAAAATAGCCACCGAGGACATAGAGGGCACAGAGAGAGAAAAACTCTGTGTGCTCTGTGCTCTCTGTGG
>FWPV01014328.1_pt1 | contig 11662 bp, 10 predicted proteins | sample 2228371 | NCBI WGS metagenome assembly FWPV01 (sample SAMEA103939776, study PRJEB20133) | metagenome | reverse complement strand
CCTATGAGACCGGAGCCGGTGGTCGCCCTCGTCGAGGTCCCCAAAGGAAGCCGGAACAAGTACGAGTACGACGAGGCGTCGGGCCAGCTCTGCCTCGACCGCGTCCTCTACTCGCCGCTCCACTACCCGGCCGACTACGGGTTCATCCTCGGCACGCTCGCCGAGGACGGGGACCACCTCGACGCCCTCATCGTCACCTACGAGCCCACCTTCCCCGGCTGTCTCGTCCCCGTGCGTCCGGTGGGGGTCCTCGACATGCGCGACGAAAAGGGCCGGGACCAGAAGATCCTCGCCGTGCCGATCGTGGATCCCCGGTTCGCCGAGGTGGTCGACCTCCCCCACCTCGCGCCGCACTTCCTCGCCGAGATCGAGCACTTCTTCCAGGTCTACAAGGCCCTCGAGGCGAAGGACACCGAGATCTACGGGTGGGCGGGGGCGGAGGAAGCGCAGCGGATCCTCGCCGAGGCCCGCCGCCGCGCGCGTGGAGGGTGAGCAAGCTCGATCGGGACGGAGCACCAGCCAGTGCTCCGCGCTCTCGCTTGACGTTTCTGTTCTCATCTACCATCTCGAGGGTCTTGCTCCCTACGCTTCCCTGACCGAGTTCCTCGTGAAGCCTCCTGCCGACAGGGATGATCTCGAAGTGCACACCTGCGGGCCGTTTCGGGGGGCCTTCCCCGCATGCAGTTCGTATAGTGCCGAGCGCCTCCATCGCCAACGAGGTGGCGCACCTGCGGGCGGTGCACGGGTTCTACCCCCGGACACGCTCCTCCTCGCCGCCGCCCTGGAACAAAGGACGACCGCCTTTCTCACCGACTCCGCACGGCTGACGAGGACCTCGCCGCCCGGTCGAGCAGCTCCAACCCCTTGACGATAGATTTGTCGACGATAGACTTGTCGTAACATGTTCACCCTGCGTCCGGTGTGCGGGGACGAGTTCGTGGACCGGGAGGAGCTGGTGGGGGAGATGGTGCGCACCCTCTCCTCCCCCCGCGAGTGGATGGGATTCGCCCTCGTGGGCCGGCGGCGGATGGGGAAGACATCGACCTTCCTCGAGGTCATCCGCCAGCTCGACGAGGATCCCAACGTCGTCCCAGTCTACGTGTCCCTGTGGGATCTCGTCGAGGGGACGCTCGCCGAGTTGGCGCGGCTCCTCCTCCGAGAGGTCCTGGACCGGTTCCACGAGCGGAAGGTGCTTCCGCTGCCCGTGCGGGCCCAGCACTTCCTCTCGGCGAAGCTGGCCCTCCTCCAGGAGCTTCTCCAGCGGGTTCAGGTCTCGGTGCGACTTCGCCAGGAGGTCGAGCTTCTCGTGCGGTTCGCCCGCTCCGAGGAAGTCCCCCCCGCGGCGGAACTCCTAGAACGGGCGTTCGCGCTCCCGGAGCGGATCGCCGCCGAGAGGGGCGTCCGGTGCGCCCTGTTTCTGGACGAGTTCCCCACCGTGATGGAGCTTAGGCACCGCGGGGAACCCCTTGGGGAAGGGGCGATCCGCAAGCTGCGCACCCTGTACGAAGGGATGGAGCACACCGTGCTCTCCATCTCCGGCTCGGTGCGCGGGACCATGGACGCCGTCGTCCTCAACCCCGGCGCGGCCCTGTGGCGGCAGTTCGTGGTGCGGGAGGTGGGGCCGCTGCCTGGGGACGCGGTTCATGCCCTTCTGGGGAGGAACCTCGCCCGTCCGGTGCGTCGGGAGGCGAGCGCGCGGGCGCAGGCGTTGACGGCAGGGATCCCGTTCTACGTCCAGTTCCTGGGGAGGGAGCTCGCCCGGGGAGAGGGGGAGGTCACCCCGGAGGCGGTGGCGACTGCGTTCGCCGCGTTCCTCGCTGAAGAAGGGAACCTCCTCTTCCAGGAGGAGTGGGCCCGCCTTTCCCCGAAGGAGCGGGCCGTGGCCCGCGCGCTCGCCTCCGGCCACGCCTCGCCATCGGCAATCGCGCGGGAGATCGGGGACTCGCCCAACGTCGTGTCTCGCTACCTTCTGTACCTGGCGGGGAAGGGGTTGGCGGAGCGGAAGGAGCGCGGGGAGTGGGTACTTTCCGACCCCGTGCTCGCGGTGTGGCTGACGACGCAGTTTGCGGCGTAGCGAGCGTGGCTCGGGCCCAGCCGCGGTCTCCCCTCCAACTTGACGGTCCTCTCCGCCCTGGTAGCCTGCCCGCATGCCGGAGACGCCCGTTGTTGACGCCGCGGACGGGTTCCTTCGTGCCCTGCGGTCCCTGCCCGACCCCACGCCCGCGGAGATCCTCACCGCGTGGGACGGGTTCTACGGCCAGTGGTTCCCCGAACTCCACGCGAAGCAGATCCAGGACTACACAGAAGCAGGGGAGGACGGGCGCGCCCTGGCGCTCTCCCGGGTGTTCCCCCCGCTTCCCGCTCACCTGCCGGCGATGGAGGAAGCGCGGGGGAGAATCCTCGGCCTGTGGGAGGATGTTCTGGCGCGAGCCCGGGCGGCGCTTGGGTTGGATCTGGACGTGGTCGCGGTGGTCCACGTCGGGATCGGGTGCGGGGCGGGGTGGGCCACAACATACGAGGGGAGACCGGCGGTCTTGTTCGGACTGGAGAACATCGCCGAGCTCGGGTGGCATACCACGAGGCGGTTGGAGGGGCTCATCGCCCACGAGCTTGGGCACCTCGCCCACGCCGCATGGCGGGGCGAGCCCCTGGAGCGGGTGGAGGAGGATCCGCTGGGGCTCCTCTACGCGGAGGGGTTCGCCCAACGGATAGAGGGTGCCATCCTCGGCCGGGAGAGCTGGCACCTCGCGCCGGACGAGGGGTGGCTCCCCTGGTGTCGCAAGCACCTCGCAGAGCTCGCCCGCGCCTACCGCGACCGGGCGACCGAGGGCGAGCCCGTGAACCCGTTCTTCGGGTCGTGCCTGAGCTTCCAGGGCGTCCCATTCACCGGCCACTTCCTTGGCCACACCGTGATCCGCATGTTGGAAGAAGGTCGAACCCTTCCTGACCTGGCTCGGCTGCCCCTGGCCGAGGTGCGGGCCTCCGTGGATAGGCTCCTCCGCGCGCTGGAAGGGAGCGCATCTACCTCCTAGCTCTCCCTCAAAGCTCGTTCCGCAGGAACTCCAGCACCCGGGGCCACGAGTCCTCCGCGGCGCGGGCCGCTCCCTTGGCCAAGCCCCCCAACCCCTCCCACACCCCCACGGTGGGGAGATAGAACTGGCGCATCGTGGTCGGATAGTAGGGATAGGGAACCAGCATGTGGCCTCCCTCCTCGTAGGAGAGGAGCTGGAACGGGCGGGGGTGGCCGTGAGTGGTGAGACGATCGATCACCACCTGAGACAGCGCGTGGGATGGCCAGACCCCATCGCCGGGGTTGCCGATGAGGAGGAATGCTGCCTGGGACCGCTCCACAGGGATCGTGGCCTCCTCGATGCGCGATCGCTGTGCCTCCAGGCTGTGCGCGAACGAAGGCGCATCGAAGTAAGGAGTCCCCTGTGTCACCGCCTCCTCAAACAGCTTCTGCTGGTCTTCAGTCACCAGCACCCGGAGGTAGGGGAAGGCCTCCCCGCGGTAGGTCCAGGCCGGGGCATCCCCGTCGCCGATGCCTTCCCAGATGATTCCGCTCGGGGTGTACCCCACCACCGCCTTTACCTCCGGGAACAGGGAGGCGGCAAGGAGCGCCAGTTCCCCGCCCCGCGACGCGCCTACGATCCCGATGCGGTCGGGGGCCACCCCCTCCTGCTTGCCAAGCCAAGCGATCGCCCGTTCCACCGTCTCTAAGGGGATGTTCTCCAGGGTCGGGGGCAGGCCGTCGGCCCCGAAGTAGGCAAGTGCCAAGGTCGGCAAACGGGTCTTGGAAGCGATGATCGTTGCCCACCCCTCGTTGTATCCCCCCTCCGATCCCCCGAGCACGATCAGCGCCGGCGAGGGCGCGGCGAGGTCCTCGGGGCGGATGAACACGCCGGTGACTGGGCCGGATAGGGTCTCCTTGACTGCGCCGATCGCGGCCACCCGCCGCAGGGTCCGGCTCGCCACCTCCTCCCCCTCAATGATGAGCGTCACGGTGAGGTCGGGAAGGGGAGCGAACGGGGTGGCGATGCTCCCTGAGTAGTCGCAGGCCAGGGACCAGAAGAGCCCCGCCGGGTCCACTCCTGCGTAGGAGCCGCCAAGCGACGCATCGCGCGCGGCATCGATCGTTCCGTGCTCGTCAGCGCGGTAGCGCGCCTCCGCGGACCATGTGTTCCCGAACACGTCCTTGCCTGCGACCCGGATCGCGGCTATCGCGCCAGGGCCGAGCCCGCTCGCGCGGATGGCAACGGGATCGCCCACCAACACCTGCTCTGGCGTGACCTCCAGCATCGGTTCCATGTTCACTCCTTCGCTCTGGGCGATGGCGCCCGCCGTGGCGGCGGCCAGGCAGACGATGACCCCCATCCCCCACCGCCTGCAGCGTGCCACGGCGCGTCTCCGGTCATCTCTCATCGAGGCCTCCTCGGCGGGATTCTACCATCCCCCGGTCCCTGGGCCTGCCTGCGCACGACGCACAGCCCCAGACACGTGGACCGTAGGTCAGCGGCCCAGGGTTCCCCTGGTAACGGGCAAGCCCATCGCGTGTAGCTCTTCCGCTGGCTTCTGGTGGCACCGATCGCGCGCAGTGGCCGTTCGCTCGCGCATCCATCAGTCCGTTGGGTCTCCGCTGCGCGACCACCGGGCGGCTGGTAGGGTCGGACCCGTTGCCGGTAGTCCGACCACGTGCTAGAGACTGAGTTATGGCCAGGAGCATGACCAAGACGAAGACGGTCAGGCTTGGGAGAAAGGGTCAGCTCGTCCTTCCCAAGGAAGTCCGCGACGCCCTTGAGATCAAGGAAGGGGATCGGCTCCTCGTGAGCGTGGAGGCGAACCGGGTGATCCTCGCCAGCCCCGAGGAGTACGCCCGGCAGACGAAGGGGCTCCTCCAGGGGACGTGGGGGGAGACGGCGGAGGAGGTCACGGGGTACCTCCGAGGAGAGCGAGACGGATGGGAAAACGGCGCAGCCTGAGGGCGGCGCTCGCCAAGCACGCGCGAGTCGGGGTTGACTCCTCCGTGCTCATCTACCACCTTGAGGGTCTTGCCCCCTACGCTTCCCTGACCGAGATCGTGTTCACCGACCTCGCCCGCGGGGCGATCGCGGCGGTGATCCCCACGATCTGTGTGACCGAGCTCCTCGTAAAGCCTCTTGCCGACAGGGCTGACGACAAGGTGCGCAGCTGTGAGGCGTTCCTGGATGGCCTTCCCAACACGCAGTTCGTACCGCCCAGCGTCTCCATCGCCAAGGAGGCGGCGCGGTTGCGGGCGGTGCATAGGCTCCGCACCCCGGACGCGCTGCTCATCGCCACAGCCCTTGCCGAAAAGGCAACCGCGTTTCTCACCAACGACGCGCGGATGAAAAGGGTGGAAGAGGAGGGGATCACGGTCCTCGTCCTGCGAGACTACATCGCTTCCTAAACCCGATCTCCGGAGCCCTTCTCGTGGCCGTGGTTCTCGATCTCATCTCTTGTACCGTTGGGTTGAGCCAGCGAGGAGATCGCCGGCCGCGGCAGGGTGGCGGTGTCGTCATCCGGGGACCCCAACCGCGCTCCAGGGTTTGTCCCCAACAACCGTGCCAGGCCGCCCCGGGCGGTCTCCTTGTACTTGGGGCTCATGTCGCGCCCGATCTCGGCCAGGGCGGCGACCGCGGTGTCGAACGAGATCCGGTCCTCTCCCCGACATAGCACGGCCAGGCTCGCCGCGTGGAGCGCCGCCACCGCGGCCGCGGCGTTCCGCTCGATGCACGGGATCTGCACCAGCCCGTACACGGGGTCGCAGGTGAGGCCGAGGTAGTGTTCGAGCGCGGTCTCCGCTGCCCGGTCCACCTGGGCCTCGGCATCTCCCCCCAGCAGGTAGCACGCCGCCGCCGCGGCCATCGCGCTTGCCGTCCCCACCTCGCCCTGGCAGCCGACCTCGGCCCCGGCGATCGAGGCGTTCGTCGCCACGGCGAGGCCGATCAGGCCCGCCACGAGGAGGGCATCGTGGATTCGCTCGTCTGGGAGGGAAAGTGCTTCCTGAAGGATCTGAAGCACGGCGGGGACGACGCCCGCCGAGCCGCAGGTGGGGGCGGTGACGACCCGCCCGCCGGCCGCGTTCTCCTCGGCGACGGCGATCGCGTATGCGGAGGCGAGGTCTAGCTCCCCCGGCAGGGGCTTTTTCGTTCCATCTTGCTCCTGGAGGGCCTCGTACAGCCCCGGGGCGCGGCGGGCGAGGGCGAGCCGGCCGGGGAGAACGCCGCGGGTGGAAAGCCCGCGGGAGATGGAGCCCCGCATCGCCTCCCACAGGGTCGCCAGCCGCGCCTCGACCTCCGCGTCGGCCAGCCCCAGCCGCCGCTCGTTCCCCCGCACGAACCCCGCGAGGTCGATCCCGCGCTCCCGGCACTCCCCCAGGACCGCGGCCATCGTGAAGTGACCCTTCTCAGCCGGCGCGGCGCCGAACGACCCCCCGGCCACCGCCCCGCCGCCGAGGGAGCGGTAGTCTTCCGCGAAGAGAGCACGCCCCTCAGCATCGAGGAGTTCGAACCGGAGGGTGTTGGGGTGGAGAAGCTCGCGGTCGGAGGCGTCGAACACGATGTCCTCGTCGGGGCGAAACGCGAACCGCCCGCCACCGATGCCCACCTCGCCAGCCGCCCGCACCGCGGCCAGCACCGCGGGGAGGGGCGTCGCCGCATCGCGGTCGAGATCGTGGCCAGAGAGCCCGGCGGCCACCGCGGCGTCGGTGAGGTGCCCGCGGCCGGTGAGGGCGAGGCTGCCCCACAAGACCACCCGTAGCCGCCCCCCCGCAAACCCACGGGAAGCGACGAGATCGCGGAAGTCGCGGGCAGCAAAGAACGGGCCCATCGTGTGGGAAGAGCTGGGGCCAAACCCCACCTTGAGGAGAGAGAACACGCTCGGCACGTTCATCGTCTTATCCCTCGACGCCCGCAGGGGGCAGCGGCTCGGGGACGTCCGCAGGCGATGACCAGGGAAGGCGCTTCCGGCCGGAGACGAGGTACCCGGTGAACGCGGTCATCCGCTCGCTTGGCCGGACCCCTTCCTTCTGCCGAACCAGGATCGGTCGCTCCAGGAGCTCCACCGTCTCGACCAGGACAAATCCCGTCTCGTGGAGCGTCCGCACGGACTCCTTGAGCTGCTCGGCGGTGGGGACGATCAGCGCCAGCGGCCTCCCCGGGGCGAGGGCGGCCCACGCTGCGGGGATCGCCTCCCACGGGCTGGGAAGATCGAGGAACACCGCGTCCACGTCCTCCACCGGGAACGGCTCCCCGGCGGTGAGGACCCCCATCTCCACCTGGTTGGCGGCCCCGGCCCGGGCGATGTTGGCGCGGGCGTTCTCCAGGAACTCCTCCCGCCGGTCGAACGTGTACACCCGCCCCCCCGGCCCGACGAGCTGCGCGAGCAGGATCGTGAACGCGCCGGATCCGGTGCCCATCTCAAGCACGCGCGCCCCCGGCCGGAGGTCGAGCGCGAGGGCGATCCACCCCGCGTCCTTGGGGTACACGATCTGGGTCCGGCGCTTGACCTTGAACATCCGGTCCCCGACCAAGGGCCGGAGAGCGAGGAACGGCCTGCCGGTATGGGTGAGGACGGTGGAACCCTCGATGAGGCCCACCAGCTCGTCGTGAGCGATCGTCCCCCGATGGGTGTGGAACTCCTTCCCCGGCTCGAGCCGCACGAGGAACGTCCGCTCCTTGCCCGCCTCCACGAGGAGGACATCCTCCCCGTACTCAAGCGGCCGCGCCATCCCCCCTCCTCGGTCTCGCTGCGTGGTGGATCATGGAGGGAGGCTACCCGGGTGGGACGCAGGGGTCCACCACGGCCGCGGGGATCAGGCCTGCCGGGCCAAGGTCCGTGTCCTCCGGCGGCGGGCCGCCACGGGGTGGACAAGATCGCTGAATCCGTAACGCACGGCGCTTGCGGCCACCAACCACGGGGTCCACATCCGGGCCCGTGTGCGGCCCCCTATGGCGCGGGCCGTCGCCAGCTCCTCGTACACGCGCCGGTTCTCCTCCACCACGGCCCGCCAGTCGAACGCACGGACCCGCTCGCGGGCGGCACGGCACAGGGCTTCGTACTGGGTGGGGGGCAAGGTGCAGATCCTCTGCACCTGTTGGGCGAACTCGCTGGGGCTGGTCCCTGGCGGGAGCCTCGCTCCCACCGCATCGTCCACGAATTCATCGATCGTCTCGTTGGCGAGGCCGACCACCGGCGTCGCGGAGGCGAGGGCTTCGATCACAGCCAGGCTCTGGACCTCAAGCCGCGATGCCGACACGAAGACGTGGGCCCGGGCGAGGAGGGAGGGAATCTTCTCGTAGGGGACCGGTCCCACCAGGTCCACACGATCCAGGCCCTGCTGGCGCTGATAGTCGCGCAGCTCGGCGAGGTACCCCGGTTCAAGGGCCTCGCCGACGAGGGTCAGCCGAGCCGGCACCGCGAGGTACTCCATCATCTCCAGGAGGTAGCGCTGGTTCTTGCGCCGCGCGAATGAACCCACGAACAGGAGGTGCTTATCGGGCTGAGCGACGTCCGCGGGGGGGAGGGCATGATAGGCAGCCAGGTCGCGGCCGTTCGGCACCCGGTACACGGGCCCGCTGTACCCCGTGCGCCGCAGGTCGTCGGCCATCGCCTGGTTGAGGGCGATCACCCCGTCGCACCGCTGCAGGAACAGGGTAACGAACGCGTCGAACAGCCGACTGTTGGCGATCCGCTTCGTGAAGGGGGGCTTCTCGAGGGAGCTGAACGCCTGCGCCTGAGAGGGCAGGCAATGGAGGGTCATCACGAACGGGCACCCAGTGCTGCGGGCCCAGTCCTGCAGCCACAGCGCAAGCGGCCCGAAGTCGTGCGCATGCACGATTTGGGGGCGGAAGCTCGCCAGGAGCGACTGGAGCTTGCGCCGCTCGCGGAGGTCGGGAAGAAGCACATCCCCCTCGCCGCGCGCTGCGACCCGCACCAACGTGGGCTGGCCGGGCGTGGAAGGGCCCACGGACGTGTCCTCTCCCGGGCAGAGGAGGAGCACCTCATGCACACGAGCGCTCGCCGCGGCCAACTCGTGCGCCACCCGTCCCATCCCCCCGCCCGTGTCGGGGCTGGGAAAGGTCGTGACAAACACGATCCTCATCTTGCCTGCCCTTCCCTGGCCACGTTGCTTGGGAGGATGATACTCCCGCACCGCGCTTCGCGCATTCGGTTCCTGACGCGCGAGGGTCGGTCAGGCGCACAGGAGGGAGGGCGTTCGAAACCCGGACTGCCGCAGAGGTGTATAGTTCTGCGGGAGGTGTCTGTGATGCACAGGATCGGGTTGGCTGTGTTGCTCATCGTAGGGATGGCGGTCGGGGCTTCGCCTCAAGCGTCGAGCGCGGTCGCGATCTCGATGTCCATGGACGGGCAGGTCAAGGTGACGATCGGGACGTTCTTCTTCGCTCAAGGGCAGGTGCTCGCGCTGGAGATCGCGCGCGCGGATCCATGCCCGTGCTTGTGCGACGCGCTTCTCGTGACGGGGTTCCAGGTCTTCGATGCTGAAGGGACCGTCGTTTACGTCGATGAAACGGTGTCGTATCCAGCCTCGGTCGAGGAGTGGATCGGCCGGTGGGACCTCGTGAGCGGGGAGGGGGAAGAGGTCCCCGCGGGGAAGTACACCGCCCTCGTTGTGACCTCCGTCGGTGAGTTCCGGGCCGAGCTCCAGGTCGTGGCAGCAGGGGCGGCCGGTGGGCTCCACGCCTCGGCCCAAGCGACCGTGTGCGGGATCGGCCTTGGGGTCTATCGGCTGGCGGATGAGACGGACGAGGCGGCAACGGTCACCCTGCGCGTGGGGGAGCGCCTGCTGGTCGCCCTTCCCGGGAACCCCACCACCGGCTACGGGTGGGAGGTCGAGGGTGAGCCAGCGTTCCTGACGCGCATCGAGGGCGTGGCCTACCGCCCGGAGTCGGACCTCATCGGGGCCGGCGGGACGTTCTACTTCCGCTACGAGGCGACCGCGACCGGGGAGGGGGAGCTTTCCTTCGCCTACCGCCGCCCATGGGAGGCCCTGCCCCCCGAGCAGACGTTTTCCCTCACCGTGATCGTCCGGTAGCGCACAACCGTCGCCCGCTCGCGCGGTTGCCGAGGGGCGGGCTATGCGCGATACTGGGTCATGGCGAACATCGTTCGGTTGGCGGTTCTCGGGGTCATCGCCCTCGTTTGTCCTTCTGCTTGGGCCGGCCCGCTGGAAGAAGTGTTGAGGTTAGTCCCCGCCCAGTTTGGAGCACCGGTCATCAGCTTCACGAACTGGGCCCGGATCCGCGCCGACGAGCGGCTGGAGCACGTGACGAGCCAGAGCTCGATCGAGGAACGGCGGGCGCTCCTCCTATCCACCGCCTCCCGCCAGGCGGCTCCGTCGGCGTTCGGTTCGCGCCATCTTGAACTTCACGCCGAAGTCTGGGGATGGGACCTTGCGGATCACGTGTGGGAGGCCAACCTGGCCCTCGATGGCCTTCCCCCGCTGTGGATGGTCCACCTCGCGGAGTGGGTCGACCTCGATGCCCTGGCGGCGCGGTTCCGCGACCGGGGGTTCAGCGAGGAAGTTCTGTTCGCAGCAGCCGTGTTCCGCCACCCCCTCGACCTCACCGCCGACTGGCTCCGGGCGACCGAGCTCGCGATCCTCAACACGGCGCTCCTTTTCGAGGAGCGCCTTCTCGTGATGGGCTCGGCCCCAGACGGGGTCGAGGCGGTCCTCGCCGCGTGGGCAGGGGAGCTGGCCACGTGGGCCCACGTCCCGTGGGCCGTCTCGCTGGCCCAGCTCCTCGATCGCGCGTCGGGCGTGGTGGTCCTCCTCGGGCCGGATGTCTGCCTCGGCTTCTCGGGGAGCGCAGTTCTGAGCACCCTTCTCTCATCCCCGTCGAGCACGGCGGCCCACCGCCTGAAGGCGCTCTTGGAGGAAGGCCCTCCGCTCCAGCCCTACGTCGGGCTCGCGGCCGGATACGAGGTCGAGGACGGAGCGCCGGGGGGGTTGTTCGTCCTCCACTACCTGAACGAGGAGACGGCCCGCGCCGACCTCCCCGCGCGGAGGGCGCTTGCGGAAGAGGGCGTGTCCCTGGTCACGCGCACCCCGTACCGGGAGAGCGCGTTCACCGTGCGCGAGGCGAATGTGGAGGGGACGAGCGTCGTCCTGCGCGTGGATCCGACGAACGGCCGGCCGTCGCGCATTCTCCACATGGTCTACGCGCGCGACCTCGTGTTCGCCCTCTGCCCGTAGGTTCCCAACAGGGACACACAGCCTGCCCTGCGATCCACCAGGACGCGCCACGCAGGGCGAGCGTGCTGCAAGAGGCGGGCCAGGTCTTCTCGGCTCAGGTCGCAGTCACGGAGGATCTTCGCCAATGAGCCAGGCCCGAGGGACGCGAGCCATCACTCGATGCCGAGCTTTTGGACCCCGACCAAGTCGAGAGTCTCGAGATCATCGCCCTGCGCTTCCAGACACAGCCCGACGGCCTCGCGGATGCGTACCATCAGCTCCAAGACGAAAGGCGTTTCCGACAGCAGAGGAGGGCGAGGATTCTCCGGAAGCCAGCGCTGTGTGTCCCGCGAGGCGATTCCTGGTACCCTAGCAGCCCGTGTGGGTACGGGCCAGCTCTGGGCCTGAGCTGCCCCGTGTGTCGGGGGTTGTCTCCCCGGACAGCCCGTG
>FWPV01014327.1_pt1 | contig 11663 bp, 8 predicted proteins | sample 2228371 | NCBI WGS metagenome assembly FWPV01 (sample SAMEA103939776, study PRJEB20133) | metagenome | reverse complement strand
GCCGTCGTTGGCCATGGCCCGCAGGCGGATGACCCCCGTAGTGGTCTCCTCAGTGCCGCCCAGAATCTCCGGCACCAGCTCCTGGCGCTTGGTATGGGCGGTGAACACCAGGTCGGCGCCATCATCCATGGTTATCTGGGGACGCACATCCAGGGCCTGGTGGATATGCCGGTAATAGGTCTCGCTGTCCTCCCCCTTTATGGCAAAGGTGGGGATGCCTTCATATTTGACCAGATATGCAGCGGCATCGTCCTGGGTGCTCAAAGGGTTGGAGGCGCAAAGACGCACGGTGGCCCCTCCGGCCTTGAGAGTCATCATCAGGGCCGCGGTCTCCGTGGTGACATGCAGACAGGCGGCGATACGCAAACCCTTCAAGGACTGTTCCCGGGCAAAACGCTCCGCCACTGACTTCAGAACCGGCATCTCCCGCATGGCCCACTCCACCCGCAGGCGCCCCTGTTCAGCCAGATTCAGGTCTTTGACGTGATAATCCATAAAGTTCACCGTTTTTGCAGTTCCCGCAGCTTGGCCTCGGTAATTCCCGCTTTCTCCCGCAAAACCTCCACTTTGTTCAGGTATTCCCAGGTGAAGTCCGGGTCCGTGCGCCCGAAATGGCCGTAGCAGGCCGTCTTTTTGAAAATGGGACGTTGCATGTCCAGATACTGGATCATGGCCGCAGGCTTAAAGCTGAAGGTATCTTTGATGATTTCCAGAATCCGTTCATCCGGAATGACACCGGTGCCGTACGTATAAACCATAATGGACAAAGGATCGGGCAGACCGATGGAGTAGGCCACCTGGACTTCGCAGCGTCGGGCCAACCCCGCGGCCACCACGTTTTTGGCCACGTGGCGCAGCATATAGGAGGTGGTGCGGTCCACCTTGGTGGGGTCTTTGCCCGAAAAGGCCCCGCCGCCGTGGTACCCCCGGCCGCCGTAGGTATCAACGATGATTTTGCGTCCGGTCATGCCGCAGTCGGCCAGGGGGCCGCCCACCACGAACCGCCCGGTGGTGTTCACCAGATACTTCGGGTTGTCCTGGCGCAGATGTTCCGGAATGGTCTTCTTGATCACTTCTTCAATAATGGCTTCCCGGAGGTCTTCGTATTTCACATCCGGGTTGTGCTGGGCGGCAATGACCACCGTATGGATGGACTTGGGCACGCCGTTTTCATAACGCACCGTCACCTGGGTCTTGCCGTCAGGGCGCAGAAAGGGCAGGGTGCCGTCCTTGCGCACCTTGGCCAGACGCTCGGCCAGCCGGTGGGCATACCAGATGGGCATGGGCATGTAATTTTCCGTGGAATCCGAAGCGTAACCGAACATCAGCCCCTGGTCCCCCGCCCCCTGTTCCGGGGACAGACCCCGGCCTTCAATCCCTATGGCAATGTCCGGGGACTGCCGGTCTATGGAGACAAGAACCGCACAGGTTTCCCAGTCAAAACCCATGGACGAATCACAATAGCCGATCTCCCTGATGGTCTCCCGGACGATGTCCGGCATGTCCACCCGGGCCGTGGTGGTGATTTCGCCGGCAATGAATGCCAGTCCGGTGGTCACCAGGGTTTCGCACGCCACCCGGGCAAATTTATCCTGGGCGATGATGGCATCCAGAATGGCGTCGGAAATCTGGTCCGCCACCTTGTCAGGATGACCCTCGGTCACCGATTCTGAGGTAAAAAGAAAATCCCGTTTGGACATCTTTGCGGTCTCCTTTGGGGGGAAATCAGGCTTACCGGAGAGCCTTTGGTCAAACTAGTAACTTATCGTAAATTCGCCGAAAAAATACAAGGTTTTTTCAAACCAAATTGATTTTAATTTTGTCAGCGGCTGACAAAGCCTTCGCCCAAAGGTCGCCCTCTAATACGGCTCAGGACTTCTCCCTGTGCCATAAGGGCCGCCTGGCTGCGTCCCTGAAATAATCGCCGATATGGGGGCTACATTTTCCAGGACCTACATGGAAGGCTTGTTGCCAGACAAAAGAAAAACGGGCCGGGATGCGCCGCACAGCCCCCCGCTCACCCCCATGAATTTTCCTGAAAAAGCTGAAGGTGTGGGGAGCTGGACTCCGGCCACACCTTCTCAACTAAGGAAATTTCTTTAAAAGAGGCCTTATTTCTTTTTGGCCTTTTTGGCTTTCTTTACTTTTTTGACCTTTTTAGGCTTATACTTCTTGACCATGGCGCAGCATTTTTCCGCCGCGTCTTCAGCCCGGGCAGCAGCTGCTTCCGCCTTGTTGGCGGCAGCAGAAGCCCGAGGTACAGGGACTTTGGCATCCTGAGCGGCAGCTTCCGCCTTCACTACGGAGGCGGCGGCCCTTTCAGCAGAAGCCTTGGCTTGCTCCATGTACATCTTGCACTGATCGTAGTACTTTTGGCAGCAGCCTGCACCTCCCAGCACCAGGGCAAAGACCGCGAGGAGCGCCAACGCGAAACCTTTCTTCATAAACGGCTTCCTCATCGATTACCCCCTTTCGGAGAGAACATACTCTCCAGTTCTTGCACCAGGTGCTATTTCCGGATCTTCTTCATCAGGCAAGCTTCAGCCTTAGCCGCTGCAGCCTCAGCCCGATCCGCGGCCGCTTCCGCCTTGTCAGCCGAAGCCTTCGCATCAGCAGCTGCCATCTCCGCATTCCGCGCCGCGCTGTCAGCCTTAGAAGCGGAAGCCGCCGCCTGGTCGGCGTACATCTTGGCTTCGTCCACATATTTCTTGCAGACGTCGCAGCATCCCGCTCCCATGGCCATGACAAACGCCATGAGAATCGCCAAAGCAAACCCCTTCTTTACCAAAGATTTCCTCATCATCTATCCCCCCTTTTCAAAGGAATGGTTTAAGGGTTTAAAAAAGCTGCCACTAATTTAATAATAGGGAATCCAAAATAGCAAGAAAAATTATGAGGCCACGGCAAATTTTTTCTGCCCCGGGAGGATTGAGTTTTTGAAAAAATTAATCAGCCATCGGCTGCATGTCAATAAATCTTAAAAAAATTTTTATCCCCCTTGGTAGGGTTGCATTTCCCCCCAGTTGAAACCGGTGCGGATATCCACCACCAGAGGGGCCTTGAGGGCCACCACCCCTTCCATTATCCGGCGTACCAGTTTAACTGTATCCGGCAACTCCTCTCGGGGAAGTTCAAATAAAAGTTCATCATGGAGCTGGAGAAGCATTTTGGCGGCCAGCCCGGCTTTTTCAAGCCCTTTCTCCATCTCCAGCATCGCTTTCTTGATAATGTCTGCGGCGGAGCCCTGCAGCGGCGTATTGATGGCCGCCCGTTCGGCCTCCTGGCGCACCATGCGGTTGCTGCTGTTGATATTGGGAATTTGCCGGCGCCGGCCCATGAGGGTGGTCACCCAGCCCCGGGACCGGGCCTCCTGCAGAGTCCTGTCCAGATAGGCCTTCACCCCCGCATATTTGGCAAAATACCGGTGGATGAATTCCTGAGAGAGGCGGGTGCCGACGCCCAGCTGCTTGGCCAGGCCGAAAGCGCTCATGCCGTAAATGATACCGAAGTTGATGACCTTGGCTTGCCGGCGCATCTCCGCGGATACCAGTTCCGGATGGATGTTGAAAACCACGGATGCGGTCTGCCGGTGAATATCCACGCCTTCCTGGAAGGCCTGAAGCAGCGTCGGATCTCCGGAAAAATGGGCCAGCAGCCGGAGTTCCATCTGGGAGTAGTCGGCGGCCAGGAACACCCAGCCCGGGGGCGGGATAAAGGCCTGGCGGATCTGGGAGCCCATTTCGCCCCGTACCGGGATGTTTTGCAGATTCGGATCCCGGCTGGAAAGGCGCCCGGTGGCCGCCACCGACTGCAAAAAGGTGGTGTGGATCCGGCCGGTGGCGGGGTTGATGAGCTTCAAGAGGGCATCCACATAGGTGGCCTTCAGCTTCCCCAAGCTGCGATATTCCAGGACTTTCCCGGCAATGGGGGCCTCCTCCGCCAGACTCTGGAGCACCTCCATGTCCGTGGAATAGGCCGTTCTGCCCCGGGTCCTTTTCCGGGGCTTGAGACCCAGTTTGTCGAACAGGATGCGGCCCAACTGCTGGGGGGAATTGATCAGGAACCGCTCTCCGGCCAAGCCATAAATTTCCTCTTCCAGCCGCTGCATCTGAATTTCCAGGTCCCGGCCGAAATGTTCCAAAAAGAGCCGGTCCACCAGGATGCCCCGGCTTTCCATGCGGGCCAGGGTGGCCAGGAGCGGCAGCTCCAGATTCTCATACAGGGGCCAGAGGCCGTCCCGCTCCAGCTCCGCGGCCAGGGTGGGCCAGATCTCTAAAGCCGCCTCGGCCCGCCCCCCGGCAAACTGACAGGCCTGGGGCAACGGCAGGTTCACGGCGGACATGGGCCGCCCGGCCAGCTCCCGGGCTCCCGGCAGATTCACTCCCAGGTAATGCAGGGCCACATTTTCCAGGGTCTGCTCGTAGCGGGCGGGGTTGAGGAGATAGGAGGCCAGCAGAAGGTCGCCGTGGTCTCCGGCCAGTTGCTGGCCGAAGCGCTCGCTGAGCAGCCGGGCCGCTTTGAGGTCCGGCCCGATTTTCCTGACTGCCGGGTCTTTCCACAGCGCGGCCAGATGCTTCCAGACGGTCTCCGCCGGAAGAGGCCCCTCCAAAGGGATGTAAGCGCCCTGCCCCTGGCTCCAGGCCAAAGCCAGGCCGGCCACCCGGGCCATGACCGGATGCCCTTCTCCGGCAAGGAAACAGAGGGCGGATTGCCCGGCCTGCCGGATGGCGGCGGCCACAGACGCAAGTCCGGCTTCGTCCTGCACCAGGAGAAAGCCTTCGGCCAAGGGGGCCTCAAAGCCCAATTCCTTGGTAAGTTTGGTAAATTCCAGTTCAATGAACAGGCGTCGCAAGGCTTCCCGGTCCGGGGCGCCGGGATGCAGCTTCTCCAGGTCCACCTCCAGGGGCACATCGTCTTTGAGGCGGGCCAGCTCCCGGCTCAGCCTGGCCTGACCGGCATATTCCTTAAGGCGTTCCCGCAGCTTTTTCTCTTTGATTTCGTCCAGGTGGGCCAGGAGGTTTTCCAAACTGTGGAACCGGGAAATCAGTTTGGTGGCCGTTTTCTCGCCAACGCCGGGTACCCCGGGGATATTGTCGCTGGGATCGCCGGCCAGGGCCTTGACCTCCAGCAGCTCTTCCGGAGAAAGACCGTATTTTTCCCGAATGACCGCGGGGTCAAAGCGCGTGTCCCGCATGGGGTCCCACATGACTACTCCTTCCCGCACCAGAGGAAGGAGGTCCTTGTCCCCGGAGATGATTTCCACCTCAAAACCCTTTTCCCGGGCCAGGCGGCTGAGGGTGCAGATGAGGTCATCGGCCTCAAAGCCTTCCACCAGGATTTTCGGCAAATTCAGACCCGCGATGATTTTATCGATATAAGGGAGCTGCATGGCCAGCGCTTCCGGCATGGGGGGACGGTGGGACTTGTATTCCGGATAGCGCTCGTGCCGGAAAGTGGGGGCTTTGGAATCAAATACCAGGGCGAAATACTGGGGCTGACGTTCCCGCAGGACCTTAAGGAGCATGTTGGTTACGCCATAGGCGGCATTGGTGGGAAAGCCCTGGGAGCTGGCCAGGCCCCGGATGGCATGGAAGGCCCGGTAGATATAGGAGCTGATGTCCAGAAGATAAAGTTTTCGGGCTGGCACGAACCACCTCTCAGGCCTTATAACTTCCTCTGCCGCGGTCTGTCAAGGAAAGTCGGAAATAAAGGGTTGGGCATCAGGTGCCGGACCACTGGGCAGAGGGACAATCCCCGCCAAAATCAAGGCATTCCGGCCGGTCTTCCCTGACCGCTGGCCACTGCCTTCAAAAGCCCCACCAGTAAATCATTGCCAAAAAAGGAAGCAGGCTTAAGATTCGGAAAACTTGTGACAAGAACAGTAGCTTCAAACCCAGGGCAGGGGCATAGATGCCCCGATAGTAGGGCAGCTGATGGCGCACGGCCCGCATGGGGCTGGAAATGATGGTGCCCAGCACCAGGGTAAAGAGGATGACCCCGGGGCTTAAGGCCTGACTTTCCAGGAGGGCTCCCGCCGCGGCGAAGCCGCCGGCGGTCTCCGCGGCCAGGGAAAATGCCAGGATGCTTAAGGCCTCCACCGGCAATGGGGTTTTTTGCAAAAAGCCGGACAGGCGGAACCGGAGCTGGTCAAAGAGCCCGGTTTCCAAGGCCAGGAAAACCAGGACAAAAATGGGGATGGTGACCACCAGAATGTTAAAGAGGCGTTTCAGAAATTTTTTTCGCGTGCCCTGCCAAACCTCGGACCAGGAAGGAGGCTTACGGGCCGGCGCCGCCGGGGTCGGAACATAGGGAGGCAGGCTCAGGCGGGCATAAATGAGGAAACCCAGGGTGCGCAGCAGGTCTCCCCCCAGGAGGATCAGCAGGTAATACAGGCCGAGAATTCCCACAAACGGGGTGATGATGAAAAACATGCTGGGCAGGTGGGCGAAAAAGGCGGGAAAGGTAAGGATCAGCGAAGAGATCATCAGCTCCCGCCGGGAGATGGCTTTGTCCTGGTAGGCGTTCATCAGGATAGTGCTGGCGGAAACCGCGGAGAAGAAGGCGGTGGTGAAGGCCAGGGCCGAGGGTTCTTTCAGGTGGCCGAAACGCAGCAACGGCGAAAACCAACGGCCGAGGGCGGCGGTAAAATTGGCGGTTTCGATGATTATTCCCAGGAGCAGGCCGACACCCACCGCCAAGGTGAGACGGAGGAGGGACTTAAAGAGCCGGGAGGGGAGGCGGCCCACCGGAAGTTGACCCCACTTCACCGCGATGAGGAGGGCGCCGGCTACCAGGACGCCCATCAGCAAGACCCAGAAGAGACGTTGGCCGGAAGTCATCCTGACCCCTTTATCGGTTTGACGGTTCGGAATCACGGGAGGCTTTCTCAGAGAGCAAATCCGAAGCAACGGGCATCAAAGGGGAGCCGGTATAGCTGATGTGGAACCGGAATCGGGGAAACATCCGGGGCAGGCGCATGAGGTTGAAAACCATGACGCCGATGGCGAGCCGGTCCCACCAGGAGGACAGGGGCCAGCCCAGGTGCACCACTATCCGGCGGTCGGGAAACTCATACTCCACCACCTTGAGCAGGGCCACCAGATGGTCATAAAGACTGAACTTGAGAAAGGGCAGGCGGAAATGGTCGGGGCCCATCTTGGGAGGGATGCCGGCCCGGGGGGAGTAAAAGGTAATATAAGCGACGTTGTCCCGGGGCTTTCCACCGGCCTCTTCATAGGAGCGCTTAAAAACGAGATGGAGGTCCGGAGCGTCGGACTCGGCCAAATAAAGAATGACCTGCATCTCATGGTCGCCCTTTTCGATCTCTTTGATCTCAGGGGCCCGCTTCTGGGCAACAAGAACCCCGGCCAACAGCACCAGCCCGGTGACTGCGGCCCAAAGCATGGTGCCGTGAGGCTTCCTGATGGCCAGGAAGATGAAGCAGCTGACGAACACCACCCAGAATATAAGGGTGACCAGGCGGTTGGTATAAAACTGGATCTCCCGGGTGCCCATGAAATACCGGTAAATGATGAGGGAACCCATGTTGATGCAGAAGCTGGCCACCAGACCCAGGGCATACATATCTGCCAGGGTCTCCTGGCGGCCGGCGGTGAGTAGGATGATAAAAGAAAAGAAGGTGGCGTTTGCCAGGTGAATGCGATACAGAGACTGGCGCCGGTTGGTGGCGATGAGCCAGAGGAAGCCGTAGCGGTGCGCCACCCGTTCAATGAGTTCGCTGGAGGCGACAAACGCGGTGTTCACCGCCATGATCAAGGTAAAGCTGGCCAGAGCCGCCACCGAGATGCCGAAGGGAATGCCGTTGATTGCGGTGGCGAAGTAGGTGATCAAATCGCCTTCGTGCTGCCGGATGACTCCCGGCGTGAGAATCGACAGGGCCAGGGCCGCCACCAGGGGGGTTACCAGCCCCACGGTGAAGGCAAGGAAAAGGTAGGCCTTGCCGATCTCCTTCCAGCTGCGCACCAGGCCCGCGGTTTGCAAAACAGACTCCACCCCGGAGTACGCCAGGATACAAAAGGCCATATGAGCTACAAAAATCCGGTAACTCCCGAACCAGGAACCCGTCCCCAACTCGGCCACCGCCTCCCGCACCCCCCCTTTCAGCCGCTCCAGGGCCGCGAAATCCAGGGACAGGAGGCCCGAAGCGATGAGGTTGAGGAAGACGAACGCCGCGGCCATAAATATGGCGAAGGTGACCCGGGCGTTTTCTTTGATGCCGAGGATGTTCAGCCCGGCTACGGCCCAAATGGTGGCGAGCACCAGGGCCATGAACCAAGTGTGGGAAAGCGGGAAGAAAGAGGCGGCATTGGAGACGGCGCTCACCGAGGAGATGCAAGCCGTGAGGATATAGTCCACCATGATGGAGGCCACGGCAACAAAGGAGACAATAGGGCCCAAAACCAGGTACGAAAAAGAGTAGACACCGCCGCCGATAAGCCCGTGATGTTCCAGGATGTTGGCGATCTCCACCAGCCTGGTGGTCATATAGTGGACAAAGACTGCGGTAATGCCTATGAAAAGGATGGCGCTGGGGCCGATAAAGCGGTAGGCCTCCGCCGGGGCGTAAAAAACCGAGGTGAGCTCGTCCATCAGGGTGATGACCGCCACCGACAGCCAGGTAAGCCACCAGCGGCCCTGGTGGTGGTAGGACAGCAGGTCTTTTCGGCGCAGCAAAAAGACAAAGAGGCCAATCAGAAAGAGATTGAGCCCCGCCAATACGAAGGTTTTCATAAACTGCATTTTTCCGGACGCTGCGCTTCTGCCTGGCAGACCCCCCGGATGGCGATTGAGTTTCGGTCAAAGGGATATTAAACTGTGGTTGTAACCCTGGCAAGTTTTTCCTTTCAGAAAGTTTTTGCGAAAAGCCGGCTGGCAGGAGGGAGATAGCCCCTCACGTGAGAGTCGCACTGATGCTTGCCCTTCTGAGTTTTGCCGCCAAACCCGGCCAAGCCGCGACCTTGAGCCTCAGCCTGATTCCCTGTGGGCGGGTTCCCGGAGAGGTGCTGGCTTATCTGGAGGAGGGCCTTCGCCGGGAATTCGGCGCAGAGGTAAAGCAGGGGGGTGAGGTTACCGTCCCCCAATCGGCGTACGCGCCGAAAAGGCGGCAATATTTGGCCGACGCCTTTACGGCGCTGACGCCACCCACCGGCTTGAATCGTCGGAATCTCGCCTTGGTGGTGACCGAAGTCGATCTGTACGTGCCCACCCTCAACTTTGTCTTCGGACTGGCGGACATCCGCCGTCATGTGGCCGTGATTTCTCTGGCCCGCCTGAACCCGGAATTTTATGGCCAACGAAGCAACCCCCGGCTGCTTAATGAGCGGGCCTTAAAGGAGGCGGTGCACGAACTGGGGCACCTTCTGGGGCTGGGCCACTGTGCCAATCCCGCCTGCATCATGTTCTTTTCCAACACCCTGGCAGACACGGACCGCAAAGGGCCGGGCTTTTGTTCCGTATGCCGGAAGCAATTGGAAAAGCTTTTCTAAAATCGATTTTCGATTTCCGGTCCCAGTCCTGGCAAACCTTTGCCTGTCAGGCGGAGCCACCGGCTCTCACAGCAGCCGCGAGGCGATAAGGAAAAAGATGGTTACAGTCAGGATGTCCTGCACAATGGTGGCGATAGGGCCGCTGGCGTTGGCCGGATCCTGTTTCAGGCGCCCCAGCAGGTAAGGGATGACCAGGCCGGTCACCACCGAGGAGGCGATGGCTATGAACAAGGACAGGGCCAGAACCACGGATACCTTCACATTGTGATACAGGGCCAGGCTTAGGGTCAGGAGAAGGCCGCTGGAGATAAGGCCGAGCAGGCAGACAATGACGAACTGGCGCCCCAGGTATTGGAAAAAATTGAGGCCCGGATTAACGGCCAGGTCCCGGATTATGAAGGCCTCCATCTGGGTGCCCACGGCGTCGGCCATGTAAACCATGAGGGGGATGAACGCGGCCAGAATCAGGTTTTTCTGCAAAGTGGCTTCAAACTGACCGATAATGCCGGCCGCGAGCACCCCGCCCAGCAGCCCCAGCAGCAGCCAGGGAGTGCGATGTTCCAGGGACTTGATGATGGGCAGCTTGAGCACGTTGTCAAACATGGACTCGGAGCGCCTGATGCCGGCCAGGCGCAGCAGGTCTTCGCTGGCCTCCCGGTAGAGGGTGTGGAGAAGGGTCCGGCTCAGCACCGCGCCGAGGAAAACCCCGTCTTTGTCCACCACCGGCACGGCTCTCAGGTTGTGGGCCAAGGCCAGATGGACGACCCGCTCCTGGTCATCCTGGGGCTGCACCGTGACCAGACGGCTGACCATGACCTGGTTCGCCAGGGTCGGTTTCGGCTGCTGAAACACCTCTTTGATGGAGATGACGCCCACGAGACGGTGCCGGGCATCCACCACATAGACATAACTGATGGACTCGAAGTCCCGGGCCTTTTTCAGGAGCAGACGCTCGATGTCGGCCACGGTGGACTCAGGGGAAACCACCGGCACGTGGACGGTCATCACCCGCCCGGCAGACTCCGGCGGATAAAGTAGCGGCTCCCGGGCAGGGGTTTCCGGCATGACGAAATTGCCCGCTTTCCGGAGGATTTATCCCAGTTCGGGATTATGGCGCTATAGTAATAGCTTGCCCTATGCTTTGACAACCACAAAGACCGGACAGAAGGGGAATAGCCCCAGAAAACTGAACAGGGGGGCATGCCCTTGACGCCAGGGGTTCCCCATGCCCCCTTGCTTCCTGGATCAGCCGGTTACTTTCTGCAAGGCCTGGCGGGCGAAATCAAGGGAAGGGTCCAGATCCAGGGCCTGCCGCAGTACATAGGCGGCCTCCTGATCATGGCCCAGGCGCAAGAGGTTGATGCCCAGGTTGGCATAATCTATGCCGGAGCCCGGGTCCAGTTCGATGGCCTTCTCAAAGCATTCCACCGCCCGGCGATATTCCCCCAATTTGAAGAAGCAGAATCCCTGCAGGTGGTGGGCCTCCTTCAGGTCAGGGTTCCGGTCTTTTGCCTGCCCCAGGGCCTCCACGGCCTTCGAATATTCTCCCAGGTCTTTATACGCTGACCCCAGGTGCACGTAAATACTGGCGATTTCATGGGCCGGCGGGTCAAGGAGCAAGGATTTTTCAAAATGGCGGAGGGCTTCCTGAGGTTGTCCCAGGTTCTCCAGGGTGACGCCCAGGAAGAAATGCACATCAAAGCGCTCCGGAAATGTCCGGTTCAGCCGCAGCAGAGCCTCCAGCGCCAGGTCCGGCGGGGCATAGAGACTGGCCACCTTGGCCAGATGAAAAATCACGTTGGTGTCCCGGGTGCGGTCCAGAAAATGGGTTCCGGGAATCAGGATATAGAACGCGGGAATGGCGACGGCCGGATGGGTGGTCTCCACCGCCAGGGCCTCCAGTCCCGAGCGGGCCAACACCTTGAGGCAGCGCCGCACCTCTTCCCCGAAATTGTCATGGGACAGGTCGGGAAGAGATTGGATGGGCACCATCGGGCCCGGCTCCATGAGGTAGGCCGCTTCTTCCAAAGTCGTGTATTTTGGGAGGGTGGGCCGATAGCTGGTGCGGCGGTGGAAGTCCCCGGCCAGTTGGGCGATCTCGGTCAGGGCCCGGGACAGGGACTTTTCCGGACTGGTGGTGGTGCCGCAGGTGAAGAT
>FWPV01011770.1_pt1 | contig 11663 bp, 8 predicted proteins | sample 2228371 | NCBI WGS metagenome assembly FWPV01 (sample SAMEA103939776, study PRJEB20133) | metagenome | reverse complement strand
AAACGTGGCGCCTTCTTTGGTGACGCCAAAGCCCGCGACGATGCCGGCCACATGGGTGCCGTGCCCGCCGCAGTCCATGGGGTCGGGATCAGGTTTCGGCGTGCGTTTGGACGGTGTGTCGGAGCCAGCGTCGTAGTTGTCACCGGCAAAGTCCCAGCCGCCTACCACCTTGGCGTTGGGGAAGGGCGCATCGCCCAGCTTGGTGCTGTCGTTGCTGCTGTACCCGCTCCCGGGCCCCCCAAAGTCCCGGTGCAGGTAATCCACGCCGGTATCAATGATGCCCACGCGCACACCCCGACCGGTGTAGGCTCGGTTCCACACCTGCGGGGCGCGCACCAACGGTCCCGCCGTGGCCAAAAGGGGCTTTTTCGGCCGCAGAAGGCGGAGGGCTTTCACCTGGGGCATGGACCGAAGGACCTCCAGGCTTTCATCTGGCACCTCCAAAGCCACGCCGTTTAAAAGCAGGCTTACGCGGTAAATCTCCTGCGCTCGCACGCCGCGCCGGTTCACTTCTGCCAGGAAGGCCTCTTGCTCCTGCTGGTTAGCGGCCAGTTGGCTCCGGGCTAAGGCAAGGCTTTGCACGCCTTTTCTCCCCTCATGCCAGTAGGCAATGGCGGGAGGGTTTTGCAGCTCCACGAAAACCTGGGCAGCCCGCGCCAGGGCTGGGGTTAAGCAGAGAGCCAGGAAGTGTAGAGTACGCATAGGAAGGGCATTGTAGCCCGGAGGAAGACCAGGGGCTTTTGATTGGTTTACCTGGAGGGCCGAAAGGGCCAGGAGGTCAAAGACGTGATCGAAGCGTACGAGACGCAGTTTAAAAAGCAGCTGGCGGATCTGGATCCCCAGGAAACCGCTGAGTGGATTGAAGCCTTTGATTGGCTTGCCGAAGCCAAGGGCCCACTGCGGGCCGCCTTTATCCTGCGCAAGCTCCTAAAGCGTGCCCGCATGCTGGGTCTTGGCATTGAGCCCATCCAAACCCCGTACATCAACACCATTTCTCCTGAGCAGGAACCCGAGTTTCCCGGAGACGAAGCCATGGAAAAGCGCATCCGGCGCATCGTGCGCTGGAACGCCATGGCCATGGTTTCCCGGGCCAACAAGCACTACCCGGGCATTGGCGGCCACCTTTCCACGTATGCGTCGGCTGCGGCGCTCTACGAGGTGGGTTTCAACCACTTTTTCCGCGGAAAGAACCACCCGGGTGGCGGTGACCAGGTTTTCATTCAAGGCCATGCCGCCCCAGGGATTTACGCCCGGGCGTTCCTGGAGGGCCGGCTCACTGAGGCAAACCTGGAAGCCTTCCGCCGGGAAACCACCGGTATCGGCCTGTCATCGTACCCGCACCCCCGCCGCATGCCGGATTTTTGGGAGTTCCCCACCGTTTCCATGGGCTTGGGGCCGTTAAACGCCATTTACCAGGCCCGCTTCAACCGCTACCTGCTTCACCGCGGTTTGAAGGACACCTCCCAGCAACGGGTTTGGTGTTTCATGGGCGATGGGGAGGCCGATGAACCGGAGGCCCTGGGTGCTTTGCACGTAGCCGCCAACGAGGAGCTGGACAACCTCATCTTCGTGGTGAACTGCAACCTGCAGCGCCTGGACGGGCCGGTGCGGGGGAACGGCAAGATCATCCAGGAGCTGGAAGCGGTGTTCCGCGGCTCGGGGTGGAACGTGATCAAGGTCATCCTTGGCCGCGAGTGGGACGAGCTTTTGCGCCGGGACAGCGAAGGTCTCTTGCTCCAGCGCCTCAACGAAACCGTGGACGGCTGGTGGCAGCGCTACCACGCCGAAGGCGGCGCGTTTATGCGCCAGCACTTCTTCGGCGCCGACCCTCGGCTTTTGGCTATGGTGGAGCACCTTTCGGACCGGGACATCAAGCACTTGAAGTTTGGTGGCCACGACTACCGCAAGGTGTACGCCGCCTACGCTTTGGCCACCGAAACCAAGGGCCGGCCTACAGCCATCCTCGTGAAAACCGTGAAAGGGTGGACGTTGGGGCAAGAGTTCGAGGGCAAAAACCCCACCCACCAAATGAAGAAGCTCAACGTTGCCCAGCTCAAGGCGTTCCGCGACGTGCTTCACCTGGAAATCCCCGACTCAAGCCTGGAATCGGAGGACCCGCCCTATTTCCACCCTGGCCCCAACTCCCCGGAGGTGGAGTACCTCCTGGAGCGGCGGCAGGCCCTTGGGGGACCGCTCCCTGCCCGCCGGGTGCAGGTGCAAGTACCGGAGCTTCCTGATGAGGACGCCTTTGCCGAGTTTTTTGCGGGCTCCGAGCGGGAGGTTTCCACCACCATGGCGTTCGTGCGCTTGTTGCGCAACCTCCTCCGGCACAAGGAATTCGGGAAGTACGTGGTGCCCGTGGTTCCCGATGAGGCCAGAACTTTCGGCATGGAGTCCCTCTTTGCCGAGGTCAAGATTTACGCTCCCAAGGGCCAGCTTTACGAGCCGGTGGACCACAACTTGCTCCTCGCGTACCGCGAAGCCAAAAACGGGCAGATTTTGGAGGAAGGCATCACCGAAGCGGGGGCTATGGCTTCCACTACCGCCGCCGGGACCGCCTACGCCACCCACGGCCTGCCCACGGTGCCGTTTTACATTTTTTACTCCATGTTTGGCTTCCAGCGTGTGGGGGATCTCGTTTGGGCCTTTGGCGACAGCATGGGGCGCGGGTTCCTTTTGGGAGCCACGGCGGGGCGCACCACCCTCCAAGGGGAAGGGCTCCAGCACTGCGATGGGCACTCCCACGTGCTGTTTTCGGTCATGCCCAACGTTCGCGCCTACGACCCCGCCTTTGCCTACGAGGTTGCGGTCATCGTTCGCCACGGGCTTGAAGCTATGGTCCGGCGCGGCGAGGACTGCTTGTACTACCTCACCCTTTACAACGAAAACTACCCCCAGCCACCCATGCCTGCGGGCGCGGAGGAAGGGATCGTCAAAGGGCTCTACCTCCTGCGCGGGGCTCCGGAAGGGCTTCCGGTGCGCCTGCAGCTTTTCGGCTCCGGCCCCATCCTCCGGGAGGTGCTTCGGGCTCAAGAAATCCTGGCCGCGCGGTTTGGGATTGGGGCCGAGGTGTGGAGTGTGACCTCCTACCAGCAGCTCCGGCAGGAAGCCCTCGCCTGCGAGCGCTGGAGCCGCCTCCACCCCGATCAGCCGCCCCGGGTCCCCTACGTGACCCAGGTGCTTGCCGATCACCCTGGCCCCATTGTGGCTGCAAGCGATTACTTGAAGCTCATGCCGGACATGGTGGCGCGCTTCGTGGGGCGCCCCCTCCTGCCCTTGGGGACCGACGGCTTTGGCCTTTCGGACACCCGCCCAGCCCTCCGCCGGCACTTTGAGGTTGACGCCGAGCACGTGGCGGCTGCGGCCCTGTACCAGCTTGCCCGCGAAGGGCAGCTTGAGCCCAGCGCCGTGAGGCTCGCCCTTACCGAGCTGGGCCTGAACCCCGAAGCCCCCGACCCGGGCGCAGGCTAGGAGCTCCCGAGCTGAAGGGCCTTGGCCCTTTCGCGCCCCCACCAACGCAATTGGAACCTTGACAAAAAAAAAAAAAGCACCAAACTATGGGTGGGAGCCGTGGAATGAGGCAGGCGGCTTCCGGGAGGTCGCTTATGACGCTAAGGGAAAGCCGGACCGACCGCCGTTTTGGGTTTCTCGCGGGTGTGATCTTCATGGTTATCGCCTTAGCTCTGGGAAACCCGGGCGCTAGCTTCAATCCCAAGAAATGCTGGATGGGGATTTGCGGGATGCAGTGTAACGCGACGTTCGAGTACTGTGTCGAGACACCCAACCCCACGTCGTGGTGCTCCACGATGATCGTCATGGGGTGCGCCACGGAGCCCGATTCCAACTGTTGTCAGCGATCCTTTGCCTTGTTTTAGAATGGGTTGGGGCACCGGAGACCCCGAACACTTGGGGTAGACCCATGAGCGCCGCCAAGTGGCTTGTAACCACAGTATTGGTGACGGGCTATGTGGTTTTGGTTCAGGCGCAAACGGGCAAGCCCCAGTGGAAGCTGCTGTTCCTTCCAGCCGCCGAGAAAGGCGAGGAAGGCTTGCCCGGTCTCGACGCCTTTTCGGTCCATTTGGTGCCCGAAAACAGCAAGGATGAGGAGCTCCTCCGCCCTGCAGGGAGGGAGTTTTCTTTGGGCGGGGAACCCAACCGCTTTCGCGTGTGGCTCGAAGCCCCAGGTTTCATAAGCCCACGGCAGTGGATCCTGGTCATCGGTGAGCTGCCACGCGCTGAAGCCGCAAGCCGCCCCGTGCGTCTCCCCGTGGTTCGCGCGGGGGCGGTTCGATTTTCTGGCCACGTGGACGACGCCGTAGGCTTGCGGCTTTTGCTGCTCGAAACGGGTTTTGCCCGCAGGGTGCCGCCGGGGAACCGCAAGCAACCGGTGCAAGTTCCCCCCGGGGTAGTTGTGGGTGCGCTTTTCCACACGGGCCGGGGTGAGTACCTCGCCGTAAGCCGGCCCACCCAGGTCAAAGCCAACGAAGTTGCGCCTCTTGAGATCTCACCCCCGCAACCACCCCTCACTGACCTCATGGTCAAGTTGGAGCCTCCCCGCGTTTCCGAAGGCCTCCCCCAAGTCCGGGTGGTCCTGCGAACCCCTGATGGCCAAGTGGCAGAGCCCGAGGCCAAGGGGGGCGATGCCGGGGTTTGGTACTGCTTTTGGTACGGCCTTCGAGCCCGCTGGGGGGAGGTGGAAGTTAGCGGTACGGAATTTGTGGCACCGAAGAGCCAGGTGGCGTTGCCGGTGGGGCGGCTGGCCGTAGCCGAAATCAAGCTCGCCGAGCCTCCGTCGCTTTTGGTGGAGATGCGGCTTCCCCAGGAGCTAATCGAGGAGCGGCGGGTCGAGGTTGTGGCTGGTGACGAGCTCGTGGCGAAAGCCGCGGTTCCGGCTCAGGAAACCACCGTGTGGTTTCCGCGGGTGCCGCCAAAGCCTCTTGCTGTGCGTCTTACAACGGGTTCTTGGGTTTTTGTGGAGCACGTTGAGCCCAAACTTGGGGAAGAAAACACGGTAGTGTTCGAGCCACCGGTTTTTACCGTGCACGGGACTGTCTTTGTTGGGGATACCCCCACACCGGGAACCATCGAGTTTGCAACCGACGCTCCCGGCAAGTGGGTTTCCGTGGCCACCGACGACGAGGGCCGCTACCGGACCGTTCTCTTTGCGGAAAGCCCTTGGGCGCGGGTGCGACCGGAGGGGGCGCAGGAGTCGGTACTTCTTGAAATCAAGGCCCCGTTCCGCCCCGAAACCGAGCTTGACTTTCACCTCCCGGCGGTGACCCTAGAGGTCGTGGTCCGGGGCAAGCCCTCCGGTGCGCCGGTGGAGGGGGCAGAGGTCAGCATCTTGGGCGCCACCGCCCAAAAAGCAGGACCAGTTTATTTGCTCCGCGCCCGAACGGACCGGCAAGGTCACGCGCGTTTGGGCCCTCTGCTTCCAGGGCGAGTGGAGGTCAAGGTTGCCGCCTCGGGCTACCGAGGGCAGCGGCGGGCGTTGATCCTCGAGGAGAACGGTCGGGCCGAGGTGGCCTTTGAGCTGGAGCCGGAAGGCGAAGGGCGAGAGGTCAAGCTCGTGCTTCCCTCAGGCACCCCGGCAAGGGGCGCGCGAGTATGGGTTTTTGCATCACCTACCACTGAGGCTCGGTGGGGCGGGGAAGCCGACGGCACCGGCACCGTGCGGGTGCCGGCAGGCCTGTGCTGTCTTTTGGCCATCACCCACGACGACGCCGGTCTCACGCGTGTCCCATGGTCCGATGACCACGAGACACCCACGGTGGTTTTGCAGCGGCGGGCCGCGCCGCTCCGCATGTGGGCGCGGCGGGCTGACGGAACTCCGGTCCCGTTCGCCCGGTTGCGCCTGTGGGTGGGGGGCCAGCTCGTGGGCGAGGAGCTGGCCTTCCGGTGCCTCGGCACCCAGCTCGTGTTCGATCACGCCGGCTTCTGGGCAACCGCGGGCCTCCCCGCGGCACCCGTCGAGGTCGTGAGCTTTGAGCCTGAAGCCGCCAGCCTAGGGCGGGGTGGAGCTTTCGATAGCCAGCGCCAAGAAATCCCATACCCCTGGCCGCCCGAGGTGGTTGTGCAGCCGTTCCGGTAGCCCGGGCCAGACGGTGTCCAAGCTTTGAGCCTCCCTTTTAGAGGCTCGGGAGGCATTTGCAAAAGATGGCCTTGCCATCGCCAGGAGCGTAGTAATCGGGAAGTTCGGCTACAAGCTCGTAACCGCAGGCAAGGTAAAAGGCGCGGGTTGGGGCGTACTGGGGGCGGGTGGAGGTTTCCACGTACACGCGGTGGCGGCCCTGCTTTCGAATCTCGGTTTCGGCTGCTTTCAGGAGCACCCTCCCCAGACCGCCTCCCTGGCGCTGGGGAGTCACGGCAATCCAGTAAAGGTCGGCGGCATCGAGCGTGGCGGGAATTGGGCCCCAGCACGCAAACCCCGCAACCTGGTCGGCCTCTTCGGCCACGAGGAAGCGGTAATGGCTTTGATCTTTCAGGCGCAGGCGGTCATCCACCAGCTCCAAGGCGACGGCGATCTCCTCGGCGGAAAAAAAGCCGGTGGCCGTAAGCAGCTCGAAAACGGCCTGCCGATCCTCAGGGATGAGCTCCATGCGTATTACCGGCGCCACGCTGCCTCCAGGATGTAAGCCACCACCTGTTCAGGCGAAAGCCCGGCTTGGGCGGCAGCTGCCAGGAACCCCGCGCCAGGGGAAAGGCAAGGGTTGGCGTTGACCTCCAGGACCGCGGGTTGGCCATGGCGGTGGCAGCGGATGTCCACCCTGGCGTACCCCCGAACCCCGCAGGCGGCAGCGGCCCGAGCCGCCAAGGCCGCCACGCGACCCACGAGAGGTTCCCCGGGGCTGGGAAAAACCCGCACGGTCCCGCGGTCGGCCGCCGAGCCTTCCATCCACTTGGCTTCGTACGTAACCATGGGGGGAAGCCCGGCGGGCAAGCCGGAAAAATCCACTTCGGCCACCGGCAGGACGGTAAGCGCCCCATCCACCTCCAAAAGCGAGACGTTGAACTCCCGCCCGGGGAGGAAGGCTTCCACCAGCAAGGGCTGACCGCCAAAAGCTTCCCGGAGCCGCTGGGCGCGGGATTCAAGCTCCTCGCGGGTCCAGCACAAGGGGTTGCCGTCGAGGCCTAAGGACGCGTCTTCCCACGCCGGTTTCAAGACCCACGGGGGCGGGAACGGTGGCGTGTCGCCCGTAAACTCCAGCCCGGGTGGAACCGGAACCCCCAAATTCACGAGGTGGGCGCGGGTGGCCAGCTTGTCGGTGGTGAGGCGCAGCGCTGCCGCCGGCGAGCCGGTAAAGGCCACCCCGTGGCGCTCTAAGGCGGCGGCAAAGGCACATGGTGGCCAAGGGTTGGCCGGAAGGGCCTCGAAGAAGTTGCACACGGTGGCGCCGCCAAAGGCCGCCACGTTTTCGGGATCCGTGATGGCTTGAGTCGCAAAGGGGACGCCCAGGGCCGTCAAGGCCGCGGCCGCCATGGCCACTTGCTCCAAAACATCGGCGGTGGCGGGATCGGCACCGGCAGGCACCGGGTTATGGGCAACTACCACCGACGGGTCCACGCTGCCTCCACGATGGCCGAAAGCAGCTCCACGTACTCCACCCCCGCCAGGCGGGCGAGGATGGGCAAGTCCGAGCGGATGGGGTCCAGGCCGGGAAGGGGGTTGGCTTCCAGAAACTGCGGCGTGCCGGTTTCATCGCAGCGGAGGTCCAACCGCGCCGCATCCCGGCAACCCAAAAGGTGATACACCGCCAATGCCAGATCACCGGCCTGGCGAGCGAGCTCCTCATCCTGAAGCAAGCGGTAGCGGACCCTTTCCCGGTACTCTTCCTTGTTCAGGGCGGTGTACGCTTGGGCTTCCGCCCGCTCGGTAAACTCCACCTCCATGACCCCTAGCACCCGGGCTCCGCGCCCGTTGCCCACGATCCCAACGGTCACCTCCCTGCCGGGAAGGTAAGGCTCCACCAACACCGGCTGGCGAAAGCGTTGGGCCAGGTTTTGGCAAACCTCAGCCAAGGTGCGGGTGTCGGTTGCAAGGGACGCGGTGCCGATCCCCTTGGACGAACCCTCAGCCACGGGCTTGGCGAAGTACGGCGGGGGGAACGGAAGCCGGGCCGGGAGCTTGGCACCATCCACGACCACAAACGGCGCAGTGGGGAAACCCCCGTCCCGCACTACCCTTTTGGCCATGGCCTTGTGCAGGGTAAGGGCACAGGTGAGGGGGTCGGAAAAGGTGTACCTTTGGCCGTAAAGCTCACAGAGGGCCGGCACTTGGGCTTCCCGGGAAAACCCCGAAACCCCCTCGGCAATGTTGAACACCAAATCAAAGCGAGCTCCCTGGGCAAGGGCCTTGGCCAAGTCCCGGCCGTTGCCCACGAGGTCCACGCGGTGGCCGCAGGAAAAAAGCCCCTGGGCAATCCCCTCCACGGTGGCGCGGGGATCGAACTCGGCCACCTGGTCGGGTGTAAACCCCTGGGCCAGGTAGTCTTCCTGGCAATCAAAGACCAAGCCCAGCTGCAAGCTGCTCATGACTCCCTTGGGTCCTGGTAGGTGTAGAGCTTGCCCGCCCAGTTGCGCAAAACCCACGTGCCGCCCTCGTGGGCAACCACGGTTTCCGGTTGAAGGGGGATCTTGCCGCCGCCGCCCGGGGCATCCACCACGTAGGTGGGAACCGCGTAACCGGTGGTAAAGCCGCGCAGCTGGCCCATAATTTCCAGCCCCTTGGCAATGGAGGTGCGCAAGTGCGAGGTTCCCAGCACCGGATCGCACTGGTAGAGGTAGTAAGGCCGCACCCGCAGCTTGAGCAAGCCAGTAAACAGCTCCCGCAAGGTGTTGGCGTCATCGTTGACGCTGGCCAAAAGCACCGTTTGGCTGCCCAAGGGGATGCCGGCATCGGCCAGGGTGTCGCAAGCGGCCGCTACCTCCGGGGTTAGCTCCCGCGGGTGGGAAAAGTGCAGGGAAAGCCAGACCCGGTGCTTGCGGAGAACCGCCGCCAGCTCCGGGGTGATGCGCTGGGGGAGAAAGCCCGGGACCCGGCTACCCAGCCGCACGAACTCCACCGACGGCACCGAGCGGACGGCGGAGAGCAAGGCGTCCAGCCGATCGTCGGAGAAAAGCAGGGGATCGCCGCCGGAAATCAGCACGTCCCGCACCTCGGGATGGGCGCGGAGGTAATCCAAAATGGCCTCCAGCCGCTTGGGTAAGGCGTTTAAGTCCCCTTGCGCCACCAGGCGCGAGCGGGTGCAGTACCGGCAGTACGCCGCGCAGGCATCCTGGGCCAGCAGCAGCACCCGGTCCGGGTAGCGGTGCACCAATCCCTCCACCACCATGTGCTGGTCTTCCCCGCAGGGGTCCACCAAGTCCCCGGGAGCGGCCACCAGCTCCTCTTCCCGGGGGATCACCTGCTTGCGGATGGGGCAGTTGGGGTCCTCGGAGTCCATGAGCGCCGCAAAGTGGGGGGTAACCGCCACCGCAAAGCGCTGGGAAGCCATGGTCAACCCCACCCGCTCGGCTGGGGTCAAGCTCAAGAGCTTCTCAAACTGGTCCAGCCGGTGGAGGCGGTGGCGCATCTGCCAACGCCAGTCTTGCCAGGAAACCGGATCGTAGGTCTCCCCGAACACCGCACAGATGGCTTCGCGGCTTACAAACTGCTGGGTTGCCGATGGGAACGCCTGTGCCTCAAGCATGAACGTGTTCCTCCCTAGCCTCACTCCAGTCCACGGGGGGAAACTCCAAGTGGAACCGAATGACGGCTTGTACAAAAGATGGCGGGGCTAGGAAAGCTGGTTGCACCTCACCCGTCCAAAGAAACAAGCACAGCCGCTGCCAGGAGAGATGAGCAGCTTTCCGAGGCTACTACTTGGAGGCTTTTCGGTAGCCGAGTCTAGCTCCATGGCGCGAAAGGTAAACCTTCTTTTCCAGTTGTCAAGGGGGTCCGGGTCAAAACGCCAGCAAAACCCAAGCTAAGGCGAGGAAAAGCGTGATGAGGCTCACCGGCACCCCCACCCGAGCGTGGTCTCGGGCTGAAATCCCGACCCCCAGTTGCGCCGCTTGCTCCACCACGATGATGTTGGCGATGCTGCCCACCACCAGCAAGTTGCCCGCCAGGGTGGAAGCCAAAGCCAGGATAGGTCCTGCGGCCGGATAGGTGGCAGAAGGCAAGAGCAGCATTACGGCAGGAACGTTGGAGACCAAGTTGGAAAGCGCTGCGGCGGAAAGGAAAAGCACTGCCGGTTGCGAGAGATCCAGGCCCCAGCCGGAAAGCTTGCTCAAAGCTGCCGCCATCCACCCCTCCACCGCAAAGGCGTGGTTCACCACAAAAAGCCCCACAAAAAGCGCCAAAAGCTGCCAATCCACCAAGCCCAACATTTCCCGGGAGGCCATTCTCCTTGAGGTGAGCAACAGCCCTGCCGCGGTGACCGCCACGATTTCCCGGGGCCAGGGGGTCACGCTAAACGCCAGCACCACCGCGCCTAACACCACGAGCCCCTTAGCCGCTTGCCAGCGGGACAGCTCCCGGGCCGTGATGGCGGGTATGGGCGTGTGGGCGAACCACTGGCCTTTTTGCTGGAGTACCAGCACCAGCCAGCAAGCAGCCAGGCTCAGAATCACCACCGGGAAAGCCAAACCCAGGTAGGACAAAAACCCCAGGTGGAGCTTCTGGGCGATGAGCATGTTTTGAGGGTTGCCCATGAGCGTGGCGGCGGAACCGATGTTGGCGGCACAGGCAAGCCCCAAAAGAAAAGGCACCGGGTCCAAGCCCCGGCGGGCGCACCCTTCCACCAAGATGGGAGCCATGGCCAAGCACACGATGTCGTTCACGAGAAAAGCCGAAAGCACCGCGACGACTACCAACAGCCAGGCCAACAGCACGGGGGGCGCCACCGCCGCTGAAGCCAGCCGCCGGGCAATAAACGTGTAAAACCCGGCCAGGCGAAACTGCGCGGAAACCACCATGAGCCCGGCCAAAAGCGCCAACGTGGGGACATCCACCGCTTGCCACGCCATTTCCGGCGTGACCCGGCCGCTGGCAACCAGGGCAATGGCGCCCAACACCGCCACGCCGGTGCGGTCCAAAGCCAGGCCCGGCAGCTCACCCAGGAACATGCCCAGGTAAACCGCCACAAACACCGCCAAAACCAGCCAGTCCACGCCGCTACTTTACACAAGCCCCGCAAGCAGAAGGAAAAGGGGCGCCGAAGCGCCCCTTTTGGTGTTGTCAAGTAGCTGTTACGCGTGCCTAAACCCCGCGACTAATCCCCTTACCAAATCACCTTTAGGTAGTACGGCGAGGTCGTGGAGTAGGCTCCGCTGTACCCGTAGACCCGGGCGTACACGTAGGCCGTAGCCGTCCCTGTGTTCTTCCAGATCACCTGCTCCCTCACACCGGTTCCGTAAGTGCTGGAGGCCAAGGTGGTTCCCGAGCTGTTGTAAAGGTAAAGCTCGTAGTCCTTGGTGCTGGGGGGCGTCATGAACACCACGAGGGTCTTACCGGCCGGCACACCGATCTTGAAGTAATCGTTGTCGGTGGAGCTGCCGACGAAGCCCTGGAGGTTGGTGCCGTTGGTGCCGATGGTGTTGGCGGTGGAGAGCGAGCCGTTGGACTCGGTCTCGTTCATGTTCACCGGTCCGCCAGGCACGCCAACCGCGTCCCAAGCTTT
>FWPV01014326.1_pt1 | contig 11664 bp, 11 predicted proteins | sample 2228371 | NCBI WGS metagenome assembly FWPV01 (sample SAMEA103939776, study PRJEB20133) | metagenome | reverse complement strand
CCAGGACCGGCTGCCGACGGCGACCTTCGCAGGCTTCCTGACGGGCGAGGCGCTGGCCACGGCGCTGGCCAGCGGCGATATCTTCCTCAATCCCAGCACGACCGAGACCTTCGGCAACGTCAATCTGGAGGCGATGGCGTCGGGCCTGGCCATGGTTTGCGCCGACGCGCCCAACACCCGCGCGCTGCTGCGCGACGGTCTCGATGCGATCCTGTGCGCGCCAAGCGATCCGGGGAGCTACGCAGACGCGCTTTGGGGGCTTGGTCAGGATCAGGACCGCCTGCGCCAGATGGGCGCCAAGGCCCTGGCTCGCAGCGCGGCCTATCGATGGACCGAAATCCTGGACCAGGTGGTTGATATCTACGCCGAGGCCTGGGACGCGCGCGCGATGGCGCCCAGCCGGTCTGAGACGGCCACGCCCGAGCCACGGGTCTGGACCGGACGGCCCGCTGGTCTGGTGGACGCCCAGGCCGCAGCGATGACGGCGCGCTAGGGCGTGACGCCGAAATTGGGGACCGGTTTCGGCGCGAGTCACGCTCTAACCTTTTGAAATAGAGCCCTTTTCATCCGGTCGGATCGGTTCGGTCAGATCGTGAAGGGCTCAAGGCACGACGAGCTTCGCCTTGATGTTTCCAAACACGCTTGATCGCTATCTGCTCCGGCGAACCTTGGCGCCGATGTCGGCCGTCCTGATCAGCACCATGGTGGCGTTCCTGATGGAGCGCTTGATGCGGTCGTTCGATCTGCTGTCGCAGACGACCGAAGGCGTCCGGTATCTCACCGAATTGCTGGTGAACCTGACGCCGCACTATGTGGGTCTGACCCTGCCCGGCGGCTTCTTCATTGGCCTGTTCGTGGTCGTAAACGCTTTGAACAAGAGCTCTGAAATCGACGCGATCCTGGCGAGCGGCACGTCGCTGACCCGCTTTACCGCGCCGTTTGTCGCGATGGGCGCTTTGCTGATGGTCTTGAGCGTCTTCCTGTTTGGGTTCGTCCAGCCCTACAGCCGCTACGCCTATCACGCGGTGCTGCACGCGGCCGAGAACGCCGGATGGAATGGCGACGTGCGGCCCAAGGCGCTGCTGTCGGCGGGCTCCGATTTTTTCCTTACCGCCGATCGGACCGACGCCAGCGGGCGCTATCTGCAGCAGGTCTTCATTCGACGCATCGATCCGAACGGCCGCGAAGATATCCTCACCGCCGTGTCTGCGGTCGTCCACAAGAGCCCTGCGGATAGCCAGATCGCGCTGGAGCTGACCAACGGACGCCAGATCAGCACCGTGTCCGGCGCCCCAAGCTATGTCGTCAACTTCTCGCGCTTGATGTTCAACGTACCTTCAGGCGACGCGGGGCTGCTACGGCTGCGCGGTGAGGACGTCAGCGAACTGACGCTGATCGAGCTGGCGCGCCAGGGCTTTGGTCTGGAGCCCGCCGCACTGCCGAGAGAGACCTTGCTCGCGGCGCTGTACGCGCGCCTCGCCCGCGCGCTGATCGCCGTGCCGTTTGGCCTCAGCGCCAAGCGCGCGGGTTCGGGCGCGGCGGTCGCCACTGGCGGGGTCCTGTTGTTCGCCTTCGAGATCCTGATGGTTCTGGGACAGGCGACGGCCACCCGCGCCACGGCCCTGGTCGCGGTCGCCTTGCCCGCCGTAGTCTTCGCCGCGATCTGCATCGCCACCTTCGTCGTCAGCCAGCGCCGGCCCGGCGAGAACCCCGTCAGTTGGTTCATCGAGCAGGTCGCCGCCGTGGCCGAGGCCGTGATCAAGGCGGTCCGCCGTCGGCGCGTTGCTGAGGCAAGGGGTAGCGCTTAACCGCCGCGCACCGACAGGGTCATGCGCACCAGCGCCGCCAGATTGTCGGCCTGCATCTTGGTCATCAGCTTGGCGCGATAGATCTCGACCGTGCGGGGGCTGATGCCCAGGTCGCGGGCGATGACCTTGTTGGCGTGGCCGGCCACGACGCCGTCCAGCACCTGGCGCTCGCGCTCGGACAGGCTCTCGATCCGCTTCAGGATCACCTGCTGGTCGTCAGAGACCGGCGCGGCCTCGACGGTGGCGAAGGCGCGCTTGAGCGCGTCCAGCATCCGCGATTCCGAGAACGGCTTTTCCAGGAAGTCGATCACGCCCGAGCGCATCGCCTCGACGGCCATCGGAATGTCGCCGTGGCCGGTGATCATCACGATCGGCATCTTGATCTTCAAGGCCGACAGGCGGGCGACCAGATCCTGGCCGCTCATCTCGGGCATGCGGACGTCGGTGATCACCACGCCGGGCTTGGCCTGGGGCAGGGCGTCGAGGAACGCCGGCGCGCTGGCGTAGGTCACGACCTCGAAGTCAGCCGACTCCAGGAGGAACGCCAAGGACTCGCGGGCGCTCTCGTCGTCATCCACCACGTGGACCACGGGGGCGTCAGTCATCGATGGTCTCCTTCTCGCCGGCCAGAGACTCGGCTGGCGGTAGCGTAAATCGGAATAGCGCGCCGCCGCCAGGATTCGCCTCGGCCCAGATGCGGCCGCCGTGCGCCTCGATGATCGAGCGCGAGATCGACAGACCCACCCCCATGCCCTGCGGCTTGGTGGTCATGAAGGGCTGGAACAGCCGTTCCAGCACCTCGGGCGCGATGCCGGGCCCGGTGTCGGCGACGCAGACTTCGGACCAGCCTTCCTCGGTCAGGCCGGTGCTGATCAGCAGGGCGCGCTTGCGCGGCTCTTGCGCCTGCATGGCGTCGATGCCGTTGCGGATCAGGTTCAGAAGCACTTGCTGAATCTGGACCCGGTCGGCGAACACGTCATCCGCCTTCGGATCAAGCTTCAGCCGGACATCCACCTGGCGCTCCTTCTCGCCGATCAGGGCCAGGGCCGAGGCCTCCTCGATCAGCTTCGACAGGCTCTCGACCTCCCGTTCGCTGGCGCCGCGCCGGGCGAAGTCGCGCATGCGGTGGATCACCTCGCCGGCGCGCAGGGCCTGGGCGGCGGCGCGGTCGATGGCGTCGCGCACCTTGGCCTGGTCGGCTTCGCGGCCGCGATCCATCAGACGGCGCGAGCCGGTCAGCAGGTTGGCGATCGCCGACAGCGGCTGGTTCAGCTCGTGCGCCAGGGTCGAGGCCATCTCGCCCATGGCGGTCAGGCGCGAGACGTGAACGAGCTCGTTCTGCAGTTCCTGCAGGCGCGTTTCGGTCTCCTGGCGTTCGGTCAGGTCGCGGATGAAGCCGGTGAACGAGGGCGTCGGCCCCCGCGTCTCGCCGACGGCCAGCTCCATGGGAAAGGTCGAGCCGTCCTTGCGACGACCCACCACCACCCGGCCCGCGCCGATGATCCGCTTCTCGCCTGTGCGGGCGTAGCGATCCAGATAGCTGTCATGCGACGACTGGTAGGGTTCGGGCATCAGCAGGCTGACGTTACGGCCGATCGCTTCGGCCTCGGTCCAGCCGAACATCCGCTGCGCGGCCGGGCTGAACGAGGTCATGATCCCGGCGCGGTCGATGACCACCACGGCGTCGGGCACGGTGTCGAGGATCGAGCGCAGGTGGTCGTTGACCGCCACCGCCCGCCGCCGCGCGGCGTGGAACCAGCCGCCGCCCACCGCCATGCCAAAGCCGACCGACAGGAAGATCGCCGCCGACAGGCCGCTGACCAGGTCGAACGGGATGTCGCGCGTCACCCACCAGACCGCCGCCCAGGCGAAGGTGGTGCCGAACACGCCGGGACCCACGCCGCCCAGCGCCGCGCTGACCAGCACCGCCGGCACGAACAGCAGGAACGACGAGGGCGCAGTGAACGCCTCGGGCAGATACAGGCGCGCCGTCGCCGTCGCCATTACCGCCGCGAAGGCGGCCAGGTAGGCGGTCGGGTGGGGGTCGCTGAACAGGGTCGAGGACAGGCCCCTGGTCGGTTTCATCGTCGCCTGCGGCTCCTTGGATCTCATGCGGTTATAGCCGCGCGCGTTTGAGCCAGGTCAAGGCGACGCGGGCTCGGTGCGCTCAGCCTGCCCGCTTCTAGCAAGGGAGATTGTCGATGTCGGGTGGACAAACGGCCTATCTGGCTCTGGTGATCGGCGCGTTCGCGGCCTTCGCGGTCGTGCTGTTCACGACCCATATCCGGGTGAACCTGAAATAGCGACCAGATCATAGGGCGGAGACGAGGCTCGGCGAGACGCTCGCCGGGCCTTTTTCGTGGGCGTCCAGGTGGACGGTCCGCTCGCAGATCGCCAGGGACGCGGGGCGGTGGCTGACCAGAACGACGCCCTGGCCGGTGCGCTTCAGGCGCGCGTCCAGACGGGCCAGGACCGCCGCCTCGGTCGCCGGATCGAGGCCCTCGGTGGGTTCGTCCAGCAACAGCCAGGGCGCATCGCGCAGATAGGCGCGGGCGAGCGCCAGACGTCGCCGCTCGCCGCCTGACAGGCGCTCCCCGTCGTCACCGACATAGGCCGACAGGCCTTCGGGCGCGGCGCGAACCCGCTCGGCCAGGCAGGCGTCCTCAAGCACGGCCCAGAGCTCGGCATCGCTGGCCGTGGGCGAGGCCAGGCGCAAGTTCTCGCGAACCGTCCCCGCCACCAGACCCGCGTCCTGCGGCAGCCAGGCGAAGGCCTCGCGCGTCGGGACGGCGTCGGACGCGCGAAGGCCCAGCAGGGTTTCGATCGCCGTGGTCTTGCCGCAGCCGGAGGGACCGCAGATCGCCAGCCGCTGGCCCTGGTTCACGGTGTTGCCGAACAGCTCGAGAGGATCCGGGCAGGGCGTCCGCTGGGGCGTCTGGCGCGGGCGATGGCGCAGCACGGCGTCCAGACGCTCCCGGGCCTGATGCGCTGCGCCGTCCTGGTCGAAGGCGTTGGCCAGGCTGGTCAGGGCGTCGAGGCTCATCACGGCGGCCAGGCCCGACAGCGCGGCCAGCGCCGCGCCGGCGGGCGCAGCCAAAGCGATCGCGGCGGCCACAGCCGCACCGCAGATCACGGCCTGGCTGGCGATGATCAGGCCCTGGGCGCGCGCGGCGTCTCGCCGGGCGGCGTCCAGGGCGGCGGCGCGGGCGTTGAGGGTCTCACCCGCCCAGTCGGCCAGGCCGTAGGCGCGCAGCTCCGCCGACGCCGACACCAGCGCGGCGACCGAGTCTTTCAGGGCGCCGGTGCGGGTCTGGATCATGGCGCGAGCGGGGGCGGAGTAACGCCGCGCTAGCGCCCGCGCTGACATGAGCGCAGCGCTGGCGGCGGTCAGGATCGTCAGCGCCGGGGCCCAGCCCGCCAGCAGCGCCAGCGCCAAGCCCGCGCCCAGGCCGGCGGCGGCGCTCCAGGGCGCGGACAGGCGCACGAAGCGAGTCTCGATCGCGTCGACATCCTGGACGAGGCGCGCCGAGGCTTCGCCGCGCGACAGGCTCAACGACTCCGACGGCGGTGCGGCCGCCAGGCTCTCGAACACCGCCGGCCGGATCGCGGCCAGCGCGCGCAGCGCAGCGGCGTGGCCCGACAGGCGCTCGCCATAGCGCGCGGCGGTTCGCAGGATGGCCAGGAAGCGAATGCCGGCGCTGGGCAGCAGGACGTTGAACGCATGGGCGGCGGCCAGGCCCGCCGCGCCGGCTGCGGCGCTGGCTACGATGAACCAGCCCGACAGGCCCAGCAGCAAGGTCGAAGCCGCGCCCACAGTGACGGCGCTCAACACCGCCAGGCGCAAGGCGCTGGCGCGTTGGCGCTTCTGGGCGCGAATAAGGTCGTCGAGCGGGCTGGTCACAGGCGGATCACCTGGTCGGCGAGGGCGGCGACCGCCTCGGAATGGGTGGCGATCAGCGTCGTGCGGCCCTGCGCGGCCTCGCGAATGGCCTCGACCATCGCCGCCTCGGCCTCGGCGTCGAGATTGGCGGTGGGCTCGTCCAGCAATAGGATCGGCGCGGGCTTGAGCAGGGCGCGGGCCAGCGACAGTCGCCGTCGTTCGCCGCCCGAGAGGCCCGAGCCGCGCTCGTCCAGCATGAAGTCCAGACCGCCCGGCCGCGTGGCCAGGGCGGGTCCAAGACCGGCGCGCTCTGCGGCTTTGGCGATCTCGGCGCGGCTGGCGTCACGGCGGGCCAGAGCGATGTTGTCGGCGATCGAGGCGGGGAGGATCAGCGGTGACTGTCCCGCCCAGGCTACATCTAGCTCAATATCCGTATACGGAATATTATCGACGCGGATGACGCCGGCGGTCAGCGGGGCCAGGCCCAGCAGCGCGTTGAGGATCGAGCTCTTGCCTGCGCCGCTGGCCCCGACCAGGGCGATGACGGACCCCGCGGGCGCGACAAGGTTGAAGCCTCGCACGGCGGGGGCGTCGGTGTCGGGATAGCGGATCTCGACATCCTCGAAGCGGAGCGACGGCGCGGCGGTCAGCTGGACGCGGGCGGGCGCGGGGGGCGGCGCCGCGAAGGTCGCCAGGCTCTCGGACGCGGCCTCGGCGGCCTGACGGTCATGATAGGCGGCGGCCAGGCGGCGCATGGGGGCGTAGACCTCCGGCGCCAGGGCCAGCACGAAGAAGGCGCGCGCAAGGTCCAGCTGTTCCGGGACCGGGAAGGGCAGCAGGCGTAGCAGGTTGAAGCCGCAATAGACCGCCACCAGGGCCACCGACAGGGCGGCGAAGAACTCCAGCGCCGCCGAGGACAGAAAGGCGACGCGCAGGACCCGGATCGTCCGCTCGGCGAGGTTGGTCGCCGAACGGGTCAGGGCCACCGTCGTGGCGCCCTCGGCCTGGAAGGCCAGCACCACCGGCAGGGCGCGGACCCGATTGAGGAACAGGGCCGACAGCCGCTCCAGGGCCTGGAACTGGGCGCGCGCCTCGGCGGCGGCGGCGGTTCCCGTCAGGATCATGGCCAGGATGAACGGGATCAGCGTTCCCAGCATGATCGCCGCAGCGATGGGACTGGCGACCGCAGCGGCGGCGATCATCAGCAGTGGCAGGACGCTGGCGGAGAGGCGCGTGGGCAGAAAGCGGGCGACGTGGCCGTCCAGGGCCTCGACGCCCTCCACCAGGGCGGTGGCGGCTTCGCCGGCGGGACGGCGGGGGCCGGCGAATACGGCGCGCGCCAGGGTGATCCGCAGCGAGGCCTTGGCGTCGGACGCCGCCTGAGCGCCGATCACGCCGGTGGCCATCGCCAGGCCGCCCCTGACCGCCAGGGCGGCGGCCGCGACGAGCAGCCAGACGGCAAACAGGGCCGGTTCTCGCGCCTGAGCGATCGCATCGACGCTGAGCGCCAGGCCGGCGGCGAAGGCGATCGCGGCGATCCCGTCCAGCAGGCCCAGCAAGCCCGCGCGGCGCACCGTCGGCGCGACGGTCCGCTCCCACTGCTTGAGCCAGGTCTTGGCGAAATCGCGACGATCGAAGTGCACTATGCGGGCGCCCATCAGTTGAGTGTAGGGTGGGGTTATCCGCCTGCCTTGATCCGGATCAAGGAACGGACGGTCGGGTGGGTCTAGGGCTTGGCTCTCGATCGGCCCGATCATCGGCCGTTCGCCTCGGAGCTGTCCATGGACCCCGCTGTCATTGACCTATCGCGACTCCAGTTCGCGCTCACCGCTCTCTACCACTTTCTATTCGTGCCCCTGACCCTGGGGCTGTCGTTCATGCTGGTCATCATGGAGAGCATCTATGTGATGACCAAGCGCCCAATCTGGCGAACCGTAACGCGGTTCTGGGGCACTCTGTTCGGCATCAACTTCGTGCTGGGCGTGGCCACCGGGATCACCATGGAATTCCAGTTCGGCATGAACTGGTCCTACTACTCGCATTATGTGGGCGACATCTTCGGGGCCCCTCTGGCGATCGAGGGCCTGATGGCCTTCTTCCTGGAAGCCACGTTCGTGGGCCTGATGTTCTTTGGCTGGGACAAGCTGTCGCGCGTGGGGCACCTGTTCGTGACCTTCATGGTGGCGCTGGGCACCAACCTTTCGGCGCTGTGGATCCTGATCGCCAACGGCTGGATGCAGAACCCGATCGGCGCGGCGTTCAACACCGACACCATGCGGATGGAGGTCGAAAGCTTCCGCGATGTGCTGTTCAACCCCGTGGCCCAGGCCAAGTTCGTCCACACGGTCAGCGCCGGCTACGTGATCGCTGCGGTGTTCGTGCTGGGCGTGTCGGCCTTCTACCTGCTGAAGGGCAAGTATGCGGGCGTGGCCAAGCGGTCGATGACCGTGGCGGCCGCCTTTGGTCTGGCCTCGTCGCTGTCGGTCGTGGTGCTGGGCGACGAGAGCGGCTATGCGCTCACCGATAACCAGAAGATGAAGCTGGCCGCCCTGGAAGCCATGTGGGAAACCGAGCCCGCCCCGGCTGGCCTGGCCGCCTTCGGTATCCCCAGCATGGCTGACCGCAAGACCCACTACGAGGTCAAGATCCCCTACGTGCTGGGCCTGATCGCCACCCGTAGCCTCGACAAGCCGGTGGAAGGCATCTTCGAGCTGGTCGCCAAGGCCGAAGACCGCATCGAGTCGGGCGTCATCGCCTACGGCGCGGTCGAGGCCCTGAAGATCAATCCCAACGATGTCGCCGCCCGCGCCACCTTCGAGCAGCACCGCCGCGACCTCGGCTATGGCCTTCTGCTGAAGCGCTACGTCGCCGATCCGCGTCAGGCCAGCCCCGACCTGATCAAGAAGACCGCCTGGGACGTGGTTCCGCCCGTGCCCGTGATGTTCTGGTCCTTCCGCATCATGGCCGGGATCGGTTTCCTGATGATCGCCCTGTTCGCCACGGCCTTTGTCCTGGTCACCCTGCGCAAGCATGAGACCAAGTGGTTCCTGGTCCTGGCGGTGGCGGCCATCCCGCTGCCCTGGATCGCCGCCGAGATGGGCTGGGTGCTGGCTGAGGTCGGTCGTCAGCCCTGGGCCGTGGAGGGCGTGCTGCCCACCTTCCTGGGCGCGTCCAGCCTGAGCGTCCCGCAACTGCTGACCAGCATCGCGGTCTTCACCCTGCTGTACGGCGCCCTGGCCGTGGTCGAGGTCGGCCTGATCCTCAAGACCATCAAGCGCGGCCCGTACGCCCTGCACGATCCCGCCCCCGACGGTTCGCCCGAACCTGAAGCCGCCGTCGCCTAAAGGAGCGCCTCACAATGGAAATCCCAGTCGATTTCGCCACGCTTCGCGTGATCTGGTGGGCCTTGGTCGGGATCCTCCTGATCGGGTTCGCCCTGACCGACGGCTTTGACATGGGGGTCGGCGCGCTGCTGCCCTTCGTGGCCAAGACCGACAAGGAACGCCGGATGGTGATCAACACCGTCGGCGCCACCTGGGAAGGCAACCAGGTGTGGTTCATCCTCGGCGGGGGCGCGATCTTCGCGGCCTGGCCGTTCGTCTACGCCATCAGCTTCTCGGGCTTTTACCTCGCCATGTTCGTGGTGTTGACCGCGATGATCCTGCGGCCCGTGGGCTTCAAGTACCGCTCCAAGCGCCCGGATCCGCGCTGGCGCGCGTTCTGGGACTGGGCGCTGTTCGTCGGCGGCTTCGTGCCGGTGCTCTGCTACGGCGTGGCCCTGGGCAACGTGCTGCAAGGCGCGCCCTTCCGCCTCGATGGCGACCTGCGCGCCTTCTATGACGGCACGTTCCTGGGCCTGTTCTCGCCCTTCGCCCTGCTGTGCGGCCTCTTGTCAGTGTCGATGCTGGTGCTGCACGGCGCGGCCTGGATCACGATCAAGGGCGAGGAAGGCCCCGTGGCCGAGCGCGCCCGCCGCATCGGCGAGATCGCGGGTCTGGCCAGCATCGTGCTGTTCGCGGCCGGCGGCTTCTGGGTGGCGTTCGGCGGCATGGGCTTCCGGATCGAGGGTCTGGCCGATGCGGCGGGCCCCTCCAACCCGCTGCGCGGCGCGGCCGCGGTGCGCGACCCCGGCGCCTGGCTCGACAACTATGGCCGTCACGGCTGGATGGTCATCGCCCCGGTCCTGGGCTTCGCCGGCGCTGTCCTGGCGCTCCTGGGCCTGCGCGCCAAGAGCGCCTGGATGGCCTTCACCGGGTCCTCGGCCTCGGCCACGGGCATCATCGCCACCGTCGGGCTGTCGATGTTCCCGTTCATCCTGCCCAGCAGCGTCGACCCGCGCTCCAGCCTGACGGTGTGGAACGCCTCGTCCAGCCACATGACCCTGTTCATCATGCTGATCGTGACGGTCGTCTTCCTGCCGATCGTGCTGGCCTACACCGCCTGGGTCTACAAGGTCCTGTGGGGCCGCAGCACGACCGCCGCCCTGGCCGTCAATCCCGACCTCTATTGAGCCCTAAGGAGACGAACCGATGTGGTATTTCGCTTGGATCCTGGGCCTGGGCCTGGCTGTCGCCTTCGGCGTGCTGAACGGCATGTGGTACGAGTTCGGCCTCGCCGATGAGGGCGATGAAGGCCTCGACGAGGCCTAAGGCCTGGTCCCTAGGACTCGAATTGAGGGGGCGCGACATTCGAGCGCGCCCCCTTCGTTCACCAATTAACGGTTGTTAAACGCGATGTGGGGTCTTGTGGCATAGGCCCAGAGCGCGTCGATCGCCGCTCCCGGGTCGTGTTATCTGAATCGGGGATCCGTCATGACCGACAACACCGCGCCCGCTCTGGAACTGATCTCGTTCTGCATTGGCGAGCAGGAGTTCTGCATCGACGTGAAGACGGTGCGCGAGATCCGGGGCTGGACGCCGGCCACGCCGATCCCGCACGCGCCCAACTACATGCGCGGCGTCATCAATCTTCGCGGCGCGATCATGCCGGTCATCGATCTGCGCAACCGCCTGGGCCTGGGCGTTACCATCCCCGAGACCCGCCACGTGATCGTCGTCGTCGAGTGCCAGGATCGCCTGGCCGGCATCCTGGTGGATGCGGTGTCGGAAACCTTCACCGTGCCGCGCGACAGCCTGCAGCCCGCGCCGGACGTCGGCGTCGAGGAACTGCGCTACATCCAGGCGATCATCTCGATGGAAAACCGCCTGATCACCTATCTGCGTATGGACGACGTGTTCCCCGCCGTGGTTCACGAAGCGGCCTGATCCTTCGAGACATCGGAAAAGAAAACGGCCGCCGGGGCGATCCCGGCGGCCTTTTTCTTTTGGGGCTCAGCCCTTGCTGACGATCCGCGCCGCCTGGGCGTGGAAGCTGGCCTCGGCCTCGGCCGCGTCGGCCACCGCGCCGTGACGGTCGGCCGCGACGCTCATGTTGCTCTTGGCGTAGCTCTCGGAAACCTTGCGGGCCTCCTGGGCGCGGAGCGAGGCGTTGGCGGAGGCGGTCTCGTGCCAGGCCGCCAGATCCTTGGCGGTCAGGGCGCCCTCGGCCGGCGCGGTCGGATGGGTCGGGACGTCGCCAAAGCCGATCGCCACGAAGCCGTGGATGACGCCGCCATAGTCCTCTTCCGAAAGCAGGAAGGTGATCTGCCGCTCTTCGGACTGGCCGGTATAGGTGTCGGTGGCTGGGTCGAACTCGCGCAGGACCAGGATGTCGCCCACCGCGAACTCGCGATCGTTGCGGCGGATCTCAAAGCGCTTGTGGCCCGCGCGGACGGCGGCGAAGTACTTGGGCCAGGTCTTCAGGTCGTGGCGGTTCATGGCGGGGAGACTTTTCTGGAAAACGGGGAGGCGGGGTTCTGGCGTGCGAACCCTAGCGTGGGGTTAATTGACGACAGTAAAGCTGTTTGGATCAGACGACTTCTCAAAACATGTGTCATCACGGCCGAGCCCCGGCGAAAGCCGGGGGGAGAGCCGGGAC
>FWPV01014320.1_pt1 | contig 11666 bp, 11 predicted proteins | sample 2228371 | NCBI WGS metagenome assembly FWPV01 (sample SAMEA103939776, study PRJEB20133) | metagenome | reverse complement strand
TTCCCGAAGGAAACTCTCTTTTTGTTTTATAAGTAATAACTCTGACTCCTTTTTGATAATACTCGGCCGGATAGGGTTGTATTTTTTCAAACACAATTATTAAAGAAGGAATTCCTGGGGTAGTCGAATTAATACCAACTCCTCCTGTAACTATAATCCGAATGTTTAACTCGTCTAGATGTTTATTTTTCTTAATTCCCTGATAAACCAGATCCTCGACCTCTCTTTTAGTATGGGAAATTTTTATTCCAAGAGTTTTAGCTGATTGAAATAAGCGATCAAGATGGTCCTTTAAAAAGAAGGGTTTGTGATTATAGGTACGCAAAAACTCAAAGACGCCAAAGCCGCGAAGGACCGCTAAATCAAAAACAGAGATCTTTAAATCGGTACTTTTAACCCATTGGCCGTTTAAATAATGTAAATCACTCATCAACTTTTGATGGCTACCTTAAATTCTAACACATCTTGATCTTCCACAAGATAATCTTTTCCATGCAGAGTAATCTTGCCTGCCTGATGAGCTTTCTGCCAAGATCCTATTTTAATTAATTGGTCAGCGGCAATAACCTCAACCTTAACAAAGTGTTCGGCGAAATCTGTATGAATTTTTCTCGCTGCTTCTAGGGCGTTTGTCCCTTTTCTCACTGCCCAAGCCCGAGCCTCAATTCGTTTAGCGATGGTATAAAAAGTAATAATATTTAAGGTTTTATAAGCAGCCAAAATAATTTCTTCTTTAGTAGTTTTCTTCAAACCAACATCTTTTAAAAATCGTTGTTGCTCTATCCAAGGAAGTTCGTTTAATTCTGCTTCTAATTTAGCACAGATTGATAAAACTGGTTGTTTATTAATCATCTTTGCCGACTGATTGATTTCTTCCTCACCAATATTGGCAATTAACAACTGTTCTTTCCCGGTTAAAAGATTTAAAGGTTTTATATAGGCTAATTCTTTCTCTTCTAATTTTAACTGAGAGGCAGGAATACCCTGATTTAGTATTTTGATACATTTTTTAAGAACTTCTTTTTCCTCGATAGTAGTTTTCTCTTTTTCTAAACGACGCTCAAGTGTTTGTAAATCTGCTAGTTGCAATTCTTCATTAATAATCGCCACATCCTCCTCGGGATCAATTTGCTGATGAACATGAGGAACAGTTTCGTCCTTAAAAAATCTTACTAAATGAAGAATTAAATCTACTTCACGAATATGGTGCAAAAATTGATTACCCAACCCTTCTCCAAGATGAGCGCCGCGAATCAATCCGGCAATATCTATAAAACTAATAACTGTTGGAGTTACTTTATCTATGTTTTCTATTTTGGCTAAGGTAAAAAGAGTGCTATCTGGCACCTCAACTACCCCAATGTTTTTATCAAGAGTGGTAAAGGGATGTACAGCTACCGCCGCCTTCGGTTTGGTAATTAAAGCATTAAAAAGAGTTGATTTACCGGCATTGGGTAAACCCACTATCCCAACCTTGAGCATGATAATATTATATCAATCAGTTTAAAACTTAGCTAATTAACTAATAAGATTGACAGTGGGTTTTAAAAATGTAATATTTTTAATATGGACCGAAAGCTAAAACTAAATTATCTTCTTGTGGGAAGTATATTAGGAGGAGTAGTTTTGTTGATTATACTGATTTTAATAAGCTTAAAATTCTCCCAAGTTAAAAAAACAGCTGAAACCTCGTCTATCTTGAAAGAAAATCAAGGTAATAATAACCAAAGCATCTCTGGTTATCCCAGTGAAGAAGAAATTCAAAACTTAATCTCTCCTCCTAAAAAATGGCAGACGATAAAGGTCCCACCAGCTAAATCCTTTGAAAAATCGGCGATTGCCGAAAAAGCTATTAACTGCCTTAATAAAATGAAGGATCAAAGAGGTGCTTATTTGTTTGAACGCCTCTGCGACTCTTCCGGAAACTGTAAAAATACCGAAGGAAATCACTCTGGCCCAAGACCGATATGGGCGCGTTTTAAACATTATCAAAAAACCAAAAATAAAACCGATCTTTTGATTATTGACGAGGATTTAAGTACTAACCTCAATGAGGTGAATGTTATTCAAAATGATTTTTGGAACTGTAAATTAATGCATGAATTATGGGAAAGCAACCTGTTGTCGGAAACAGAAAAGAAAAGTATTAAAGATCTCTGTCTTTATAGCCTTCTTAGACCCTCTTCAGTAGATGAGGCTGATAAACAAATAAATTTAGGATTGGTTAATAAACCAAACTTCCGCTATCTCAAAAACAAGTTTTCTCAACAAAATACTACCAGTATCAAGCCGATACTTATTAAAAATAATTTATTAGAAACAGCTTTTTACTCTTCTGAATTTGTCGGAAAATCTTATTTCACTAAGCAAAACATCGACCTTAAACGAGCTGAGTTTTTTTTTAATCAGGCAACCGAGATGGCTATCCGTCAACAGAAAGAGATAAGATACAACGAAATCTGTACCCTAGGAGAGGCTTCTTTAGATCTTTTTAAAGCAACAAAAGACAACGATTATCTGGACTTTGCTAAATATTTATGGATAAATAAAAAGATATACAGTCTTGATTATGATTTTTCGGGAAGAACGGTTTGTGCTTACTTTGCCAACAGTCTCTACCAAATTACTAAAGATATAAAATATCAAAAAACTCGGGAAGAACTCTTGGCCTCTTTAGTAAGCAATAATTTAGACGAAAAAAATCGGTATGGATATGTTAATGGAGACGGATGTTTTAACTCGGACAAAAACGAGGACAAAATTAGAAAACCATCCAATGAGAATGCTTTAATTATTGGAATGTTATTATCGGACTAAAAATATGAAAAAGGGTTTTTTTATTGTTGTTGCTTTATTAACATTGGTGTTGACTAAAACAGTTCTTTTAAAACCAGAAGCTGTTTTTGCTCATAGCAACTGTTCAAGTTGGCCAACTCAAGGATGGGCTAGCGGCTGTAACTGTTCGGTCTCTTACGAATGTGACGGCAATTGTGGCGGTGTAGAAGGATGCGGCTATTGTGAGATTGATCCCGGTGGAGAATGTGTTCAGTATAAAAGTTATAGTTCGGGAAGGTGTGGCCCATACTGTGTTCCTCAATGTTTTTCCTGCGATGATGCAAGAAGAACAAACAGAGAGTCATGCACGGTTACCTGTAGTCATTGTAGTAATAATACAACCTGCTCTCCTTGTCCAACCACTCCTCCACCAGAAAAAGATACCCCCACTCCAAAACCAAGCAACCCCCCACCTCCAACCGAAACTCCTCTTCCCACCATAACACCTACCCCGACTATTATTCAACCCACTCAGATTATAACCTTAGCTCCCACCGCTACTCCTCCTCAAGGAGTTTATCAGACACTTCAAGAAAACACCACTCAAAGATGGATCTGTTTAAATGCCGATCCTTGTTCTTCTAGTACTTCTTGTTCCGGAAAGGGTGATCCAACTCACCGCGTCAGACTTTATCCTAAAACCGATACTAAACCTTTTCCTGGTAAACCGACTTATATTTTTGAGTGTTTACAAACAGCTCAAGGACTGAAATGTACCACAGGAAATGAAGCTTTGGACAACGAAATTCTTGATTCAAGTTTTTTACCTAGTTTACAAACCAAGTACGGCTATTATTTTAGTGGTTTTTTTGCCGCTGATGGAGAAACCAATGCTACCAACCCCACTCAAAGCAGTAACAACGGCGAGGTGGGACCATTTGAGTGGGAAAGCGCTACTGATCAAAGTCTCGGTCGGGTCTTTATGGCGGTTAATATATTAGACAATAATGAAATTTCTGGTTATGAAGGAGGACAACAACAAGGAAGCTTTATTTTTGAAAGCGAAGAAAAAACCTGCATTATGATCTGGTGGGATCCTTATGGAAAAGTCTTTGATATCGATACTCTTCAGCCTATTCCCGACGTTTCTATTACTTTATTAAAAAAAAGAAACAACTCTTTTTCTCCGGTCTCTGAAACCGATGTTTTGGGTAAGATAAACAATCCTCTAAAAACCCTTAATGATGGAAGTTTTGCCTTTCATGTCGGGCCTGGAGTTTATAAACTTCTCGTCTCTAAACCAGGCTATCTTTTAATTACCGATCCAAAGAAAATCAATTCTCAGGTAAGAATGAGATACAAAAATATTTATCAAGGTGAAGAGATTGTTGTTCAAAAAACTCCGCCGTTAATAAATATTGCTCTGCAAAAGATAACTTTATTTAATCATCCTCTATTGTTTTTTCTTCAAATTTTTATCTGATACTTTCCTTCGTTATTTTTTTCAATTAATCCTCCAATCTCTAAAATTGATAAAATGTTTAAGACTTTATCTACCGACATTTTAGCTAAAATAGCCAAATCATCAGCTGATTTTGCTTCGGACAAAAGAGCTTCAAAAACCAATTTCTCTTGTTTATTAAGTTGATGTTGAAGCTCTTCTCTTTTTTTAGAAACAACTCTTAAATTAAACTCTTCTAAAATATCAGCAACCGATGTTACCAGTTTAGCTCCTTGTTTTAATAAGATATTGGGCGCCTCGGACATCTTGGAGGTCAGCGGTCCGGGCGGAGCAAAAACCTCTCTTCCTTGTTGTGCCGCATAATCGGCAGTGATCAAAGCTCCTGAATCCTTAGCTCCTTCTACTACTAAGACTCCTTTGGCTAAACCAGAGATTAATCGATTACGAGCAATAAAAAGACCTTTTAAAACCGTATGCCCTGGGGGAAACTCGGAAATAATAAGGCCACCTTTCTTTATTATCTCTCGATAAAGTTTGGTGTTAACCGAAGGATAAATAATATCAACACCACAACCTAAAACCGCAATTGTTTTTCCATCCGCCTCAAGACAGTTTTGGTGAGCAATAGTATCGATTCCAATCGCCATCCCTGAGACGATCACAAATCCCGCCCGAGTTAATTCATAGGAAAACTTCTTAGCAATCTGTTGACCATAAAAACTTGGTTTTCTTGTTCCAATAATAGCCAATAAATAATCTTGGTTAAAATTTTTAACCTCTCCTTTAGTATATAAACAAATCGGTGGGTCGGAAATATTTTTTAATCGAGAAGGGTATGAGGGATCGTCAAAACATAACACCTGAATGTTTTTATCTTTTATTTCCTTAAGCTTTTTAACCGGATCGAATCGTTGACGAAACTGGATAAAATTTGTCGCCAAATTTTTTCCTATCACTAACTCCAGCTCTTCTCTCTCAGCTTTATATGCTTTCTCCACCGATTGAAAATGATTTATCAGGGCCTTAAACCGTAACGGACCGATCCCTAAACAGTAAGAGAAGCCTATATAATATAAAACCCTATCTCCCACAACAACCCCATCTTAACATAAGGCGAGTTTTTTGTCTGTAGACTATAAACCACAAAAAACATAGTTGGTCGGGGAAAAACTACCTCTTTAGCGATATTATTTTAAAGGATCAAAACCTCCCTTATTCCAGGGATGACAACGAAAAACTCTTTTTAACCCTAAAAACAAGCCTTTTAAAACTCCGTACTTCTCCACTGCTTGATAAGTATACTGAGAACAAGTTGGCTTAAAACGACAAACGCGATCAGATAAAAATAACACTTGGAATAGGTAATGGTGAAAGAATGAGGTTTTTTGGTAAAAACGAATTAAAAAAAGAATTAATTTTTTCATAATAATTATTGTAAAATATTGATATGAAAATCTCGATCATTACTTTATTTCCTAAGATGGTCTCTTGCTTTTTTGAAGAAAGCATTGTTAAACGAGCCAGGGAAAAAAAACTGGTTGAAATCAAGCTTATCAATCTTCGCCATTTTGCCATTGATAAATACGGAACGGTTGATGATAGACCTTACGGAGGAGGAGCGGGAATGGTGCTTCGAGTTGATGTAATTTACAAAGCAATCTTAAGTCTTAAATCTAAGATCTTTAATCGCAAATCAAAGTTAATATTAACTTCACCACGGGGTACAATCTTCAATCAACAAAAAGCAATCACCTATTCAAAACTTGATGAGTTAATTATCATTGCCGGTCATTATGAAGGGGTTGATGAACGAGTAAGAGAGTTTGTTGATGAGGAGATTTCTTTAGGGGATTTTGTTTTAACCGGCGGAGAAATAGTCGCCGCCTCCATCACCGATGCCGTTGTCCGTCTGCTCCCCGGCGTTTTAAAAAAAGACCAAGCAATAAAGACAGAGAGTTTTTTTGACGTCTCAAAACATCAAATACTGAAGACCGTTGGAAAAAACCCTGTTTTAAAGAAGATAAAGAATAAAAAAATAAAACTTTTAGAGTATCCCCAGTACACCCGACCCGAAACCTTTATGGGGAAAAAAGTCCCTAAAATTCTTCTTTCTGGCAATCATAAAGAAATCGAAAGATGGCGATTGAAGAAAGCCCTTGAAGAGACTATTAAAAAAAGACCAGACCTACTTGGCATTGCGATTAAATAAGTGGTAAGAGTCTCTAGCGTCGGTAACGATACTACCGTCGTAAGTAAAAATAATCATTCCTTCTTTATTTTGATTTATTTTTTTAACACAGCCGTAAAAAGGAAAACAGACTTGAGTCCTACCTAGTAATACATCGTAATCTTTTTTATTTTTTAAATAACCAGGGGCGTTTATATAAGCGATAACCGCTTCGTTCTCAAAACTTCTTGCTTCACATAAAGCGTCAACAACCCGCATTTCTGATATAATTTTGTAATTATTTCTTAATTGATGTTTTGCGTAATCGCTTGATCGTTTCGGCCAAAAAGAAGGAACAAAAATAATCTCCGCCCCTTTTTTTCTTAAATCGTAAAATAACCCCGAATAAAACAATTCTCTACAGATTAAGACGCCGATTTTTATTCCCGCTAAATTAACTACTTTTGATATTTTTTCTCCTTTTGTTATCTTTTCATTTTCAAACCCGTAAGGAACAAGCCTTCGTTTTGCATAATTTAAAATGATATTGCCCTGTTTATTGATTACATAACAGATATTGAATATTTTTTTATTTATTTTTTGAATAATAGTTCCTGCGATAATGTTTATCTGATATTTTTTAGCCCATAAGCAAAATAGTTTAATAATCTTTTTAGAACAATCATCGGTAAGTTTATTAATTAAGCTATCTTTATAGTACTCTAATGGACCATACCAAAAATCTTCAGGAAAACAGATGATTTTACATTTGTTTCTGACCGCTAATTTAATAAATTTTTCCACTCTTATAGCGGTTTCCTTAAATGGTTCATTAATCATTACCTTAAACTGAACTAATCCTATGTTAACATTCATATTTAGACTATTATATCACTCTATTTTAGATAAATTTAAAAGAGCCAGAGAAAACACCAAGTATGGTTTAACAATTTTTTTTAACTTGTCAAATGGTTAAGTTTTTGCTATAAAATTAACCTATGATTTCTCTTCAGTCTATTACTAAAAAATTTGGCGGAAAGCTGGCTGTAGAAGATCTTAATTTTAAAGCAAAAATAGGAGAAATCATTGGTTTTGTTGGACCCAATGGTGCAGGAAAAACAACGACAATGAGACTGATTTTAGGCTATCTTCAACCAACCGAAGGAAGGATTCTTGTTGATAATTTAGACCCGATTGAGGATAGAATCGAGGTTTTAAAGAAAGTTGGTTATCTGCCAGAAAACAATCCTCTTTACTTAGAAATGAAAACTAAGGAATATTTAGAATTTATTACGAAAATTAAGGGAGAAAAAGATCCCGACGCGATTATCGATACTATTGGACTAAAAGAAGTAATTAATTTAAAGATTGAAGAGTTATCTCGTGGTTATAAGCAGCGGGTCGGACTAGCCGCTGCCCTGTTGGGTGATCCGAAAATGCTTGTTCTTGATGAACCAACCTCTGGACTTGATCCAATCGAACAAGGAAGGATAAAAGAATTGATAAAAAAGTTAGCCAAAGAGAGGATGATTATTTTTTCCACTCATGTTTTATCCGAGATTGAAGACATTGCTAATCGCTTAATTATTATTAACAAAGGAAAAATCATCTATGATGGCTTAAAGCCAAAAGGAAAAGGAGCGGTAGAAAAATTATTTAAAAAATATGTTAAACCTCTATAAAAAAGAGCTTAATTATTACTTAAATAATCCTATCGGTTACATAATTACCGTTTTATTTGTTGTTTTCGCTAATTTTTTATTTGTTAAGGACATCTTTGTTACCGGATCAGCCTCGATGCGTCCTTTTTTTGGCCTTTTGCCCTGGCTTCTTTTAATTTTTATTCCGGCGGCAACAATGAGAATCTTGGCCGAAGAAAAAAAACTTAACACCATCGAGGTCCTTTTGACTCTTCCTATTACAGAAACTCAGATTGTCCTGGCAAAGTTTTTTGCTCTCATTACTCTTGTTTTAATAACTCTCCTTCTTACTAGTGGTTTACCTGTCTCGTTAAGCTTTTTGACCGAAATTTATTTACCTGAAATCATTATTGGTTATCTTGGCATCTTTATTTTTAGCGCTGCATTAATTAGTTTGTCGATGTTTTTATCCAACCAAACAAAAAATCAAGTGGTCGCTTTTTTAAGTTCTGTCATCATTATTTTTTTACTTTTAGTCTTATCGACTGATTTTTCGGCAACAGTCTTACCCAAACTTATTCAAGATTATTTAAGTTACTTCACTCCGCTTCATCATTTACAAAACTTTATTAAGGGAGTTGTTGATATTCGTTCGGTTTTTTATTTTATTAGTCTAACGGCTTGTTTTCTTTTTTTAACAGTTGTCGATTTAGAAAAAAGACAGTAGTTTAATAATGAAGATTTTAAAAAACCTACCAGTTAAGACTCTTCAAAAAAATACGATTTATCTCTTGGTTTTTTTAATATTTTTTGTTTCTAATCTTCTAATTAATTCTTTATCTTTAAGGTTTGATTTTTCTAAAGGTAGGGCTTATACTCTTTCCTTATCAACAAAGAAGATTATTAAAAAACTTGATGATGTTGTCAATATCAAGTTTTTTGTCTCGTCTGATTTGCCTACCCGCCTTCTTCCTTTAAAAACCGAAGTTGTCGATCTTCTTAATGAGTATAAAAAAGAAGCTCGCGGAAAGATTATCTTAAAAATTATCGACCCAAAAAAAGATAGCGAAGGATTAAATCAGGCACGAGAAATTGGTGTTCCCGAACTTCAATTTTCCCAACTTGAAAAAGATAAGTATCAACTTTCTGCTTCTTATTTTGGTATTGGAATTTTTTTTAGCGATAAAAAAGAGGTTTTACCTCAAGTAACCGATATTGAAAATCTGGAATATAATCTGACTGCGTCAATTTACAAACTAACTAAGAAAGAGTTGGTAAAAATAGCTATCATTGGATCTGAGGAAACCGTTGATCCTAAAGAAGACGGCCTTTATACTATCAAAAAAATATTGACACAACAATATTTAGTTGATACTCTTAATACTTCGTCTCCACCTCTAAAAAAAATTAATCCTTCTTATAAAACCGTTTTGCTTTTTGATAACAACAAGAAAACGTACGAAGAGGCGGAAGTAACGGCGATAAAAGACTACTTTAATCAGGGTGGGAAAATAATTTTTTTTGTCGACGGTGCCTGGGTTTTGAACAACTTATCAGCCACAAAAGCTTCTCATAACTTATTTTCTTTACTAGAGGATTTTGGTATTAAACTAAATGAAGATCTTGTTTTATCAACCTCCGCCGAACTAGTTAATTTTGGCAATGACTTAGTTCAATTTCTTACTTCCTATCCTTTTTGGGTTAAAACAAATAGTTTTAATAAAAAAACAGGTTATTTTACCAACATAAACCAGTTAACCTATCCTTGGGTCTCATCCTTAACTCTGAATAAAAAATCTGGTTTTAGTTATCAAGAGTTAATAAAAACCACAAAAAAATCCTGGGTCCAGAAAGAAAATTTTGTCTTAAACCCTCAAAACATCCCCCAGCCTCAAACCAAAAATCTAAGGTCGTTTCTAATTACTGTCCAGTTAAAAAATAAACATGGCGCTGAAGCGGTAATCATTCCTTGCTCAAGGTTCGTCGCAGAAAATTACTTAAATCGTAACTCAGATAATCTTGAGTTTGTCTTAAATCTTGTAGATAATTTGGCTTCAGAGGGAGCTTTGTCCGGTATTAGAGCACGCGCTATCTCTTTTTACCCCCTTCCTGATCTTTCAGAAAATCAGAAAGACATCTTTAAGTATCTTAATATTTTCTTACTCCCTGGTCTTTTTTCTGTTTATGGAGTATTAAGAACCCTCCAGAGAAGATAGATATTAAAAAATTAATCTAAACTAATACATACCGCGCTGCTTTGGTTTTACCGATTTTTCTAATCAACCCATTTTTCATCAATTCTTGTAAGTCGCGTAAAACTGTATCCTCAGAAATATCTGGAAAGAGTGTTGGAAAAGCCTGATTTTGGAGATAACCTATTTCTTGGATATACTCAATTATTTTTATCTGTCTTTGGGTAAGATAAATCTGTCTTCCTCCAAACCTTTCTTTTAATTTAACGTCTTTTGAGAGTTTTAATATCTTTTCTTTTATCTTTTCAAACTCCACCGCCGCTCCGTATGTAAAGTACTCCAACCAAAGGGTTAAATTGCCTGCCGAAGCTCTCTGAAGATTTTCATAATAAGAGAGAACGTCTTTATCATAATACTCTTCTAAAGAAAAAAATCGACGAATATCATAACCACCTAAAAATAAAATCAAGGTTGCCAGGGCTCGTGCCACCCGACCATTGCCATCTAAAAATGGATGAATCCTCACTAACTCATGATGAGCTATTCCCGCTTTAATTACGGGATGAATTTTATCTTTATCTTCCCGATTTAACCAGTAAACAAACTCCCGCATTAGGAACGGCACCTCAATTGAAGGAGGTGGTCGAAAAGTTACCTCCCCGGTTTGAGAGTTTCGAACGATCACCTGTTTGGTTCGATACTCTCCTGCCGATTCTGGTGGTAAAACTTTATCAACAATGATCCGGTGGAGTTTTTTTATTAAAATTTCGGTGATCTTTTCAATTTTTCTATTAGCCTCTTCGTCGATAAACTCAATTACTTTTCTGTAATTAATAATTTCTTGGATATCGCGAGGTCGACCAATTACTTTTTTTCCTTCCAAAATATCTCTCGCCTCGTCTTTTTTTAACGGATTACCCTCGACATGAGTTCCGTGATGAACAGCACGGACAATCGCATCCTCTTTAAACTGTTTTTCCCATAAAGGTAAAAGGGGGGCGTTTTTGATTATTTCCGTTGCCGCCTCAATCTTAGCAATATTATTAAGGATTTTGTTTGTTATCGTATATAAAGGAACAAACATAAGAACATTATAAGTTATTTTATGAGAATTTAAAAAATAATAATTTTTTTAAGAATCTCCTTTACTAACGGCGTTAGGGTTCTTTTTGGAAAAGTAACTTCTAATTTTTTTTCTATTTTCCTTGCTTTATTAATAATTTCTTTTTTTAACTCATTATAAATTCCATATTTAATTAAAAGCTTTTTATACCAGATATAGTCATCCTTTTTAAAACTTTGCTTACCAAAAAAAGAGTAAAATCTTTCTCTTTCTTTATTATTAGATTTCTCAATAAATTTTTTAATAATTAAGGTATTTTTTCCTTCTTTAATATCGGAATAAATTGGTTTTCCGATAGTTTTTTCTT
>FWPV01013102.1_pt1 | contig 11666 bp, 8 predicted proteins | sample 2228371 | NCBI WGS metagenome assembly FWPV01 (sample SAMEA103939776, study PRJEB20133) | metagenome | reverse complement strand
ATACCCTTGCCGATATGGAGACGATCTTCGAGGGACTGCCTCTTGATCGACTCAGCACCTCCATGACGATCAACGCAACGGCTGCCATCCTCCTGGCAATGTATATTGCCACCGCTGAAAAACAGAACGTCCCGTCCGAAAAACTCCAGGGAACCATTCAGAATGATATCCTGAAAGAGTACACCGTGCGTGGGACTTATCTCTTTCCGATCAAGCCCTCCCTCAGGCTGATCACTGACATCTTCGCTTACTGCTCTAAACACGTGCCCAAGTGGAATACAATCAATGTGGCAAGCTACCACATGAGAGAGGCCGGGTGCGATGCGGTCCAGGAGATCGCTTTTGCCTTTTCCAATGCCATCACGTATGTGGAGGCTGGGCTGAAGGCAGGTCTCAGGATAGATGAATTTGCGCCCAGGATCTCCTGGATCTTCAACTGCGGCAATAATCTCTTTGAGGAAGTGGCCAAATTCAGAGCGGCCCGAAGGCTCTGGGCAAAGATCATGAGGGAGAGATTTGGTGCCAAGGATCCGAGGTCCTGGATGTTTCGGGCTCACATCCAGACCGGTGGTTCAACCCTGACAGCCCAGCAGCCTCTGATCAATATTGCCCGCACCACCTATCAAACGCTCGCCGCTGTGCTGGGAGGAATGCAATCCATTGCTGTCTCCTCTTATGACGAAGGGCTCTGCATTCCTACGGAAGAATCTGCCACCCTCTCCCTGAGAATTCAGCAGCTCATCGCCTATGAATCAGGGGCGACGGACACGGTTGACCCTCTGGCGGGATCCTATTATGTGGAATGGCTGACCCATCAGATTGAAAAAAGTGCCGTCGATTATATCCGTGAGATCGATGAAATGGGGGGCGCTCCGGCTGCGATTGAAACGGGATATATCCAGAGAAAGATTCAGGACGGGGCCTATCGCCACCAACAGGAGGTCGAATCTGGAACGCGGGTTGTGATCGGGCTTAATAGGTTCAGAGTGGACGAACCTGTCTCGATGAAACTGCAAAAACTCGATCCAGAAGTAGAAAAGGCACAGATAGAGAGGCTCGCGAAAATAAGAAAATGGAGAAAGGCCGAAGAGGTGAGGCAACATCTCAACCATTTAAGGGAAGCTGCCAAAGGGGATGCGAATCTCATGTATCCAATTCTAAGCGCCGTCAAAGCGTATGTTACGTTGGGGGAAATCTGCGGCGCACTGAAGGAGGTTTTTGGAGAGTATCAACAGACTCCATCCTTTTAACTATGAAAGGGGACAAAAAAACAAAGGAGGGAATGTGCGGTGAAATACTTCTACGACAAATTTGAAACCTATACCTGGCAGTACATCACGGATACCCACAGCGATTCGGTCAAGACCGAAGTCATCGTGGATATTCCGCCTGCAAGGGACTTCCGGATTCACATCAGTCGCTTCAAGCCAGGGGCCGGAGCTGATCCCCATACCCATGAATGGGAACATGCCATGTACATCATGGAGGGAACCGGAAAGGCTGTTATCGAAGGCCAAGAAGCGATCGTGAAAAAGGGAATGCTTGCCTTTGTCCCTGCAAACGGCACGCATGCGATTTACAATATCGGCAAGGATGAGTTGGTCGTCTGGGGCGTGAGTGGACCTCCTCGAACCGAGGCAGGCTATGCTCAGTTAAAAAAGCGTAAATGAGCAACGTCCTCTTCGTCGCAAAAAGGGCCATCGTTGCTCAAAACAAATACTTGAACGGAAAGGAAAAGGCGCATGTCCATCACCAATGAATATATTGATTTCTGTCTGGGCCTGAAGTACAAGGACTTACCCCCTGAGGTTGTTGATTATACGAAACGCCTGGCGCTTGACTTCATCGGGACGGCCGCTTATGGGAGTCAAGCGGATTCCAGTCGCACCATGCTACGGTTCATTGAAGCGGTGAGTTCCCGTGGAGCGTGCACGGTGATCGGAAGTTCAAAAAGATTCCCGGCCCAGTATGCCGCGCTGGCAAACGGAACGTTTGTTAAGCCGAACGAACTGGATGACGTTGAGAACTCCTCGTCGCTACACCCTGGCGCGGCTGTCTGGCCCACCGTTCTTGCCCTGGGGGATAAATTCCGCCTCAACGGAAGAAGCTTGATCACGGGTGCCGTTCTTGGATACGAGACGATCATCCGACTTGGACAGGCCATCAACTATGCAGAGCACTATAAACGGGGGTTTCACCCCTCTTCCACCTGCGGCCATTTTGCCGCTACCGTGGCAGCCTCAAAACTTCTCGGCTTGAACAAACCGAAGATGGCGAATGCCCTTGGCATCTCCGGCAGCCAGACCTCCGGTTCCTTCCGTTACATCATTGCAGGCTCGTGGACAAAAGCCTTTCATTCGGGGTGGGCCGCTCACAGTGGAATTTTAGCCGCCCAGTTGGCTCAGAACGGTTTCGATGCTCCAACGGACATCTTTGAAGGTCAGTATGGATTTCTCGAATCCTATTCCCAGAATACGTATCCCGATCTTGTCGTCAAAGAATTGGGCAAGTCTTATCAAACCCTGCGAACCGGGATAAAAATCCACACGGCGTGCAGGCATGAACATCCTGCTCTCGATGCAGTCCTGAGCATCGTCCGCGAAAACGACCTGAGACCGGAAGACGTCGAGAGGATCGACATTTACCTGATCGGGAACGCTTTTCGGCTGGTCGTCGAACCCGAAAAGGAGAAACGGGCTCCTTCCAATGTGGTCGAAGCCATGCACAGCATGTATTTCGGTGCCGCAATGGCCCTGATCAAGAGAAGGGCCTTTATTGAGGAACATACGGAGAAGTGGCTCCGCGCCCCTGAGGTGAAAGAGGTGATCCAGAAAATCTATTGCCACCATGCTCCGGAGCTGGACCAGCTTCTCCCGGAGAAGTTCCCTGCCCGGGCCGTGATCCGTACCAGGGACGGAAGAACGCTTGAAAAAATGTTGGAAAGGCCGCACGGGGACGGGCAGGAGCCGCTTCCCATGGAGGAGCTCAGAGAAAAATACGGCACCCTTGCAAGCAGCCTCTTTTCAAGAAAGAGGGCCAAAGAAATTGAGGAAAAGATTCTGAACCTCGAAAGGGTGAAGGATTTCTCAGAAGTCGCGGATCTGCTTCGCAGAAAAGGAGGGAAGGGGTAATGATAAAAAAAATACGCCATATCGGGATCATCGTCAACGATTTTGAAAAGGCAGTAAAAAAATTCGAGGGGTTTGCAATGAGGTCCAACAAAGGGAAGCAGATGGGATGAAGATCGCGTTCTTTCCCATTGGAGACACACTCATTGAGTTTCTCCACTTCAGCCCTGACAAAGGATGGGATCCCATGCACACCATCGTCCGGACCCAGAAGGGCGCAATCAATCACCTCTGCTTTGAAGTGGATGATCTGGATGCCGCCATTAAGGATTTCGAAAAAAATGGGGCGAAATTAGTGGAGGGTTCACCACGACCAGGAGCCCACGGCCGGGTCGCCTTTTTCCGTCCCGAAACGACCGATGGAGTCTTGATCGAAATCTGTGAGGTTTAAACCCATGGAAGATGCGGCTCCGCATCAACGATTGCTAGTGGGATCATTGAAGAAAGGAGGTGATTCCCTCAGTTCTCAAGTCATTCTAATCATCAGACAGGAAAGGAGGAAGTGATAATGAACGTGTCAAAAAGCAAATTGATTTTCTGGTTTTTTCTGCCTACCCTTGTTCTCTTTTTGGCGAATCCCGGATTCGCGGCGGACAGGTTCATTGGGTTCGGCGGTGGCCCCCCGGGGGGAACGTGGTTCACCATGGTAGGCGGCATGTCCGTCCTGCTCACGCGGGAGATCAAAGGACTCAATGTAACCTCTCAGGCCCTTTCCGGATCCTTAGAGAACAACCGCCGGCTTCGGCAAGGATTGACCGAAATAACCCTGACCCACGGGCTCACGGCTTACGAAAATTACAATGGAATCGGTCCGTTCCAAAAGGAGGGACCTTTCCGTGATTTTGGAATGCTCTGTGGTGTTTACGAAAGCTGGCATCACTTTGTAACGCTTGAGAAAACAGGGATTAAAACCCTCAATGACCTGATTGGGAAAAGGGTCGCTGTCGGTGAAGCAGGGAGTGGGTCCGCAGTCAATTCAGAACTCATTCTGCGGGCACTGGGTTTGTGGGATAAGATCAAGGTGGAGCATCTGGGTTTTGCCGCAGCCGGGACTGCCCTTGCAGATGGGAATATAGACGCCCTCACCCAGAGCAGCGCCCCGATGGCCAACGTCGTCACGCTGGAGGCAACCCATAAGATTTTTCTGATACCTTTCAGTGATGCTGAGGCTGAACAGGTGGCCCAGAAGCATCCTCACTTCAAGAAGACGATCATGCCTCCGGGTGTCTACAAGACATGGAAGAAAGAGTATCCCTGCGTCAGCTTTGCGGTTTACCTGTCGGCTCACCACAAGCTTGAACCCGAATGGGTCCACAAGATTTTGAAGGTCATCTTTGATCCTAAGAACAAGGAGTATCTGATTCGAGTTCACAGACAGTGGGCGGATCTTAATCCTGACTTCACGGGGATCAAGGGACTGAGGATCCCTCTCCATCCAGGTGCCTATCAGTTCTGGAAAGAGAAGGGGGAAAACATTCCACCGGAAATCATCCCGAAGTAACAGTCCAGTGACTGGGAGATGGCCTTTCGGAAGGCTCAATCCGAAAGGCCATCTCCGACTGGAGAACAGGGGGACCTGATGGGGGGAAAATCGAAACGTGAGGAAGTTGACACTGGGATCCGATCCTTAGCAGGGTGGCAGAGATGGGTCGTTGGAGTGGTCGGGGCCTTCTTTTCTTTGTTCTATATCTACAGCTCGGGGTTTGGACTCTTCTCCCTTGAAAGCCATCTTGGAATTTATATGGGTTGCACCCTGATTCTCTGTTTCCTCCTTTACCCAGCCACGAAAAGATCGCCCAGCAAACGATCTTCATCTGTCGACATCGCATTAGCGATCCTTTCCTTCATTGTGGTCGCATACTGGATTATCCAATGGCCGACCTACGCCTACCGGATCGGGAATCCCACCATGCTGGATATTCTGATTGGATCGGTTCTCATCGTTCTGGTCGTCGAGGTTGCCCGGAGGGTTTTAGGTAACATCCTACCAGTCCTTGCAATCCTCTTCATCCTCTACGCCCTTTTTGGAAGGTACGTACCTGGCCTTTTGGCCCACCAGGGCTTTCTCTTGAAAAGGACCATAGAGTTTCTCGCCTGTGGCGTCAACTCGATCTATGGTGTGGTCACTGATACCTACGCCACCCACGTCTTTCCATTCATCGTCTTCGCCGCCTTCCTTCAGACCTCAGGAGCCGGAAAAGCTATTCAAAATCTTTCGATGGCGATCGCGGGGGGAATGGCTGGCGGGCCTGCTAAAATAGCTGTGGTGGCGAGCGGAATCATGGGGTCCGTGACCGGGAGTTCCGCAGCCAATGTGGTGGCAACGGGGTCTTACACGATTCCACTGATGAAACGAGTCGGTTACCGCCCTCACGTGGCCGGTGCTGTTGAAGCCGCCGCCTCCACAGGAGGACAGATGCTGCCTCCAGTCATGGGCGCCGCCGCATTTCTTGTGGCGGCCTTCACCGAAACGCCCTACGTTGATATCTGCAAAATTGCGGCGATTCCTGCGGTCATCTACTTTCTGTCCGTCGGGATGATGGTCCACTTCGAAGCGAGCCGGTCAGGGCTCAAAGGGCTCCCTAAAGAGGAATTACCACCTCTAAGAGATGCGCTGAAACAATCGGGGCTGGTCCTGATCCCAATCCTGGTCATCATGGGCCTGCTCGTTCTTGGTTATTCTGCCAATCGGGCTGCGTTCGGCGCGATTGTGTCGAGCTTTATCCTTAGCTTTCTTAAGAAGGAAACGAGAATGAGCCCGAAAAAGATAATCCAGACCCTGATCCTGGGGGCGAGAGACTCACTCATTGTGGGGGCAACGGCAGGCGTGGTCGGTATCATCGTCGGCGTTACCACACAAACTGGCCTGGGAATCAAATTTTCGTCGATCGTTCTCTCCTTTTCAGGCGGGAATCTCTTCCTGGCTATTCTCCTCACGGGGGTCGGGGCTTATATCCTGGGGATGGGCATGACCGTAACCGCTGCATATGTCATCCTTGCTGTTCTTGCTGTCCCAGCCTTAATGGAATTGGGAGTCCCTTTGATCCCCGCTCATCTGGTTGTCTTCTGGTTCAGTCAGACTTCGCAAATCACCCCTCCCGTGGCATTGGCCGCCTTTGCTGCCTCAGGGGTGGCTCGATCCGACCCAAATAAGACGGGCTATTGTGCGGTGAAGATGGGGGCTGCCCTCTTCATTGCCCCCTTCCTCTTCATCTATACACCTATTCTTTTTACGGGAACAACCTGGCAAGTTGTTCAGGCTGCTGTGACTTCTGTCGTGGCATTTTTGGCTTTTGCTGCGATGGTCCAAGGATACTGGATGACCACTCTAAACATTTCTGAAAGGCTCTGTCTCGGGTTGTCCGCTGCTCTGCTTTTCGTCAATCCTTTGTGGATGAATGCGATTGGACTTGGGCTTCTCTTGGGCTTCATCATTTATAAGAAACTGTCCGCACCCGAGCAGAGAATGAAGGGCGTCGGGTAGAAGGGCAGGAATGGACCAAAGCCTCTTGATGAGGAAGATAAAGTGACCAAGGAACGGTTTGGAAATCTGATGTTGCTCTTGATCGGAATTTATGCGCTGGTTTCTTCCATTCGTCTGCCCTTAGGGGATTGGAGACAACCAGGCCCGGGATTGTTCCCACTCATCCTATCCGTTCTTCTGTCAACAGTGGCAATCCTCCTGCTTGTTTCGGAGAAGGGGAAGACGAAACTGGACTGGCACGCCAAGAAGATGACGCCATGCAAGATCGTTCTGCTGACGGCGGCGCTTATATGCTTCTTTAAACCACTGGGCTACCTCATCACTTCGTTCCTCTATCTGTTTGGTCTTCTTTTCTGGGTATCGCGCATGAAAATATGGGCATCTATTGGTTTGAGTTTCATCATTTCCGCAGCCAGCTGGTATTTCTTTGGCGCCTTTTTGGGGCTCCAGCTACCGGTTGGCCCCTGGCGATTTTGAATAGAAAGGCACAAAAAGAGGGTGACGTCAAAGTGGAAATTCTAACCAACCTTATTTCAGGATTTCAAACAGCCCTCAGCTTCAAAAATATTTACCTCTGCTTCCTCGGTTGCCTCTGGGGGACGATGGTTGGCGTTTTGCCTGGGATCGGACCCTTGGCCGGCATTGCCCTCCTGATCCCCGCAACCTACGGATTGGACCCTATCGGTGCCATCATCATGCTGGCCGGCATCTATTACGGGGCGATGTATGGAGGATCAACGACATCCATCCTTATGAACATTCCCGGGGAATCGGCCTCGGTCATCACCTGTCTGGATGGTTACCGGATGACCCAAAAGGGGAGAGCTGGCGCCGCCCTCTTCATCGCCGCCTGGGGATCCTGGATTGGAGGAACCTTAAGCATTATCGGTCTCATGTTGATGGCCCCCGTGCTCGCAAATTTTGCCATGAAATTCGGACCGCCGGAGATGTTCTCCCTCATGATGGTTGCCTTTCTTTTGTTGGGCGTCCTCGGCACAAAATCTTTCTTAAAAACCATGGCCATGGTGCTCCTCGGGCTATTGGTGGGTATGGTCGGAATGGACCAGTTTACAGGGGCCCTGAGATTCACTCATGGACTTCTTGAATTGTCCGACGGCATCGGATTTGTTCCCGTCGCCATGGGCTTGTTCGGAATTGGAGAGATTCTTTCGGCAACCGAAGAAAGCATGGTAAGGAATGTCTACAAACCCAAGCTTCGGGAACTTCTTCCCACTTGGGAAGAGCTCCGGACTTCCATAGGTCCCGTTTTTCGAGGATCGGGGATCGGATTTTTCATCGGGCTTCTTCCCGGGTCTGCCCATGTCTTGGCGAGTTTTGTGAGTTATATCATGGAAAAAAAATTGGCTAAAAGACCTGAGGAATTCGGGAGCGGCCGCATTGAAGGCGTTGCAGGCCCAGAGACGGCCAACAATGCCGCCACCGGGGGAGCCATGGTTCCATTTTTGGCTCTTGGAATCCCCACAGGGCCTGCCATTGCCGTGATGATGATCGCCCTTCTGCTCCACGGGATTAAACCAGGCCCTTTAATGATCACGGAACAGCCCAAGTTGTTCTGGGGGCTAATCGCAAGCATGTACGTGGGAAATGTCATCCTGGTAGCACTCAATCTACCGTTCGTCGGCCTTTTTGTGAGCCTTCTTCGGATTCCCTTTCGCATCCTCATGCCCATCATCATGTTGATCTGTTTGATCGGAACCTACTCAATTAACAATAGTACATTTGAGATGATCATCTTGCTCGCATCCGGGGTCGCCGGCTATTTCTTCCGCAAATTAGACTTCGACCTTGCCCCTTTCATCCTCGCACTGATTTTGGGACCGATGATTGAAGAAACATTTCGGCAATCCCTGATGCGAAGTGGGGGTTCATTTTCCATTTTTTGGTGCAGCACCATCACCTGTATCTTCTTGACCATCGCCTCTCTTTTGCTCCTGTGGAATATTTACCGATGGTTGCGTCCAAAGAGGAAGGCGCTTTTAGGAGAAAGTTGATCCCAGGAACCTTTTAAGGGCCTTTTTTAAAAACCAAATAGGAGGTGTCTTATGAAAGGAAAGTTGTTGGTGTTTACGGCAGCGGCTATTGTGTTCGGTCTTTGTCAAGGAGTTTTGTCTGCAGCGGCTCTCGACTATCCAACCCGCCCTATTACGCTCATCGATCCCTACCCACCGGGGGGAACGCTTGATATTCAGGCCCGGGCCTTCGCTGCCGTCGCTGAAAAGGTCCTGGGGCAACCCATCGTAACGGTGAATAAGGCCGGAGCTGCTGGAATGATCGGGTCAGCCGAGGGGGCCAAGGCGGCACCGGATGGCTATACCCTGACCGTGGGCTGCACGGCCAACACCTGCACGATTGAATGGGAGCTCGCAAACGGACGGAAGCCTGCAGTCAACAAAGAGGACTTTGTCCTGATCGGGGCGTTCACACTCAGTCCAACCCTCGTCATTGTGCCTTACAACAGCCCGTGGAAGACGCTATCCGACCTGATCAAGGACTGCAAGGCCAAACCGAATCATTACACCTTTAGCTCCGGAGGACTCTATGGCATGAGTCACATCCCTGGTGAGATCCTTGGGAGAGCTGCAGGATTTACGTTCCGTCATGTCCCTTACAAAGGAGGGGCTCCTGCGACGAGTGCCGTTGTCGGTGGCCACATCGATTTTGCAACACAATTTCCTCCGGTCGTCATTCCGCTGTATCGAGGGAATAAGTTAAGGATCCTTGCTCTCCAGAGCAACAAAAAGCTCAAGTCCATTCCAGAGATCCCAACTGTGAAGGAACTGGGGGTTGATGCCGAATTTTACGCCTGGGTCGGAATCATGGCTCCCAAGGGGACGCCTGCCCCCATCGTGGAAAAGCTCAGAGATGCAGCGGCCAAAGCAGCGAAGGACGAATCCTTTATCAAGGCCATGGAGAATCTGGGCGATGAGGTCTACTTTATGAATGCCCAGGAGCTGGACAAGCACTGGGACTGGGAATCGAAAACATTCTCGGCCCTGTATAAGGATCTGATCAAGCAGGGTAAGTAGGATTGGAGGGGGAAGGGATTTCCCCCCTCCAAAATTTTTCAACCGGTATTTTCATTGCTGCTAATGCAAGTGAAGTTAAACCAATCTGTTTGAACCGCTTCCACTTCACTCCCGCTGGGTGTGCGGATTTCGGATACTTTCGCACTGGATGGTGAAGGAGCGATCGAATATTCCAATGATTTTTCCCATGGATTCTTGTGGCGGATGTCGAACCTGTGAGATCGCCTGTTCTTTCAGGCACACGGGTGCTTTTATTCCGTCGCGCTCCAGCATCAAGGTCCTCGAAAAAAGGAATCGCCCGGGATTTGAAATCATGTTGGTCGATGTTGAGGATGGAGAGAATTTCGCCTGTGATGGATGCAGGAACCTTCAAACGCCTCTATGCATGCAGTACTGTAACAAAAGCGAAGCGCTCGAAACGATATTAAACCAGTTCCTGAGTCGGGTAAACTCAAAGCAGAATAGGCGATGAGCATGGAGCCCTCCAAGGAAATGGGTTCATGAAGGGAATGCATCGTTTGTTTGCATATGCAGGAAGGATATTGCGGATCAATTTGAGCGACGGAAGAACCTCCGTCGAACCTACTCAGGACTATGTTCCTCTCTGGCTCGGCGCGTCGGGAATTGCGATCAAGATCCTCTATGATGAACTGAGACCCTGGGTAACCCCCTACGAGCCAGCGAATAAGCTCATCTTCGGAGCCGGAGCGCTCGTCGGAACAACCGCACCTGGAGCGTGCAAAAGCAATTTGAGCACCCTGGGTCCGATGACAGGGGGATGGGCAAGCGGTTGTAGCGACAGCTACGTTGGCGGGCAGCTCAAATATGCCGGATACGACTCGGTGGTCATTGAGGGAAAGGCGCACCAGCCCGTCTATCTCACGATTTACGATGATAGGGTTGAACTCAGGGATGGTTCAGATCTCTGGGGAAAGACGACTTGGGAGACACTCGATGCCCTCCGCGAAAAGCTTGGGGACATCTCCCTCCATACGATTTCCATTGGGCCTGCAGGTGAGAATCTGGTTCGCGGCGCCTGTGTCATCCAGGACAAGGACAGGGCTTTTGGCAGATGCGGCATGGGTGCTGTCATGGGCTCCAAGAATTTGAAGGCGGTTGTCGTCAAAGGAACAGGGGCCATTCAAGTGGCGCATCCCGAACGATTTATGCAGACGGTGGCGACCGTGCGGGAAATGTTCAAGAAAGCGAAAACCCTGGACACCATGCGCCGCTACGGAACTCTGGGTGGATTGACCAAGAAGCAGGAAGTTTGCGGAGTGAACTACAAGAATTTTCAGGAATGCTATCTTCCGGAGGACTTCTTTAAGGCAATCGATCCCTGTCCGTCGATTGAAAAGTTCGAGGTCAACCGACAGAGTTTTCCGGGCTGTGTGGTCGGTTGCAGCAGGCATCTGCATCTTAGCGAAGGCCCCTATGCCGGCCTCACTACTGAGTCCTGCCAGATGGAGACCTTGATGACCCTTCAAACCCGGCTCGCGATCCGTGAGCCCACGTTCATGTTCAAAGCAAATGCCTACTGCAATCAACTCGGCCTCGACGTTGATGCTGCAGGCGGAGCAATGGGATGGGCCATGGAATGTTATCAACGGGGAGTCATCGATGATAAAGATACGGATGGACTGAAGCTTAATTGGGGAGACGCCGGCGTCGCCCTTGAACTAATCCGAAAGACATGTTTTCGAGAGGGCTTTGGTAATATACTGGCTGAAGGATGTGCCAGAGCGGCTGACATAATTGGCCGTGGGAGTGCAGCTTTCGCGATACATATCAAAGGCCAGGACCTCTACGAACCCTGCCGGGGTGCCCTCGGATGGTGCCTTGGAACCACAACATCAACTCGCGGTGGTGGACATACAACAGGTGCGGTTGTATGCGAAACCATCCCCGGCTTGGATGTAGAAAAAGCAAAGAAAATCTATGGAGTCGATAACCCACACAAGGCACAGGAATATGAAGGCAAGGCGAAGATGGTGAAATATGCAGAAA
>FWPV01014319.1_pt1 | contig 11667 bp, 11 predicted proteins | sample 2228371 | NCBI WGS metagenome assembly FWPV01 (sample SAMEA103939776, study PRJEB20133) | metagenome | reverse complement strand
ACAGATGGGCCTGACCGCTGCCTCGATCCTGGGGAAAAAGGTAAGAAAAATAATCATCCCCCGGCCTTTGGTTTTTGGTGTTGCAGCTCTGTCTCATGGCCTTTCCCAGGTCACCAAGAAAGCATCAGTGATCAACCTCGATAAATACAGGGAAATGAAAGCCGCTTTTTGGACCGCCGACACGTCCAAGGCTCAAAAAATTCTGGGCTTTCAGCCGCGTTATAACCTGGAACAAGGGTTAAGACAAACTCTAAATTGGTATGAGGAAAACGGCTGGCTTTGAAATTAATTCTCAGATTTGGCTCCACTATTCGTCAAACTCAGCTTCTTTTTCATGACCGTGGCTCTCGTCGAGAAGGAGCAGAAAAACTTGGATGAAGTTTTAAGGCACCAGCCTTCGGTTAGGGAACGCAGGACATATTTAACTTTTCCCTCCAGGATATAAGTTTTGGCTGGGGCATCGAGGGCAATCGAAAACGGAATTTTAATCGTCTTATCCAGTTTTAGATATTCCTGACCGTTGAGCTCCGCTGTTTCCAGTTCCAGGTCCGTGGCTGTAAAAAAGTTTTTGGGTAAACTTATGGCCGGCAGGTCTTTAAACTCAATCACAAACTCAGGCTCGAGTAAGACTAATACTTTATCCGGAATGGTAAGCCGAAGAATCACCTGGCCGGATTCTCCCCGAGAAAGAATCTTCGGAACTACAGCTACCTCCACTTTGAGCAAAGTTTCCTGGGGAGATGTGGAGGAGGGAAAGATAAAATAAAGAAAAATCCCCGCAAGAAGCAGCGGCCAACATTTTCTCCGGCAAATAAGCCTTTTCTTCAATTTTAGGCTCAATTTAGTCTTTCCTCACCCGTACCTTTTCTTGGCTCAGGTTCTTATTCTTAACCAATTCTTATAATACAGATGTCTGCTTCCGTCAACCAAGCTTCTAAAATAGAGGCTCGCTCTTTCCAAGCGCGCCCCTCAAGATTTACCCTCAAGATTTTCTGCTTCCCTTCTCTTTATCCTTGAATTGCTCAAAAAATATATTTTTTAGTCCATAAATATTTAAGCTATAATAAGCTCATGAATAGGAACATGAGGGCAATAATCACAGGCACGGGTCGTTTCGTTCCGCCGAATGTCGTCACTAATTTCGACCTGGAAAAGGTGATGAACACTTCGGACGAATGGATCAGGCAGCGGAGTGGAATTCAGGAAAGAAGATATGTTTCTCCCGGCACAGGGTCATCCGATTTAGCTGTCGAAGCAGCCAAAAGAGCTATAGCTTCTGCTGGTCTACAACCTGAAGATATCGAGTTCATTATTGCGGCCACTCTCTCTCCAGACCATTATTTCCCGGGAATAGGGGTGCTCGTCCAGGCCAAGCTCGGCTTGTCCCCGCGCGGCGCTCTTGATGTACGCAATCAATGCTCCGGTTTCATCTATGCTCTTTCGGTAGCCGACCAATACATTCGTAGCGGGACTTTTCGCCGGATTCTCGTCGTGGCTTCTGAGGTCCAATCGACCAACTTAGATTATTCTGACCACGGCCGCGACATGGCGGTTCTTTTTGGTGATGGTGCGGGAGCGGTCGTCGTGGAAGCCCATGATGCCGCGGACGGGAGAGGAATCCTCTCCACCCACCTCTTTGCTGACGGCCAGTTTGTTTCTGACCTGTGGATGGAAAAACCAAGTCCCAAGGATAAGCCTGTCTTTCAAGAGGAATTTTTTCGGGAAGGAAGATTTTTCCCGCGCATGGATGGCCGGTCAGTGTTTAAAAATGCTTGCGAAAAAATGCCCGAAGCTGTGCTTATCGCCCTTAACCACAACCATTTGACCATAGAAGATATTGATTTCCTCATTCCTCATCAGGCTAATGACCGCATCAGTCAGATGGTGGCTAAGAGTTTAAACCTCCCGCTGGAAAAAGTAATCCGGAATATTGACCGTTACGGGAACACAACGGCCGCCTCGATCCCGATAGCTCTGGACGAAGCCTGCCAGGAAGGGAAAATAAGGCCGGGAAGCCTGGTAGCGCTCACCGCTTTTGGGTCTGGCTACACCTGGGCGTCAGCTTTAATTCGGTGGTAAAAAAAAGGGTCTTGCACTCTTTTTTTTTATTATGGTAGGATTCATTGAGTTTAATTCCCAACGCGAATTGGGATGGATGAAAAAAATGAAGCTACCCCTTAAAAAGGAGGAAAAAGTGAAAAAAATTGCTCTTCTCCTCACTCTGATCATCTTCTCTGCTGGGGTCACCTGGCTGGCTGGCCAGCAGAACCCAGAAGACGCTAAATTTCTCAAAACCCTCGAGACTTATCTTGATGACATGTGGAAGTTTTATCCCACAACAGCTACTTTGCTCGGTTATTATAAGTACAACGATAAACTTGAGGATTTAAGCAGCTCCAGCATCGACCGGCGGCATGATGCTCTGGATTCTTACCGTCAACAATTCATGGCTAAAATTGACCGGAGTAAACTCTCCCCTGACGTAGATATCGACCTGGATATCGCCCTTGATTCCTTAGATTATGAAGTCCTTAAACATGAAAACCTTCTACCTTGGGAATATAACCCCATTTTCTACAACGAGCTTTTCTATTATTCGCTGCAAGGATTACTGGGTAAAGAATTTGCGGCTCTCGACGCCAGGTTAAAAAGCGCTCTGGAGCGAGCCAAACTTTTGCCCAAACTCATTCAGCAAGCCAAAACCAACCTGAAGACGCCGCCGCAGCTTTTTACTGAGACCGCGATCAAACAATTCCCGGCTATCCTGAATTTTTACCGGAATGAAATCCCTCAACTCATAGAGAATGCTTCGCCAGCGCTTAAGAATAGTTTTCAGGCAGAGCTGGCCAAAGTAATTACCGCCCTGGAAGATTATCAAAAGTTCCTCCAGGCTGAGCTTCTCCCTCGCTCCACCGGAAATTTCCGGCTGGGTGAAGTTCATCCCCGGCTGCTGCGAATAACGCTCCAGAACACCATCCCCTTGGACGAGCTCATTGCTCGCTCCCGCGCTGATTACAATAACCTGCGGCGGGAAATGGCCATTGTTTCTATGCCTCTTTACCGCATCATGTACCCCCACATCAACATGGAACAGCTCTCCACCCAGTACACAGAAGAACAATTAAGAAACCTCTTCATCCGCGGCGTGCTGGATAAAATCAAAGGGGCTCATCCTTCCAAAGAAAGCTACTTCGAAGAAGTCAAGAACAGCGTAAATGCGGTTAAAGAGCATCTAACTAAAACTAACCTTATCAACTTGCCCAGCGAACCTTTAAACATCGTCCCCATGCCCGCTATTCGCCGCGCAGGGAGTCTGGTCAATGTTTCCAGGCCAGGACCATATGAACCTGCGGGAGCTTTTAGCGCTGAAGTTGCGCCTCTGCCCGAAGAATGGACCCCAGAACAGGTTAACGTTTTCCTTGAAGATTATAATAATTATTTTCTTAAATTCTGGGTGGCGAGTAACATCTTTCCCGGACCTTTTGTTCCGCTGGCTTTCACCCATTCCAACCCTTCCCTTTTGCGGAAAATGTACCCGAATCAGCCGTTGCTTAGAGGATGGCCCGTTTATCTGCAAGAAATGCTCATCACGAGCGGGTTTGGCGAATATGACTTAAAGTACAGGATGAATGAGCTGAAACATCTTCTCCAGATAGTGATTGATTTTCAGCTGGAGCTGAATATTCATCAAGGAGGCATGACCAAGGAACAGGCCATTGACCTCATGACTAAAGGGGCCTTCCAATCGGCCGTGGAAGCAGAGAGAAAATGGAATCAAATCATTCTTAACCCGGGTGAAGCCATTTACGCTTATGTTGGCTACCAGGAAATCCTGGATTTGGAAAAAGAATACCGAAAGCTAAAGGGAGAAAACTTCTCCCCGAAGGAATTCTTGAGCCAGCTTCTAAGCCATGGCGCTCTTCCCCTCCGGCACTTAAAAAATAAAATAATGCGTTGACCCTGGCCGCAGGGTTCACCTTCTCCGGCGGGGGCTTTCTCCGAACCGTCGGACTATTAAAAGATTTTTAGGTAAGCCAGAGAAATTTCCCTTGGCAATATGCTTGAAGCATGCTAAGATAAAAAAGAAATTATAAAAAAGCCATTATTATGGACCATTTGGCCAGACCGGAGAATACAGTCTATAGCCTCGATTACCTTTACCGAGAAATTCAGCCTGAGCTTAACGAGGTAGAGAATTGTCTGCAGGCGCTGGCTTCCTCTTCCAACCCGTTTCTTCAAGAAATTAAGCAATTCCTCTTAGAAAAAAAAGGCAAAAGAATAAGGCCGGCTATTCTTGTGCTTGCGGCAAAACTCTTTGGTTATCAGGGACAGGACCACATCCTGATGGCGGCGCTGGTTGAATGTATCCACACCGCCAGCCTTATCCACGATGACATCGTGGATAATTCCCAAATAAGACGAGGAAGGTCAACGATTCATTCTCGCTGGGGACCTAACCTGTCGGTTCTTTTAGGCGACCACCTTTATATCCAGACAATTAACCTTTTACTGGAAAGCGGACATAATGACATTGTCCGGCTCCTTTCCCGCACAGCTACTCAGATGATCGAAGGCGAAATAAATGAATTCTTGATGAGCGATAATTTTAACCTGGCCGAGGAGGAATACTTCGACATAATCCGGAAAAAGACAGCCTACCTCTTTGCCTCCTCTTGCCAGATTGGCGGCCTTTTGGCCGCGGCTGATGAAAGACTACTTACCTTCCTGCATGAATACGGATGTAACCTGGGCATGGCTTTTCAGATTATCGATGACCTCCTGGATTATCAAGGAGATGAAGCCATCCTGGGCAAGCCAACTTTTTCTGATTTAAGCGAAGGTCGGATTACCCTTCCCCTCATCCATAGCCTCAGCGGTGATGGCCATCCTTTTCGCGAGAGGATCATTAACCTGGCGCGAAAAAAACCCCTCCCGGAAGAGGGAAAAAAGGAAATTTTAGAAATCCTTCAGGTTAACGGCTCTCTCCATTATTGCTTCCGTAAAGCCAAAGAATTCGCCGAGAAAAGCCAGCGCCTGCTCGAAAACCTTCCTTTTTCCTCGCACCGGCAAACGCTGGCCCAACTGGCTGACTTCGTCATTTACCGGGACCGTTAAAATAAAACCTTAGAACCGACAAAGAATGTTAGAGATAGAGATTAAACTGCGAGTAGATAACCCGTCATCCTTCCGGCAAAAACTCCTCCAGGCCGGGGCTATCCTCAAAAAAGAAAGATATAAAGAGAAAAACTACCTGTATGATTGGCGCACCCGTGAGCTAGAAAAGAAAAAACAGGCGCTTCGGTTGAGGGTCATCGGCAAAAAGGCTTTCCTGGCCTTCAAAGGAGCGCCCCAGCGATCCCGACGGTTTAAAATTCGCGAAGAATTCGAATGCGAGGTCAAAAAAGAAAAAGAGCTACGCCGCCTGTTGAAAAAAATTGGTCTGAGAGTCTCTTTCAGTTACACCAAATACCGCACTGTTTTCCAGAAGGGAAAGCTCAAAATTTGCCTGGATGAAACACCCATCGGCGCTTTTTGTGAGCTGGAAGGGGAAAGGCCAGAAATCGCCCGGTTTGCCCGCAGTCTGGGCTTCTCGTCAAAGGATTTTATCAAATTAGATTATGTCGAGCTCCTCAAAAAAGCGGCCATAAAGGATTTAAATTTGGCTTCTTAAGGAATTTATCAAGAGAGGACAAAAAGGTTAATCTTCTTCCTCGGGTTCTTCCTCTTCGCCTTCTTCCTCTTCCGTCTCGTAAATTCTATCCAGCTTTTCTTCGTCTTCTTCTCTCTCTTCCTCTTCTTCTTCATTTACTCGGGAAAACGGAGGAAGGCCTTCCAGTTCTTCTTCCTCTTCGCTAAGCAGCAGTTGCTCTCGAGGTTCCAGTTCTTCGCTAGCCGCGGCCAAACGGTCGAAATCAATCACCCCCATTTTAATCTCCTGTTGGGCGATGCGGATAGGATTACGGCTTTTAGTCTTTATTTTTGGCTTAGCTCCCTTGAGCAATTGTCGGGCTCTTTTGGCGGCTAAAATAACGAACTGGAATTTGCTCTCCACATTCTTAGGCGTTTTGCTCTCGGCCACCTCTTTCTCCTTTTATGGCTGGCTTAATGAGATAGTATAAAAATTAGCATAAAGGAAGCATTTTTTCAATTATCCACCGGCAAAACAGGCTTTTTGCCTTCAACGGGAACAAAAATTGTGGTTTTGAAGCCAAAAAACCACGGTTGCTTCCGAACAGTGGGTTAATGAACTTTGATAATATCGTCCTCGGTGCCAAAGGCACCGTCCGCTCCTGCAGAAAGCAATCGGAAATTAGCCTCACCCAGCAGCTCATAACGTATTTCTCTTCCCCAGGCGTCGACGACCGGGGTCGTTAAAAAGCGGGAGCGTCGCATTTCCTCCAGACTTGCGGGAAGGCGGCCTTCCTCGCTGGAATAAGCAATAATGACCTTTTCCAGGGAATTGAGGTTGATGCGAGTTAGCTCCATCAAAGCTTTTTGCTGCGCGGAGATATCCTGCTCCAGATGAGTTTTGCCCTGCGAGGTAATAAACCACAGGGCAAGCACGAGGATGCCCACAAAAAGTAGGACTAAAAAAAGGCCTCGCACCATTTCTCCCCAAATAAAAATGACCCGTGGAGGACTCGAACCTCCAACCCGCGGATTAAGAGTCCGCTGCTCTACCAGTTGAGCTAACGGGCCACGGATTCTAAGTTTAATTAACTCCTCCGGATAAGTCAATTACACCCCTTGCCTCACTTAAAATCTGCATGACATGGATTCGTTGCCTCACGAGAAAATCTCCATGAAATTAGGTTTAAATCTGTCTTGCGAGGGGGGAAGATAATCCTCAGGGAAGGACATACCTTGGACTGGATATGAAGGCAAAAACCAATGCTAAGTTCTTCATTTCTTGATTTCTTGTTTTTGGTCATTGGGATATAATTAGAGCAATGGATAAACTAACCCTATTGATGATTATTTTTGCTGGCCTTTTTCTTCTCCTTATTTTTCTTTTTCTCTGGACTTTAAGGCGAGTTGAAGAAAGACGTTCCCGCGAGCTGGCAGACCATCTCCATCAATCCCTTAACCTGGTCGAGCAACAGGTGAGCCATTTAGCTCAGTTGGTCAACCAGCAGCTGCAGGGCCTACAAAGCCAGTTTCAGCAAACCACAGGCCATCTTGGCCAGAGCCTGGGTTATGTCCAGGAGCACCTGGGCAAGATGGAAATAGCTACTAAGGAGGTTCTCGAAAAAGCAAAAAGCATTGCTAACCTGGAAGAGCTCTTGCGGGCACCAAAATTCCGCGGCGGACTGGGCGAGTTGTTTTTAGGTGACTTGCTGGCCCAGATTCTACCGCCCGCTCATTTCACCCTGCAGTTTAAATTTAAGAGCGGAGAAAAAGTAGATGCTGTAATTCACGTCGGAAATAGTCTTGTCCCCATCGACGCCAAGTTTCCGCTGGAAAATTTTCGGCGTTACCTCCAGGAAGAAAACACCAAAGAGAAAGAAGTCTGGCGACGCAAATTTATCCAGGATGTCCGCAAGCACATAGATGATATTGCCAATAAATACATCAGGCCAGAAGAAAACACCTATGACTTTGCTCTGATGTACATCCCGGCCGAAAACATCTATTACGAAACCATCATCAAAGAAGAACCCATGACCGAAGACAAGAGCCTTTTCAGTTATGCCCTGCAAAAAAGAGTCATTCCTGTCTCGCCCAACTCCTTTTTTGCTTATCTGCAAGTGATTGTTTTGGGGCTAAAGGGTTTGCAGATTGAAAAATCAGCCCAGGCAATTTTCCAGGCTCTGGCCCAGCTCCAGGGTGACCTCAACCGTTTTAAAGCTGATTTTCAGGTCCTGGGAACTCATTTGGTAAATGCCCGAACTAAGTTTGATGAGGCCGAAAAGAAACTCGAGCGCGTTTCCTACCGGCTGGAGCATTTATCGTCTGCCAGGGAAAAAGAGCCAGAGCTTCCGCCTTCTTCCACCTAATCCCAGCGGAAAAAAAATTCTTTTTTGAACCGTTTCTAATTCGGCGAAATCAACTCTATTTGGCAGGTCAGGCAGAGGCAAGGAGGGATTTGATTTTTTGAACCATGTCCGGCGAGGCAATGAGAATTAAAGTGTCACCTGGTTCTATGCGGCGAGAGGGGGCCGGGTTGAATTCATAATCGGCTGAGCCAGCTCTTTTGACGGCCACAAGCAAGGCGCCGGTTTTTTCTCCGACGGCTAATTCGGCCAGAGTCTGGCCGCAAAAAGCTGAACCTGGCTTGACCGTCAATTCCTCCACGCGCAGCACCTTTTCCCGGTCCCGAAGCATCATGTCGAGAAAGGTTGTGGCTGCGGGGCGAACCATTTCTGAGACCATCCTCATGCCGCCGATATAGGCTGGCGAAATAGCGCTATCCGCGCCTGCCTTAAGCATTTTCGCCTGAGAACGAAGGTCAATGACCTTGGCTACAATCCGGATCGTGGGGTTTAAACTTCGGACCGTAATGGTGGCAAAGAGGTTAGCCTCATCGGAGGGAAGAGAAAGAAAAATTCCCTGCGCGCGCTTAATTCCCGCCTCTTCCAGGACGCGCTCATCGACAGGGTCTCCCTGAAGAAAAAGAACAGGGCCGAGGGATTTCAATTTTTCTATTTTTTCGGCAGAAGGTTCAATCACCACAAATGGCCTTTTGGTTAAAAGCAGCTCCTGGATAGCGGTTTGAGCTGTCTCGTCGCTGCCGCAAACGATAAAATGACCCGCGAGTTTATGAATCTCTTTTTCCATCCTCTTCCTCCCCAGAATATTTTTCAGCTCGCCCTCAACCACGAAGGCCGTGATGGACGAAACAGCAAAGGCAATCGTGCCCAAACAAATTATGATATATATGACGGCAAAAAGACGGGCCGCGGGATTCTGGCTTAAGTCAACCACTTCGCCGTAGCCAACGGTAGAAATCGTGATGACGGTCATGTACAAGCTTTCCAGCAGAGACCACTCCTTCCCGCCTATTAGCTTGAACCCGAAAACACCAACCAAGAAAACGGAAATAAACAGGATAAGGGAAAGACGGAGACGCTTAAGGCTCGACATACCTGGCCTGATTATAAATAAATTGCTACGAAAAAAACAACTCAGCAAAGAGATAAGGTTTGGCTTGACATCGGGAGGGAAAAAAAGAGAATGTTAAAGCCGCTAAGGTTTCCTCCATGACCGGCATCGATATAGCCATCCTGGTAGCTTTTTTAGTTATCCTTTTTATCTTCGGTTCGATTTTCTTTAAGTGGATTGAAAAGCCGGATGATTTTTTTGTCGCAGGCCGGATGCTTCCGCCTTTCATCCTGGCGGCGGCTCTGACCGCGACCAACGTCAACCTCTATAGTTTTATCGGACAGGCTGGCAAAGCCTATGAGCAAGGTATTTCTATTGTCTGGCACACCTGGACAGGTAACATGGCGCTGGTGATGGCCGGTCTCTTTGTGCTCCCGATTCTCCGGCGGCTGGAGATTCGCACCATCCCTGAATTTTTAGAGGCTCGTTACGGCCGGGGGATGAGAATCCTTATCGCCTCTCTCTGGATAGTGCGGCTTTCTTTCTGGCTGGGAATAGTGCTTTATGCTGGCGCCACCGCCGCCATGGTCATCACCAGGTCAGGAGATGATTCCTATCTACTCTGGGCTCTTATCTTTTCGGTAATTACCATTATTTATACTACAGCCGGCGGGATGTGGTCAGTGGCCCTGACGGATACTCTGCAGTTTAGCTTGATGCTTTTAGGTGCCCTTGTCTTTTTCCCCCTGATCATGAACGCCGCAGGCGGACTAAAGGGAATAGCTCGCAGCCTGCCGCCTTCCTATCTCGAGCTTGTGCCCCAATCAGGCCAGCTCAACTGGGCCTTCATCCTGGCCATTTTTCTTCTGGGGCTGCAATGGGCTTGCACTGACCAGGGCATGTTGCAGCGAGCTTTTTCAGCGCGAGATGTGCGCAGCGTTGCCCGGGGAATGGTCTTATCCGGCCTTCAGACTACCCCTTTTGCTTTGCTGTGGTATCTTCCTGGGTTGGCGGCCAGAGCTATCGACCCCCATGTTCAGGTGGCCGATGCAGTTATTCCCAGCATGCTGGTGAGATTTGTGCCCACAGGAATCTTCGGCCTAATTCTCTGCGGCCTTCTTTCTGCTCAGATGTCCACCATAAGCTCCAACATTAATTCTACGGCCACCCTTTTCACAAACGATATATATGCCAGGTTGAGAAGAGCCAAGCCTTCACCAACCACCACTCTGCGGATAGCCAGGGCTATTACCTTGCTCATCGGGCTGCTCATGATCATTTTCTCGCTTTATGCCCGACAATTGGGAGCGGTCAACGCTTACCTTCTGGTCATCGGCATCATGGATATGCCTCTTTTTATTGTGGCCATCGTCTATGGACTTTTCTGGCGCCGCACCACAGCCACCGCTGCTTTTGCCGGCTATCTTGGCGGCGCTTTTATGGGAGCGCTGAGCGTTTTCTATCTCTTTGTTCATCACCCCAACCGGACTACTCTGGCCACTTTCCTCAGCGCCGCCGCCGCTCTGGTGATTACACCCTTGGTTAGCCTTATTTTTGGCAAAGAAGAAAAGCCTCTGGCAATTAAGGCCGCCTTCCATCCGACACCAGAAGAAAAAGCCTCGGGCCGTCCTTTTTATCTTGTGCCCGTGTCCAAAAAGGGCCAAGCATCTCTTCTGGTGTTTTTCGCCTCCCTGGCCCTTTTTCTGATAGCTATTTTTCTTGGTGGTCTGGGATGGTCGAAGTTAGCCGCCTATCTTGCCTTAAGTACCATGATTATCTATTTCGGCAGCGGCCTGCTTCGGTTGGCCTATGATTAATATGATTAATTTGAGGTCAAACTTGACAAATACAACTATGGTATTTTTTAGCCAGAGACCTGGTTTAAACTATAAGCTCGGCAGAGGTCAAAACAAAAATGGACATATTTAGCTGGCTAATCTGGGTCATCGGAGCGATTATTTTTACCCTCTGGGTGATTTTCCCTGCCCGCGAATTCCTGGAGATAATCCGCCAGAAAATAAGGAAAGAAAAATGGCGCGCCTGACAGGAGTCGAACCTGCGACCTACGGATCCGGAGTCCGTCGCTCTATCCACTGAGCTACAGGCGCGCTAAGGGGAAAATCTCAAAATTCCCCTTATAATTATCGTTTTATATTCTTTTCTATGTTTCATTTCGTTTCATTTTATTTCATTATTTTTCATACCTTGGTCAATCTTTGGTCAATATAATAAGTGGCGCAGAATTAAAATCGTCAAGGTGGGCTCTATCGTTATTCTGTCGGTAGAGCCCCCTATCCATGAATTCGTATCCCCAATACCCCAACTCTATCATCTTCTTTCTAATCTCCTTCGCTTCCCCTGGGCCCAACCCTCTTCTCCCTTTTGCATCTGCCGCCCCGGTTCCTCCAATTCCCCCATCCCCAGAAATAAGCACCCTTCCCTGGAGCCACGGCCAGATGGGTATTGCCTCTGCTTTGATTGTGCCATGAATGCTCAATATACCTACCTGCTCGAATATCTGGCGAACGAGGTGAGCTCTTCCGGGAGAGGCAACCAGTTTTTCCTTCTCTATCCCAAAAGAGTGAAAAAAGTCCATTTCTTGCTTGTGCCAAGTAAGAAAATATT
>FWPV01014315.1_pt1 | contig 11670 bp, 13 predicted proteins | sample 2228371 | NCBI WGS metagenome assembly FWPV01 (sample SAMEA103939776, study PRJEB20133) | metagenome | reverse complement strand
ATCTTGGCGAAGGTCTGAATGCCGATAGGCAGTTTCTTGCGTTGCATGGGGCCATTATGCCGCGCGGCCTCGCACCGGCCAAGAATCTGGAGGGGGCAAGCTGGGGAAACGCTGAAGAACCCCCTGCCCCGCAAGCGGGGCGAGGAGATTTATTCGGTGGTTTCCTGATGGACAATCTGGGTTCAAGGGTGGGGGTTCGGGGAGATGGGTCTTGTTCGGAACCCTCACACCCCGCATGTGGGGGTTGGGCTATTCAGCGTTGCCTAAAGGCTGGTAGTCAGAAGCCCTGAACGCCACGAGCTACACGCGCGGCAGCCTCCCGCCCTCATCTTCCAACGCTTCAGCCCATGCGGGCGTCCTGCCGCTCTCGATGTTCTAGCCGCCGGGCCGTCATGAGGAAGACGGGATAGCTACGGCTGCCGTTCGGGGTGTGCTTGTCGATGCTGAACACCGTATCGAAGCGCACCTCCCGCAACCCCACGTCCTCGGCCAGACGGGCGAGGTCGTCCCGGTCGAAGCCGTGGTGCACTTCCACCTCCGGCCCGTGGAAGGAGCCGTCCTCCCGGTCCAGGTCTGCGATGGCCAGCCAGCCGCCGGGTCGCAGCAGCTGGTGGAAGCGCTGCAGGATGGCGCGGGTGTCCGGGATGTGGTGCAGGGTCATGGAGGAATAGATCAGATCGAAGCCGCCTTGCGGGAGATTGGTGGCGCTGAGTTCCCCCTGGATCACCCGCATGTGGATGTGACCCTGGGCCTCGATCTTCTCCTGCAGCACGGCCAACATGCCGGGCGAGGTGTCCATGAGGGTGATCTCGCCCAGCATATCTTGCAGGGGGAAGGACAGCAGGCCGGTGCCGCAGCCATAGTCCAGGGCGCGCATGCCGCGATCGAGGGGGATGTGGGTGCGTATAGCCGCGGCGATGCGCTCAGCGCGTTCCCGGAAGACGGGGTTTGCGTCCCACTCCCGCGCCTTGCGGTCGAAATGCGCGGCGTCGAGCACCACCCTGCTCACCGCCGTCCCCCCAGCAGCGACCCCAGCACGCCGCGGATGATGGCCCGTCCGATCTGGCTGCCGATGGAGCGGGCGGCGCTCTTGGCCAGGGCCTCCACCACCCCCTCGCGCTGCCGGCCGCCCGTACCGGTGGCACCGCCCAGCAGCTCCCCCAGCACGCCGCCCCCTCCAGGCGTGGCCTGCGCCTCGCGGGCGGCGCGCTCCGCCTGCTGCGCCGCCAGGGCCCCGGTCCGCGCCTTCAGCCGCTCGTAGGCGGATTCCCGGTCCACGGCCTGCTCGTAAACCCCGGCCACGAGGGAGGCGGCCATCACCTGCCGGCGCTCGGCCTCGGTGAGCGGCCCCAGACGGCTGCGGGGCGGCACGATGCAGGCGCGCTCCACCACGCCCGGCTTGCCTTTTTCGTCCAGCAAGGAGACCAGGGCCTCGCCCACCGCCAGCTCGGTAATTGTTGCCACCTCATCGAGCTGCGGGTTGTCGCGCAGGGTCTCGGCGGCGGCGCGCACGGCCTTCTGGTCCTTGGGGGTGTAGGCGCGCAGCGCATGCTGCACTCGGTTGCCGAGCTGGCCGGCCACCGCCTCCGGCATGTCGGCCGGGTTCTGGGTGACGAAGAATACCCCCACCCCCTTGGAGCGAATGAGGCGCACCACCTGCTCGATCTTGTCCACCAGGGCCTTGGGGGCGTCGTCGAAGAGCAGATGCGCCTCGTCGAAGAAGAACACCAGCTTGGGCTTTTCCAGGTCGCCCGCCTCGGGCAGGTTCTCGAACAGTTCCGCAAGCAGCCAAAGCAGCAGGGTGGCATAGACCTTGGGCGAGAGCAGGAGCCGGTGTGCGGCCAGGATGTTGATCATGCCGCGCCCGCCCTCGTCGGTCTGCATAAGGTCGGCGATGTCCAGCATGGGTTCGCCGAAGATGCGCTCGCCGCCCTGGGATTCCAGGGCGAGCAGGGCGCGTTGTATAGCGCCGATGCTGGCGGCGGAGACGTTGCCGTACTCGGTGGTGAACTGGCGCGCGTTCTCCCCCACGAACTGCAGCATGGCGCGCAGGTCCTTCAAGTCCAGCAGGATGAGCCCCGCATCGTCGGCGATCTTGAAGACGAGGGCCAGCACCCCGGCCTGGGTCTCGTTGAGGTTGAGCATGCGCGCGAGCATGAGCGGGCCCATGTCGGAGACGGTGGCGCGCATGGGGTGGCCGGCCTCGCCAAAGGCGTCCCAGAAGGTCACGGGATTGCCCTCGTAAGCGAAGTCGGCAAGCCCCAGCTGGGCGACGCGCTCGGTCACCTTCCCGTTCTCGCCCCCTGGCCGGGCAATACCCGCCAGGTCGCCCTTCACGTCGGCAAGGAACACGGGCACACCGATACGGGAAAAACCCTCAGCCAGGGTCTGCAGGGTCACGGTCTTGCCGGTACCGGTGGCGCCGGTGATGAGGCCGTGACGGTTGGCCATGCGGGGCAGCAGGAAAAGCTCGCGTTCGCGGTTCTTGGCCAGGAGGATGGGTGCAGTCATGGGATGTGCCTCAGGTGGGAGGGCAAACCGCAGGCAATGGGCGTGATGCCGACAGCACGTGGTCATTGTAAGGGGCGCACCGCGCTGCCACAACGAGGCCACGGTCATCCCATTCAAGAAACGTGAAGCCCGGTCCGATATCCATCCTGACCACAGGTAAGGTCCACACCGGTCCAACCCATCCTCGCTCAGGGAGACGCTTTGGAAGAGAGATCCGACACCCGTGAACTCAGGTCAACCCCGCCCCTGGTGCTGATCCGGGAGGATTCCGCCCTCGTCCAGGCGGTCGAGGCACGCCTGAGCAAGGAGGGCTGGAAGGCGCGGCGCTGCGGGGCCGGGGCGTTGGCCCAGGCCCTGCGGGAGGCGGATGCCGAGACCGTTTTGATCCTGGTGCCTCAGGACGAGGCCGAGCTAGAGGCCATGGGACGGACCGTGGCCCGCTGGCAGGGGGCGGTCGCCGCCCCCGTGATCTACATCTCCAGGCAGGACGACATGGCGGGTCGGCTTGCCGCCCAGCGGGTGGGCGCTACGCGCTATCTCACCCACCCGGTGGACCTCGACCGCCTCATGCTCCTGTTGGACGCTCACCTCCTGAGGCTGCCGGAGGCAGCCTGCCGGGTGCTGCTGGTGGAGGAGGATGCCGAGCGCCTGCACCAGCATGCCGCGGCGCTCGAGGCCGAGGCGATGGAGGTGGAGGCGCTGTCCGACCCCCTAGCGGCCCACACGGCTGCGGTACGTTTTCGGCCCGAATGCATCGTACTGGAGCGGGCCATGGCGGGCGTGGCCGGCGATGTGCTGGCCGCCGTGTTCCGGGCGGACGCCCGTTTCCAGGATACCCCCATCGTTTATCTTATGCCGGCCGCGGGTGGAGGGCAGCCCCTGCCACAGCTGGAGGGGGGCGGGGAGACCTGTCTGCCCCTTGCCGTGGATGTAGGCGTGCTTGCCGCATGCATCCGCACGAGGGTCAGGCGCGCCCGCAGCCTGCGCCGGCTCAACGAGGACCTGCGCGCGGCCTTGCGCGAAAGCCGCATGCTGCGCCTGGCCCTGGACATGCACACCCTGGTGTGCATCACTGACGCCGCCGGCAGCATCGCCTATGTCAACGACGCCTTCTGCCGCGCCTGCGGCTACAAACGGCGGGAGCTGCTGGGCCAGGGCATCGGCATGCTCAAATCCGGCGTGCACCCCCCCGAGTTCTACCGGGAGTTCTGGCAAACCCTGCTCGGGGGGGAGGTCTGGCAGGGGCGTTTCTGCAACCGTCGCAAGGACGGCAGCCTCTACTGGGTGGATACCACCGTCCTGCCCTATCAGGAGGATAGGGGTAGACCCGCCCGTTACCTGTCCGTGGGCACCGAGGTCACCCGCCTGGTGGCCCTGGAACAGGCCCTGCAGCGCATCGAGGCCGAGGGCAAGGACCTGGGGGCCGGGTTCGCCCGAACCCTGGGGCCGCCCCTCAAGGTCATGCTGGGACTCGTCCAATCCCTGGCCATCCATCCCGCCCTGGCGGCCGAGCTTAAGGACGATGTCCAGGCCCTGCTGCACACCGGGCGCAGTCTGCTGGACGAGTTCGATCGTCTCCAGAGCCAGGTGCCGCCTCAACCCACGTAGATCATTCCATATCTAGTACAACACCGGCGGCCGTCCCACTGCCCGCCCTCCGCGACGGCAGAACTGCACGGCCCGGCTGCGGTCAAAGGGGTCATTCCCCGTTCCTGCAGCCCGGTCCATGCATGCCCCGCGGCCCATGCTGGCCCTCGCCGCACTGCCCCTAGCGTATCCCCTTGCCCGATGACCCATGCCAGCCCGACAGGGGTCCTGGGCGCACCCCTCTTCATGCAGACCGTCACAGGCCTTAGCATGAGCCCCTGCCACCTTTGAGACGCCCCATGTCCGCCTCCTACACCCGCACCGCCATCGCCCTGCACTGGCTCGTGGCCCTGTTGATCCTGGCAGCCCTGCCCCTTGGGCTCACTATGACGGACCTGCCCTTATCGCCCCAGAAGCTCAAGTACTACGCCTGGCACAAGTGGCTGGGGGTGACGGTGTTCGCCCTGGCGGTGGTGCGCCTGCTGTGGCGGCTCGCCCATGCGCCGCCGCCGCTGCCGGCCAGCGTGCCGGCCTGGCAGCGCCGTTCGGCCCATGCCCTGCACTGGGCCCTGTATGTCCTGATGCTGGCGATCCCCGTGGCAGGATGGCTCATGAGCTCGGCCAAGGGCTTCCAGACGGTCTATCTGGGGGTGCTGCCCATCCCGGACCTGCTGGACAAAAACGAGGCCCTGGGCGATCTTCTCGCGCGTGTGCACGCCTGGCTGGCCTATGTCCTCATCCTCCTGCTCGTCGTGCACGTGGCGGCGGCCCTGAAGCACCACCTGGTGGACCGGGACGAGGTGCTGCGCCGTATGCTGCCTTGGGGTTGGAAGCGAAAGGAGACGACATGAGGCTTGTCATCCTGCTCATCGGCGCTGTCCTGCTGCCGGCTGTGGCAGCCCAGGCCAGCCCCTATGACCGCATCCTGACGGAGCAAAGCCGCATCGCCTTCGTCTCCAGACAGATGGGGGTGCCGGTGGAAGGCCAGTTCAGACGCTTTTCCGCCCAGATCGCCTTCGACCCCGCCCGCCCCGAGACGGCCCACGCCACCCTGGAGGTGGACCTGGCCAGCTTCGACATGGGCTCCCGCGAGGTCTATGACGAGGTGGTGGGCCGCAACTGGTTCGACGTGCGCCAGCACCCCACCGCTCGCTTCGTGGCCACCGGCCTCAAACACCTGGGTGGGGACCGTTACGAGGTGCGCGGGCAGATGACCATCAAGGGTCGCACCCGCGAGGTCACCGCCCCCTTCACCCTGCGACCCCAGGGCAGGCACGCCGTCCTGGAGGGCGCCTTCCCCCTGCGGCGCCTGGATTACGGTATCGGCGCCGGGCCCTGGGGTGATACCAGCATCGTCGCCGACGAGGTCCAGGTGCGCTTCCGTTTCCTGGCCGCGTCGGCCCCTGCCGCTGCCCCCGGCACCCGTCCGGGTGGCAGGCCCTGATGTTCCACCACATGCGAGGAAAGGAGTTCCCATGAAGCATCTTGCCGTTTTCGCCGCCCTGGCCATGTCCACCGTCGCCCTGGCCACCGACACCTACACCATCGACCCGCGACATACCTTCCCGGTCTTCGAGGTCAGCCACCTGGGGTTTTCCACCCAGAGGGGGCGTTTCAACAAGGTGAGCGGCAAGGTGGTCCTGGACCTCACCAAACAAAAGGGCAGCGTCGAGGTGGTCATCGACACCGACTCCATCGACATGGGCCTGGAGGACTGGGACAAGCACATGAAGAACGAGGACTTCTTCCATGTGGAGAAGTACCCCACCATGACCTTCAAGTCCGACCGTTTCGTCTTCAAGAAGGGCAAGCCGGTGGAAGTGCACGGCACCCTGACCCTGCTCGGGGTGGAGCGGCCGGTCACGCTCCAGGTGACCCATTTCCACTGCGGCGTGCACCCCATCAACAAGAAAGAGCTGTGCGGTGCCGACCTCGTCACCCGCATCAAGCGCTCCGACTTCGGCATGACCAAGTTCCTGCCCGCCGTGGGCGACGACATCCGCATCCACATCCCCGTGGAGGCCTTCAAGGAGTAAGACGGTGATCACGCTGCGACCCGCCCACACCCGTGGCCACGCCAATTACGGCTGGCTGGACACCTGGCACACCTTTTCCTTCGCCGACTATTACGATCCCGAGGAGAAGGGCTATGGCACCCTGCGGGTCCTCAACGAAGATCGCATCCTACCTGGCGGTGGCTTTCCAACCCACGGCCACAGGGACATGGAGATCGTCACCTGGATCTTGGAAGGGGCCTTGGAGCACAAGGACAGCCTGGGCAATGGCTCGGTCATCACCCCCGGTGAGTTGCAGCGCATGAGCTCCGGTCGCGGTATCCGGCACAGCGAGTACAACCCCTCGACAGACACCCCGGTGCACCTGCTGCAGATCTGGATCGAGCCTGCCACGCGTGGGCTGGCACCCGGATACGAGCAGAAGCGCTTCGCGCCCGACGCGCTGCAGGGACGCCTGTGTCTGGTGGCCTCACCCCTCGGGCGCGAAGGCAGTGTGACCATCCACCAGGACACGGAGGTCTACGCCGCCCGGCTGGGGGCCGGCGAGGCGGTGAGTCATGTCCTGAAGCCCGGTCGGCTGGCCTATCTGCATGTGGCCCGCGGCCGGCTCACCCTGAACAGCCAGTCGATGGCGGCGGGCGACGGGGCGAAGGTCCGCGACGAGGGCCGGCTGGACATCGTCGGCCTCGATGCGGCCGAACTGCTGTTGTTCGACATGATGAGACACTGAGGAGCGATGTCTTGGGCGTGAACCTGCTCGTCTTCGCCGGCAGCCTGCGGCGGGACTCCCTGAACAAGAAACTGGCGCGGGTGGCGGCGCGCATGGCGGAGGCGGCCGGCGCGCGCACGACCTACATCGACCTGCGCGACTACCCAATGCCCATCTACGACGGCGACGTCGAGGCCGACGAGGGGCCGCCACAAAACGCTTTCCGGCTGCAGGAGTTGATGGCGGCGCAGCAGGCACTCCTGGTCGTCTCGCCGGAATACAACCATTCCATCCCCGCGCTGCTCAAGAACACCCTGGACTGGGTCTCCCGCACGCCGCGGGTAAAAGGGCCCAACCCCTTCGCCGGCAAGGTGGCGGGCATCCTGAGCGCATCGCCCGGCGCCCTGGGGGGTCTACAGGGCCAGGACCACGTGCGCCGGGTGCTGGAGACCCTGGGTGTCCTCGTTTTGCCAGGCGGCGTGGCCCTGCCCAGGGCCGACCAGGCCTTCGATGCCCAGGGCAACCTGATCGACAGCGGGGTTGGCGAGAGGGTTGCCAGCCTGGTGCAGCGGCTGATCGACACGGCGGGCAGGCTGTCCGGGTGAGGATGGGGCAATATTTACTGCAGGTGCTATAAAGACAAAAGGGTCGGGTAGTTGCCTTATGCCCACCCTATGGCCCGTCAGTGAACCCGCCTGAGGAGAAGGACATGACAAGGATGCTCAGAACCCTCGCCTTGACCCTTGCTTTTCTCGCCCTCGCCGGATTGGCCACTGGCGCCGCCGCCGGCTACATGCACCTGTACGCCTTCGGCGACAGCCTGAGCGACAGCGGCAACATGTACAACGCGGTCTGGGCCCTGAGTGGCGGCTCCGTCGAGGTGCCGCCACCGCCCTATTTCGAGGGGAGGGCCTCCAACGGTCCGGTGGCGGTGGAATACCTGGCTGCCCGGCTGGGACTCACGGCCAAGCCGGTGGTGGACAATAATGGGAATATCGACCCCGCGGGGACCAATTTCGCCGTACTGGGCTCGTCGACGGGGCCCGTCACCCAGGTGGGCGGTACGATCTACAATAACTATATGACCTTTCGCTACGATCCGCGACTGCCGGACGTGAGCATCTCTGACCAGATCGGCGCCTTCAACTTCCTCCACGCAGGCGTAGCACCTGCCGATGCCCTCTACTTCCTGTGGGGTGGCGCCAACGATGCCTATCTCGCCCTTGAAGATCCCGGTATCGACCAGAACGATGCCTCGCAGATGTCTGCCATCGCCGGTGCCACCGCCCTGCAGGCGGCAAACAACCTCGGCAATCAGATCCTGTTCCTGGCCGGCCTGGGTGCGCGCGACTTCCTAGTGCCCAACCTGCCTGACCTGGGTCAGACGCCCGATGTCTACTGGGGCACTTTGTCAGGAGAATACGGCAGCGCCTATGCCCCGGCCCTGAGATACTACACCGACACCTTCAACACCGCCCTTGCCAGTATCCTGCGCACCCTGGATGCAGACCCCTTGCTGCGCATCATCCCCTTCGACGTATATGGCCTATTCGAGGACTACGTGGCAAGCGGTCTCTACAACACGGTGGTTCCCTGCATCGGCAACCCCGGCTGCGATCCGGAAAGTCATCTTTTCTGGGATGGAGTGCATCCCACCACCTACTTCCATGCCCGGCTGGGCGAGCTGATGGCCAGGGCGGTGCCGGAGCCCGCCACCCTCTTGTTGCTCCTGCCCGGGTTCGTGCTGCTTGCCAGGCGGGGCGCCGGTTGATGCCCCGCCCTCCGGCCATGGGGGGAGGGCAGCGATGCTGGTAAAATATTCAGCTTCCAGTTCAGGAAGAGCAGCATACTGCTATGGCCGGACATTCCAAATGGGCGAACATCCAGCACCGTAAAGGCCGCCAGGACGAGAAGCGGGGCAAGATCTTCTCGCGCCTGGCCAAGGAGATCACCGTGGCGGCCAAGCTAGGCGGCGGCGACCCCGCCTTCAACCCGCGGCTGAGACTGGCCATCGACAAGGCCAAGTCGGTCAACATGCCCAGTGACAACATCGAGCGGGCCATCAAGAAGGGCACCGGCGAGCTGGAAGGGGTGAGCTACGAGGCGGTGCGTTACGAGGGTTACGGCCCCGGCGGGGCGCCCATCATCGTGGACTGCCTCACCGACAACAAGACCCGCACCGTCGCCGACGTGCGCCACGCCTTTTCCAAGCACGGCGGCAACCTGGGCACCGACGGCTCCGTGGCCTTCCAGTTCAGGCACTGCGGCCAGATCGTCCTGGCGCCCGGCGCCAACGAGGACAAGGTGATGGAGGTGGCCCTGGAGGCAGGTGCCGAGGACGTGATCACCAACGAGGACGGGTCCATTGAGGTGATCACCGCCCCCTATAACGACCTGACTACGGTCAAGGAGGCCCTGGAGAAGGCCGGTTTTACGGTGGCGTTCGCCGAGACGGTGATGAAGCCCCTCAACGAGACCGAGGTGACGGGCGAGGACGCGGTCCGCTTCCGCAAGCTCCTGGACATGCTAGACGGCCTGGACGATGTGCAGGAGGTGTACACGGCAGCGGTGCTCCCGGACGACTGAGACATGCGCATCCTGGGCCTGGATCCGGGGCTGCGGGTGACCGGCTACGGGGTCATCGACAAGCAGGGTCAGCGGCTCCGGTACGTGGCCAGCGGCGTGGTGCGCACCGGGGCGGGTGAGCTGCCCGAGCGCATCCGCATCCTGTTCGCGGGCATACAGGAGATCGTGGCCGCCTATGCCCCCGATGCGGCGGCGGTGGAGCAGGTCTTCGTCAACGTCAATCCCCAGTCCACCCTGCTCCTGGGCCAGGCACGGGGCGCCGCCATCGCCGCCCTCACCCATGCCGGCCAGCCGGTCTATGAATACACTGCCCTGCAGGTGAAGCAGGCGGTGGTGGGCAACGGTCATGCCCACAAGCAGCAGGTGGTGCACATGGTGCAGCGGCTGCTGAATCTCCCGGCCGAGCCCAAGGCGGATGCAGCCGATGCCCTGGCCTGCGCCATCTGCCATGCCCACGGCGGGCTAGGGCTGGGGCGGATTGCCACGGCGGGCCGCCGCGTGCGGGCGGGGAGGCTGCTGTGATCCGGGCGCTACCCCTGGAACCCAGCCCGGGGCGTCTGGCCAACCCGGTCCTGCGCTACTTCCTGGCCACCCGGCCGGCCTTCCTCGGCATCACCCTGGCCGGTTGCCTGCTGGGCTTTGCCACTGCCTGGCATGCGGGCGTCGCCGTCGATCTCCCGGCCGCCGGCATCACTGTGCTACTGGCCCTCTTCGCTCATGCCGGGGTGAACGTGCTGAACGATTATTACGACCACCAGAACGGCACGGACGCGCTCAATACCGACCGTCTGTACCCTTACACCGGTGGCTCGCGTTTCATCCAGAACGGCGTCCTGAGTCCCCGCCAGACCCTGGCCTTCGGCCTGCTCCTGTTTGCCCCTGTGGTTGTCGGCGGTCTGTGGTTGATCGGCCGCACGGGGCCCGGTCTGCTTTGGATCGGTCTCGCCGGCCTTGCGATCGGCTGGGGCTATTCTGCGCCCCCCCTCAAACTCAACAGCCGCGGTCTGGGCGAACTCAGCGTCATGACCGGCTTCCTGCTCATCGTCGTCGGGGCCGACTACGTCCAGCGTGGCGCCCTTGCACCCATGCCGTGGTTGGCCGGCCTGCCCTATGCGCTACTCACCACCAACATCCTGTATATCAACCAGTTCCCAGACCGACGGGCCGATCTGGCCGCCGGCAAGCGCCACTGGGTGGCCCGCCTGGAGCCGGCCCGGGCGGCCTGGGGCTATGGGTTGATCCTCGCCCTGGCGGCCACCTGGCTTGTCCTGGCCGTGGGCCTCGGTCATCTGCCCCCTTGGTCCCTGCTCGCCCTGCCGGGCATGGCGCCTGCGGTGCCGGCGGCCGTGATGCTCAAGGCCCACGCCACCGCACCCGGAAGGCTGCGGCCGGCCATCCGCGCCACTCTCCTCACGGCGCATCTCAATGCCCTCCTGCTGGGCGCCGCCCTGCTCCTGACCACCTGAGGGGCATATGATCGGCAGGCTCGCAGGCATCCTCCTAGAGAAACATCCGCCCCAGGTCCTGGTGGACGTGCAGGGGGTGGGCTACGAGGTGGAGGTGCCCATGAGCACCTTCTACCACCTGCCGGCGACGGGGGAGCGGGTCAGCCTGCTCACCCATTTCGCGGTGCGGGAGGATGCCCAGCAGCTCTACGGCTTTCTCACCGCCAAGGAACGGGAGGTCTTCCGGCTCCTGATCCGCATCAGCGGCATCGGTCCAAGGCTCGCCCTGGCGGTGCTCTCGGGGCTGAGCGTGGACGACTTGGCCCAGGCGGTCGCCCTGCAGGACAGCGGGCGGCTCACCCGCATCCCGGGGGTGGGGAAAAAGACCGCCGAGCGGCTGCTTCTGGAGCTCAAGGGCAGGCTGGCCGACGCCCTGCCGGCGGCCGGCGGCGCCACGGTGGCCGGCATCGAGCGCGACGCCCTCAACGCCCTCCTGGCCCTGGGCTACAGCGAAAAGGAGGCCCTGCCAGCCTTGCAGGCCGTGCCGCCGGAGGCCAGTCTGGAGGAGGCCATCCGCCAGGCCCTCAAGCTTTTGGCCAGGAAGTGATGGCAGGAGGGGCGCCGGGCGGGTGTATGATTGGGAATGTAGGCCGGTAGCCAGTGGCTCGTGGCTGCGGCCGCCCCAGCCACCAGCAACACCCACCTGCCCGTGCTCGAACCCGACCGTGTGATCTCCCCCCGTAGCGCCTCCCGGGACGAGGAGGCCTTCGAACGGGCCTTGAGGCCCCAACGGCTCAGCGAATACGTGGGGCAGGCG
>FWPV01014314.1_pt1 | contig 11670 bp, 10 predicted proteins | sample 2228371 | NCBI WGS metagenome assembly FWPV01 (sample SAMEA103939776, study PRJEB20133) | metagenome | reverse complement strand
CTCCTTTATCAAGCATCATCAAAATCAAAAATTATTATAAACCTGGAGGTTCTAAGCATCCACACAAGCACCTGCCCGCAGTAAACAAAGCAATTTGCTGGCATAAATACAATGGGATGCCGGCCCGGGTGTACCACTATCCCCCATGGGTTCGCCGGCTACTTGCGCGTTTTTTCTTCAAGCTTCGATCATAAACCGAAAGATGGGGGTGGTCCTAGCCAAATGCTCAAATCCGCTCTGGCCAAGCGGCAACCGGGCGGGTGCACGCTGCCCATGTGTCGAATCGCCTCAGCCAGCCCTGCACTCGATAGGCCAGTGCCTCGGCATCAGAAGTTAATCAGCTCCCTCGAACGGGTATCGCTGACATATTGGTAATCGACCTGCGGGTAGCAATATATTTTACCTTCAAAATTTCGTAACACTACTTCCCTTTCATCGAGCTTGACCACATAGTCCGGCATGAGGGGGATCTTGCCTCCCCCTCCGGGAGCATCGATGACAAACTGCGGAACGGCAAAACCGGTAGTGTATCCTCTTAACGCCTGCATGATCTCCAATCCCGCTTCGACCCGGGTACGAAAGTGGTTGGTGCCTCGCGTAAGATCCGCCTGATACAAATAATAAGGTCGCACACGCATCAGCAAAAGCTTGTGCATTAATTCCTTTAAAACCACCGCATCGTCGTTGACGCCTTTTATAAGCACTGTCTGGCAGCCGAGCGGAATCCCTGCGTTTGCAAGTCGCTCGCAAGCTTCCTTGGACTGAGGCGTAATCTCCCGAGGATGATTAAAATGCGTGTTAAAGTAAATAGGATGATACTTACGCAACATATCGCAAAGAGCATCGGTTATACGGCTCGGCATCACGCACGGAAATCGCGAGCCAATGCGTATGATCTCAACATGGGGTATAGCGCGCAGACTGGCGATAATACGTTCCAGTTTACGATCGCTGATCATCAGCGGGTCGCCGCCCGAAAGCAAGACATCGCGCACTTCTCTATGGCTGCGGATATAGTCGATGCCCATCGCAATGGTCTTATCGGAGATGGCGGTGTTTTGTCCCACCATCCTCTTGCGCGTGCAAAAGCGGCAGTACATGGGGCAGCGGTCGGTCACCAGAAGCAAAACGCGATCCGGATAGCGATGGGTCAATCGAGGAACCGGACTGTCCTCCTCCTCGTTCAGCGGATCCTGCGGTGACTCTTTGTCCATGAGTTCTTGTTTTGAGGCCACACACTGCAACCAGATTGGATCACCCTTTTCCCGGATCAGGCTGTAATAATACCTGGGTATGCGCATAGGATAAACGCGACAAACGGCGTTGATTTCCTCGGCATCGGCTCCAAAATCGCGGGCGATCACCTCACCGCTGGTAATACTGCTTCTCAATTCGATCGTCCACTGCTCTATTTTTTCCATGTGCGACTTGGTCTCCTTGTCAGGAAAGTCTTTTTATGAAAATGAGTTTGTCATCTCCAATGTCGTAAAAATCCTTTATCCGTGCGACTTCCTCATAGCCGAGGCGGCGATAAAACTCGATGGTGCCGGAGTACGAAGCTCTTCCGGAGGTTTCCGCCGTGATTAGACGACCATTCAGATTCCGCACCGCACCTTCGACAAAGCGAATCAGCGCCCGCCCCAAACCGCGCCCACGCGCTTGAACATGGGTCACGATCCAGTACAGATCGAATGCCCCTCGAGTCAGAGAAACAGGCCCCCAGCAGGCATAGGCCAGTACTCTCGACCCTGCGGGTTGTGCTACAACAATTCGGTAATCATTTTGGTGCGGATGTGCCAGATAGATATCTACCAGCTCTAGGGCGCAATCGATCTCTGCTTGGTTGAAGTTTCCAGCCGAAGCGACCATATCCGCGACCTCGGCGCGGTCGGTCGATTTCATGGGGCGAATCAGAATATCTGGATCTTGGTTAGGTTGCATAAATGGCGGCAGCCCGCTTGGTGCCACGCTTAATGGCCGCTTCGCAGATCCGCAGAATAATATCTGAGTAGGAGTATCCTGCTGCTCGGGCAGCTCTGGCAAATCCGGCCTTGGGGGAAATGTCAGGGTTGGGGTTGACTTCCAGTACCTTGACGTTGCCGCGCGAATCGGTACGCATATCGATACGCGCGTAGTCCCGGCAGCCGACGCACTTATAACTTCTTAGCGCAATATCCCTAATACGGTGCTCGAGATGTTTTGTAATTTTTGCCGGGCAAACGGGGACGGTAAAATTGTACATCGGGCTTTCTTCATCCCATTTGGCACGGTAGCTGACGATCCTGGGCTCGCCTTCGGGCATGCCGGAAAAATCGATCTCGGAAACTGCCAGCACTTCTGGATTTTGCTCACCTATTACGGAAACATTGAATTCCCTTCCATCAAGAAATTCTTCTACCAGAGCCTCCTGCCGATAGAAGTCGTGGATGTATCGGATTTGTTTTCGTAGCTGCTCCTCATCGTAGCATACCGACTGGCTGTTAATTCCTAAGCTCGCGTCCTCATGGCAAGGCTTGACCATCAAAGGAAACCGAAGATCGTCAATACCGCTTGGTTGCTGTCCCAAAGGTACCAGGTAACCCTTCGCCGTGGGAATTCCGCCCGCCTGCAACAAATGCTTAACTCGAAATTTGTCGAGTGCCAGCCCCAAAGCCAAAGGAGGAGAACCCGTATAGGGAATGTCCATCATCTCCAGCAAACCGGCTACGCACATTTCCAGTTTGCAGTTTCCGTTGATTTCTTCGCACAGATTGAAAACAAATTTGGGGGCGATTTCAGATAGGGCTTGAACAAGATCACCCGAAAAGCGCTCCACGGCCAGTACATAGGGATGGTACCCGCCCTCCCGGAGGCTCTCCGTAACCGCCGTTACCTCATCACGAAAAATATTGGCCGGGTAGAGCTTTTCATCGAGATAGTAGGCAGTCGAAACATTTACCGGGTTGTAGAGAACCACGCAGTCGTAACGCTTCATGCCTTTAGACCGTAGCGTTTGCAGGCGATGTCCAGCACAGTATTGATCAGCTCGCTATAGCTCATTCCAGCAGCGCGCGCCGCTTTCGGAAAGCAAGAATTGTCCTCAGGACGCGGCAAAATTCCTGGAAGAGGATTGACTTCAATTATGTGAGGCCGCCCTGCCGCGTCCAGGCGCACATCAATGCGGCACCAGTCCCGGCAGCGCAAAATGGAGTAGGCGCGCAGGCACAGAGACTCAATCTGCGAAAACAGCTCGGTGCTGATTCGCGCCGGACACTCAAAAATATTCAACGGATTGGAACTTTGATCCCAGATCCACTTGGCCTCGTAGGAATAAATGGGATTTACGCCTTCAGGAAGCGAGTCAAACAATATTTCAACTATGGGGAGTACTCGTGCTTCGCTACCGTTTCCTAATATCGCTACCGTGAACTCGCGGCCGGGAAGAAATTCCTCAACCAATGCAGGTTCGCCATAGGTATCGAGCACCCACGAGACGCGTTCCCGCATTTCCTGACGGTTTTTGACCAGAGAATTGTTGCGGATACCGATGCTCGATCCTTCATGCAGCGGCTTGACCACGAGCGGATAGTGGAGACTGTTGAACGAGAAACTGTGGTCGGTTACGATTCTAAAGCGCGAAGTAGGCAACCCGTAATATGCCAGAATTTCCTTGGTTCTGGCCTTATCGAGGCAGATATTCAAGGTCACGGGATCGCTAGCAGTGTAAGGAATCCGCAGGTGTTCCAGGATTGCGGGAATGTATCCTTCACGGCCAGGGCCGTTGGCGCCCTCTGCCATATTGAAGACAATGTCGGGACGCGCCTTCTGCAGGTGGATGTAAGCATCGTTGGCGGCATCTATCAGGATAACATCGTGGCGTTGTGCAAGGGCTTTTCGAACCGCATCGATGGTTTCCGGTGCATCCCATTCCGCTTGCACTTCTCTTTGAATGCTTTCCGGGGGGTCCGACGACTCATCGCTTTCCCTAGACCTCATGTTAAATGTTAACCCGACTCTCATTTGCGCCGCCCTTTCGCAAATTGATATACGGGAAGCGAAATTGCTTGTCAAGAAATATTTGCTTTTTTGCACAAGATAATGGGCAAAAATTATTTTGATCCACAAGATCTAGGGGGTGTCCCATGGCTGTGTGAACCGGAGTGTCAGCCAAGCAATAATAGGGCCAAATTTGCGGACGGAAGCAAAAAAATTTCCGGGTCTTAGCCTTAGGGGCAAAAACGGTTTTGTTCGAAATATGATTTCATAATGACTTTTATGACACTCGCCATCTTGTCCTACCCGCACGATCCGTTCTCAGCCGGCTTCCGTCCTTTCCTGTTCGCTTGCCAAATTCCCGGCGCTCGCTTTTGGGTTGGGCATCATCAGAAGCTGGGAGTAAAATTGCCCAGTTTTGCGACACAAAAAATAACAGCCAAAAGGAAGAGCGATGGCATGCATTCCTTATTAAGATTTTTGATTTCATATCCTGCCCTCAAGCTCTCGCTTCCTAATCGTCTTCCATGTTTTTGCAAACTCGTGGATGAGTTTACACACAGGGATTTGGTCTGCGCGCGTATCCTGCTTGCTGCCATATGGAGTGTCGTTTGTGTGCTTATAATTGCTGCACCGGCTTTGCTAGCCGGCGGACACGAGCGGACGGCAGGAATTATTTATTTCTGCTTTACTCCCCTTTGTCATCGACTGCCGGACCGCTGCTTCAACCTTGCCGGACATACCTGGGCGGTCTGTCATCGATGCAGCGGTATTTATTTCGGCCTGTTGGTGGCTACGGTTGTTGACTCTCCCTGGAATCGCCTGCTCCGCAAGCATTCACGCCTAGGCATAATCCTTGGGCTAATGCCGTTAGTGTTCGATGCTCTTATGAACCTTGCCGGTCTATGGAGAAGCAACGGCGCCACCCGTTTTTTGACCGGCATGGTTTTTGGAACAACAACTTCTTCTCTGCTGGTATTTGGTTTGGCAGAGCTATTGCATTCGCTTGGCCGCCGCGTTCGACCGAGCGTGTTATTTAAATCCTAGCTCGATGGAGGCTCTTGATGACTACACAAGGCATGCTCAGGCCCGCTCTGATCGGAGGTATTTTACTCGGAATTCTTTCATCCCTGCCCATAATCAGTGCTTTCAATTGTGTCTGCTGCGCCTGGATTATCGGAGGCGGAATGCTTGCCGCTTATCTCTATGTGAAGGATTCTGTCGTCCCTGTGACTTTGGGGCATGGTGTTGTACTCGGCCTGTTCACCGGACTCATTGGAGCAGCCGTGAATACTTTGTTCATGATCCCGGTTTACTTCTTAATAAACCAGGCCGGAGCAGGCTTTATGGAAGCACTGCGCGAGGCGCTCGAGCGCGTTCCCAACCTTCCGCCCGAGGTTGAAGTGGGCCTGCGCGATCTTTGGAGCAAGACAGGGATAGGAATGTTTTTCCTGATAATGAGCCTGATATTTATGTTTTTGTTGTTTTGTCTTGCGGCCATGCTCGGAGGGGCACTTGGGGTTGCGCTGTTTGAAAAGCGCAAGATTGGCGCTCCTCCCCACGGTACAGCGCCCCCTCAAACTCCATTGAATTTGCCTCCTTCAGCCGATTCATAAAACCTGATAGGTTGCCTTTAAGCTCGGAGCCGCGGCTCATGGGTGCAAAAACAACCCGCACTCGTAATGCGCGGTTTTGCTTTTAGCGGCATAATTTCCTAAGCCAACCATCGGCATCGACACCAGACCAATCGAAGCAGTGCCTGTAACCGGACACCGGCGTGCATCTTATCGCCTTACCCCAATTACTTGTCGATCTGCTTAACGGCCAAATCTCCGATAACGGGGATTTTATATTTTTCTCGGTTATAAGCCTTGTACATGAGAAAAAGCCAGTAGACAAAGATTGCAAGTCCGATCAGGCTACTGATGACGCCAAAAATCGGTAGCAGAAATGTCACCGAGAAAAAGGCCGCCCAAATGAGATTGCTCCAAATGATCCAAAAAGCTATCACTGCCACACTAAAAAAGATCGACTGAAAGGCGTGAAACCGGACAAAGGGATCACGTCTATAGGGTTCGATGGCTAGAAAAATTATCCCGGTGATCAGCCCCACAAAATAGCAAAGTGCTGCAGCCACATTGGAGGCCATGCCTGCTTCGGTATTTTGAGGTCGGGACGACGGGCTAGAAACCGGTGAGCCGCAGACGCTGCAAAAAGCAGCTCCTTCCGGCAGACTGGATCCGCACTTAGTGCACAATGCCATAACCCCTCCTGTCGCGCTAAAAAGGTAACAGGTTCACCAATAGCACAACCAATATCTGGGCGCAAAGCATAAAATCATGGTTGCCGAACCAAATATATGGAACTCTTAATTACAGGGTACCCGCAGCCTCAAAGCGCAAAAGCAAAACTCGAAATTGAAAGCTCCAGCGGTCGCCATCATGCCGTTTACAAAATGTTTGAGCCAATTACTGGGATTGTCAACAGCACCAGCATGTTTTTTAAATCAATCCCACCTTCAATCTTATGCTGCAGTAACACTGATTGGGCACCGCTACTTCCGTTATCGGCAATGCCTCGGCTACTGCGCGCGGCCTCATAAACAATTGCTTGTAAAAGCTCGAAAGCTGGTACCACAGCAAGACCGGTTTCACGGTTGGTCTCTGATTATATCGGAATCAAATCCGCACAATGAATACCATCCGCTGCCCTTGCGATCGAGAAAGATTTGCAGGCAACCGTTTCGCCGTATATAAACACGACCCAGGATCACAAAAGCGATAACGGATCTACATCAATGTGCACCTTGGCTGAAGATATCCTGCGGCGGCTAAGATCGGAGAAGCAGTCAAGCAGAAACGACGCCGGATTTGATTCCGGCGGCCATTTCAGCAAAATCTGCATGCGGTACTTGCCGCGCAGTTTTTCCAGAGGCGCCGGAGCAGGACCCAAAAGGCGCGGTCTTGTGTTGTCGTCTAACTTACTCATTTGCTCCCGCAATATTCCCGCAATCTTCTCTGCCTGGCGCACGGCTTTATCGGCATCCGAATCCGACACCACAACCTGAACCAGCTTCATAAAAGGCGGATACCCCATCAGGCGCCGGAATTCGATTTCCTGCTCGTAAAATCCTCGGTAATCCTGACGAGCGGCAAACAACAGCGCGTAATTGTTTGGATAAAATGACTGAAAAACCACCCGTCCGGGCAAAGTTCCCCTACCTGCCCGGCCTGCCACCTGAGTGAGCAATTGGAAAGTTCTTTCTGCAGCGCGGAAATCAGGAAAGGAAAGCCCTGAGTCGGCAGCCACCACGCCAACAAGAGTGACATCCGGAAAATCATGGCCCTTGGCAAGGATTTGAGTTCCCACCAACAAATCCAGCTTGCGGTTGGCAAAATCATAGAGCGCCGAGCGCAAGGCACCGCGTTTGCGCGCGACGTCTCGGTCCAATCTCGCAATGCGGGCAGCAGGCAACAACTGGCGCAGAATGGCCTCCAGTTGCTCCGTCCCCACGCCCACGTAATAGATATACGTGCCGTTGCAATTCAAGCATCGTGACGGGACTTCTCTCTCCCTGCCGCAATAATGGCAAGTAAGTCTGTTTTCCTTTTGGTGGTAGACCATGCTGACGCTGCATTCTGGGCAACCGACCACGTGACCGCAGCTCCGGCACAGCAATGATCTTGAGTATCCGCGGCGGTTCAGAAGAACGATCGCCTGTTCGCCGCGTTGCATGCAGCTCCGCAATTCTTCTTCCAACGTCTGGGAAATAATCTGGGTTTTGCCGTGTCTCTGAAATTCAACCGCCATGTCCACAATCGTAACCTGAGGCATCGGCTTGGCTTCAATGCGCTCGGGGAGTACAAAGTAGCGAATTTCGCCTTTATCGGTCGCACCATAAAAGGTCTCAATCGAGGGTGTAGCCGAACCCATAACCAAAACCCCGTTTGATTGTTGAACCCGATGCCAGGCCACTTCGCGCGCATGATAACAGGGCGATTCGTCTTGCTTATATGACGAATCCTGCTCTTCATCGATGACCGCCAAGCGGAGATTGGTCAACGGAGCAAAAACTGCAGAGCGCGTGCCGACCACAATTCTTGACCTTCCTTCGCGGATGCGGTTCCATTGATCGATCCTTTCTCCCGGCGACATCCCGCTATGCAACAGGGACACTTGGTCGGGAAAGCGCGACGAGACCAGGCGAGTCAGCATTGGGGTCAAGCCGATTTCCGGAACCAGAAACAAGGCAGACCAGTCACGCTTTACCACCTCCGCAATGAGCTTAAGATAGATCTCAGTCTTTCCACTGCCGGTAACACCGTGAATCAGACAGCGGGCAGATTTCATGCTTACGATCATTTCCAGAATTTCATCTGCAATGCGTTGCTGGGCCCCAGTCAGTTTGGGAACCGTCACCTGGCCCCTGAGGCTAAGCTCCGCTGGTACGCGCTCAACTCTTGCAGGTTCGATCGCAACCATCCCTTTGCGCTGTAAAGCTCTGGCCACACTAAGCGTGCTGCAGGATGCGCGCAGCGCATCCTGCAGCACAGGGGGCGCAACCGAAGAGAGCACAAATTCATAAAGCCGCTTTTGTACTGCGGTAAGCCGGCCAATGGTCTCCTGCTCGGCCGCCAGTGCCCGAATTGTTAGCTGCTGCTTGGTTCTTACTCGTGCCTTCTCTAATTCGGTACTTAAACAAACCCAACCCTGAGAAATGAGCGATTCAAGCCAACCTTCCAGGTTTCGAATACCGGAGCGATTTGCCAGTTCTGTCACCGTAACAGGGCCCTCGCTCAATAGCTGCAACAGCACATTTTGCTGACGCTTTAGTCCGGGTGGGAGCAGGCCGCCGCCGATAATAGCGGCTGCCTTGGGACTCAGCCGTACCTGCTGCGAGCCGCTAATCTGAGTTCCTGCAGGGAAAAGGGCACGAAACACCTCGCCGGGGGGCGCAAAGTAGTATTCAGCTACCCAAAGAGCGGTCTTTACCAAAGATTCTGCAATGGCAGGCTGGGGATCAAGCAGCTCCTGCACACGCCGTAGCTTATATTCTCCGATCGGCGATTGCTCGAGGGTGCGAACCACAAAGCCGGTCAATACCTTTCTCCCGAAAGGGACCAAAACTCGCATACCGACGGCGATCCGATTTCTCAAGCCGACCGGAACCGAGTAGGCAAACGTCTTGCGCACACCGACCGGGACGGCCACATCAACGTAGCTAGGCATAATAAATCGGTGGTTGCCAATTAAGGGCAACAGTACGGCTTTAGTTCATCGGCATTGATCAAAGGTTTTATGGAACTCTTAGCGAGCGCAAATAGTCTCGCACAATCTGCATATCTTCCCAGACCTTGCGCTTATCGTTTGGATTTCTCAGAAGATAAGCCGGGTGATATGTCACCATCAGTTTTATACCTTTATAATCAAGAAGCTGACCTCGCAGCCGTCCGATGGTTTCTGTCGTGCGAAGCAAAGTCTGAGCTCCGCAGGCTCCCAGGGCACAGATTACCTTGGGCCCAACGGCGGCAATCTGACGAAACAGAAACGACTCGCACGCTGCGATCTCATCCGACTCCGGGGTGCGATTATTGGGCGGGCGGCATTTGATGACATTGCAGATATAAACCTCGTCCCTGTGCATACCCATCGCTTCGATGATCCGAGTGAGCAACTGACCTGCCCTGCCGACAAAGGGCAATCCCTGTTCATCTTCTTCAGATCCTGGTGCTTCACCAACAAACATGAGTTCAGCATGAGCATTCCCGGAACCGAACACAATGTTTCGGCGACCAGCGGCCAGCTTACATCGCCGGCAATCGCCCAATTCCGCTCGAATATCTTCGAGCGACTCCCGTCGTGATGCCAATGAGTCAAGCATCGGAATGGAGGCCATGGTTTTTTGCATTGGAAGCCGCGCTTTGGAGGGTGGGATTGCGGCGGATGAAGAGCTTTGTTCTTCCCTCTGTGTATGCGTAGCCGGCTTTCGGACAAATGGTCTACATACCCATCGGACTCCTAATTGGTGGTAAAGCTTCAGGTGGTCTACCAGCTCTCCTACAAGTCTATCTTTGTCGTTCATGGGCCAAGCTCCAACTCATCCAGTATGGTATCGCGATTGCGCCAATTAGGAGCAGTCTTGACTTGCAGCCCGAGGTAAACTTTACATCCCAGCAAAAGTTCAAGCTCTTTGCGCGCAGCAATTCCGATATCCCGGAGCCGGGCAGCTTTCGCCCCCACGACAATACCCTGCTGGGACTTCTTTTCAACCAGTATATCGGCTTCAATGATTACTAAATTCTTATTCTCCCTCCGGCTTTCATCGAATTTTCTAACCAGCACGGCCGATGTATACGGTAACTCCTCCCTCACACGCTCCAGCAACTTTTCGCGTATGAATTCCGCAGCCAAAAACCTCTCCGAGCGGTCGGTGATCCGATCCGGTTCATACAGTGGTACTCCCTCGGGCAGGTACTCGAAAATCCGGTCCCTTAGCAGCTCGAGGTTTTCGCCGGTGCGTGCCGAAATCGGTATAATTTCCAAAAAGTACTGAGCATCGGCGTAGTGTTTCATAATAGGAAGCAGGCGCGGCTTGGCAATCCTATCAATCTTATTTAGCAGAAGCAAAGACGGCGTGCCGGCCTTCTTTACCATTTCGAGCGCAAAGTTTTCTCCCGAGCCCAAGGAGACGGAGGCATCAACGACCAGCAGTACCAAGTCGACGCCGCGCAGTCCTCCGTGTACGGCTTGAAGCATACGACGGTTCATGCCGTAAGCCGGCTTATGGATGCCGGGCGTATCCATAAATACGATTTGCCCGCGCTCGTCGTTGACTATCCCAAGAATCCGATAGCGGGTGGTCTGCGGCTTATCGGATACGATGGAGATCTTTTGCCCCACTAAGGCATTAAGCAAGGTCGATTTTCCCGAGTTAGGCCTGCCGACAATGGCCGCGCTACCGAATTTCATAGAAACTGTACTGTCGGGATTTAAAGATGGCGGTGCACAAACTGGCACGAGATCCGTTTTGGGAAAGTTTCGCTTTTCCTAACCTTTACCGCACGTGTTTTTGCTTCCGGATTGAGTACCCTGCTTCTTAATCGACACAGCCATATCTAAAATACTGCCGGCTATGTCCAGCTTCGATCGTTCTTTAAGCGTAACCACTTCCCCTGTTCGGCTTACAATATGAACCGTGGCTGAATCCGACCCAAAAACGCCGCTTGAAACGTCGTTAGCTACAATCAAATCCAGGTTCTTGCTCACCAGCTTGTCACGGGCAGAAGCCAGCAAATGCTCCGTTTCCGCCGCAAACCCGATCAGGACTTGGTTTTTCTTTTCCGATCCAAGCAACTGCAGGATGTCTTCCGTTGGGGTCAAACGCAGAACAATTGACCCGCCGTGCTTTTTGATCTTTTGACTAGCACTGACCTCTGGCCGGTAATCGGAGACCGCAGCCGCTTTAACCACAATATCCATTTGAGGATAAAGCTTCATAACCGCCTCCCTCATCTCGGCGGCCGACCGGACGGCAACCAGATGAACACCGGAAGGAGGCATCAGGTGCGTTGGTCCTGTGACCAAATACACCTCGGCGCCTCTGCGCAACGCTGTTTGCGCCACGGCATAGCCCATTTTCCCTGAACTTCGATTGGAAAGACAACGCACCGGATCAATATCTTCCACCGTCGGACCTGC
>FWPV01014312.1_pt1 | contig 11673 bp, 11 predicted proteins | sample 2228371 | NCBI WGS metagenome assembly FWPV01 (sample SAMEA103939776, study PRJEB20133) | metagenome | reverse complement strand
CGCCGGGCTATGAACCGGACGCCGGCCTCCTGGCCAGGGCCCGCCGGGAGGGCCGCCCCATCGCCCTCAAGGCTGATCCGGTCTGGGCAGTGCAGGGCGCCCAGGTGATCAACACCGACGTCTGGGCCTCCATGGGTCAGGAGGAGGAAGCCCACGGGCGGCTGCAGGTGTTTTATCCTTACCAGGTTAACCGGGAATTACTGGGCCAGGCCCCACCCGAGGCCGTCGTCCTGCATTGTCTGCCGGCCCACCGGGGGGAGGAGATCACCGAAGAGGTCCTGGAGGGCCCCCAATCCCTGGTGTGGGACCAGGCAGAAAACCGGCTGCACCTGCAGAAGGCGTTGTTGGCCTGGTTGGCAGGGATGAATGACACGTGACATAATACGCCTGAGGGGAATGCGGCCCGGAGAGGCAGCCAAGGGGGTACCGGCTCCTAGCCCGGGCCACAGGGCCTGTCAGCCTGATCCGGGGACAGCCGGCGGTCAGAACAGGCCCTCCGGCAACGTGTAGCGACGGTATAGAAAGGATTGAAGTAACCTGCCATGAACAGAAGCATCAATAAAATCGTCCTGGCTTACTCCGGTGGACTGGATACGTCGGTTATCCTCAAGTGGCTCATGGAGACCTATCAATGCCCGGTGGTGGCCTTTGCCGCGGATCTGGGACAGGGAGAAGAATTGGCGGAAGTGCGGACCAAGGCCTTGGCCACCGGCGCCGCAGAGGTGCATATCGAAGACCTGCGGGAGGAGTTTGCCCGGGATTTCATCTTCCCCCTGTTCCGGGCCAATGCCTTGTATGAGGGGGCCTATTTGCTGGGCACTTCCATCGCCCGACCCCTCATTGCCAAGGCCCAGGTGGAGGTGGCCCGCCGTACCGGTGCTGACGCCGTGAGCCACGGCGCCACCGGCAAGGGCAACGACCAGGTGCGCTTCGAATTGACGTATACGGCCCTGGCTCCGGACCTGCGGATCATTGCGCCCTGGCGGGAATGGGACTTGGCCGGGCGGGCCGAATGTGTGGCCTACGCCCGGCAGCACGGCATCCCGGTGCCGGTAACCCAGGAAAAACCCTATTCCAGTGACCGTAACCTCTTGCACCTCAGCTTTGAGGGTGGTATCCTGGAAGACCCCTGGGCCGAACCGCCCAAGGACATGTTCGTCCTGACCCGGGCACCTGAGGACGCCCCGGATACCCCGCGCTACGTGGAAATCGACTTTGAGGCCGGCGATCCGGTGGCCGTGGACGGGCAGCGTCTCAGTCCCTTCCAGCTCTTGGATCACCTGAACCGCCTGGGGGGCGAACATGGCATCGGCCGGGTGGACTTGGTGGAGAACCGCTACGTAGGCTTGAAATCCCGGGGGGTGTATGAAACCCCCGGGGGCACTATCCTGCGGGCGGCGCACCTGGCGGTGGAGTCCCTGACCCTGGACCGGGAAGTCATGCACCTGCGGGACAGCCTCATCCCCCGGTATGCGGAGCTGGTCTACTACGGTTACTGGTTTGCCCCGGAACGCTACGCCTTGCAGGCCCTCATGGATGAGGCCCAGAAGCCGGTCACCGGCACTGCCCGCCTGAAGCTCTATAAAGGCAACGTCACCGTGGTGGGCCGGAAGGCCCCCAGGTCCCTGTATCGCCCCGACCTGGTGACCTTTGAGGCCGGCGGCGACTATCAGCAGGCCGATGCCACCGGCTTCATCCGGCTGAATGCCTTGCGCCTGAAGATCCGGGCCAAGTTGGCGGGAAACTGATGGTCACGGCACTGCGGCGGCCATGATAGCGCCAAAGGGATTTTGGCTTCTAGGCCCGGCGTTGATAGGTCTGGGGCTGTATTTAAGGCTGCGCCCTCGCGGTCCCAATGCCTGGGTGGGGGTGCGGTTGCCCTGGACCTTCGCGGATCGGGAAATCTGGGACAAGTCTTGGAAGCTGGGGGCCGACTTCCTGATCCTCATGGGTGCAGCCGCACTTCTGGGGGTGAAACCCTTTTTCCTCGTTGTCTCCCTGATGGTTCTGGGCTGCCTCATCTATCCCTGGCGGCTCTACCATCGCAAATACGGCACCAGCACCGCTTGCCGGGGCCGAGGTTGGACAGACTACCGGCCCCTGGTAGCCTGTCGCCACTGCGGGCACCGGCAGTGTCTGGAACGGGGCACCCCGGTCCAGACGGTCCTCTGCGAGGCCTGTGGGTTGCCGTGCCGAACCTGATGATACCATGGCCATGACGAACAAACCGGACAAACCCTGGCAGGGGCGGTTCAGCGGCCGCACCGATGCCCTGGTGGAGGAATTCACCTCCTCCCTTCATTTTGACCGGCGGTTGTATGCCTATGACATTGCCGGCTCCCAGGCCCATGCCCGGATGTTGGGCCGCCAAGGCATCCTCAGCGCCCAGGAGGTGGAGCTCATCGTTCAGGGTCTGGAGCGGGTGCGGCAGGAGATCGACCGAGGCGAATTTGTCTTTGCCGCCGCGGATGAGGACATCCATATGGCGGTGGAACGCCGCCTGACGGAGCTCATCGGCGATGTGGGCCGCAAGCTGCACACCGCCCGCAGCCGTAATGATCAGGTGGCCCTGGATATCCGCCTCTATCTCCGGGATCAGATTAAGGAGTTGCTGGCGGCCCTCACCGAGCTGCGGCGGGCCGGGGCCAGGTTGGCCCGGAGGTATTTCGGGGTGATCATGCCGGGCTATACCCATCTGCAGCGGGCCCAGCCGGTGTTGTTCAGCCATCATCTCCTGGCCTATGAGGAAATGTGGCGGCGGGATCAGGGCCGGCTGCACGATGCCCTCAAGCGTCTGGAGGTCCTGCCCCTGGGGGCTGCAGCCCTGGCCGGGACGACCTTTCCCCTTGATCCGGCTTACACCGCCGAACTCCTGGAGTTCCCGGCCATCCAGCGCAATAGCCTGGATGCCGTCAGCGATCGGGATGGCATCGTGGAATTTGCCGCCGCGGCCAGCCTCATTATGGTGCACCTGAGCCGGCTGGCCGAGGAGCTCATCCTCTGGTCCACATCGGAGTTCGATTTCATTGAGATCGCCGATGCCTTCTGCACCGGCTCCTCCATCATGCCCCAGAAGAAAAACCCTGATGTGGCGGAGCTGATCCGCGGCAAGAGCGGCCGGGTCATCGGCCACCTCATGGGGCTGCTGGTGATGCTGAAAGGTCTGCCCTTGGCGTATAACCGGGATCTGCAGGAAGACAAGGAACCACTGTTCGACCTGGTGGACACGGTCATCCCCTGCGTCCGCCTCATGGCCGGGGTCCTGGAACATCTGCAGGTAAAAACCGACCGCCTGGCCGGAGCCCTCCGGGGCGGCTTCCTGACCGCCACGGATATGGCTGATTATTTGGTGACCAAAGGGGTGCCCTTCCGCACCGCCCACGCCCAGGTGGGGCAGACGGTGCGCTATGCCGAGACCCAGGGCAAGGAGCTGGCCGAACTGAGCCTGGAGGAGATCCGCCGTTTTGCCCCCGCGGCCCAGGATGACCTGTTCGATTGGCTGCCGGTGGAGCGCTCGGTGGAGCGCCGCCTGTCCCCCGGCGGCACCGCCCCCCGGCGGGTGGCCGAGGTCCTGGCTGCGGTGGAAGCGGAATTGGGGCTGTCCGGCGGTGGGCAGGAGTAGGGACCTGGGATGATGGCACGGCGTTATGGCATGCGAGCGGCTGTGGCGGTAGCCCTCCTGGCGCTGGGGATGGGCTGGGGCTGCGGCAAAAAGCTGGCCCCCATACCCCCCGATTCATTGGTCCCCGGCGAAATACGCCAATTCCGGGTGCACCAAGATGGCCAGGCCCTCCGCCTGGACTGGCTCCTGCCCCGGGTCAATATTGACGACCAGCCTCTGACCGACATCCAGGGGTTCCGCATCCTGCGGCATCATGACCGCCTGCCCGCAGCCGGCGGCTGCCCGCCGGACCTGGGTCTGCTGGCGGTCGTTGACCTGAGCTTCCCGCTGTCCGGAGAAGTCTCCGGGGAGGCGGTGAGCTACCGGGATGAGCAACTGACACCGGGAGAACGCTACTTTTACCAGGTCGTGCCCTTTGCCCGAGGTGGCCATCCCGGGGTGCCCTCGGTCATCCTCTCCCATGCCTGGGATACCCTGCCCCAAGCCCCGGCCACCCTGCAGGCCCAGGCTGGGGACCGGCAGGTGCTGCTGACTTGGCAACCGGTGGACCGGCTCCAGGACGGACGGCCATTGACCGACGGCGCCGGCTACCATATCTACCGCCAGGGGCCGGAGGGGCAATGGGCGCTGGCGAACCAAACCCCGGTGACCCAGGCCAGGTTCCTGGACATCGCCGTACAGAACGATGTGGTCTACCGCTACCTGGTGCGGGCGGTGCGCAAAATCGGGCCGGACATCTTGGAAAGCCTGGACTCGCCCCTCCAGACGGTCAAACCGGTGGATCAGACTCCGCCGGCCCCGGTCATCGGTCTGGTGGTGGTGCCGACCTCCCAGGGGATGGAACTGCGTTGGGAACCCGGCCGGGAGCCTGATCTGGCCGGCTACCTGGTCTTCCGCCGTTCCCTGGCTGAACCGCAGTTCCGCCAGCTTACCCCCCGGTTGTTGACCAGGCCCTATCTGGTTGACACTGAGGTCAGCCCGGGAGTGACCTATTGGTATTACGTGGTGGCCGTGGATACTTCCCGGCAGGCTAACCGCAGTCTACCGTCTGAAACCGTTTCGGCCAGGCGCTGAGTCGCGGCCCGGACTCTTCGACGGCAGGGCTGACAATTCCAAATCGGCAAGCGGACATCGATCATGCATCACTTTCACTATCAACATGGCGAACTCTACTGTGAACACGTTCCCGTCCGGGATATTGCGGCCCAGGTGGGGACACCGTTTTACCTCTACAGTCACGCCACGCTGACCCATCATTACCGGGTGTTCGACCAGGCCTTTACCGGTGTGCCCCATCTGGTCTGCTACGCGGTCAAGGCCAATTCCAACCTGGCCATCCTGCGCCTGTTCATCAAGCAGGGGAGCGGCGTGGACATCGTCTCGGGGGGGGAACTCTTCCGGGCGCTGCAGGCCGGGGTCGATCCGGGCAAGGTGGTCTATTCGGGGGTGGGCAAACGTCCCGACGAGATCCGCTTTGCCCTGCAGACGGGCATCCTGATGTTCAACATCGAATCGCCCCAAGAGCTGTTGGCCATCGATCAGATCGCCGGCGAGTTGGGCCGCCCGGCCCGGATCAGTCTGCGGGTGAATCCGGATGTGGATCCCCAGACCCACCCATACATCTCCACCGGCCTGAAACAGAACAAATTCGGTATCAACATCGAGAGGTCACTGTCAGCCTACCGCCTGGCCCGGGACCTGGCCCATGTGGAGATCGTCGGGGTCGCCTGCCACATCGGCTCCCAACTGACCCAGCTGTCGCCCTTCATCGAAACCTTGGGGCGGTTGAAGGAACTCATCGGCCGTCTGCGACAGGAGGGGATCTCCATCCGTTATCTGGATATCGGCGGCGGCCTGGGTATCCAGTATCACCAGGAAACCCCGCCCCATCCCCGCGAATATGGCCAGAGTATCCGCCAGGAACTGGCCGGCCTGGACTGCACCCTGATCCTGGAACCGGGACGGGTGTTGGTGGGTAACGCCGGCATCCTGGTCACCCAGGTCCTGTTCACCAAGGAAGGGGAGGAAAAATTCTTCATCATCGTGGACGCCGGTATGAACGACCTCTCCCGGCCCAGCCTCTACGGGTCTTACCACGGCGTGCAACCGGTGGTGGAAAAACCGCGGCGGGAGGTGAAGGCCTCCCTGGTGGGGCCCATCTGTGAATCCGGGGATTTTCTGGCCAAAGACCGGCTCCTGCCGGAGTTCGAGGCCGGCGAACTGGTGGCGGTGATGAGCGCCGGGGCCTACGGTTTCTCCATGAGCTCCAACTACAACTCCCGGCCCCGGGTGCCGGAAATTTTGGTGCATAACGATGAGTTTTATGTTATCAGGGAACGTGAAACGTACGACACCCTGATCCAGGGCGAACACATCCCCCCTTTCCTGGGGGACACGCAGAGCGGCCGGTGAGGATCGGCCGCCGCCGTCAACCGGACCTCCGGCAGGATGCCATGAACCGCCTCACTTTCTGGAAAATGCAGGGCAGCGGCAATGATTTTATCCTCATTGATCATCGCCGCCCCCTGATACCGGCAGCGGAGCAGGCGAGCCTGGTCCGCAAACTCTGTGCGCCCAAATTCGGCGTCGGCGCCGATGGCCTGATCTTCATCGAGCCCTCCACCCAGGCGGATTTCCGCTGGCGCTTTTACAATGCCGACGGTTCGGAAGCGGAGATGTGTGGCAACGGCGGCCGCTGCGCCGCCCGTTTTGCCTTCCTGCACGGTCTGGCGCCGCCGCGATTGGCCTTTGAGACCCTGGCGGGGATCATCCACGCCGAGGTGCAGGACCGCCGGGTAAAACTGGAGCTGAGCCGCCCTCAGGGGCTGAAGCTCGACCTGGAGATCCCCCTGGAAGAGGCATCCTGGCAGGGCCATTTCATTAACACCGGCGTGCCCCATGTGGTCATCCCGGTGGACGACCTGGAGGGAGTGGCCGTGGCGGAGGTGGGCCGGGCCATCCGTTTCCACCCCCTCTTTCAGCCGGCCGGCACCAACGTCAATTTCATCACCCTGACCGGCCCCCAGGATATCACCATCCGCACCTATGAGCGGGGAGTGGAGGCGGAAACCCTGGCCTGCGGCACCGGCGCCGTGGCCGCGGCCCTAATTACCGCCCAACGGCAGCAGTTGACTTCGCCGGTAAGAGTCCATCCTCGGAGCGGCGAGACTTTGCAAGTATATTTTACCCGGCAGCAAGAAGGGTTCGATGCGGTGTTCCTGGAAGGCGAGGCCTTGGTGGTCTTCCAGGGGGAAGTGTGGTTGGATGAATTGTATTAAGGAGGAAGAGGCATGATCCGAGGAGCAATCGTGGCCATCGTCACCCCCTTCAAGGATGGGCAGGTTGACGAAGAGAAGTATCGGGAACTCATCGAGTTCCAGATTGAGCAGGGCACCCATGGGATCGTCCCCTGCGGTACCACCGGGGAATCCGCCACCCTGTCCCACGCCGAGCATAAACGGGTGGTGGAAATCTGCCTGGATCAGGTAAAAAAACGGGTGCCCGTCATCGCCGGCACCGGCTCCAACAACACCGCCGAAGCCCTGGAACTGACCAAACATGCCCAAGCCGCCGGCGCCGATGCCGCTCTGATGATCTCGCCTTACTACAACAAACCCACCCAGGAGGGGATTTACCAACACTTTAAAGTCATCGCCGAGAATACCCAGATACCCATCATTGTCTATAATGTGCCGGGACGGACGGCCCTGAATATGCTGCCGGAAACGGTGGCCCGGCTGGCCGCCCTCCCCAACATCATCGGCATCAAAGAGGCCACAGGTGACCTGAACCAGGGTGCCAAGGTCATCCGCCTGTGCCCCCCCGACTTCATCGTCCTGTCCGGCGATGATTTCACCGCCTTTCCCCTCATGTGCATCGGCGGCCGGGGGGTGATTTCAGTGATCTCCAATGTGGTACCTAACGATATGGCTTCCATGTGCAACGCCTTTTTCGCCGGCGATTATGCCCAGGCCAAGGCCCTGCACTACAAAATGTTCCCGCTCATGGAGGCCATGTTCTTTGAGACCAACCCGGTGCCGGCCAAGACGGCCCTGAAGCTCATGGGCAAACTCAACGGCGAGGTGCGCCTGCCCCTGTGTGCCATGTCTCCGGCCAACGAAGAGAAGCTGCGCCAGGTCATGGTCCAGTACGGCCTGCTGTAGCCGGGAGACGCCACAGGATTGCCGGGGGGGCGGACCAGGGGCGGCGGCCCCTTGGCCCCCTCCCCGGTGAAAATTCTTTCCACACCCTGGTAGCGCGAGGTGCATCATGATCAAAGCTATCGTCGCCGGGGCGGCCGGCCGCATGGGCGGTCGCATCATTCATATGTTGGAGGGCGCCCAGGACATCACCCTGGCCGCGGCCTGTGAACAGGCCGGACATCCCGCGGTGGGTCAAGATGTGGGTGAGGTGGTGGGCCTGCCCAAAAAGAATATCATCGTCGCCGGCGGGCTGGCTGCAGTTCTGGACCAAGGCGAAGTACTCATCGACTTTACCCATCCCGAGGCCTCGGTGGACAATCTACGGCAGGCCGCCGCGGCCGGCAAGGCGGTGGTCATCGGCACCACCGGCTTGAGCGCCGCGCAGCAGGCGGAGATCAGGGAATTGGCGGCCCGAACTCGGGTCGTCCTGGCCCCCAACATGAGCGTCGGCGTCAACCTGATGTTCAAAGTGGTGGCCGACATTGCCGCAGTCTTGAGCTCCGGCTATGACGTGGAAATCGTTGAAGCCCACCACCGCCTGAAAAAAGACGCGCCCAGCGGCACAGCCATGAAACTGGCCCAGGTCATCGCTGCGGTTCTGCAGCGCAACCTGGACGAGGTGGCCGTGTACGAACGCAAGGGCATGATCGGCCAACGCACCGAGGCGGAAATCGGTATCCAGACGGTGCGGGCCGGGGATATCGTCGGCGAGCACACCGTCATCTTCGGCGGCATCGGCGAACGCCTGGAGATCATCCACCGGGCCCACAACCGGGACAACTTCGCCCGGGGGGCGGTGCGGGCCGCCCGCTGGATCGTGGCCCAACCGCCGGGTCTCTATGATATGCAGGATGTCCTGGGGCTGAAATAAGGGGCGAGAGAGCAGGAGAGAGGCCGGCGGGAGATCGGCAAACACGTCAAGGCGGAGCGATATTCCCCATCGGCAATCGCCTGCGCCCCCGGAATGATCAGGCTGAGCCGCCATTGCGGCCGAACACCGCCCGGACCGGGGCAACCGGGAGCCACCATGCGGTTTGTGCGCTATCTTCATGAGAATCAGAAATACTATGGCCTCCTTCAGGGCGAGGAGATCACGCCTTTAGCAGCCCCGCCCTTTGCCGGATTGCAGCCTGAGGGCAGCCCGCTGGCCTTGGGAAGCGTCCGTTTGTTGGCGCCCTGCGAGCCCAGCAAGATCATCGCCCTGGGGTTGAATTACCGTGATCATGCTGCGGAGATGCGCATGGCGCTGCCTGAGGAACCCCTGATCTTCATGAAGCCGTCCACCAGCGTCATCGGCCCGGACGCAGCCATCGTACTGCCGCCCCAATCCCGGCGAGTGGATTACGAGGCCGAGTTGGCGGTGGTGATCGGGCGGGTGGCCCGGAACGTGCCGCTAGCGGCGGCAGAGCAGTATATCTGGGGGTATACCTGTTTCAATGACGTCACGGCCCGGGATCTGCAGAAGAAGGACGGCCAGTTCACCCGGTCCAAGAGCTTCGACACCTTTGCGCCCCTGGGCCCCTGGATAGAGACGGACCTGCCCGCTCCCGAAGCGGTGACCGTCTCGGCCTGGGTGAATGGCACACGGCGGCAGCACAGCCACATCGGCAATCTGGTCTTCGGGGTGGCCCACCTGGTGAGTTTCATTTCCCACATCATGACCCTGCTGCCCGGCGATGTCATCGCCACCGGCACCCCGTCCGGGGTCGGTCCGCTGCAGCCCGGCGATGAAGTGGAGATTCACATCGGCGGCATCGGCAGGTTGCGGAATCCTGTGAGACACGATGAAGATCCTGGTAATCCTGGCCCATCCCAATCCGGCCAGTTTTAACGCCGCCATCGCCCGGGTGGTAATCCAGACCCTGGGAGAACATGGTCACGAGGTCAGGTTCCACGATCTTTACGCCGAGGAGTTTGATCCGGTGCTGCCCATGGGGGAGATCAGCCAGGGGGCGGTGCTGCCGCCTTTGGTGGCTCAACACGTGGCCGACCTGACCGCAGCCGACGGGTTGGTGATCATTCACCCCTCTTGGTGGGGCCAACCGCCGGCCATTCTCAAGGGCTGGCTGGATCGGGTGCTGCGACCGGGGGTAGCCTACCAGCTGGCCGGCCCCGGCGGCACCTTCGCCCCCCAGGGCCTCCTCGGTGCTGTGGCGGTGGTGGTCTTTACCACTTCCAACACCCCCCCTTTGCGGGAAATTGATCTGTACGGCGACCCCTTACAGAATATCTGGGAAAATTGCGTCTTCCGTCTCTGCGGCGTGTCCCGCTTTCTGCGGAAGAACTTTGCGGTCATAGCCACCAGCAATCCCGCTGTCCGGCAGGCTTGGCTGACAGAGGTGGCCCAGATCATCAAGGGGTATTTCAGCGGCTAATACAGTTAGCAGGGTGTTGAAAACGTGTTCGTGGGGCGGGGGCCAGAGGGCACAGCCCCTTCCCTTTCCCCTACAACCCCCACAGCAGCTTTTGGCTGCGCCGAAAGCTAAACATGAGGGATATCTTCCCACCATCAACTGTGGCGGGGAGTTTTTCAACAGCCTGTTAGGAAAGGTTTGACGCAGCATGCCTCCAGTGGAATTCGCAGAACGACTGAAACAACTGCCCCCCTATCTTTTTCAGGAAATTGACCGCCTCAAAGAAGAGGTGCGAGCCCGGGGCGTAGATATCATCGACCTGGGCGTCGGCGACCCGGACCTGCCGACCCCGGACTTTATCATTGCCGCGCTGCAGCAGGCGGTCCAGGACCCCAGCACCCACCGGTATCCATCCTATTCCGGCATGAACGGCTTCCGGGAAGCGGTGGCCCGCTGGTATCAGCGCCGCTTCGGAGTCAGCCTGGACCCGGAGCGGGAAGTGGTCACCCTCATCGGTTCCAAAGAGGGGATTGCCCACCTCCCTTTGGCCTTTAACAATCCCGGCGACCTGAACCTGGCCACCAGTCCGGCCTACCCGGTCTATCACATCGGCACCATGTTTGCGGGCGCCCGCACCCACTTCCTGCCGCTGTTGGCTGAGAACCGCTTCCTCCCGGACCTGACCGCCATCTCCCCGGAAGTCGCCCGCCAGGCCAAGCTGTTTTTCTTCAACTACCCCAACAATCCCACCGCCGCGGTGGCCGACAAGGCCTTTTTCGCCCAGGTGGTGGATTTCTGCCGGGAGCATGACATCATTGCGGTGCATGATGCGGCCTATACCGAGATGGCCTATGATGGTTATCGGCCGCCCAGTTTTTTGGAGACCCCGGGAGCCAAAGAGCTGGGCATTGAATTTCACTCCCTATCCAAGACCTATAACATGACCGGCTGGCGCTTGGGGTTTGCCGTGGGCCAGGCTGACATTATCGCCGGCTTGGGCAAAATCAAGAGCAATATCGACTCCGGCGTCTTCAATGCCATCCAATACGCCGGGATCGCCGCCTTGGATTCGGATCAGTCGGCGGTCCGGGAAAACTGCCGCATCCTCCAGGAGCGCCGGGACCTCCTGGTATCCGGTCTGAAAAAGTTGGGCTACGCCGTGACCGCCCCCCAGGCGACGTTCTATGTCTGGCTGCCCACGCCCACCGGCCTGAGCTCAGCCCAATTCACCTCCCTGCTCTTGGAGCAGGCGGGTATCGTCACCACCCCGGGTAATGGGTTCGGCACCCCGGGTGAAGGCTATGTGCGCCTGGCCCTGACCGTGCCGGCAGCCCGCCTGGAGGAAGCCCTGACCCGCCTGGCACGTCTGGGCTGAGGTCCCCGGTGGGAGGCGCCAATGCTTTTGGGGAACTCAGAAGCAGCGCAACCGGGAGCGGCACGATCTTCTGACCGCAGGCGGCCCCCCTTGCCCTAGCAGTCTGTTGAAAAGCTCCCG
>FWPV01014309.1_pt1 | contig 11673 bp, 9 predicted proteins | sample 2228371 | NCBI WGS metagenome assembly FWPV01 (sample SAMEA103939776, study PRJEB20133) | metagenome | reverse complement strand
ATTTATACGTTTAATTTAAAGGCGGGGAAATGGAAATGTTTATAAAAAGAAACTTTATATTAAAAATCACCCCCGTAATATTTATTTTTTTATTTCCTCTAAATTTATCAGCAGAAGTAAATAGTGTAGAATTGATAAGCATTACTCCTTCAAATCCAACCCCCGGACAACTTATTACAATGGTTTTTTCGTATTGTGTTGGTGCTTATGAAGAAAGCAGATTTGCTGTTGCAATTTCTACTTTTCCTACTTTTCAGCCAGGAAATACAGAGGGACAAACATTTAAGGTAAGCGAAGCAGGTATGGATATTGGCGGTACAGGTGATGGCGTGCCAGCTATTTTGGGTGGGTATAATATGAATGATAATCAAAGTTCACCGCATTGCCAGACATTAACATGGAATATCCATATACCTTCTTCTTTGTCAGAAGGTGGAACTTTTTATGTTGTTGTTGGTGGTAAAACATGGTATTTAGACAGTGCTGGTTCACCAGTAGCATCACAGGATAGTATTTCATTTTCAATACCTTTACCACCTGCAAGTGCAAGCATAACTTTAACTGCTGAAAATTCAAATGTCCAGCCAGGTGATTTAATTCTTTATACCATTAATTATAATTTTATAAATGCACATAATTTTATTATTACAAGCACAATACCTTATTACTGCACACTCATAGAACAAAGCTCAGGTGGTACAAACAATGGGAATTCTCCAGGTTCAACTGTAACATGGAATTTAGGTGATACAGGGATGAGAAAAACAGGAACAGTATGGTTTTTAGCCAGGGTTGATAACTCAACTCCACCTGATACAATAATTCATAACACAGCTCATTATTCTATGACAGAAAATCCTGCTGGTGCAGATAGCAATGATGCTCCTGTAAATGTTGGAGCAAGATTTTCACTTTTAAAGAGTCAATCAAAATCTACAGCCAGTGCTGGTGAAAGAATAACTTATTCATTTGATTTCAGAATAAGCGGGTTAAGTTTACAGAGTTTTGATTCTTTTGACGCCGGAATAGGTGGATATTTTGCTGTTGGTGGTCTCGGAACCTGGCTTTGGGAAACAGAAGCAAATGGGAATGGTTATTTAAAATCTCCAGCCCAGGGAAGTTATCCGCACTATTTAAGAAATTTACCTGATAATTTTTGCTATGGAATGATAATTGGCGATGTGTGGATTGGTGATAAATTAAGTTCTGGTTCTGATTACTGGGATGGATTAATTGCGTTCAGAGATAATGGTTTGCCTGATTCATCAGCAAAGCATTATGGATTTGGTATATCATCTGATAATAATCCTGGTGCTTTATATTTACAGGAAGTAAATCCTCCTGAAACATCCTGGGTAGTAAGGCAGACAAATAATTCAGTAACAATACAGAATCAAACATGGTATACATTAAAAATACTTGTAACTGATGCAGGTAGCGGCAATGTAAGAATCAGGGCAAAAGCCTGGAAACTGGGGACTTCTGAACCAGGGGTATGGCATATTGACTGGACAGATAATTCAGGGTCAACGCCACCTTGTGGATATATAGGTTTTCAGGGACACCCGAGTAATCCCAATTTATACGATAATTTAAAAATTTTGCAACCAAATATATCGGCAACAAATGCACGGCTTTATGATACCATACCTTTAGAATTAAATTATATAGGTGGAACATTATCTGATGGAATCCATGGAGACCCTGTTATATCAAATGGAATGGTAATATGGAATTTTACAGGAAGTGTGGATGAATATACAGGACATTTGGAATGGTGGGCAGATGTTATAAATTGCGGGCAGATAATAAATAAAGGTTCTTTTGATTCTGATGACCCTAATCCACCTGTTGATTCAAATTCAGTAACTTTAAATGTTTTATGTCCTGGAACTTTAACTCCTACACCAACAGGAACATTTACTTTTACAGCAACAAGCACATTTACAGGAACAGCAACTTTAACGGCTACTTATACTTTTACAATAACCCGGACGGCAACATCAACACCAACTCCTTTGCCAACTGATACTCCATTACCAGAACTTACTATTGAAATAATTACCAATTATCCAAATCCGGCAAAGGATGAGACAACAATTGTTTTTAATTTATCAAGAAATGCAGATGTAAATATAAAATTTTTTACAGTAGCAGGTGAGACAGTTGCAATAATAAAAGATATAAAAGGTATGGAAGGAGAAAACAGAGTAAAGTGGAATTTAAAAAATGATTATGGAGAAAAAGTAAGTGCCGGAGTATATATTTATAAAATAGAAGCAAAAGCAGATAAAATTCAATTTAAATTTTCTAAATTATCAGTGTTAAGATAGCTTAATTTAAATTGTTTTTAAAAATAAATTGTCACACCTTGACTTTGCAGATATGGTATGTCAGTATCTATTGCCTGCTGTGATAAAGGGTTATCCTGTAAAACAACAGAATCACCAGCACCTAACCCACCAGCGTTACAATTATTAATAAGAGCTGTAATATCACTGATACTATTCATGCCAAGGTTCAGCCAATTTAAATTTAGTAAATTTTCCAGAGTAGATATGTCAGTTATACTATTATTATAAAGAGTAAGTATTTGCAAATTAGTCAAATCTTCCAAATCTGAAATATCAGTTATATTGTTATAACTTAAATATAAAAAGGTCAAACCAGATAGTCCTGCAATTGGAGATAAATTACTTATCTGATTATTTTCTAAACTGAGTTCAATTAAATTTGTCAAATTACTCAAAGGAGAAATATCATTTATATCGTTGTTGTTAAGTCCTAAAAATTGTAAATTCGTTAAATTGCTTAATTCGGATATGTCCTGAATATAATTGCTGTTTAAATAAAGTGTCTGCAGGGAAGTTAAATTACTTAAATAAAAAAAAAAATCTATTTCATTATTTTCAAGATTTATAATTGTTAATCTATTTAAATTACTTAAACAGGATATATCATCTATTAAATTAGAATATGCAGCTAAAATTTCCAGATTTGTTAAATTACATAAAACAGAAATATCACTTACCTGGTTCATACAAAAGTCAAGGATTCTCAAAGCAGTTAAATTTGTCAATGCATCTATGTCTGTTATCTGGTTGTTACTTAAATTTAAAATTTGTAAATTAACACAATATTCCAGACCTGTTAAATCTGCTATATCAGCAGAAGAAGCATCAAGATAAGTAATAGTTTCGCATTCACTTTTATGGATATCGCCGCTTGGTTTATTTAAAGCCTGTCTGATTTTTGCCTCTAAATTTGCATCATTAAAAACAACAGTTATGTCAATTGTTGGAGTACTTGTCGGCGTTTCTGTTTCAGTTGGGGTAAAAGTTTCTGTTTCTGTTGCTGTATCAGTAGGCGTTCCAGTATCTGTAGGTGTTTCGGTCTCTGTTGGGGTTAATGTATCTGTAGGAGTATTTGTATCTGTGGGTGTATCGGTTGGAGTGCTAGTATACCATGTTCCGGTTGGAGTTGGTGTATCAGTAAATGTTGTTGTTTCTGTATTTGTAAAAGTTTCAGTAGGGGTGGATGTATCTATTATACCTCCGGTTTGAGTAGGTGTTAAAGTATCACCAGGTGGCTGAGTTGCCTGATTAGGTGGCGCAGGAGCTGTTGGTGTCTCCTTTTTTGAACATGTTAGCAGAAGTAATAAAGATAAAGCAAATATTACTAATAAGAAAAATTTGGAATTTTTCATTTTTAACTCCCTGATTTAATTTATATAAATATATCACAGAAAAAATGTTTTTCAAGATAAAATTAGTTTGACATTAATATATATAGATGTATAATAATAAATGATAAAGGCGGGCAGCTATGAAATTAAAAAATAAAATAATATTTGGTTATTTTATCACAGTAACAATACCATTATTACTTATTGGTTTAATTATAATTATCTATATCAATAAGGTTTTATTTAATAATATTTTAGAATTTTATCAGGGACAGGTTTTTCAGGTTAATAATATAATTAATACCCTTATTTCAGATGTTATGTCTGATATTGAAAATTTAAGCAGGAATGAAGTTGTAATTACCAAAAATGACAGAGATTTTACCAATTTTTTAAATGCTGATGAAAACACATTTAAATATAATATAAGGAGGGAAGAACAAAAAATAATAGATATTTTTTATTCTTATTTAATCACCCATCCCTATATAAATTCTGTATATATGGGTAGAGAAAATGGTAGTTTCGTTCGTTCGCATCCAAGACCAAAACCAACCCAATATGACCCGAGAGAAAGACCCTGGTATAAACTCGCAAAAGAAAATCAGGATAAAGTAATGAGAACAGAACCTTATTTATCAGTTACATCAGATGATGTAAATATAGGCATAGTAAAAGCACTTATTGATAAGAATAAAAAATTCTTTGGTGTTGTAGGTGCTGATATTACACTTTATAGATTGGCAAATTTCATATCAAATATAAAATTATTAAAAGGAGACTTCATTATTGTTATTGATAAAGACGGAAAAATTCTTGTTTATCCTGATAAAAAAATGTTATTTAAAAGTTATGAGGAATTAAAAATTAAAGATAAAGAAAATTTTTTAAAAAATCAAAAAGGATGGACATATTTAACAGAAAATGGAAGAAAAGATTTTTTAATTTATCAGAAATCAAAAGAAACAGGATGGCAGATAGCCCTCTCTGTATCTGATAAAATAATAATAGACCATATTAAAAATACTTCTTTTATAATTTTAGGCGGGATAATATTTATTACTATCTTTTTTATTTTTATTTCTTTTACTATTACAAATAAACTCTGCTCTCCTGTTTATAAATTAATTTCAGCAATGGATGAATTTGTTGATAAAATTAAAAACAGGATTGCTTTTAAAAGGATTGACATAAAAACAGGCGATGAGATTGAAAAATTAGCAGAAGCATTTAATTTAATGGCACACAGATTAGAAGAAGCATATAATAAAATAGACGAAAATTATAAACGAATTTTAGAACTTAATAGAATAAAAACATCTTTTACTTCCCTTGTTTCTCATGAGATAAGAACGCCACTTACAATAATAAAAGGCTCGGTTGCTTTGTTAAAAGATAAAAAGGGTTATGATAAAGAAAAAAGAAATGAGTTGATAGATATAATAAACAGGAATATAACCAGATTAACACAAATTATTGATGACCTTATTGATATATCAAAAATAGAAAAAGGTATTTTTCCGATAAATAAAAAACAGAATAATATGATAACTGTTACAAACAAAACAATTAAAGAACATTTGCCTTTTGCAAATAATAAAAATGTAAAAATTATAAAAAATTATAAACAAAAATCATTGAACTGGAATTTTGATAGGTTAAAGATAGCAACAGTTCTGGATAATATAATAAATAACTCAATAAAATTTTCTCCGGAAAATTCAAATATTTACATAGATTTGAAAATTATAAAAGGAAATGAACTAGCTTTACCTGTTTATATAAAAAGGCAATTAACTAAAGAGAACAACTATTTATTATTTTCAGTAAAAGATGAAGGGCAGGGTATAGAAAAGGAATATTTAGAAAAAGTTTTTGATAAATTTTTCCAGGCAGAAGACCCATTAACAAGAAAAATAAAAGGTATGGGAGTAGGATTAAGTATTGCAAAAGCAATAGTTGAGGCGCATAATGGTATTATATGGTGCGAATCAGAAGGGAAACACAAAGGAACAACATTTTATGTATTATTACCGGAGTAATTTTTATGCAGATGATAAAAAAAATAAATTTATTTATTGTTGATGATGAGCCAGGTATATGCAATTTAATTAAAATTTTATTTACTGATTTTGGCTATGAAGTAAAAGAATTTTCAGGCGGAAAAGATTTGTTTTTAAGATTAGAAAAAGAAACACCTGATATAATTTTGCTGGATATAATGATGCCGGAGATTGATGGATATGAAGTATGTAAAAAAATAAAAAACGATGTAAAATTAAAAGATATTAAAGTTGTTCTATATACAGCATTACCATCTTTTGCAGTTGAAGAAAGAGCAAAAGAAGTAAAAGCAGATGCTTATGTAAATAAAGATATAGAACCAGAGGAACTTTCAAAGATTATAACAGAATTGTTGCTTAAATAAAATTTATGTTATAGTTATAAATGATGAAAAAATATAAATATAATACACTACCTGTTTGCTTTAATTCTAAACAAAGATTAAATTTGTAGTTAAAAGTTATTTTTTAATCCATCTTTTAGTATCAAAAAGCATTAAATTTACCCTAAAAAAGTAAAATTATTTTTTAACCCGGGCAATATTTAAATTTATTAAAATGTTTATGTTAAAATTAAACATTATTTTGGCAACTTTTTTGTTTTTATTCGTTATAATAGCAGACAGAAAGGACACATAATGGAGAATAATAAAGAAAAATAACTTATAGAACTGGCAAAAAAAAGATGGCAGAGCATTTGGCAAACTTTTTGATTTTTATTATCCTAAAATTTTAAGATATGCTATTTTCAGGACAGGAAATGTTGAAGTTGCCCGGGATATTACCGCAGAAACATTTTATAAAGCATTAAAAAATTTGTGGAAATTCAGATGGATAGGAACTACCTTTTCTGCGTGGTTATATAAAATTGCAGGCAATTTAATAATTGATTATTTCAGGCATCAAAGGACGGAACTTACATTTATAGAAAACATCTTAAAAGAAAATGAAAAACCAAATTCTTTTAATACTAAAAATCTTGAGGATGAAATAATTAAAGAGCAGGAGCAACTGAAAAAAAACAAAGATTATGAAGAAATAAAACATGGAATTTTTAAATTGCCTTTTATTTATCAGGAAGTTCTTGTATTAAGATATATTGAAAGTTATAAAATAAAGAAAATCTGTGAGATTTTAAATAAAAAGGAAGGAACAGTAAAATCATTGATTTCACGGGGGATTAAATTACTAAAAAATTCAATGCAACCTTCTTCTTTAATATCCGTTAAAAAGTTAAAAGGAGATGATTTAAATGAATGAAAAAGATTTGATAAAAAAGTTAAAAAATACAGGCAAACAGAAAATTTCAATGCCGCGGAATGAAGCAGTAATAAAACATGCCTTGCTTGATGAAATAGAAAAAAAGCAATTTGTATTTTATAAATTTGTACCTGTATATACACTTATAATTTTTTTAATTATAACTGCTGCAATAGGTATTTATATGAAAGTGGATTATAATAATAATCCTGATAACAAAAATGAGATTGGTGGTATATGGTGCACTTATGATGACCGTTATTTAGGTGGTGAATCAAGCGTCTGGCCACATCCTCCTGAAAAAGGAGAAAATAGTTTTATAAAAAGTGAACCTGGTTTTAATGGCAAAGGATACGCGGTCAGGATTACCGGTGTTTCCGGAGCAAAATTAAAAGAAGGATTTATTGGAGTTAATACTTTTTTAAGTGATCGTTCGCCATGTCCGGAATGTATTGGTATAGACCTGACAAGGTTTAAAGGAATAAAATTTAAAATAAAGGGAAAAATAGAGGCAGGCGAAGTTAAATTTATTCTACCCTATGAAGCACGTGCTGTAGATGAAACAAAAGGGATATGCAAGAATTTAACAGGATATGTGGATTATGAAGTGGATATTACAAAACATATAACACCGGAATGGAAAGAAGTTAAAATATTTTTTAGAAAGGATTTAAAACAGCCAGATTGGGTTGCAAAAGAAAAACGTGTTGATATTGAAAAGGTTTTATCTGATGCAAAACTTATAAAATGGCAATATGAAAAAGGGCAGGGGTATAAAATGGATTTGTGGATAGATGATATAGAGTTCTTTTAAAAATATGTCCAGAGATAAATTGGAACCTGCTTGTTATGCAACAATAATTTAGTGACTGTTTTATATCCTTTTTTTAAAGGATATATAGAAATTAGAAAGGAGGTGAACATTATGAAAAAGTCAGGATTTTTAGCAGTTATTATTCTGGCAATGGTTGTTATTGTATTTGCGGCGGATAAGTTTGTTGTTGAAGATGGTACAACAGGGAAAAATCAGGCAACATGTGGCGGATGGTGGTATGTGTATAATGATTCAGGAGTGGGCGGCAATTCAGAAATGCAATTTGAACCGGATAAATTTGAAAAAACAAAGGATGGAAATAGTTATGTTGCAAGATTAAAAGGAAAAACAGGAAATAAACTTGGCTGGGATTTTATAGGTCTTGGAGTAACACTATCCGATAAATCAGGTTGCCCGGGTGGTGCAGTTCCGGTTGATTTATCAAAATACACTACCTTTTCTTTTAAGATAAAAGGAGAGATTTCGGGCGGCAGATTTACGGTTATACTTCCATATACAGAAAATAAATGCGAAGAAGGTAAATATGGTTCAAAAACACTTACTGATTGGGCAGATTATGAAATAGGGATAAGTCCAAAAGTAACAAAAGATTGGACAACAGTGAAGATTGACCTGCGCAAGGATTTAAAACAACCTAAATGGGCAAAGAAAACAGTGTCAATTGAAGAAGTTTTAAAAAATGTGCACAATATCAACTGGCATTTTTCAAGCCCAGATGGAGATACCATTGATGTTTCAATAAAAGATGTAGAATTATATTAAAATTTTTTTAGGCTTGCATTGAATTTTTAATCAGTGCAAGCCTTTAATATTAGAATAAACATTTCAAAATATCCATTCAAAATCATTGAAATTAAAAAATAAAAATGTATAATATTTTACTGCAAATTTTTATTTTAAATAAATTCTAAGGAGTAAGTAGTTGAAACGATTTGTAGTTTTTATACTTTTAAATTTTTTTACAGCAAATATATTTTCCCAGACATTGATAGAAGCAACAGCAAGGGTTGATAAAAACAAAGTTGATTTAGGAGATGTTATAAGATATACAATAACAGTTAAAAGACATGGGGCAGTTTCTAAATCGCCCATAGTTACTCCACCTTCTTTTGATGGATTTAGAGTTACAGGAAATTATTCATCAAGCAATATCAGTATTATCAATAATAATGCAAACATAATAGTAGAACTCATCTATGATTTACTTGCGATAAAAAGTGGAGAAATAACAATTGAACCTGCACAGATTACTTTTTTAAATCCATTAACAAAAGCACAGGAAACAATAAAAACAAAACCAGTGACTGTATACGTTGAAAAAGGGACAAAAAATTTACCGGGTGGTTTTACATCCAGTAATACTCCGACACCAGAACCTACCTTTACACCTATTCCACAAGTTTATAATGAAGAAGATATAAAAGAAATAAAATTAAAATTGGAAGTCAAATTTTCAAAAATACTACCGTATCTGATTTTATTTTTGTTTTTTTTAATAGCACTGATAGTTGCAGCATATTTTATATTTAAAAGAAAAGAACCAGAAAGAATTGTTTTAGACGAAATTGACTATAAAAAAGAAGCATTAAGGAAATTAATAAAAGCCGGTGACATATTAAAAAAAGGCAATATAAAAGAGTATTATTATGAAGTATATGAAATAATAAGGAATTATTTATCAGGTATTTTAAAAGAATCTTTTTCAGAGCTGACAACAAGAGAAATTATTATAAAATTAAAAGAGAAAAAATTATTAAAAGATGATAAAATAAAAGTGATTAATGAGTTTTTACAGGAATTAGACCTTGTGAAATTTACAGAATACAGACCAGATGATAAAGAAATAGAAACAATAGAAGGCAAAGCCAGCAATATAATTGAAACTATATAATAATACAAGGAGAATAAAAATGCCAGCAGATGTAATATTAGGTGCCCAATGGGGTGATGAAGGAAAAGGGAAAATTGTTGATGTTTTTTCTGAAAAATATGACGTTGTGGTTAGGTATCAGGGGGGTAATAACGCAGGGCATACTGTCGTGATAGACGATAAAAAATTTATTTTACACCTTTTACCATCAGGAGTTTTTCACAAAGATAAAATAAATATAATAGGAAATGGGGTTGTCATAGATTTAGAAGGGCTGCTTTCAGAAATAAATGAATTAAAGACAAAAGGAATAAAAATTTCACCTAAAAATTTATTGATAAGTGACAATGCAAATATTGTTTTGTTCTGCCATAAACAGATTGACATAGCAAGAGAAGGAAAGAAAAAAATAGGAACAACAGGTAGAGGGATAGGTCCTGCTTATATTGATAAGTATGCAAGGACTGGTATAAGAATCAGAGATATTTTCAATGATGATATTTTAAAAGAGAAAATAAGAGATACACTTTATGAAAAAAATTTTATTCTGAAAAAATTATATGGTGGAAATGAGATAAAAGAAGAAAAATTATTTAATGATATAATTAAATACAGAAAATATATAAAGCCCTTTGTAAAAGATACTGCATATGAAATAAATAATTTATGTAAAAAAGGTAAAAAGATACTTTTTGAAGGGGCGCAAGGCGCATTACTTGATATTGATTTTGGAACTTATCCTTATGTTACTTCATCAAATCCTACAACAGGTGGCGTTATAACTGGTTCTGGAATAGATTTTAAAGCAATAAAAAAAGTTTATGGAGTTTGTAAAGCATATCAGACACGGGTAGGCAATGGTCCTTTTCCATCTGAAATGGATGAAAAAACAGCGCAAAAAACTCGTGAAAGAGGTGCAGAATACGGGGCAACAACAGGAAGACCGCGAAGGTGCGGATGGCTTGACCTTGTTGCATTAAAATATGCTTGCATTATAAATGGAATAACTGATTTAATAATTACTAAATTAGATGTTTTATCAATATTTGATGAAATAAAGGTTGTTACAAATTATATATATAAAGGGAAAAAAACAGATAAATTTATTGCTGATAGTTTTGAGTTAGAAAAATGTTCGCCGGTTTTTAAAGTTTTTAAAGGTTGGCAAAAAGATTTAAGCAAAATAACTAAATACAAAAATTTGCCTGAAAATGCAAAAAAATATATTAAGTTTATAAAAGATTATACGCAGGTAAAAATTTCATTAGTATCAGTAGGTCCTGAAAGAAAACAGATATTAAAGGTGTGATTTTATATAATTAATCTTTCCGCCTGAAAGAATTATATCTATTTCAGTATCAGTTAAGTTATAGGCAATTTCAAAAAAATAAGTATTATTTAGAATTGCTTTAATATTTTTTTTCTGTTTAAGAGATGAAATAATATTATCTAATTTAATAATATCATTTGGATTTATTTTATTATAATCATCAGGGTTTGTGAAAGTAAGCGGTAATATACCACAATTTATCAGATTTGCCTTATGAATTCTGGCAAAAGATTTTGCTATAACTGCTTTTATATTTAAATATTGTGGGGCGAGTGCAGCGTGTTCGCGGGATGATCCCTGACCATAATTTTCACCACCAATAATTAAACCTCTTTTTAATTCAACTGCTCGCGAATAAAATTCAGGATCTAATTTTGAAAAGATATATTTTGAGATTTCTGGAATATTTGAGCGCAGCGGTAATATCTTAGCACCAGCTGGTATTATATCATCTGTTGTTATATTATCCCCAAATTTTCCTATAACTTTTATTTCTAATTTATCTGGCATTGGAGTATCTTCTGGTAAGGGTTTTATATTTGGACCCATAATAATCTCAATATTTTTTCTTTTGGAAACTGGTAATGGTTTTATAAGTAAAGAATCATCTAATTCAAATTTTGTTACTTC
>FWPV01011225.1_pt1 | contig 11674 bp, 9 predicted proteins | sample 2228371 | NCBI WGS metagenome assembly FWPV01 (sample SAMEA103939776, study PRJEB20133) | metagenome | reverse complement strand
GCTCGAAATGGGCGACCGAGAACGGCCGCAGCCCCACGCCCTGAGGCGTGAAGGATTGCGCGACATAGGTCTCGTCGCTGACCGGACGGCTCGCCGGGCCAATTCGCCAGTTCCACGGGATGCCGAGGTCGGCCTCGGCGATCGGCAGGGATGCCAGCGCGGAATCCAGCACAACGACGCGGGCGCCTGCGGGCGCAGGGTTCCCCATCGCGCCTTCCGTACCCCGCTGGCCGCGAAGGAGCCGGGTGAGCTGATACCGGCCGGGCGCCAGCAGCTCGGCCGTGCCCGCCTGCACGATCTCCCAGACTCCGGGTGCGCTCTCGATCGCGAGCGCGTTCGCCCCGGCGAATAGCGTCAGATCCGTGATGCTTTCGAGGGTGCCGGTCAGCAAATCGACCACCAGCGCGTTTCCGAAATCGAATCGCGATGTGGGCCCAGCGTAGAAGTCGGAGACCAGAGCCCCGATCCGCGCGCGGCTGCCGAAGGTGGTCAGCAACTCGAAGCCATCGGTAGAGGGGCTGCGGAACACCGCCATCTCGCCCGGCCAGGGAACCGCGTGCGCCGCGACCAGCGGCCGATGCGCGGGCTGGTCCTCGGTCAGCTGCGGCAGGTCCATCAGCACCGCGTCCGGCGCACCGAACACCACGGCCCGCGTCAGCGACGCCGCGCGGGGATCGCCGGGCGGCAGATCGTAGGTCGCGCGGTCCTGACGGACCACCTCGATGCCGCGCGCCTCCGCGTCGGCGATGGAGACGAGCCGCAGATCGACCAGCCGCCCGTCATGCGCCAGCCGGATCGCGTCGGCCGGATCGAGCGCGAGGCGCGAGGGCGGCAGACGAAACGCCGCCGTCTCGCGCCCCACCCATGCCTCCATCAGCGTGCGGCGGCAGCGCCGCTCGGCCTCCTCGGGCGGCACGGCAATCGGGAAGGACTCGGAGGCAATGCGCGTCGTGTCCACGGTGATGCGCCGCGCCTCGACGAGTGCGGCGTCGTAATCCTCGTCGGCGCGCGCGACCTGCCATTTCAGCGCCTGCGGGAGTTCGGTCTCCTGGCCCCGCGTCAGTTCCAACAGGTCGCCTTCGCGGGCGGCCACCAGATCGTCAGGCGCGAGGGTGGCGACGGAGGCTCGCCCGCGCATGACGAAACGGATCACGCCCTCGGTCTCGACGGCGTCGAAGCCGAAATGCCGCGACAGCGTGGTGATCGAGGCGCGCGGGCTCTCCAGCGCGGTGATGGCGTAGCCTTCGACTGCGCCCCAGAGACCGGAGACGTCGATCCTCGCCTCGGGCAGCCCGGCGCGCAGGCAGAGGTGCCGGACGAGCGCGGCCAGCGACACCGCCCCGAGCCGCCCGGTCAGCCAATGCCCCAGCCGCCAGTTCGCGCCGTCCGTCCAGACGTCGGTCAGCGCCGGGAAGAACGGATAGGGCCGCGCGTCCCAGGTCCAGGCGGCGCATTCCGGCACATGCACCATGCGGCCGCCGTAAACCGAGGACAGCGGGTTGTTCGCGGTCTCGCCCCACCAGAGATAGGTCGCCTCGAGATAGGCGCGCTGGATCGCGTCGTCCCGCCAGCCCCGCGAGAAATGCGGCGTGAAGCTCTCGGACGATTTCGGGTCGAAAAACACGTTCGGCTGGTTGGTGCCCCGGTCGATGGCCGGACAGCCCACCTCGGTGAACCAGATCGGCTTCGACTGCGGTACCCATGCGGTAGGCGTCCCGCTTTCCGCCCCGCCCGGGCGGTTGAAATGCGAGTTCGACCACCAGGCGCGCAGATCCTTGTAGCGGAAGACCCATGGCTTGCTGGCGGCGCCATCGGTGATCGGGGTGCGCACCTGCGCGGAGCGGTCGGCGGCGCTGGCATAGAACCAGTCGAAGCCTTCGCCGCCCGCGATGTTCGCTTGCAGGTAGGCCCGGTCATAGATCGCGGGCCATCCCTCGGTCGCATCGGCATGCTCGAACCCGTCGCGCCAATCCGACAGCGGCATGTAGTTGTCGATGCCAATGAGGTCGATCTCAGGGTCCGCCCAGAGCGGATCGAGGTGGAAGAACACGTCGCCGCTGCCGTCGCCCGGCTGGTGCCCGAAGTACTCGCTCCAGTCGGCGGCGTAGCCGATCCTGGTGCCGGACCCGAGGATCGAGCGGGCATCGGCGAGCAGGTCCCGATAGGCCTGCACCGCCGGATAGGTGGACGCGCCCGAGCGGATCGTCGTCAGTCCCGGCATCTCGGTGCCGATCAGGAACGCATCGACCCCGCCCGCCGCCGCACAGAGATGGGCGTAGTGCAACACCATGCGCCGCAGACCCCAGTCGCCAGACGTGCCTGTCCACGAAACCGACTGACCCGAGACGCTGAAGCTGGCGGGTGTGGCCGCGCCGAACAATGCCGCGACCTGCGCGGCCGCCGTGGCGGTCTTGTCCACGGTCCCGGCGAAGCCAGCGGCAGGCGAACAGGTGATCCGCCCCCGCCACGGAAAGACCGGCTGTCCCGTCTCGGCCGCGTTGTCGGAATACGGGTTCGGCAGCGTGTTCCCGGGCGGCACATCCATCAGGATGAACGGATAGAAGGTGCCCCGCAGCCCTCGTGCCTTCATCTCCTGGATCGCCTGCACCACCGCGAAGTCGGAGGGCGTGCCGCCGTAAACGGGGCGCTCCTGGTCGTCGCGGCTGACGAGGAAGGCATTGGCCCGGCTGACGCCGTTGACCGACCAGCTGGCGGGCGTGGTCGATTTGGCCGAGACCTCGACGCCCGGCCGCACCTTGCAGGAGCCCGCGCGTAGATTGTCGCCGAACCAAGCGACCACGAGGCTGACGCTTGTCACAGCTGGCGCCATCGCTTGCAGCCGGTCGAGCGCCTCCACCATGTCGGTGGAGTCGGCCAGCGCATTCAGGTTCTCGGGCACCGTCGCGCCGCCGTCGGTCTTGCGGATCGCCTGCGTCGCATAGGTGAACTCGCCCGAGGCCGGGATCATGGTGACCGCCTGCGTCAGCCCCTCGGCGGTGTCGGGATCGGCCAGAGGCCGGAACACCTCGAAGGACATCTGCGGCAGGCGGTTGCCGTAGGTCGAGAGCGCCAGTTCCTCGAAGACCACATAGGCGGTGCCGCGATAGGCGGGCGTGTTGGCCGCGCCCATCCTGGCCGCGATGAACGGGTCCGCCGTCTGCGCTTCGTCGCCCGGATACCAGCGCCAGGTGACGCCGGAGAGGTCCATCGGCTTGCCGTCGGCCCAGATGCGCCCGATGCCGGTGATCGGACCCTCGCAAAGCGCCACGGCGAAGGAGGCGTAGTAGAGATACTCGGTGGTCTTGACCTTGCCGCCCCCGCCGCCCTTGCCGCCGCCTTGGGTGGTGGTCTTCGTCTCCTCGCGGAAATCGGTCGCCCAGATGATGTTGCCGCCCATCCGCATCCGGCCATAGAGCCGCGGGATCACCGCGCCCTCGGTGGCCGAGGTGATGCGCAGCGTGTCGAGCCGCGCGCCCTCGATGCGCTGCGTCGGCGCCAGCGACGAGATGATCCAGCTATCGACGACCGAGCCGATGCTGGAGCCGATGAAGCCGCCGATGGTCGCGGCGCTGACGCCGAGGATCGCGCCGCCGATCGAACCGCCAATGGCGGCGCCGGCCGCACCGAGAACAAGGGTGGCCATGGTTGGATCTCAGCGTTGGGGGAACAGGAAGGCGAAGGCGATGCGCCGCCGCCAGCTTGGGGTGAGCGGTTCCTCGATCACGCCGAGCCGCTCGTAGGCATGCAGAAAAGTGCAGGGCCCGGTCAGGATCCCGACATGCTTGGCGATGGCGCTGGGCTTCATGCGGAAGAGGACCAGCGCGCCCGGACCGGCCGACGCTGGTTCCACCTCGATCATCATGCGTCGCGCGCCCTCGGCCAGCACCTCGCGCGGGCCAGTCTCGCCCCAGTCGCGACTGTAGGCCGGGATCGGGAATGGCTCGGGACCGACGACCTCGCGCCAGACGCCCCGGGCCAGCCCGAGGCAGTCGCAGCCGACGCCGCGCAGGCTGGCCTGATCATGATACGGCGTGCCGAGCCAGGAGCGCGCGATGGCGATGACGCGCTTCGAATCGGCGTTCACAGCACGGACCCCTCGTGGCCGCCGTCCTTGGTGGCGTAGCGGAGGACGGCGTCCTGGCCGGGGATATGCGGGAAGCCGCGGAAGTTGACGGTGTTGGCGAACTTCACGCCGCAGGTTTCCATACGCTTGTCGCAGCCTGCACGGATCGTGAAACCGTCGCTCTCGGCGATCGCACGCACCGGCGCCTCGAGCAGCGTCAGGATCGCGATGCCGTCGGTGACGTCATGGCCCAGCACCTCGGTGCGCCGCCCGGCATTCGCGCCGCTCGACCAGTCCAGCGTACCGAAAGTGAACCAGCCGGAGGCGAACCCGCCGAGACCCGAGGCGGTGAAGGCCCGGTCGCGCAGGAGATCGATGACGGCGCCCGTGCCCTTGAACGCCGGATCCTCGAGATCGACGCCGCAGCGCGCATCGCCGAGCGCGGCATCGCAGGTCGCCTGGAAGGTCCGCCCGACCGTCTGGCCCAGCACATGAGCGAGCGAACGGACCTCGGCGACGAAGGCCAGACGCCCGCGCCGGATCTGACCGATGGCCCCGCGCCGCATCAGCACGCGCTGACCGGTGTCGGCCCAGTTCACCCGCCAGACCTCGACCTCGGCGTTGTCCCAGCGGCCGTCGAGGATGTCGGTCTCGGTGATCCGGTCCGAGGTCAGCACGCCCTCGGCGTCCTGCGCATCGACCGACAGGTCCGAGCCCGAGCGGACCTCGGACGCCGTGAGTCCGCTCTCGGGCTCGAAGTCGGTGCCGTCGAAGGCGAGCGTCCGGTCGTGATCGGTGAAGCCGAAGGTGACGCCGTCGGCGCACGTGATCCGCCAGCACCAGGCGAGCGTCGTCGTGCCCTCGTCGAGATGGGCCTGCAGGGCGGGATCGAGGGTCTTCATCGGCGCAGTTCCAGCAGCGGAATGGAGGTGATCGAGCCGAGCCGATCGAGGTCTAGCGTCACGTCGAGCGCGTCGGTGTCGAAGCGAACCGGCACGTCGAACTCGAAGCCCGCGGTGATCGCGACGCCCGCACCCGGCGCGGTGCCGAAGATGACGACACCGGTCGTGGCATCGACCGACCAGCCGGAGAGCTGCTCCACCCCGCCAAGCGCGATGCGCACTGTTCCGGTCGCCGGCTTGGCGATGGCGCGCGTCCAGGATTGCGCGCCGGATGCGTAGCGCTTGACCAGCTGGAAGGCGGTCGTCGTGCCGTCGCCGGTGCCGATCGCCTGATCGGTCGGCGATGGCGTCCCCGAAGGCAGGCAGGACTTGTGGTCGCCCCAATCCTTGAAGCGGAAACCATGCAGGCGACCGTTTCGCGCCTCGAAGAAGGCGACGACCGCCGCCAGATCGTCCGCGCGGCGGATGCCGTAGGCGACATCGTAGCGGCGGCGTGAGTTGGCCCAGCTGGCGTTGCGTTCCTCGTCGCCCGAGGCGAGCTCGACGATCTGGGTGCGCCGCTCCGGCCCACCCCGCGCGCCGCGGCTGATGTTGTCGGGAAACCGGACCTCGTGGAACGCCATCACATTCCTCTCCGCCCGAGCGAGACGGCACGGGCGATGTCCGCGGCGACCTGCGTGCGGGACTGCCGGAAGCTCTCGGCGTCGCGGGCCATGATGGTGACGTTGACGCCGCCGCCCGCGCCGTAGCTCTGCGCCTCGCGAGGAGGAAGCACGCGCTCGCCGCGCTGCAGGATCGCAGGCACCTCGTCATGGCGGAGGCCAGCCATGCCACCGCCATGCATCCGGGGCGCGGCGGCGAAGGTCACGGCCGGGACCATCCGCGAGGGCCCAGCGGACCCGACCATGCCGCCCGCGTGCAGGACGTTGGCGAAGATCCCGCCCGCCCCGGAGAACACGCCGGAGAGCGCATTGGCGATCGGCCCGAGGATGAAACGCCGCGCGGCCAGCTGGGCGAGATCGGCGAGCAGCGAGGTGACGAGGTCTCGGAAGTTCAGCTTGCCGGTCCGCACGAACTGGCCGACCGCGTTCTCGGCCGACTGGAAGGCGCCGACGAGGCTCTGGCCGATGTCGCCGCCGATCTCGCGGGCCTTGCTGGCGTAGTCGGAGAGCGCCGCCGTGACCGCCTGCCAGCCGGTGACGGCTGCCTCGGTCGCGGGCTCTGCCGCAGCGGCAGCAGCTCCAGCCGCCGCACCCGCACCCGTCGCGGCGCGTCCGGCATCGCCGAGCGCCGTCTCCAGCCGCTCGGCTGCTCCGGTAGCCTCGGTCAGCGCATCGGCACTGGCCTCGTCGCTACCGCGCACGGCATCGCGAAGGGCCTGCCAGCTTTCGAGCGGGGCGCGGGCGCCTTCCGCCAGATCGCGCGCGGCTCCGCGATACAGGTTCGCAGACTCAAGCGCCCGGTTTGCCGCCTCGGTCAGACCGAGATCGGGCGCGGTCAGCGGATTGTCCTCGAAGGCCCGGTCGAACGCCGTCTGCGCCGCCGTGGTGGCGGCACTGGCCGCACCCTCGAAACGGTTCTCGATCTCGCCGAGGTCGAGGTCGGGCACCAGCGAGATGCGCCGCTCCGACCCGAGCGCTTCGAGCCCCTGGTTGATGCCGCCGATGAAGCCGTTGATGCGTGCCACCACGCCGTTCAGCATCGCCTCGACGCCATCGACCAGGCTGTTGGCCGCCTGGAACGCCAGATCGCCGATGGCGGCTGGCAGCAGACCCCAGATCGCCTTGATCGCCTCGTAAGCGCCTTCGAACGTGTTCGCGGCGGTGTTGCCGAAACCGACGACGCTCTCGATGGCGCTCTGCATGCCCGACGCCGCATCGGCCTTCAGGTCGAAGAACATCGCCGTGGCGGCTGCGGCCGCCGCAGCGGCGCCCATCCTGCTCCGCTCCCAGACCTCGACCGCGAGGTCCTTCAGGAGCGACATCGCCTCGCCGAAGCCGCCCGCGCCGGAGACGAGACGGGTGAACTGGTAGACGAGCTCGCCCGCGCCGACGATCAGCGCCCCGATGCCGGTGCGGATCAATGCGCCGCGCAGAAGGACGAGCGCTGTGGCGAGGCCACGGACCGAGAGCGCGGCAGCGGCCATGCCGGCGACCCAACGTCCCGCGAGGAACGCGGCGAAGGTGGCGGCATAGGTGGTCAGGCGGCCGATGTTGTCGAAGAGCCCGCGGATCGCGATGCCGAGCGGACCCGTGCGGCTCGCGACCGCAGCCATGGCGTTGGCGACGGCCTCGAGCGCAGGCGCTGCGGCGACCGCCAGCTGGTTCGAGAGACCGCGCCAGATGAGACCGAGCCGAGAGATCGCATCGTTCGTCCGCTCGATCTGATCGGCGTCCTGCTCCGAGACGACGACGCCGAAGGCCAGCACGTCCTCGGTCGCCTGGCGCAGCGTCGCGGTGTCGATCCGCGACATGGCGATGGAGCCTTCCTCGCCGAAGAGCTGACCCGCAACGGCAGCGCGTTCGGCAGCGGGCACGAAGCTCTCGATGGCGGCGTTGATCGCACCCACGCGCTGGTCCAGCGGCAGCGCGATCAGGTCGGTGGCGGAAAGGCCAAGCCGGTCGAGCGCGTCGGCGGCGGGGCCGGTCCCGGCGGCCGCCTGGCTGAGACGGCGCGTCAGATCCTTGGTCGCCTGCTCGATGCCGGACATCGACACACCGGCCAGCTCGCCCGCGCGCTCCAGCGTCTGGATCGAGGCGACGGTGGTCCCGAGGGACTGGGCGAGCTTGGCCTGCGCATCGACCGTCTGCAGGCCGGAGCGGATCATCGCCACGCCAGCGGCGGCAGCGGCGGCCACGGCAGCGGCTGCCGCTACCCGGACCCGCCGCGAGAACGCCGCGATCCGGGCGTTGGCCGCCTCCATCTCGCGGCTGAGCCGCCCGAAACCGCGCGACCCGGCTTCACCCACGCCCTCGAGCTCGGCGCGCACCTGCCGTCCGCCCACGGCGGCGAGGCGGACGCTGACCCTCTTCTCAGCCATGGGAGTGATCCATCTGTTCGTTGAGTTTTGCGACCATCACCGCTTCGATGACGGGCAGCAGTTCGGCCATGGCGAGCGGCGGCACGCCGAGGGCGTCACCGAGCGCCAGCGCTGCCGACATGTCCCAGCCGATCACCGCGCCGGGCAGAACCCGGAGCTGGCGGCCGAGACGGCCAACCAGGTCCCAGACCTGCCAGCCTTCATGCGTCAGAGGCCGGTTCAGCCGCGCCGGGCAGTCCGGGCACGTCGTTTGGCAGGCTTCGCAGTATCGCTCGCCCCCGCCGAAGGACCATTCGGCGAGAGCGCGGAGGCGTTTTTTTCCTGTTCCAGCAGCAGGCCCTTCGAGACGTAGGTCAGCTGGAAGGCCTCGAAGAGCGGCCAGACGTCCAGCAGCGCGTCGATGGCCTCGGGGCTCGGGTCGATGGCGTTGCCGTCGGCGTCGCCGATGCCCTCCCAGGCGAGCACCGCGCGGCGCGCGAGCGCCTTGGCGAAGGCGACGGCGCGTTCCTCGTCGGAGGCCTCCTCGGGCACCGCCTCGACGGCCGGGTCGCTGCGCGTCGCCACCATAAGGGCCGTGGTCAGCGGGCGGAGTTGTACGCGGACGCCGGGCGCGAGGTCGTGCCAGCGGGGCGCGTTGGTCAGGTCGAGCGTCAGCATCAGTAGGTCTCCACGTCGTTCACGAGGGTGGCGGTGCACATCCGGCCGACGATGCTGTCGCGGGCGGCCTGCCAGTCGAAGGTGGCCTGCACGCCCTGCGGCCCGGAGATCTCGATGCGCGGGCGCGGCAGGTAGACGGCGTGCACGGTGAAGGTGAAGCTCTCGCCGGACGGCAGGACGTAGGCGAATTCCATCTCGCAGGCCTCGCCGTTGATGGCCTGCGTCACCAGCGTCTGGTCGGCGAAGCGCACCTCGATCCGGCCGGTCAGTGCGGCGATGGACGGGTCGGCGCCGTCGATGCGCCCGTCCGAGCGGATGGTCTCGATCCGGTCGAGGTTGTTGGCATAGGTGATCTCGGCCGAGACCACGTTGCCGAGCGCGGTGCCATTCCGCGTGATCGCCCCGTTGAAATGACCGAAGCGCTTCAGTTCCAGCGCGGCAGGAGTTCCAGCGCTGGTGGTCGTGCCCACCGTCTCGCCCTGTGCGACCAGCCGCGCGGTGGCGGTCAGCAGGCCCGAGCGCTGCATCTGCCAGGTGATCTGGTCGAGCACGCAGCCCGAGTACATCGCATAGCGCGGCACCTCCGGCATGCCGGTTTCGATCGACATCGAGGGCAGCGTCCAGGACCCCGACTGGAACTCGTGGGTGTACGGCGCCTCCGCGCCCGTGGTCGTGAGCACGCCGAAGGCCGCCTTCAGCCAGAAGCCGAAGCCCTCTGCGTCGAGCGGCACGACGACATCGCCATCGGCCGTCACCGCGTCCTTGATCGGCGCCAGCGGGTCGCGGCCGTAGCCGAGAAGCTCCGAGTTCAGCAGAGGCTGCTCAGCCCCCAGCGACGTGCTGGCGAAGGGCATGCGGGTGAAGCCGCTCGCGGGCGGCGTTCCATAGGTCGTCTCGAACGCAAGCGCCATCAGCGCCCGCGCCCCCTGTGCTCGTGCCATGGTGTTCTCCTTGGGTTGTCGGGGTCAGGCCAGTTGGTCGGCCGTGGAATAGTGCAGGACGACCGGGACCACGCCCGCCTTCAGGCTCGCCGCGCCCTCGACCGGCAGATCGACCGGCCGCGGGGCTTCCGCCTCGACCCAGTCGCAGAGCCCGCCCAGCGTGCGGTCCGCCGCGAGCGCTGCGCCGATGCTGGCGGTGAGCGTGTCAAAGGCCGCGTCTCGGCCGGAGCCCTGCACGACCGCCTCGATCTCGGCGCGGTGCTGGTAGTGGTAGCGTAGCGGCGAGAGCGTCACCTCCGGTTCCCCCGGCTCGCCATCGCGCAGGATCAGCAGGCCCTCGGTCGGCACTCGCTCGGGAAGCACCTCGCCGCGCAGAGCGGTGGCGGGCAGCGCCGAGAGTCGCGCGTGCAGCGCGGTGAGGATGGCTTCGCGAGGGGTGGGCATCTTGGAAAGCCGTTCGCTTACAGATACTTCATTGATCGTCAGCGGAGGATCGAGATTGCAGCCTGTTCTTTACCCGAAATACCGACACGTAATTGAGTCACGAGGCGCTTCGGCTTCAAATGATCCGGCACTCGTGGTGGATCAAAGCGGACGAGATACCGTCTTCTACATGCCATTCGAGTATGTAAATGAGCGCGCCAGGATTGTGATTGTCGGCATTACGCCGGGACCGAACCAGATGGCGCTCGCATACGATGAAGTGAAGGCGCTGTCCTCCAGAGGAATGGACGAGGATCAGATCCTGTATCAGGTGAAGAGCCTCGCGGCGTTTGGGGATGAATCGATGCGCCCCAACCTTGTGAAGATGCTCAATGCAACGAAGATCAACGAGTTGCTGGGCATCCGAGACGCAGGTGAGCTTTGGTCAACTTCGTACGATGCACTCCATGCCACTTCCGTCATTCCGCATGCCGCGTTCAGGAATGGGAAGATGTTCGCTGGCAGCTTTGACCAAGTTCTACGATCCGAGGCCTTAGCTGCCGGTTTCCAAAGGGATTTCCTGCCATCCTTGCAAGCCTTGCCACACAACGCCTTCTTTCTTGCGCTTGGGCCTACGCCCCTTGAAGCGCTCCAATGGTGCGTCGCGCAGAGGCACATTCAGGAGGAACAACTTCTCGGAGCACTCGCGCATCCCTCACGATCCAGCGGAAGCCAAGTCGACATCTATCTTGGCCTGAAGGATCCGCAGGATCTGAACCCGAAGGATCCAGTCCGTTATCGCGTCGACTGGCTGCTACGCGCATCACAGTCGTTGAGACAGAAGCTTCGGAAACTCGCTCGGTAGGCACGTGCCAAGGAACCGGCTTGTTAAGGTTTCCTACAGCTTCCCCTCCACCCAATTCGCCACGATCAACCCCGGCACACTGTCCAATGCTCGGTCCGCGTCCCGCGCCAGATCCAGCCGCTTCGGCAGTTTCACCTGCGGCACCAGCAGGAAGATCGGCGCGGTGACCTTGCCGCGCCCGGCCTTCGAGCGCGACACCACCGCCTGGCCCTTCGTGTTCAGCCTGCCCTCCGCCACCAGCAGGCTCGGGCCCATGCGGCGATAGACAAACCGTAGCCGCAACCCGCGTCGCCGTTCCCATTCGCCGGGTGTGATCCGGCCGCCACGCAGGGACTTGCCCGCCGCAGGCAGCGGGATCGCCAGCCAGAACCCGTTCTTCGATCGGATCAGCGGCCCAGTGTCATGGGCACCGACGATCACCGGGGCCTTCGACCAGACCAGCGCCGCGGCATCGAGGCTTTCGCCCGACCTCGGGAAGTTCTGGCTGCGGATCGAGTTGGCTAGCCGGGGGCCGAGCCCCGCGCCAGTGATCTGCAACCGCCAGGCGGTCTTCAACCCGGTTCCGGCCTCGCGCATGGCGGCCGTCACGGCGCGTTCGCCGGCGGCGACCTCGGCCGCCATCATCGCAACGATGTCGGGATCGATGTTGAGCTTCAGTTTCATCGCGGTCACGCGGACCTCATATCAACGGTCCAGATCAGCCGCTCGCGGTCGCGGACGGGCTCGCCCTGAATGAGGAAGGCATCGCCCTCGATCTCGATGCGGTCGCCGGGACGCGGGTTC
>FWPV01011212.1_pt1 | contig 11677 bp, 9 predicted proteins | sample 2228371 | NCBI WGS metagenome assembly FWPV01 (sample SAMEA103939776, study PRJEB20133) | metagenome | reverse complement strand
GGGATTTGGAAACCTGAGCATGATGCTTGGAATAATAAGATTATCGAGCATATGAGAGAGGTGAAAAAAGAATGGGATGCTCTGGTTGCCGAAGCCACAGAAAAGGGAGTCAAAGAAAAAGATTTTTCTAAATTATGGATTGAACGAAGGAAGGCAAAAGGGTGGATGATCGAGTATTAAAGCGTAGGTTGATAAAGAAATATAATCTCCAAGATCAAGGAATGTACACTATCCATGATCATTAGTGAGCGGCAAAGACAGCTCTTAGGCTTAGACAGATTCATTCTGATAGCCCTTGCGGCGGCGGGCACATTCATGGCTATTCTGCAGATCTTCCTCTTAAAACCATTTGGCTTTATGCTGACTGAAACGGCGTACCATTACTCCCTCATCGCCTTCTTTGGTTCTCTGGTTTTCTTAATATTTCCTGCCCGCCGAAAGAGCTCGAAAAACAGAATTCCCTATTACGACTACTGCCTATTCTTGTTAAGTCTTGCTGTCGCTCTTTATTTTACAAGCACAGCTTTGAAGGTGATTGAACGCGGCTGGGAATTTGCCGCTCCTCCATTGCCTACCGCGCTTAGCTTAATTCTTTGGTTCTTAATTTTGGAAGCAGTTAGGCGCGTAGCGGGTAATGTATTATTAGGCACTTGTTCTTTTTTCTCCCTCTACCCTACTTTTGCCCATCTAATGCCTGGGTTTTTAGAGGGGCGCGATTTCTCCTTCTGGGCCACGGCTTGCTATCACGCCATGAGCGTGGAGAGCATCTTGGGCATTCCCATGAAAGTAGTGGGTTCACTCCTGATTGGCTTTATGATTTTTGGCGTAACCCTGCAATTCACCGGTGGCGGGAAGTTCTTTATTAACTTTGCTTTAGCTTTATGGGGAAGATCACGGGGAGGACCGGCAAAAGTATCAGTAATTGCTAGCGCTTTCTTTGGCACTATGAGCGGGAGCGTAATCTCTAATGTAGTCTCTACAGGGTCGATGACGATTCCGACCATGAAACGAAGTGGTTATCCCTCTTATTATGCGGGTGCTATTGAAGCTTGTGCTTCTACTGGGGGAGCCCTTATGCCACCGGTTATGGGTACAGCGGCATTTATTATGGCTTCTTTCCTTTCCATGCCTTATTGGAAGATTTGTTTGGCTGCTTTAATTCCTTCTCTCCTTTACTATCTGGGATTATTTTTACAGGCTGATGCTTATGCTGCCCGCGTCGGTTTAAAAGGCTTGGAAGAAAAGGAAATTCCGCCTCTTTTACTAACTTTGAAAGAGGGCTGGTTTTATATATTCACGCTCTTCCTTCTCGTCTATCTTTTGCTCTATTTAAAAGTTGAAGCCTGGGCGCCCTTTTATGCTTCGTTGGTTCTAATTCTCTTGGCCATGTTCAGAGAGGATACTCGGCTTAGTTGGACAAAAATTTCACTTTTACTCGAGGGAATAGGCAAATTTTTAGCTGAATTAGTAGCCATTTTAGGAGCTATCGGCTTAGTTATTGGGGCTCTATCTATGACCGGCGTGGCCCACTCTTTTTCGCGCGAATTAGTAAGTTTCGCTGGCGGGAATGTATTTTTGATATTAATAATCGGTGCGCTCACTAGTTTTATATTGGGTATGGGCATGACCGCAGCTGCCTGCTATATCTTTTTAGCGATTGTCTTGGCCCCTGCTTTAATAGCCAGCGGCCTCAATCCCTTGGCCGTTCATCTTTTTATTATGTATTGGGGATTGGTCTCCTTTATTACTCCACCCGTGGCCTTAGGGGCACTCACTGCGGCTAGCATAGCCCAGGCCGATCCATTGAAAACTGGATTCCAAGCTATGAGACTTGGAGCGATTATTTACTTTATTCCGTTCTTCTTTGTTTTTAACCCGGCTTTGATCCTGCAAGCGCAATGGATAGAGGTTATTTTTCCTCTTTTAACCGCCACTGTTGGTGTTTTTCTGATCAGCGGGTCTTTAGAAGGATATATCTTGGGTTTGGGGAGGCTGAGAGTTTTCCAAAGAGTATGGGCGCTCATTGCCGGGCTTTTGTTAGCTGCCCCTGAATGGCGGACTGATTTATTTGGCCTTTTGATGGCAGGTATTTTATTAGGAAAATCTCTTGGGAGTAAAATCACTTATATGCTAGCCCTTAGTTCTTCACTCCCTGCTAAGCACAAACATGATCCAAGGGACTGAAACCAGGAATCCCTTTCAAATGAGGGCTGGTAGTGAATAAAAAGAAGAAAAGCTATAAAGGCAGTTTGAAGAACTCAGTTTACCTCAATAAAGAAGATGATCATTTTTGAGATTTTGATTAAATGGGCTGAAGGTGCGGGAGGAATTTAGATGGACTCCATTTTTTATACAGAGGAAGAAAGAATATATGCTAGGGAAGCCAGAGGCTTTTTCGCTAAAGAGATTGCTCCTTATGTAGAGGCCATAGATCAAAAAAATGAATATCCCTTCCAGCTTTTAAAGAAATTGGCCAACAAGCGCTATATCGGAGTCCGCTTTCCTGCCGCTTATGGGGGTGGCGGAAAAAATATGCTTCATGAAGCGATCATCAACGAAGAAACTGGAGCCCAATCTTATGCTTTGGCCTGTGCGCGCAGCGTTCCGCATCACGTAATGGATATTATTTATCGTTATGGCACTGAAGAGCAAAGACAAAAATATATTCCCAAAATCTGTGCGGCAGAAATAATCGTTTCCGAATGTATAAGTGAACCGGAAACGGGATCGGATGTAGCCCGAATCAGAACGCGAGCTACGCGCAGTGCTGACGGTTATATAATCAATGGAGAAAAAAGGTTTATGGCCAGCGGCGGAGTGGCCGACCTCTTTTTAGTTTTCGCCATTACTAACGCTGAAGTTCATCCAACCCAAGGGATGAGCATCTTTATTGTACCCAAAGGGGATCCAGGAATTGCTGCCTTCGAAGAGTTTAACACCCTCGGATGGCGGGGATTGAGAATTGTCTCGGAATTGGTCTTTAATCAGGTTAAAGTTCCAGCAGAGAATTTAATAGGTGGCGAAAATCAGGGTTTCCCGATTCTCATGGAGATGCTGAATGCGGAAAGGATTGTGGTCGCTGCTGGTCTCTTGGGTCCAGCCAGGACTTGCTATGAGATCGCCGTGCGCTATTCTACCCAGAGGCATGCTTTTCATCGTCCCTTAAATCAATTTGAAGGGATCAGTTTTAAAATAGCGGATATGGCTACGAAAATCGAAGCGGCCCGATTGCTGTGGATAAAGGCGGCCAGGATGTTCGACCAAGGACAAGACGTAACGCGGGCAGCAGCTATGGCTAAGCTGTTTGCTGCAGAGGCGGCCTTTTGGGTGGTGAATGAAGCTATGCAAGTAATGGGGGGAATCGGGTTCACCACTAAATTTTCCATTGAGCGTCATTTCCGCGATGTAAGGGGAGGAATGATTGCCGTAGGTACAAATGAGATCATGCGTTTGATTATTCAAAGAGAGGTTTATAAAGAATTTTGGCGAGGAGAAACTTAAAAGGAATCGCTGGCGATGAATTACCGGCGACAAAGCAGAGCACTAATTATTTCCCCAAGGAGTTGGGGAAGATAAAATCTTTATAAAGAGGAGCGCCAATGAATGCTTTTCCTGAAAAAGTCCATATTTGCGAATGTTGGGCCCGGGACGGTTTACAAGGGGAGGCTCAATTTATTCCTACGGAAAAAAAAGTGGCCATGATCAATCGTTTAGTGGAAATTGGGTTCAAAAGAATTGAAGTAACTTCCTTTGCCCATCCTAAATTGATCCCCCAGTTTTCCGATGCTTTGGAAGTTCTCAAAAGCATAAAACGGGCCCCAGATGTTAACTTCATTGCTATTATTCCCAACGACAAAGCCTTGGATCGCCTTTTAGAAGCCTGTGATCAAGGATATGGAGTCCAAGAGATTACGGCGATCATCTCCGCCAGTGAGGACCATCTCTTGGCCAACTTAGAACGAACCTTTGCTGAGGCCCTTCCGCCCTTAGCTGATATTGTAAAACGGGCGCGGCAAGCCGGGCTTAAAGTCATTGGTTGTGTGGGAACGGCTTTTGGCTGCCCCTTGGCCGGGGAAGTTCCTTTAAGCAAAGTATTTGAACTGGTAGATTGGTATTTGGATAAAGGAGCAACTTCTATCATGTTGGGGGACACTACAGGAGAAGCCAATCCTAAACAGGTCCGGGAAGTTTTCAGCCAGATGAAAGCTCGTTTTCCTGGAGTAGATTTTATCGCTCACTTTCATGACACGCGCGGAATGGGCCTGGCCAACACTTTAGCTGCTCTGGAAGAAGGGATTGTTTATCATGACAGTTCTTTGGGCGGTTTAGGGGGACAGCCAGCTACCCGCCGCCCCAAATATCATAAAGGATTTGCCGGTAATGTGTGCACCGAAGACTTGGTCGTGATGATGGCGGAAATGGGTATTGACACAGGTTTGTCCATTCCTGATGTACTCGAAGCAGCATTATTAGCTGAAGAAATTTGTGGGCGATCGCTCCTGGGCCACGTAAGTAGGAGCGGGCCTGTACGGCATCGGGATAAGACTCCTCTTACGCTGGAGAAGTTGCGGAATGGACAAGAGATACCGCCTGCGCTCTTCTTTGTGGGGCATTTAGCAGCGGCGGAGATAAGACCGGATCTGACTAAGATGGTTATCCAGGAAGCCCTGAAGAAAAGCTATCCGCTCCCCGAAGGGTTGCATCTGGATTTAAAGGAGGTAGTTCAAACCGGGGGAGTAACTCCCCGGGAGATATTGGTCACACGCTTTCGCGTGCTCGCCAAAGAAGATCAGCAAAAAGTAGCCCATTTAGAAGTTTTAAGCCAGAAAGCCAATGGAGATGTTTTTCTAAGCGGGAAGATAAAACTAAAATTCCCTTCTTAAATTCAAGCTCTTTTTAAAGGTGAAGAGATGGAAGAACAGAAAGAGAAACCAGAATTAACTTTTGCCGACCTCCCTGCCGGTCGATGTTTTCGGCCTTTAGAATTTGCCATATCACCTGAGTTAGTCCAAGAGTATATAGAAGTCGTAGGCGATCGCCATCCCCTGTATTACGACGAGAATTTGGCCAGATTGAATTCCCTGCCCTCCCCCATTGCTCCTCCTGGTTTAGCCGCCATCTATGCTCGCCTCTCCTACCTGCAAGATTATGCCATGCCTTCGGGAGGGATACTGGCGAGACAGGAATTTGAGTTCCATACGCCTGCCCATATTGGGGAGATTTTGGAAGTTAAAGCGCAAGTAAAAGAGAGCTACCATGATGAAAAAGGAAGGAAGAGAGTAACTTTTCTTATTGAAGCAAGGAATAGAGATAAGAAGTTAGTAACTACCGTTCTGCTTGCTGCTATCTGGCCCAAGTAGTTTGGGGTAGGAATAGAAAGGGGGAAGAGGATTTGCTGCTGCTCAACAATCTAAAAGAAGGGGAATACCTACCGGTGATTGAAAAAGATATTGATCAAGAACGTATTTTGCGCTGGGCACGAATTTCGGGGGACTATAACCGCCTCCATATTGATCCCGAATATGCCCGGCAGACTCCTTTTAAAGGAACGATTGCCCATGGACCTATGGCTTTGGCTTTTTTAAATGAATTAATGATGCAGAGTTTTGGTTTAGGATGGGCCAAGGGAGGAAAACTCGTCGAGGTGCGCTTTGTGGCGCCGATCAGACCAGGAGATCGTATTCGGATCGAAGGAATAGTCAAAGAGGTGAAGATACGGGAGGGGCAAAAAGAGGTAACCTGTGATTTAGTAATCAAAAATCAAAATGGAGAAAAAACGGTTCTGGGGAAAGCCATAACTTATTTACCCTGGAGGAAAGAAGAATAATGAATAGAAAAGCTCTTTGGGTTTCTGCCGCTGATGCCCTAGCAGCGGTGCAGTCTGGGAATCGCTTAATGCTTCCCTTATGTTGCGGTCTACCACAAACTTTGATCGAAGCGCTCATCGAGCAGAAAGATCGCTTACGGCAAGTAGAGATCGTTAGCGGATTGCAGATCAAATATCCTTTTCTCCAAGAAGGATTGGAGGAAACTTTTTCCTTCCGGACTTGGCAGTGTGCTCCTCCAATCAGACACTTAATAACCAAAGGAACAGTTAAATATATACCTATGCGCCAAGGGGATGTTCCTTATATTTTTTCTCCTCAGGGCCTTTGGCCAATTGATGTGGCTTTGGTGCATCTCTCGCCTCCAGATAAGCAAGGATATATGAGCTTTGGGGTATCTATAGGCCATTCTCTGCCGACGGCCTTAGAGGCCAAATTGGTTATTGCGGAAGTAAATGACTGTATGCCCCGTGTCTTGGGTGAGACCTTCATCCACATCACCCAGATTGACTACCTGGTCAAATCAGCGCGCCCCCTTTTAGAATATCCCCCGGCTGAGAAAGCGGGGGAAGTGGAAAAGAAAATTGGCCAATACGTCGCCGACCTGATTCCCGATGGAGCTACTTTGCAGATTGGCATTGGCTCCATCCCTGATGCGGTCGTCCAATCTTTGGAAGGAAAACGTAATTTAAAGTTTTTCGCTATGGGCATTGATTCTATTGTGGATTGTGTGGAGAGGGGATTAGTGGAAAAGTCTTTTAATCAGCCAGGAGACGCCAAGATTGTAGTTACGGAAATTTTGGGTAGCCAAAAACTTTTTGATTTTGTCCATGAGAACCCTTTAGTAGAGGGTCGGCCCATTAACAAAATAATCAATTCCCGCATCGTCGGTCAAATAGAGAAGTTTATTTCCATCCTGGGCGCCATCGAAGTCGATCTTACGGGGCAAGTTAATGCTGAGACAGTAAATGGCCGACAGATCAGTGCCATCGGTGGGTCTTTTGATTTTTTACAAGGGGCCTTATTTTCTCCTCAAGGCAAGTCCATTATTGCCCTTACTTCCACTACTCCAGATGGGAAGAAGTCTCGAATAGTCCCCTATCTGCCCCCTGGGTCGGCAGTTACGCATCCGCGCCATTGTATTCAATATATTGTGACCGAGTACGGCGTTGCTGATCTGCGCGGAAAAAGTTTGCGCGAACGGAGTGCGGCCCTTATCGCCGTGGCTCATCCTAATTTTCGCGAAGAGTTGGCCAGATTTGCCCAGGATAACTTTTAAAAATTAAATGGGCTAATCCAGGAGAGACTATGGAGGATTTAGAAAAAATTGCGGCGGAAAAGAGACGGTGGTACAAAGAAAAAAAGTTAGACGAACTGCCCAAAGCTTATACCGAAAGCGGTCAAGCTCTGGCACCGGTTTATACCCCAGATGATCTGCCTGATTTTGACTACTTGCGCGATTTAGGTTTCCCAGGAGAATACCCTTTCACCCGGGGCGTCTACCCGGGTATGTATCGCAAAGGGCCCTGGCAGATGCGCCTTTACGCTGGCTTCGGTACTGCCGAGGACACCAATAAGCGGTGGAAGTTCCTTTTGCAATCAGGAAATATGGGGGTAGCCTGTGCTTTTGATCTGCCTACGCAAATTGGTCTGGATTCTGAAGATCCTTTGGCCATAGATGAAGTTGGCCGCGTGGGCGTGGCTATTGATACATTGAAAGATATGGAAGTTTTATACGAGGGCCTGCCTTTAGACCAGATCACTTCTTCTTTCAATATAAATACGCCAGCGGCTGTAATTTTGGCCATGTACATTGCTTTAGCGGAGAAGCAGGGAGTTCCATTGGTGAAGTTAAGCGGCACTCTTTCCAATGATATGCTCTGTGAATATATCTCCCGAGGCACATGGGTCTTTCCCCCAGGGCCTGCCTTAAAGATGAGCACTGATATTGTTGAATTTTGCACCCATCATCTGCCCCGGTTCTATCCCTATAACATTCGCGGCATAATCATTCGGGAAGCAGGAGCGAGCATGGTGCAGGAGGGAGCCTATGCTCTGGCCAATGCTATCGCCTATATCGAGGAAGCCTTGAAAAGAAAATTAAATATTGATGACTTTGCCCACCGAATTTCTTTCTTCTTTGCAACGGGTTTGCAGATTTTTGAAGAAGCGGCTCGCTATCGGGCCTTAAGGCGGATCTGGGCCAGATTGATGAAAGAACGGTTCGGCGCGCAAAATGCCCACTCTATGCTCTTACGCTTCACTGGAACGGTGGGGGGGAGTACTTATCGCGCCAGGGAGCCGGAGATTAACTTGGTGCGCGGCGCCTACGGGCTTTTAGCGAATATCCTGGGCGGGGCTCAAGGCATGCTCCAGCCGGCGCTGGATGAGGCCTTCGCTATTCCCACCGAGTATACAGCCCGTTTAGCTTTACGGACGCAACAAATTTTAGCTTATGAAACCGGGATAACCAAAGTGGTCGATCCCTTGGGAGGTTCTTACTTTGTGGAGGCCATGACTAATAATTTAGAAACCCAAATTGAGCAAGAAATGGAAAAGGTTGCCTCTTTAGGGGGAGCGGTTCGGGCCATAGAGATTGGCTATCCGCAGAAGAAGATTGCTGAGGAAGCATACCGCGTGGCCAAAGAAGAAGAAGAAGGGGTGCGAATTGTAGTAGGCGTGAATAAGTTTCAGGTTCAAGAAGAAGAGCGAAGATTGACCATTCACCAAGCAGATGAAAGGGCGGTGGCGCGTCAGATCGCCAGAACCAGAGAAGTTAAAAAAATGCGTGATGGCCGAGCCGTGCAAAGAGCTTTGGATGAACTCTGCCGCGCCGCCGAGAAAAACCTTAATTTAATGCCTTATTTTTTAGAAGCAGTAAAGACTTATGCCACCATAGGGGAGATTACGGCGGCTTTAAAAAAGGTTTTTGGAGAATTCCGCGAACCCGTAAATTTTTAAAATTTCCCCTAAGGGGAATTATATAAATAAAGGTTTGACCGCCCGAGGAGGAAATGAATATTGCCGCCATTTTACCCGCCACAGTTAGCCGAGTACCGGAGAAGACGGCTTTTGTTTTCCAGGATAAACCGATCACTTTTCAAGCCCTGCACGATTTTAGCGAACGCCTGGCGTGGGGCCTGCAAAAAAGAGGAGTGCGCAGTGGTGACCGGGTAGCCGTATTTGCTCCTAATTGCTTGGAGTTTGTGCTCGCCTGGTTGGCTACGGTTAAATTAGGAGCTATTTTCGTGCCCGTGAATATCATGCTCAAAGAACGGGAAGCCCGATATATTTTGGAAAATGCCGAGGTGCACACTTTAATTTTTCACCAAAGTCAGGTTGAGGTGGTTTCTCACCTGCGCTCCCATCTCCGTCATCTGCAAAACTTGGTGGTTATTGGCGGTCAAATGGGAGGAGAGGCTTATCTCTTTAATGATCTCCTGGAGACTAAGCCACCAAGGGAGATGATGGTTGATTGTAAACCAGATGATCCAGCTACTATTATCTATACCTCGGGGACAACTGGCTACCCAAAAGGAGCGATGATCACCCATGCCAATTTTGATCATAATGTGCGGGCCATTATAAAAGCTTTAAATCTCGATGAAGGAATGATCCGGGTATCGGTGACTCCTTTATTTCATGCCATGGGCTTGACCGTTAATATGATCGCCGTCATGATGTTAGGGGCGACGGCAGTTATTCAGGCCAAGCTTGATTTAGAGGAATTTCTGCGGGCCAATGAAAAATACAGGGCCGCGATGGTCAGTGGCGCGCCCGCCCTTCATTACCTGTTGGTCAATGATCCGCGGACGGCGAATTACAACCTTTCCTCTTGGAAAGTGGCTATGTCAGGGAGCGCCCCTTTGCCCGTAGAAATTTTGCGCAGGTTCGAAGAGAAGTTTAAGATTCCCATGGTTGAGGCCTATGGCCTCACCGAAGTGACCACGGCGGCCACAGCCAATCCGGTTTTTGGTTTGCGCAAGCCAGGTTCTGTTGGTTTACCCCTTTCTGATTTGGAAGTGAAAATTTTCAATGACCAAGAGCAAGAGGTACCTACTGGTGAAATTGGCGAAGTAGTGATAAGAGGGCCCTCGGTGATGAAAGGGTATTATAAGGATCCCGAGGCTACGGCGGAGACCCTGAAAGGTGGATGGCTGCACACTGGAGATTTAGGGAAGATAGATGCCGACGGCTACGTCTATATATTAGACCGCAAGAAAGATATGATTATCTGCAGCGGCTACAATGTCTATCCGCGCGAAATAGAGGAACTTTTACATACCCATCCGGATGTCCAAGAGGTCGCCGTAATAGGAATTCCCGATCCCAAAAGAGGAGAGAGTCCCTTTGCTTTTATTATCCCCAAAGCAGGGAAAAAGCCATCGGCCGAAGAGATAATCCAATTTTGCCGCGATAATTTGGCTGCTTATAAAGCAATAAAGGGTGTTAAATTTGTGCCGGAGTTTCCGCGCAATCCCAATAGGAAGATTTTAAAGAGGGAGTTGCGGGAAATGCTCAAGAAAGAATTAGAAATCATCCCTTAGGAAGGATAAAAGGAGATGAATCTCTTTTTAAGAGAAGACCAACGCGTTTTTCAAGAAACCTTTCGCAAGTTTGCTGAGAAAGAAATTGCCCCCCTAGTCCCCGAGGCCGAAGAAACCGAGACCTTTCCTTTGGAACTCTTCCCCAAGATGGGCAAGTTAGGCTACCTCTGTCCACGTTATGATGAAAGATACGGGGGAGCCGGGATTGATAAGGTTACAGAAGTTCTTATGCGGGAAGAACTATCCTGTATTGCCCAAGGGATTGCTTCCAGTTGGTCAGCCCATTCCCACCTGGGCACTTTCCCCATTTACCATTGGGGAAGCGAGGAACAGAAGAGAAAGTATCTTATCCCGGCTATCAAAGGAGAAAAAATTTTTGCTTTTGGGCTGACCGAACCTAATGCGGGGAGTGACGTGAAAGCTATTGAGACTACAGCCCGCCGGGAAGGAGATGCCTATATCATTAACGGCCGAAAAATTTTTATCACTAATGGGAATATCTGCGACTTTCTAACTTTAATTGCCTATACTGATAAGAAACAGGGTTACCGGGGCATAAGTATTTTTATTGTGGAAAAAGGGACGCCCGGGTTTATAGTTACCCGCAAGCTAAAAAAAGAGGGAGTTCTTTCTTCAGAGACGGCGGAACTTCTCTTCGAAGATTGCCGGATCCCTCAAGAGAATCTTATTGGGGAAGAAGGAAGTTTTTATAAAGTGATGGAAACTTTGAATGAGGGGCGGATTGGGGTGGCCGGGAATTGCGTCGGCATAGCCCGTGGAGCTTATCAAGCCGCCCTAAAATATGCCCAGGAACGTGTTCAGTTTGGTCGGCCCATTGCTAAATTTCAGGCTATTGCCTTTAAGTTAGCAGATATGGCCATGGAGATCGAAGCAGCGAGATTACTGGTCTGGTATGCGGCCTGGATGATGGACGCTGGCCAGAATCCCATTCGCGAAGCCTCCATGGCTAAACTTTTTGCCTCAGAGGTGGCTGTAAAAGTTTCGCGGGAGGCCATGCAGATCCATGGGGGATATGGTCAGATGAGAGAGTTTCCGGTAGGCCGATTTCACCGGGATGCTTTGGTTTATGTGGTAGGAGAAGGAACATCAGAGATTCAGAGGCAAATCATTGCTAAACAGATGGGGCTTTAAATTTTAGGGTCATCTCCAAATTAGTTGCAGCAAAAAGACCAGGAATATCTGAAATGTCCTGGAATTTCAAGAGGCCGGAAGAAAAGTCATCTTGCTGGCCATGAGAAGGCACCTATCTATCCCTTGGTGCGGCGGGGGATTCCGCTTTTTCTC
>FWPV01005171.1_pt1 | contig 11679 bp, 8 predicted proteins | sample 2228371 | NCBI WGS metagenome assembly FWPV01 (sample SAMEA103939776, study PRJEB20133) | metagenome | reverse complement strand
GAGGCGTGCTGACCGCCGCCGCCCGGGACCGCAGACTCCTCCTGACCCCCTTCGTGCGCATCTGGACCTCCGTGATGGTGGCTGCCGGCCTGTTCTACGTGCTGCGGGGACTGCTGCAGGGCGCTCCGGGAGCCCTCCGGATGGCGACGGTGTTCGTTCTTTGGCCCGTGGTCTACACGGTGCTGGTGGCCGGGGCGGCCTCCCCCGGCGCTGTGCGCGCTCTGGTCCGGACGCTGGTCTTCGCGACGGGGGCCATCTCGCTTTACGCCCTCAGCTTCGTGCTGTATTCCGCGGGGGTCCTGCCGGGCTGGCTCTATCTCCCCCTGGACCTCGGGCAGAAGATCGGCTTCTACCGGGGCTACGTGGAGTTCAACCTGTATTCCCTCTCCACCCTGCTGTTTGCCGCGCCGTTCCTGGTGGCTGCCGCACTGACCTGGCCAACCGGGCGGGAGGCCCCCGTGTCGCGTCTGTGGGTCTGGCTGGCGCTGGGAGCGTCGCTGTTTGCCGTCCTGCTGAGCGGGCGGCGCGCGCTCTGGCTGGTGGTGGGGCTCTCGCCTCTTATCGCGCTTCTCCTGCGGTCGCTGGAGCCGGGCCGGGTCCGCCGGGCGTCCACCCGCACGCTGGCCGCGTCGGCGGCCGGGGTGGCCATCACCCTTGCAGCGGTCTATCTCTACGCAAGGGCGGCATACGGCGTGGACCTGGGAGCGATGGCGGCGGAGTTCGCAGCCGGGTTCGACTTCGATTCCCTGGACGACACGACCTACGGCCGGAAGGAGCAGCTGGCGGCGATGCTGGCCGCCTGGCACGAGCACCCGTTCCTCGGCTCCGGGCACGGAGCCGTCGCGCCCGGCTCCATCCGCTCGTTCGAACAGCCGTGGGCTTACGAGCTCAGCTATGTGGCGCTGCTGTTCCAGACGGGAGCCGCCGGATTCGCGCTGTACGCCGCGGGGGTGGCGTGGGTCTACTGGCAGGGACTGCGCATCATCCGGCACGGCGCCGGATACGGCGAGACGATGCTTGCCGTCCTGACCGGGCTGACCTGCTTCCTCATCGCCAACGCCACCAATCCCTACCTTGCCAAGTACGACTACCTCTGGGTCATCTTCCTGCCGGTGGCGATCATCAACCGCCATCTGCTGAAGGAGCGCTCAGGGAGCGCGGAAGCGCCTGAAAGCCCGGGAGCGGTGGGGACGTGAGCCTGCCCTCGCTGTCCATCATCATCGTGAACTGGAACTCGGGCGCGCAGCTCCGGGAGTGTCTGGAGTCGGTGGCTCGCTCCCGGATGGACAGCTGGCGTCTGGAGAGCGTGGTGGTGGTGGACAACGCCTCGGCGGACGGGTCTCTGGCGGGCATCGGCGAGGCGGGCCTCCCTCTCCGCGTCCTGACGAACAGCGCCAACCGCGGGTTCGCCGCAGCCTGCAACCAGGGGGCGCGGGAGAGCCGCGCGGACTATCTCCTGTTCCTCAACCCCGACTGCCGGGTGGAGCCGGATGCCATCGCCACCGTGGTCGGTTTCCTGGAGCGTCCGGAAAACCACCGGGCCGCCGTTGCGGGCGCCAGACTGCTGGACGAGGACGGAAGGACCTGGCGGTGCTGCGCCCGCGCGCCCCGTCCGGGGGACTTTCTGAAGAAGGCGGCAGGGCTGGACGCGCTTCTCCCCCGCGTGCGGACGTATCTGATGCGGGAATGGGACCACGAGGACTCGCGCCGGGTGGACCACGTGATGGGGGCGTTCTACCTGGTGCGGCGAGAGGTTTTCGAGGAGCTCGGCGGCTTCGATGAGCGGTTCTTCGTCTATCTGGAGGACCTGGACTTCTCCGTGCGGGCGGGCCGTGCCGGATGGGACGTCTTCTACATCGCGGAGGCGCGGGTCTTCCACCGGGGGGGCGGCACGTCCGAACAGGCGCGGGCGGACCGTCTTTTCTATTCGCTCCAGAGCCGCCTGCGTTATGCGGCGAAGCACTTCGGTCCTGTTGCGGCTCTGACGGTGGCGCTGGTCACGCTGTTCTGGGAGCCGGTCCCCCGGCTGGTCCGGGCTCTGGTCCGGAGAGACGCACAGGAAGCAGGTGAGGTCCTGAGAGCTTACGCCCGGCTGTGGAGCGCTCTGCTGCGCGGCGGGAGGCGGGGCGGCCCGTCATGATACCTGCGGCTTCCAGCATCACCCATCAGCACATCCTCGCCGTCATCAACACGGAGACGGCGGAGAGCGCCGGCCACGGGCCGGTGCGCATCCTGGATGCGGGATGCGGGAGCGGCGCCCTTATGGCCTACCTCTCGCGGGCGCTGCCCGCGCTGCGGCCCGGCATCCGTTGGGAAGTGTCCGGGTTCGACGTGCATGACCACGGCGTCCAGCAGGAAGGCTTCATGGACACGACTCTGGACACGCTGCGCTCCGCCGTGCCCGGCGTCGAGTGGCAGGAGCGCGTGGCCTGCATCGGGACGGAGGACGCCTGGCCGTATCCCGACGGGCACTTCGACATCGTCATCTCCAATCAGGTGCTGGAGCACGTCCGCGACCACGCCCGCTTCTTCCGGGAGAACGCGCGTGTCCTGCGGGAAGGCGGCTTTGCGGTCCATCTGTTCCCGCTGGGGCATTACCTGTACGAGACCCACCTGAATCTGCCAATGGTCCACTGGATCGGCGACCACGACCTTCTTTTCCGCTACATCCGGCTGCTGAGCCGTCTGGGATTGGGCAAGTACCGCGAGTCGCGCAGAAGAAGTGGAGTGTCGCTCGATGAATACGCGGAGCGGCACGCGGACTACATGACCCACTACACCTCCTACATCTCCTACGGTGAGGCTCTGCGGCTTGCGCGCGGGGCCGGCCTCAGGGCCAGCTACAGGCACACCCCTCGCTTCTACTCGGCGAAGCTCCGGTCGCTGCTCCGGCTCGCTCCGCGCCTGGGCTATCCCCGGCACAGGAGCGGGGTCGCGGACCGGCTGGCGACGGAGGTCCTGAAGCACGTCTCGTGCGTCACGCTCTTTCTGGAGAAGAAGGAGACCTATCGGGGGCGATGAGGGTCCTTCTTCTGAGCCGCTATACCAGGCAGGCGGCCAGCAGCCGCTACCGGTCCTATCAGTACATCCCCTTCCTCGAGCAGTCCGGCGTCACCGTCACCCCGGCTCCGTTGATGGGGGATGATTACGTCACCGGGCTGCAGGAGGGACGCGAGCGCCCGGGGCTCGGAGTCCTGGCGGCCCTGGGCCGGAGGCTCCTCGATGTGCTGCGGGCGGGACGGTTCGACCTGGTGTGGCTGGAGCGGGAGGCTCTGCCATGGATGCCTCCCTTCTGCGAGTGGTGGCTTCGCCGGCGCGGCATCCCGTTCATCGTGGATTACGATGACGCGGTGTTCCACCAGTATGATTTGCACCGGTCCGGGGCCGTCCGGCTGCTGCTCGGCAGGAAGATAGACGCGGTGATGCGGCGGGCCGCCGTGGTCGTCGCGGGCAACGAGTATCTTGCGGCCCGCGCCCGCAGGGCAGGCGCCGCGCGCGTGGAGGTCCTGCCCACTGTCATCGACCTCCGCCGCTACCGGGGACGGCCGCACTGGAGCCGGCCTCCAGTCATCGGGTGGATCGGCTCTCCGACCACCGCAGAATATGTGAACATTGTCGCTGGGCCCCTCGAGCGCGTCTGCCGGCGCCACGGAGCCCGCGTGCGGCTCATCGGAGCTCCTCCGGGCTCGGCGCCGGACCTGGATGTGGAGTATCTTCCCTGGTCGGAGGAGACGGAGGTGGAGATGATGCTGCATTTCTCCCTGGGCATTATGCCGCTCCCCGATACGCCCTGGACCCGCGGGAAATGCGGCCTGAAGATTATCCAGTATATGGGCTGCAGGCTGCCGTGCGTCGCCTCTCTTGTGGGGTCGAACCCCTCCTTGGTGGCGCACGGCGAGACGGGCTTCCTCGTCCGGACAGAGCAGGACTGGGAGGACTCGCTGGATCTTCTGCTGGAGGATGGTGCGCTGCGGGAGCGGATGGGCCAGGCGGGACGCGCCCGGGCGGAGGAGTTGTTCTCGCTCGAAAGGGCCGCTCCAAGGCTGCTGGAGATTTTGCGGGAGGCGCTGGATGCCTCACGGGGAGATAGGAAGTGTGCGGGATAGTCGGTCTGGTCTTGCGCGAGGACTGCAGGCAGCCGCTCGAGCTGACCTGGTGCGTCCATTCAATGGCAGAGACACTTGTCCACCGGGGGCCGGACGCCGGGGGGGTCTGGGCCGATGATGCCTGGCCCGTCGCTCTGGGGCATCGCAGGCTTGCCATCCTGGACCTGTCGGATGCCGGTCGGCAACCGATGTTGTCTCCATCCGGGAGATATGTGCTCACCTTCAACGGCGAGATTTACAACTACCGGGAACTGCGCCGGGAACTGGAATCTCGAGGGCATTCATTTCGAAGCCATTGCGATACCGAGGTGCTCGCGGCGGGCTTCGAAGAGTGGTCCACGCCGGAATGGCTGAGGCGGCTCGATGGGATGTTCGCGTTCGGGCTATGGGACCGCGAGAAGAAGCGCCTCCTCCTGGCGCGAGACCGGTTCGGGGAAAAGCCTCTCTACTACCTCGCCTCGGCACATCTTGTTGCGTTTGCATCTGAACTGAAAGCTTTAAGAGCCATCCCGGGCGCCGATTTTACGGTAAATCCTGAAGCACTGAACCATTTCCTGCGATTCGGCTTCATTCCCGCCCCGCTCTCTATATACAAGGAGGTACAGAAGCTCCCGCCGGGGACCTGGGTGGAACTATCCCCGGAAGCGCCGCGACCAGCCTTCCCCGAACGTTACTGGCGTCCGATCGATTTGGAAGAGACTGCCAGGCAGCAACCCTTCACAGGTTCGGTGGACGAGGCTGTCGAGGCTCTGCGGACTCTGCTGAGCGAGGTCGTCCGCTCCCGGCTGGTCAGTGATGTGCCCGTCGGCGCCTTCCTGTCCGGGGGAATAGATTCTTCGGTCATCGTGGCACTGATGCAGCAGGTGGTCCAGCACCCGGTCAGGACGTTCTCTGTGGCGTTCAATGAGCCTGGCTTTGACGAGTCAGAGCGGGCCCGCCGGGTCGCGCACACCCTCGGCACAGAACACACGGAAGTCCGCCTTACGCCAGCGGAGGCCGCGGAAGTCATCCCGGACCTGGCTGACATCTACGATGAACCGTTTGCGGACTCTTCTCAGATACCTACGCTTCTTGTCAGCAAGGTCGCTGCCGCCAGCGTCAGAGTCAGCCTTTCTGGAGACGGCGGAGATGAGTTGTTTGCCGGTTACCACAGGCACTGGCTAGGGCCGGAGGTCTGGCGCAGGCTTAAGCGATGGCCGAAGGCAGCCCGGGCCCTGACCGGGAGCATTCTTCAAGCGACGCCAGCCTCTTTATTTCGAAAACTGGAGCGTCTCCTGCCGGAGCCGTTCGGCGCTTACCATTCCTCAATCGGCGCTTCGGCAAAACTGCACAGGGGGTCGCTCCTGTTGCCGGCTTCTTCGCTGTCGGACCTTTATGACCGGTTCCTCTCGATCTGCGCCGAAGACTACCTGGCAGCTGAAGTGTCCGGCTGTGCCGCAAAGACGGGCTTATGCCTGCCTGAGAGCAGCTACCCGGAAGACTCCCTGCGCTGGCTTACTCTGGCGGATATCCTTTGCTATCTGCCGAACGATATACTGGTGAAGCTGGACAGGGCGGCGATGGCTTTCAGTCTCGAGTCCAGAGTGCCGTTTCTGAGTCCGGCGGTCCTGGCGTTCGCCCGGTCTCTCCCGCCATCTTTTCTGTCGAACGGGCGACAGGGCAAGGTGGTGCTCCGGCGGCTCCTCGAGCGCTTTCTCCCGCACGAGCTGATCATTGCAGAGAAACGGGGTTTCGCGGTGCCCATCGGAGAATGGCTGTGCGGGCCTCTCAGAGACTGGGCCGAGGACCTCTTCAGTGAGAGCAAACTCCGGAAAACCGGTCTGCTCGATGTCCGCAGGGTCCGCCGGCTCTGGCAGTCGCACCAGCGGGAGAGAGGAAGATGGGATGCGGCTGTGTGGACGTGCGCCGTGCTGCAAAGCTGGTCTGAACGCTGGCTGTAGCGAATGCCTCACAACCGAAAGATAAGCCCCGCCTGATTTCAGGCGGGGCTCAGGGTTCCCTTGCGGGAAAAGGTCAGCTCAGCTGCGCCGGCGGCGCACCAGCAGGCTCCCCAGTCCGGCGGCGAGCACCGTCAGGGTGGCCGGCTCGGGAATGATGATCTGCGAGAACGACTGTCCGATGTAGCTGATCTTCGCCGTTCCCTCCGGACCACCGAGCAGCGTGATGTCCTTCACCACCCGGACCTTCTCGTAGCCGTTCACCGGGTCCTGCAGAAGCAGGTGGTCGGTCAGCTTCGTGCCCAACGGCGTGGCATACACGAAGCCCTGCCCCACGTTCTGGATGCCCACCAGGGCCGACTCGATGATCTGAGCCTGTCCGCCGTCGATGATGGCTCCGTTGAAGGTCAGGCCGATATCGACGATCCTCTTCAGCGGGTCCAGCACCTGCACGTCGAACTTGATGTTCAGGTTGAGCCACCCGCCGGTATTGGCGAACATCAGTCCGGTGAACTGAAGGCCGGGGTCGGGACCGAACATGAAGCCCGTCACCTCGATGCCCGCAGGGTCGAAGATGTAATCCCCGGACCCGAACGACACGAGGCTGAAGTTGCTGAACTCCTTGTCGTCGACGATGATGGAACCGTTGGAGTTTATCAGAGCCGACAGGCTCACCGCGTGGGCCGAAGCAGCCAGAAGGGCCACCCCCACGAGGGTCGCGACTGTCACTCTCGAAACAACCCCCCACAGTCCCAGGAACCTGGAGGTCTTCATGGTCTATATCTCTCCTTACCGCTCTCGACGAAGCAGACGTCTCACTCCGTCAGGACTATTGTAACACGGGAACGGCGTCCCGGAGTACGGGTTTTTGAAAAAAATTCCCGCCGGCAGCCGGCGGGCCCGGCTTTGCCGACCTTCCCGGATGCCTGTCCTGCAACATCCGTGCCACTCGGGACGGAGGCGTCCGGGCCGGCCGCTCACTGGTCCGGCCTGTGAGGATAGTCCGACTCGTCTATCCCTTCCGGCAGGTACGAGAATATCTCGGCATTCCTGAGGAAAAAGCGCAGCTTCTTGTCCGGCTTCAGCATCTCTTCCGGGAACGCCTCTGTCCGCCAGCGCATCACGTGCCCGACCGAGTCTCCCCGGAACGGGATGCAGTCGTCCCGCGAGAAGCCGGGGATGACCCTGTTATGGCGGTCCACGATCTCCGCGAGCACATACCCGTCGTCCCACGTGCGCGCGTTGATGAGCACCCGCGGGATGCGGAACAGCTCACGGCGGCTGATGAACGACCCTTCGGTGTCTCCGGCCCTCAGCGAGCAGAACCCGTCCAGCCTCAGCGTCGCCAGCCCGATCTCTCCCTTGATGCCCTCGTAGTCGTCGTGAGGCTGGTCGAATCCGCCGTAGTAGAAGTGGAGCCGGTCGCCGACGGCCACCGGAGCGATGGCCGTGAAGACCATCCCGTCGTCCCAGCTCCCCTCCGGCCCGAGCTCCAGGAACGGCTTTCTGTCCGGAGTGCGCGTCCAGTTCACCAGGTTCCAGCTCCAGGCCAGTTGAACGTCGATGGTCCGGACGCTGTCCTCCTGAGCCTCGTGCATCCGGGGAACCGCATACTTCCCGTACTTGAAGAACCTCGCGTGATAGATCCACGGCATCCCGATGTAGGCCCCCTGGTACGGAAAGACCGGCATCCCGTAGACCTGCGTGGCATCGGGGTCAAGGTCGTCGGCGGTGAAGACGGGATGGTCCATCAGGCGGGTCCAGTGAATCCCGTCCCTGGAGGTCGCCAGGCCGACCGACCGATGCCTGCGCGCCCCCAGTTTGTACATCGCCACGAAACGCTCCTGATAGGGGTCGAAGAAGCAGTTGACCACATCGGACGAGGAGAACAGGCGCTGGCCGTCGGGCGGGGTCTGCCAGGTCCAGCGCAGCCCGTCCGGCGAATACGCGTGATGCGGGCCGTTCGGCCCGTATCCGTACATCACCCAGCGGCGCTCGGGGCTCTCGGGGCGCGGAAGGCGGATGACGCTGGGGATGGAGCAGGCCCCCTCCACCACGATGTTGTTCGCCCTGGACCCTTCGAATTCCACGAGCCCGAGTCCGGGCTTGGTCCATTCGAGCCCGTCCGTGGATTCGGCATAGCAGACGCGGCTTCCGTCCCCGATGACCTGATACCACATCTTCAGACGCCCCTCGTCCCAGAGCACCGTGCCGTAAAGGTACGGACCCCAGCCCTCCCACGGGCGGTCCCGCCGCAGGACAGGGTTGGCCGGATGCTTCTCCAGCCGGTGGAAGACGCGCTCCAGCCCGCTGGACTCCTCGACCGCCATCGCGTCCAGCATCAGGCGCCGGAAGGGATAGCTCCCCGCGACCGGGTCGCCCTCCTTCGCATAGGGCGACGGGGCCGCCAGACAGGCGGAAACGAGCAGGACCAGGAACACCACGACCGGGACCAGCGATACGGGATGGACCAATGATACTACCTCCTGAGGGATGCCCTGGGGGCAGGTTCCCCATCAGGTCAGACGGCTCCTCCCTGCCCCGCGTTGCCCTGCCGGGGCAGGCCGGGCCCGTGTCCCCCCTCTGACACCTGCGAGAGACGGAAAAGAGTGCGGAGAGCTCCCTCTCCGCACTCCGCGCGGCCGGGAGACCGGCCTGAGCCGTCAGGGCAGAGAGACGCCCTCAGGAATCTGCAGCTCTTCCACCGAAACAGACTTTAGGCAGAGGAACCAGTCCAGGCAGCGGTAGTCCGGGCCCGCCTGCTCCACGCGGTCCTTCGCGGCTCCGCAGGAGCCCGGAGGAGGGACGATGACGTCGTCGCCCGGCTTCCAGTCCGCCGGCGTGGCCACCCCCAGACGGTCCGATGTCTGCATCGCGATGAGCAGACGCTTGATCTCCTGGAAATTGCGGCCGTTGGACAGCGGGTAGTAGATCAGCGCCCTTATCTTGCCGTGCGGGTCGATGAAATACACCGCCCGCACCGCCTGCGTGGAGCTGGCGGAGGGCTGCAGCATCCCGTACTTCCGCGAAACCTCCATCCTGAGGTCTTCGATGACCGGGAATGTCACCTCGACATCCTTCATCCCCCGGAACTCGATCCTCTCCTTGATGGTCCGCAGCCAGGCGATATGGCTGTAGATGCTGTCGATGGACAGGCCGATCAGCTCGCAGTTCAGCGCCTTGAACTCGGGCATCATCGTGGCGAACGTCATGAACTCCGTGGTGCACACGGGCGTGAAATCGGCAGGATGGCTGAACAGGATGACCCACTTGCCGCGGTAGTCCTTGGGGAACTCGATCTCCCCCTGAGTGGTCTTCGCGGTGAAGGCCGGGGCGTCTTCGCCTATCAGCGGGATGTGCGTCCCGTGCTGAGCCTCATTCTCCATCATCGTCGATGCTCCTCCCCGGGCCAGTCCGTTCGCGTCCCGGGACGTTGCGGGTCGCGGGAGCGCGCGGCAGCCCTGATGTTGCAGATGACTTCTTAGATGCCTGCGCGCCGCCGCAGGATTCACGGTGCAGGGGATGGAAGGTCCTGAGTGCAGGGCCCGGCGCGCGACCCGGGCCTTCGAAGGAGGAACAGCCGACAGCCGATGACATCACGGGAGCGCATTCTGGCGACACTGAGAGGCGAGCGGCCGGACCGCATCGGCAGGACGGAGAGCCCCTGGGCCGAGACGTGGAAGGTGTGGCGCGCGCAGGGTCTTCCGGCTGACGCGGACCCGGTGGAGTACTTCGGCTGGGACTTTTCCGGGCTCCCCTGGCCCGACATGACGCTGCGGCTCCCGCAGGAGATCATCGAGGAGACGGACACCTACATCCACCGGCGCGACCCGAACGGTGTGGAGCGCAAGGACTGGAAGAGCGAATCCGGCCACACCCCGCACTGGCTGTCGCACACCCTGAACAACGGCGCCGACTGGTACCTCTACAAGGAGCGCCTCACCCCCGACGCCGACCGGCTCAATCCCGAGATGAAGCTGCACTGGGAGCGGGCGAGGGAGCGCGGCCTGTTCACGCACTGGGCGTCCACGGAAGCCTACGAGTGCGCGTGGCCGGTGTTCGGGCAGGTGAACATCTTCACCATGATGATGGACGAGCCGGACGTGGTGAAGGACATCTTCCTGACCTACACCGACCTCATCATCTCGCTTGCGGAGCAGGCCCTGCAGCAGGGCATCGACTTCGACGGCGCTTTCGTCTACGGGGACGTGGGATACCGCAACGGCACCCTCTTTTCTCCGGAGTGCTATGACGAGATGCTGTTCCCCGCCCACCGCCGGATGTGCGACTTCTTCAGAAGCCACGGCAAGCCCGTCATCCTTCACTCGTGCGGGCAGATCAAGAGCCTCATCCCCCGCTTCATCGAGGCGGGGTTCTCCGCCATCCAGCCGCTAGAGGCGAAGTGCCAGCAGGACGTCCGCGAGCTGCGCCAGATCCACGGCAAAAGCATCGTCTTTTTCGGCAACATCGACGTCCGCAAGCTCTCCGGGACGCGCGACGATGTGCGGGAGGAGGTGCTGGGGAAGCTGGAAGCGGTGGCGACGGACGGAGGCTACATCTTCCACTCCGACCACTCCATCCCGCCGACGGTGCCGCTGGAGAACTACCTGTACGCGCTGGAATTGCTGGACGGTTTCAACGCGCGATACTACGGCGCCTGAACGGCGCCATCACTCCGGGGACAGCACGGCAGCTGCGCCGGCGGGCCGGGTGGGGAAGATGGCCTGCCCTTGGTCGTCCGGGACCGCGATGTCCGGCCGGTTCTTCGGAAGCCAGTCGCGGTAATAGCGCCGGCTCATCTCCTCCAGCAGCGCTTCCACGCCGTGTTCCGGGACGATGGCCACGATGCACCCGCCGAAGCCCGCACCCGTCCAGCGGGCGCCGAAGGCGCCGGCCTCACGTGCGATGTCCGTCAGCACGTCCAGCTCCGGGCAGGTCACCTCGTAGAGGTCGCGGCCGGATGCGTGGGAAGCGTCCATCAGACGGCCCAGCGCGGCGGCATCGCCCGAGCGCATCGCATCGGCCGCCCGGTACACGCGCCGGGCCTCCTCCACCACGTGAAGCGCCCGCCTGAGGGGCTGAAAGCCGCTCTCCGGCTCGGGAAGGACGCTTCCGTCCCGCTGCGACAGGTAGCGCCGCCGGACCTCGTCCGGGGTGAGCCCCAGCTCCCCGGCCAGTGCGTCCAGAGTGCAAGGTCCGTCCCGGAGACACGAGCGAAGGACGGAGGCAGGGTCGTCCGACGCCCGGAAGATGTCCGCAAGGAGACGGTGCCCCGTGCCCAGCTTCCCGTTCACCAGCGCCACCGCCAGCCGGCACTCCGCCGCGCGCGTGTTGAAGTGCCTGCGCGCTCCGGCCGACTTCTCGGCCCGGACCAGCGAGTTCGCCACGACCACCGTCACACCGTCCGGAAGCGGCACAGCCTCGGTGCGAAGAGGACCGAACTCGATCTTCAGGGCGCTGCCGGGCTGCGCCAGCAGGCAGATGGCCTGGTCCATCCCTCCGCCCTGCGTGCCCACGTAGTGCTCGCCGGTGGCCATCAGTCCGGCCATCTCCTCCCGCGGGATGTCCAGGGCGTTCACCTCGTCGCACGCCAGCGCCATGGCCACGACCAGCGCCGACGACGACGACAGGCCGCC
>FWPV01014302.1_pt1 | contig 11680 bp, 10 predicted proteins | sample 2228371 | NCBI WGS metagenome assembly FWPV01 (sample SAMEA103939776, study PRJEB20133) | metagenome | reverse complement strand
CGGCAATGGCCTCCGGACGCAGGTGGCTCTCAACAGCCCGCTTCACGTCGGACGGCGTCAGCTCCGGCAGGGTCCGCTTCAGATACTGCGACTGCAGCCCCGTTCCGTAAAACAGCCCGTCGATTTCGTGGCCCAGCTGCGCGCTGCGGGCCTCTTCGAGCAGCGCCTGGTGGCGCAGGAGGAAGGACCGCGCCGCCTCGAATTCCCCGTCGTCGAGACCCTTCCCCGCGAGCTTCTCCATCTCGTGCAGGGCCAGCCGCAGGGCGAAGTGCGCGTGCCCCGGCGCCACGGGGCGCACCCACAGCTCGAAGATCTGCCGCTGCCGCGCGTGGTTCGGTTCCGGCTCCAGCGTGAACATCGGAGCGGGGAAGTATTCGATGTAGGCGTAATCGCCATAATTGAGCCCGCGGTGCTGGCGGAGGCTCTGGAACAGCCGCCCGCTGCTCATCCGGTGCTGCCCGAGAGCGGAGACGGCCACGAGCAGCGCCGGATAGTCCTCGTGCCCGCGGCGGACCTCGACGGGGAAGCCGAGCGAAAGAGCCGTGCCCTGCGACGGCTTCTCCACAAAGATCATGCTGGTGCGCCGCAGAGGCGGCGCGGCGGGAACAGAACCGTCGCTTCTTGTGCGCGCGGGCAGCGTGGAGAGCCGTTCCCGCAACCGCGCCGCCGCGCTTTCCGCATGCGCGCCGCCGCAGGCCGCAACGACCCGGTTGCGGCCGTATTCCGCCGTGTAGAACTCCCGGACCGCGCTCAGCTCCATCCGGCGCAGCGAAGAGATCCGCCCCTGGCAGGGATGGCCGTACGGATGGCCCTCGAACAGAAGTCCGTACAGGGCTTCGCGGCCCAGCTCTTCATCGTTTTCGCCGCGCAGGTCGGCTTCAAGGGAATGAATGGCGTCGTCCCGCAGGCGCCGGAAGTCCTCCTCGCGCCAGCCGGGGTCGCAAAGCATCTCCGCCAGCAGCTCCGTCATCTCCGCCGCGTGCGCCGCGTGGCAGTCGAAGTGGAAACAGGTCATCTCCTTGTCCACGGAGACATCCACAGACGCGCCGCGCGGAAACAGAAAGTCCAGGATCTGTTTGTAGCTCCGGCGGCGCGTGCCGCCGTGCGCCAGCATCTGCCCGGCCAGCCACGCCGCTCCTTCGCTTCCAGGCGGGTCCATGGCCGAGCCGGCGGGAAACGCAACGCGGACCGACAGCAGGGGCGAGCCGTCCTGGTGCACCAGCAGTTTCATTGCGGCTTCTCCTCGAGCGTCACCACGGTTCGGCCCTCGGGGCGGAACCAGGCGGCGGCAGCGGCGGCCAGGTTCTGCGGCGTGACACGATGGTAGGTCTCAAACAGCCGCCTCACCGTCTCCGGCGTGCGCCGCAGCGCCAGAAACGGCGCCAGCTGCGCGGCCACCGAGTCGCTGCGGTTCAGGCTCAGCACGAACCGGTAAAACAGATGCGACTGAACCTGTTCCAGCCGCTCCTGCGGCGGCGGCGCGCTCACGAGCCGGTCCAGTTCGTCTTCGATGGCGCGCCGCACGTCCGGCAGCCGTTCCGGCTGCTTCACCCGCGCCACCACCGTGAACAGGTAGGGATCGAGATGATCCGCCTGATTCGCCCACAGTTCATCCGCCCACTGCTCTTCAATCACCAGGCGGCGGTAGAGGTCAGAGCCCGGGCTGAAACAGAGCGCGGAAATCAGATCGAGAGCGGCGCAGTCCGGATCGCTGTCGTCGTAGGCAGGCGCGCGCTGCGCCACGGCCACGTAGGGCAGCGTGTGGGTCTCCCACTCGATCCGCGCCTCGCGCGGCGCCTTCTGGGGCGGCTCCTGCGGCGCTTCCAGCCGGTATGAGCCGCGCCGCCAGCCGCCCCAGTGGCGCTCCACGAGCGCCCGCGCCTCCGCGGGCGCCAGGTCTCCGGCGATGAGGATCGTCGTGTTTTCGGGCCGGTAGAAGCGGTCGAAGAACGCCAGGCTGTAGCCGTACATCCCGGGCATCCGCTCGATGTCGCGCAGGAACCCCATCGTCGTGTGCTTGTAGGGATGGACGTCGAATGCCGTGTCGCGCAGCACCTCGTGCAGCCGGTTCAGGGGCTCGGCGCTGTCCTTCCAGTATTCGCCCAGCACCGCCAGAGCCTCGGTGCGGAAGTCCTCTTCGCTGTATTCCAGGTGCTGGAAACGGTCGGCCTCCATCGCGAGCAGGGCGTCGAGCTCCTCCACGGCAAGGGTCGTGTGATAGACGGTGCGGTCGTCGTCGGTGTAGGCGTTGGAGGAAGCGCCCATGCGCTGCAGTTCCCTCTCATAGCGCTCCGGCGGAAAGGCGCGCGTGCCGCGGAACATCATGTGCTCGAAGAAATGCGCAAAGCCGCTGCAGCCCGGCTCGACCTCGTTGCGCGAGCCGGCGTGCACGACGATGTAGACGCTGGCCGTGCCGCGCCAGGGCAGCGGAACGGCCACGAGCCTCAGGCCGTTGGGGAAGTCGAAGAGTTCGTAGTCGAAGGGGAAAGCGTTTCGCTCGGCCATGCATCACCGCGGAGTTCTTCAAAGATTTCGGCCACCCCGATCAGCCGTTCGTCCTCGTAGGGCGCGCCGATGAACTGCACGCCCACGGGCATCCCTTCGCCGTTGACTCCGGCGGGCGCCACCATGGCGGGCAGGCCCAGCAGATTGGCGGGCGTGAGCGGACGCGCCGCATCCAGGACCGGAATGGGGGGCTGCCTGTGCGGGAAGGCCGCCGTGCCAAAGGCGGGCGCCACCACCACCGTTTCTGCATCGAGATGCTCGAGCAGGCGGGCGCGCATCACGTCGCGCTCGGCCAGCACGGCCAGCAGGCGCTCCGTGCTGACGGTTTCGCGCGCTTCCTGCATCAGAGCCACGCCCGTCCACGCGCACTCGTGTTCGCGCCCGGCGATCATCGCGCGGAGGCTCTGCGTGATCAGGTCCACGAAAAGCACGCGCCACAGCTCGTGCGCCCCTTCGATCAGCCGCTTGTCGAAATCCGCTTTGCCGAAGCCGCCCTGCCAGAGCCGCTCCGCCGTGCGGACCGCCGCCGCGGCGCACTCCGGGCGCACGCCGTCGGGCAGCCAGAGGGCGATCTTCGAGCGCCGGACATCGGGGCTCTGCAGGGCCAGGGGAGCGCTGAACGGGTCGCGAACATCCCAGCCGGCCAGTGTTTCAAACAGAAGACGGACGTCGCGTGCAGTGCGGGCCATGGGCCCGCCGGCGCCCATGAAGCCGGCTGGGTGGCCGAGCACCGGCCAATGGCCGCCCCCGCCCACGCGGCCGGGCGTCGGCTTGAGGCCGCAGATGCCGCAGAAATGGGCCGGTTCGCGGATGGAGCCGCCGCCGTCGCTGCCGATGCCGCCTGCGCTCATGAAGGCTGCAATGGCCGCCGCCTCGCCGCCGCTGGAGCCTCCGGCCGTGTACCCGGAATTCCAGGGATGGCACGTGCGTCCGATGATGCGGTTGTCGGTCTCGTAGTAGTACAGAAACTCGGGCGTGGACGTCTTGCCAATGACGATGGCGCCGGCCGCTTTCAGCCGCGCCGCGGCTGTGGAATCCCGCGCCGCCCGCTCCCCGCGCCGCAGCAGGCTGCCGCAATACGTCACTCGGCCCTCGAGGTCGAAACTGTCCTTGACGGTGACCGGAATGCCTGCCAGAGGGCCGCGTACGTGCCGCCGCGCCGCAAGACGGGCTTCATCTGCGTAGACCTCGATAAAAGCATTCACGCGCGGATTTGTTTCGGCGATCGCGGCCAGGTGCGCCTCCACGAGTTCCTGTGCGCTGACGCCGCCCCTTTCCAGCGCCTCCCGCATCCGCCACAGCGGCAGCCGGTTCCACATGCTTCCAGCCTAGCAATGCGGAACCCCGCTGCTACAATGGCGCATGTGGCGGCGTTGACGTTCGAACAGGCGCGCGCGGAGGTGCTGAAACGCGTGTCGGCGCGCGCGGCGCGGCCGGCGGTGGCGACGGTTCCTCTGGACGAGGCGTGCGGAAGGGTGCTGGCCGAGACGGTGCCGGCGGATCGCGATTACCCGCCGGAGCCGCGGTCAATGCGCGACGGCTTCGCGCTGCAGGCGGCGTCGGCGCCCGGAGAATTGCGGGTTCTCGGCGAGGTCCGGGCGGGGGAACCGTGCCGCTTCCGTGTCGGTCCTGGCGAGGCTGTGGAGATCATGACCGGCGCAACGGTGCCCGAAGGCGCCGATGCCGTCGTCATGGTCGAGCACGTTTCCGTCTCCGATGGCCGTCTGCGTGTTCCCCAGCCGGTCGAGCCCGGCGCCAACATCAGCCCGCGAGGATCAAGCCTCCGCGCCGGCGCCTGCGCGGTGGAGGGCGGTACGCGGTTGACGCCCGCGTCCACGGCGCTGCTGGCCGCGGTCGGAGCGGCGCAGGTTCCCGTCTTCGCGCGCCCCCGCGTGGCCATCCTGCCCACGGGCGACGAGCTCGTCGACATCGGACAGCGGCCCGAGCCCTGGCAGATCCGCAACTCCAACTCGCATGCGCTGGCGGCGCAGGTGCGGCGGGCGGGCGGAGAGCCGGTCGTCCTGCCGCCGGTGAGGGACCGGCTGGAAGATACGGTGGAAGCGCTCGAAGAGGCGCTGAAACAGGATCTGGTTCTTTTGTCGGGCGGCGTTTCGGCGGGCAAGTACGATCTGGTGGAGCAGGCGCTGGAGCGGTTCGGCGCGGTCTTCTATTTCGACCGGGTGCTGATCCAGCCAGGGCAGCCCTGCGTGTTCGGACGCGCAGGGGAGACGTTCTTCTTCGGGCTGCCCGGCAATCCGGCCTCCACGTTTGTCTGCTTCGAAATCTTTGCGCGGGCGGCTCTGGATCTGCTGGGGGGCGTGGCAAGGCCGCAGCTGCCCTTCGCGCTGGCCGTTCTCGGCGAGCCTTTCCGGCACAAGCCGGGACTGACGCGCTTCCTTCCGGCGCGGCTGGAAGACGGCGCGCGGCTCCATCCGATCGCGTGGGGCGGCTCGGGCGACGTGCGCGCGCTGGCGGGGGCGAACTGCTTTCTGGTGGCCGATCCGGACCGGCCGCAATACGAGGCCGGCGAACTGATCCGCGTGCTGATGGCCGTATGAAGAAGTTGTCCCATTACGATGAGGCAGGCCGCGCCCGGATGGTCGATGTCAGCGCGAAGACCCCGACGGCGAGAACCGCGCGCGCCGAGGCGTTCGTGCGGATGAAGCCCGAAGTGTTGAAAGCCCTGCCGCGCAACCCGAAGGGCGATCCGCTGGAAGTGGCGCGGATCGCGGGCATTCAGGCGGCCAAACAGACCGCCGCGCTGATCCCCATGTGCCACCCGCTGCCGCTGACGCATGCTGATGTGGAATTGACGCTGGAAGCGCGCGGCGTCCGCATCGAGAGCAGCGTGTCCACCAATGCGCAGACCGGCGTCGAGATGGAGGCGCTGACCGCCGCCGCCGTGGCTGCGCTCGCCGTCTACGACATGACGAAGGCGCTGGACAAGTCGATCACGATCGAAAAGCTCAGGCTGCTCGAAAAGACCGGGGGCAAGTCCGGCCATTACCGGCGCGGGAAGTCATGATCCGGATTGCGGTGCTGACCATTTCGGATTCAGGCGCTGCGGGGCGGCGCGCCGACGCATCAGGGCCCGCGGTCGCCCGGCGCTGCCTGTCGCAGGGCTGGCAAATATGCCATCAGGAGATTCTGCCGGATGAAGCGCCAGCGATCACTGCGAAACTTCAGGAGCTGGCCGACAGCGGAACTGTAGACGTGATCCTGACGGCCGGCGGCACGGGCATCGCCGCAAGGGACTCGACGCCGGAAGCCACCCGGGCTGTGCTGGAGAAGGAATTGCCCGGACTCGGAGAGCTGATGCGCGCCGAGGGGCTGCGGCACACGCGCCGCGCGGTGCTGAGCCGGTCTGTCGCCGGCACCCGCGCCCGGTGCCTCATCGTCAACCTGCCCGGCTCGCCCAGGGGTGCCGTCGAATCGCTGGATGCTATCTTGGATCTCGTGCCGCACATTGTCGAGCTGCTGCAGGGCAGGACTGCGCACACCCGGGAGACGTAACTGAGCCGATGATTCACGCATCTCACCCAATGATGAGAATCCTGTGCGCGGCCGTTCTGGCGTGCCTCGCCTGGCCTGCCTTCGGGCAGTTGACCCTGCCGGGCACCCCGGCGCCAAAACCGCAGTCCCCGGCGAAGAAAGCTCCCCAGATGCCGGGGCAACCCGCCCCGCAGCTGCCTCCGGAACTCGCCGAGGGGCCTGTCATCCGCGCCACGGTGAACGTGGTGCTGGTGCCGACCACGGTCACGGACGAGAAAGGCCGGTTCGTGCAGGGCCTGGAGCCGCACGATTTTCTGCTCTACGACAACGACAAGCTGCAGACCATCAACCGGGACATCGCCTCGCTGCCGCTGTCGCTCGTGGTCTGCATCCAGCGCAGCAGCAACGTGGATTCCGTCCTGCCGAAGATCCGCCGCATCGGAAACGTGCTGAACGACCTGCTCGTGGGCCAGGACGGAGAGGCGGCGATCCTCGCCTTCCACCACGAAATCGACCTGCTGCAGGATTTCACCCGCGATCCGGACGAGATCAACGCGGCTGTGGCGAAGATCAAGCCGGGCAGCCGGAGTTCCCGGCTGAACGACGCCGTGCAGACGGCCATCCGCATGCTCCGCTACAAGAAGGACCGCCGCAAGGTGATCCTTCTGATCGCCGAGACGCTGGACCGCTCTTCCGAAGCCAGCGTGCGGGAGGTGGCGACCGAGCTGCAGCTGCACAACGTCGACGTCTACACGCTGAACATCAACCGTCTGGTGACGCGGCTGCAGGAAAAGCCGGATCTGCCCCGGCCGGATCCCTTCCCGCCTGGGGCGCGGCCCCGTCCCGGAGTGGCGCCCGGCGATCCGACGACACAGGCGCAGATCTCGGGCGCGCCCGGCTACGCCGCGGAATTCATCCCTGTTGTGGAGGAGATTTTCCGCGCTGCCAAGGCGATTTTCGTCAGGAATCCTGCTGAAGTCTACACGAAATTCACCGGCGGCCGGGAGTTCGGTTTCACGACGCAGGACGGGCTGGAGCGGGCGATTGCGGCCATCGGCGCGGAGATCCGCAGCCAGTACATCCTCAGCTACTCGCCCAACAACAAGATGGAGGGCGGCTTCCACCGGATCCGGGTGGAGGTGAACCGTCCGCGCCTGAAGGTGCGCACGCGTCCCGGCTACTGGATGGCGGCCGTGCCTGAATAATCAGGCGGCCCGGCGGAACTCCATCGCTGCGAAGCTGACGACGCTCTGCGGATCGATGTTCCACTGTTCATACAGCCGCAGCGCGCCGCGCGCTCCGGGGACGGCCTTCAGAAATGTATAAAAGGGCGCGCTGCCGCACCACTTCAGGTCGTCGTGATTGGGCCTGACCAGCTCCCAGAAGCCCTCGGCGTCTCCCTCTTCGAGCCGCCGGATCCGTTCCCGGTCGCGTTCGGCCACTTCGACCATTTCGCCGCGTTGCGCCTCCGCCTGGATCGGATCGCCATAGCGGCGCCCCATGTGGGCCATGTCCACCCCCAGCACCCAGCACAGGCGCGACCCTTCGGCGGCGTTCAGCTCGCCAAGGGCGTCGAAGAACTCCCGCACCCCGTCGTCTTCTTCCGGCAGACCGCCCTGGTAGAGGCTCCGGGCGAACGGACCTGTCAGAATCGGCAGAATCCGGATTTCCGGGCCGAGGATGGCCTGCAGGAACAGCACCTGGAATTCAATGGAGTGTTCCACGGCGTGGCAGTAGTCTTCCATCTTCGAAGCGCGCGGCGCCTTCGCCGCCAGCCGGTCCACGAGCGCGCGCTCCGTCCGCGCCGTGCCGAAGGGCGTGACGAAATCCTTTCTCGTCAGCCCGAACTTCTCCGGCTCGCCATAATGCGACGTGCCCAGCACGACGAACACCCGGTCTGCCAGCGCAGGACCGAGCGTCCGGTAAGCCTCGCGGTAGCAGCTCCAGCCGCCCTCCGGGCTCACGTGAGGGGCAGCAATGCCGAGAATGTCCTCGCGGCTCGTGCCCAGTTCGAGCCCCTGCTGCTCCATCCACGCCCGCAGCATGCCGGGTTCGTCCGGATACGCGGCGCCGGCGTGGGCGGGCGGGCGCGCTTCCGCCTCGGCGAAGGCCCTGTGCCGCGCCGCCTTCAGTTCCTCGAACACCGGTCCTTCCAGGAACCCCGCCTTCTCCAGCGCCTCCCTCAGGTGGTTCATGATCTCGCCGCTGCGAAGATCGTTCGTCATCCGGTAGATGGCCTCGCGCAGCTCATCCTCGCTCTGCTCGCCGTCGAACATCGCCAGCAGCGGCACCAGCGGCGGCGGCACGATCAGCGTCACGTCGGAGTAGCCGAACGGATCGCGCATCATCAGCCCCGGACGGTCTTCCAGAGGAGAGGGCAGGAAGTCCAGGTCCATCCGCAGGCGAGGTAGTGGTTTCGGCATCACTTCATCATAATGTGAAGTGCGGCCGAAAGCCCGCAGCAGATCCGCGGGCGGAATTCACTGAGGACAGAAACCATGCAGAAGCTGGAACCGCAGCAGATCTTGGATGCGCTGCAGGCGCTGCCGGGATGGACCGACCGTGAGCAGGCCGTGGTTGCGCAGGACCAGATGGTTGGCGCTGCCGAGGTCGGCCTGCAGGCGCGGTTTCTCGTCGGGGCGGCGACCGTCATCGAGAAGATGAACCACCACCCGGACTGGTCAAACGTCTACAACCGCGTCGAAGTGCGGCTGTCGACGCACGATGCCGGCGGCGTCACGCAGCTCGATCTCGACCTGGCCGCGCAGATGGAAGCGCTGGCAAAGAGGCTGTTATGAGGAAGACCGTCCTTTCCGCAATTCTCGCTCTTGCTGTTTTTGCGCAGACGAATTTCCCGGGCTCCCCGCATCTGGATGCGGCGATCGAGGAGGCAATCGCGAAGGATCAGATTCCCGGCGCCGTTTGCCTGGCAGCGAAAGTCGAAAAAGACGGCCGCACAACGGTCCTCCATTACAAGGCCTACGGCAGCCGCGCTCTCGTCCCGGAGCGTGAAGCGATGACAACGGACACCATCTTCGACGCGGCGTCGCTGACGAAGGTGGTGGCCACTTCAGCCTCCCTCATGAAACTGTTCGAGCAGGGCAAAGTGCGGCTGAACGACCGCGTGACCGAGTACCTGCCCGGCTTCCAGGGCGGCAAGAGCGAGATCACGGTCCGGCAGCTGCTGACGCATTTTTCCGGGCTGCGTCCGGATCTGGACCTGGAACCGGAGTGGTCTGGCTATGAAACGGGAGTGGCAAAAGCTCTCGTCGATCAGCCGGTAGCCGAGCCGGGACAGCGGTTCATTTATTCCGACATCAATTTCATCCTGCTGGGTGAAATCATCCGCGTGGTCAGCGGCCGTCCGCTGGACCAGTTCGCGCGCGAGGAGGTCTTTCTGCCGCTGGGAATGACGGAGACAACGTTCAATCCGCCGGAGGCGTGGCGGCCGCGGATCGCACCGACGGAGATCGTCAAGGGGCAGCTGTTGCGGGGCACGGTGCATGATCCGACAACGCGGTATATGGGCGGCGTGGCGGGCCACGCCGGGATGTTCACGACCGCCGGGGACCTGGCGAAATTCGCGTCGATGATTCTGAATCTGGGCCGCCTGCCGGACGGAAGGCAGTTCCTGAGTCCGCTGACGATCCGGAAGTTCGCCGAGCCGCAGACGCCGCCCATCCAGCCCACGCTGCGCGGGCTGGGCTGGGACATCGACTCGCCCTATTCGGGCAACCGCGGGGAGCTGTATCCGCTGGGCTCCTTCGGGCATACGGGGTTCACGGGCACCTCGCTGTGGATCGACCCGGAAACGCGGAGTTTCGTCATCCTGCTGGCCAACAGCGTTCATCCGAAGCTCCGCCCTGCGATCACGCCGCTGCGGTCGAAAGTGGCGACGATCGTGGCCGCCGCGCTGGGCGTGGATGCCCCGGGCGTCTCGCTGACAGGCTTCCATGAATTGCAGCCTCTGCGCGCCCTCGGGCGCAATGTCGAGGTGCTGACGGGCCTCGACGTCTGGGACGCCGAGGGGTTCGCGAAACTGAAGGGGAAACGCGTCGGGTTGATCACCAACCACACCGGCCTGACGCGGGACGGAAGGCGCAACATCGATGCCATGCTGGCAGCCGGCGTCCGGCTGACGGCGCTGTTTTCGCCTGAACACGGCATCGCCGGAACGGAAGACCACGAGAATATCGAGCACGGAAAAGATCCGGCCACGGGCTTGCCCGTCTACAGCCTGTACCGCGGAAAGGACCGCAAACCCTCGGCGGAAATGCTGCGGCATGTGGACGTCCTCGTATTCGACATCCAGGACATCGGCGCGCGGTTCTACACCTACCTTTCGACGATGAAAAACGCCCTGCAGGCCGCTGCCGAGGCGAAGATCCCGTTCTTTGTGCTCGACCGTCCCAACCCCATTACCGGGGTTCATGTCGAAGGGCCGATGCTCGATCCGGAGGCGATTTCCTTTGTGGGCTGTTCGATTCTGCCGCTGCGGCACGGAATGACGCTGGGCGAGCTGGCGCGCATGATCAACGCGGAGGAGAAAATCGGCGCGCAACTGGAGGTGGTGGCACTGAAAAACTGGCGGAGGAGAGACTGGTTCGATTCCACCAACCTGACGTGGGTGGACCCGTCTCCCAACATGCGTTCCCTGAGCGCCGCATTGCTTTACCCGGGCGTGGCCATGCTGGAATACGCGCGGAATTATTCTGTAGGCCGCGGCACGCCGGCGCCCTTCGAGCAGATCGGCGCAGACTGGATCGACGGGCGGCAGCTGGCAGCCTACCTGAACCGGAGGATGGTGCCTGGCGTGCGGTTTTATCCGGCCAGGTTCACGCCGAATGATTCGAACTTCAAAGGGAAAACGATCGAAGGAGTGCGGTTTGTCATCGTCGACCGCGAGGGATTCTCATCGCTGAGGCTGGGGCTGGAGCTGGCGGCTGCCCTCCACAAACTGTACCCCGGGAAGCTGGATTTTGAGGCGAATTACCGGTTGATCGGCAACCGCAGCGTGCTGCAGGCGATCGCAGCCGGGGAGGATCCCCGGACGCTGGAGCCGCGGGTTCAGGAGACGATCCGCGATTTTCTTGCCCTCCGCGCCCGCTACCTGTTGTATCCCTGACGCAGCGGACAACGCCCGGACAAAAGGAAAAGGGGCGGCGCAAAACATGCGCAGCCCCTTTTCGGGGTAAACAGCCACCGCTTATTGCTGAGGCTGAGGGTTCTTGGGCGGACGGCCCCGGCGCTTCCCTGTTGGCGAGGGCGCCGCAGCCTTCTTGGCGGCTTTCTTCTGCTGCAAGGCCATCATCCAGGCTGGCGGGCGGCCCCGGCGCTTGCCCTGGCCCCGGGCCAGCCTTTCGAGCGCCACGAGCACCTCCTCGATCTTCTCCCGCTCCTGGCGCAACTCGGCGATTACCTTCAAAATATCCATGGGTTATCTCTAGCTCCCTGCTTGGGCCGGCCTTCTCGACTCCGAAACCTCCTGTTCCGGTTTCGGAACAGAGAGGCATCCTATGGCCGCGCCTCTTTCCTATTCATACTCCACTATCACACGGATTACAAGGCCTCTGTTCCAAAAACGTAACAAGAATTGAGTTTCGGAGGCTGTTTAGCCCGGATTTCTCACAAACTGTGAGGAAGACGTTCTGAGCATGGCTGCTGGGGGTGTTTCTGGCGAGAT
>FWPV01008672.1_pt1 | contig 11680 bp, 14 predicted proteins | sample 2228371 | NCBI WGS metagenome assembly FWPV01 (sample SAMEA103939776, study PRJEB20133) | metagenome | reverse complement strand
CCAGTTCGGCGGCCGTCAGGACGGCCCCCGATGTCCCCAAAGGGGAGGCCGGGACGCACGAGGGCAACATGAGAAAGATATCCAAGGGCAGCCCTTCACTGGCCGCCAGGAGATAATCCAGCCCCTTGGTTCCCCAGACGTTGGCAAGCTCGTGGGGATCGGCCACCACCGCGGTGGTGCCCAGGGGAAGCAGGGCCCGGGCCAACTCCCGGGGGGTGAGCATGCTGCTCTCCAGGTGGAGGTGGCCGTCGATGAGCCCCGGGATAAGGTAGCGGCCGCCGACCTCCATCCGGGGACCGGCGTAATCCCCCAAGCCGACGATGACCCCGTCGAATATTGCGATGTCTTGACGAAGCCATTCGCCCGTGTAAACATTCCCTAGCCGGCCGCCGGCGATCACCAGGTCCGGCTCGATCTCCCCCCGGGCTGCCCGGAGTCTTTCTTGCAGCCGCTTCTGATCTGAAATCATCGTCATGGTCCCGTGTTTTTTCCGCTTCCCGGTATGGCAGCTCATCTTAGCGGAATTTTCGGGGAGAGGCAATGAAGGGAAATCTTCAGGAAGCCGGCGGTCATGTCCCGGGGCCGCCCACAACCGAAAAAGGGGCGGGAACCGCCCGCCGGCCTGGAACCTCCGGGGTCATTTACCAGGAGAAAGCGATAGCGGCGGTTACTGTTTGCCCAGATTTACCCGCCGACGCCTTTAAGAGAGGCGCAGTGAGAAGAGCGGCCGCCTCGGCACCATTCCCGGACAGGGCTGAACCCCTCTTTTCCCGGTGGGGATAATAAAGACTTTTAATCTGCCTTCAGACGGGCAAGGTCCAAGGCCATCTTCACCTCGGTAGGGTGGAGCCCCAAACGCTGGGCGATTTCGCCGGCGGAAAACCCTTTGAGGTGAAGGTCTTCGACCTGAAGCCGTAAGGAGGCACCCCGCGGTTGGGGGGAGAGGGGGGAGGGCCGCATCGGGGGATTCTGTTCGCTGAGACTTCTGGCCTTCCCATTCAGCGAACCCAGGCTTTCTTCAAGGGCGGCCTGTCTTTTCTCCAACACAGCCAATTTTTCCAACATCTTCTGGAAGTCCTCGGCGTTCGCCTGCCCTTCCTCCCGGGAGTTCTTCAGGATTTTGCCTAAGGACCGAAATTTCATCAGAAAAAAGAGCAACAACCCAACCAGGACGATTTCCAAACCGACCTGGGCCAACACCCAATATTCCAGACCTCTGAGAGTCACCGTTTCATCCCCCCGTCACACCACGATGTCTATGATATGGCTTCCCGTCCGGGGGACAGCACCCTCTTCAGTGGATTCTGAAGGGGCGGTCGGCCTTTTCTGCCGGCCCTGGGCGGCCTGTCTCTGTCCGTCCTTGTCAGAGATTTTCTTGCTCACGATGCCTTGGTCGGCTGTACCTATGGGCGAAACTTTACCGGGGGAGTCAAAGGTTTCCATGTATCGTCCCTCATCATCTCACGATAACCACTGACCGGGTTATGTGGCCCCTGGCATTGAGCTCCCTTCCCAGGTGACGGGGCAAACCGTTGACTGCCTGAGTGGCGACGGAAGATTCCGGTTCCTCGGAATGGAGCAATTCATAGATCATTTTTCGGAATGCCGGGCTCTGGAGGTCATGGGTGGTATTTTTTGACCGCGGCAGGGCCAAAGTCACCAAAACCCGTTCCACCCATAACTTGCGGCCTTTTTGGCGAATAAAGAAAAACGGCTCCAGGGCAACCTCTTGTTCTTCCCCCGGGGGAGGATCCTGCGGGCCGTCGGTGAGGCTGCTGCTCTTTCCTGCCTGGCCGGGGGAGTTTTCAGAAGAAGGCGGATTGCCGCCTGCAGGAGAAACAAGCAGAATCCCCCCCCACAAAAAGAGAACCATAAAGATGATGACTGGACGCATGGCGACTCCCGAGGCCGGAAGGTTAATCCTCCTTGGGTTGAAAATATTCCCGCAGTTTCCCCCTGAGGCGATACATGGCCTGAGTGTGAAGCTGGGAAATGCGGGATTCGGTGTACCCCATGATCTGACCGATCTCTTTCATGGTGAGTTCTTCATAATAATAAAGGGAAACCAGGAGTTTCTCTTTATCGGGGAGGGCATCGATGGCCTTGACCAAAATTTCCTGAAGTTCGGAGAAATGAAGAGCCAGAAAGGGATCCCGGTTTTTCTCATCCAGGAGGATCTCCGGGAGTTCATTGTCCTGAAGGTCGGGGCCCCTGCGGATGGCCTTCCAGACCCCTTCGAGGTCCACCAGGGAAACCGATTTGGTCTCATCCAGGAGGGAATAAAACTCCTCCAGCTCCAGCCCCAGGGCTTCACAAACTTCTTCCGGTTCAGCCGGCCGCCCCAGGTTTTTTTCCAGCTCCGCGTAGGTCTTATCCAGGACATGGGATTTTTTGCGGACTGACCGAGGAATCCAGTCCAGACTGCGCAATTCGTCCAGAATGGCTCCCTTGATCCGAAATTCCGCATAGGTCTTGAAGCTGATATTTTTCCCCGGATCAAACTTGTGAATGGCGTCAATCAAGCCGATGATACCGCTGCTGATGAGGTCGTCCAAAGAAATGTGAGACGGCAGTCGCAGGGCCAGGCGGCCGGCGATGTACTTGATCAACGGGGCATACTGCACCACCATCTGTTCCTGCCAAGCTGAGTCCACTTGTGCCGGCCACTGCTCCTGGAACGCCATTCCCTGTTCCTGTGCCGCAGCATGTTTTTTCATCGTCACCATGACCCTTGACCCCTAAACCTGACATGCGAACAGCCGACGCCAAAAGAATTTGATATTGCTCCCTAGCTCTGGGGGAGGTGAAGAGTTCCGCAACCGTTTGGCCAGGCCCCTGAAGCAGTGACTGACCTTGGCCTGGGGGAAAAGAGACAGCACCGGCTGTTGTTTCAGAACCGCCCGGGGAATAGCCTCGTCGTAAGGAATAAATCCCAGGTACTCCAGGGAGATCCCTTTCCCCAGGAAGCGTTCGGTTACCCGCAGCATGGTGCGGTACACATTCTCGCCCTCTTGAGGTTTGGAAAGGCCGTTGACCAGAAGCTTGTGATGATATTCGCCGTGCCGGTGGGCGAGAATCTTTATGAGAGCATAGGCGTCCGTGATGGAGGTGGGCTCATTGTTGGCCACCACAATACGCTCCTGGGCCGCAATGTTGAAAAACAGGACATTCCGGGAAATGCCGGCCCCGGTGTCGATAAGGACCACATCCAGGTTTTCGGTGTAGTCATCCAGTTCGTTCAGAAGGAACATCTTCTGATCCTTATCGAGGTCGGCCAGTTCGGGAATGCCGGAAGAGGCGGGAAGGATCTTGATGCCCTCCGGTCCATCAACCATGATCTCCGGAAGAGTGCGGCGCAAGGAGAAGAGATCATGAATGGTAAAGCGCGGACTCAAACCCAAAAGGATATCCAGATTAGCCAGACCGAGATCGGCGTCTATCAGGAGGACCTTCTGACCCAGGCGGGCCAAGGCCAGTCCCAGGTTAACCACAATGTTCGATTTGCCGACGCCTCCTTTGCCGGAGGTCACCGAAATGACCCTAACCCCCAAGGGGCTTGCGGGTTCCAATGCAGGACTGGTTTCATGGATGTTTCCCAGGATGGACCGGTTCATCCTCTTTACCTCGGACCTTTTGGGGAAAAATGACGGCTCAGCAATAATTGAACGAGACGCCGGCGGCTGGCCGGTTCGAGATCCTCCGGAATCTTCTGCCCGGTGCTTAAAAACGACAGGGGGATTCGCCTTCCACATAATTGATTGAAGGCGCCCACAATATCTCGGGCTTCGTCGGTTTTGGTGATAATGCAGGAAGCCAGGGATTCCGAATAAAAGCCGCGAAGGGCGTCGGCAAGGTTGGTTTCCGTGGCCGTGGCGCTCACCACCAGATGGTGGTCCAGGGCCGGAAGCCCCCCGAAGAGCCGGGACAAATCCCCTGGAAGAGCAGGATCACAGGGATTGCGGCCGGGGGTGTCTATGAGAACCAAATCCAGATGCTCCATTTTGTTCAGAGTTTCAGCCAGTTCACTTCGTGTCTGGACGAGGGCCAACGGCAGTCCGCTGATGCGGGCATAGGCGGCCAGCTGGTCATGACTTCCCGGACGCTCAGTATCCAGGGAAATCAAGCCGACTTGTTTTTTTCTGACAAAGGCCGCCTGAATGGCCAACTTGACCACCGTGGTGGTCTTCCCCACCCCGGTAGAGCCCAGGAAGACCCAGCGGCGGGGACCTCCGGCCAGGGTCTTCCATAGATCCACCACCGCAAGCTCGTTCAGGAGCTGCCGCAACGCCAATTCCCTGAAGTTCCCGCGTCCCTCGGTTTTGCTGTCCGCGAGCTGCCCCCGGACTTTTTCCAGCCAGCGACGAATTATCTGTTCATGGATTCCGATTCGCACCAGAGTTTGGAACAAGCGGGTTAGGTCCGGATGATGCGCCAGCCAGGGAGGAGGGCCTTGGTCCCACAGCCATTGTCTGATCAGGGCCTTCAGTTCCTGAAATTCCTCTTGCAGATAGCGGGAGGATGGAAACGGCTCGGAAAAGTCGCCGGACCATCCCTGAAAATAAACCCCGTCGAGAGACGCCTCCTGGGCCACCGCGGCGGTGACCTCCACTTGGCGGCTCGCCGGCAGAGCGGACCCCAGGGGCTGAGGACGCTGGGATTGAATGGAAAGAATAACAGCCTCCGGCCCCAGTTCTCTTTTCACTTGGGCAAGGGCTTCCTGAGGATTGCGGGCCACAAAGGTTTTAAGTTTCATGGCCTAAACTCACCACTCCCAAAGATTGGATCTGGGCGTCGGTCACCAATTCGTGGGGGGACAAGACCCACAAACTGGGGAAATGGCGCTCCACCAGGCGCCGCAGATGACGACGCACCGTAGGAGAGCACACCACCACGGGCTGAAGGTTCTGGGTCAGGGATTTGTCCACCGCCCCTTTGAGGGCCTGGATGATCTGCTCGGCGGTTTCCGGGGCCAGGGCCAGATAAACCCCGTATTCCGTTTTCTGAAGACTGTCCTTCAACAGGTCCTCAATGAAAGGATCAAGGGAATACACCGGAATCTTGTGGTCCGGGGTCTCGAGGCTCTTGCTCAAGGCCCTTCCCAGACGCTGGCGCACATATTCCGTCAAAATGTCCGGGTCCTTTGTGTAAACCCCATAATCCGCCAAGGTTTCCATGATGGTGAGCAAATCCCGGATGGAGACCCGCTCCCGGAGAAGATTTTGCAGAACTTTCTGGATGATCCCCAGGGAGAGGGTGCCGGGAACCAGTTCCTCCACCACCTTGGGGTGGGTTTTAGCCAATCGGTCCAGGAATCTTTGGACTTCCTGCCTCCCCAGAAGCTCGTCACAATTCTGGCGGATGACCTCGGAAAGGTGGGTGGCGATGACACTGGCCAGGTTCACCACGGTATAGCCGAGATGCTGGGCCTCTTCCCGACGGGAGGCGGGGATCCACAGGGCAGGGAGGTTGAAGGTGGGTTCTTTCGTGGGGATGCCTTCAATCTGGCGCAGGGTTTCCGCTGGCTGAAGGGCCAGCAGGTAACCCACCAGCAAATCCCCTCTGGCCACCTCCACCCCCTTGATAAGGATGGCATAGCCCCCGGGTTTCAATTGCAGGTTGTCCCGGATGTGGATAGGAGGAATCACCACCCCCATTTCCTGGGCAAATTGACGGCGCAGGGCCCGGATGCGCTCTAGAAGTTCGCCGTCCTGCTCCTCATCGACCAAGGGAATGAGCCCGTATCCGACTTCCAGCTCCAAAAGATCCATGGAAGGGAGGCTGTCCATGGGATCGGTCTCTTTGGGCCGGGAGGGCATCTCCCTGGCCTTCTTCTCCCTGGCCAGCTCTGCCTCCCGGGACCTATGGACCATATAGGCCAAGCCGCCGGTGAGAAAGGATAAGACCAGGAAGGGGAGATGGGGCAACCCTGGCACCAGGCCCACCAGAAAGATGATGGCCGCGGCCACGCTGACGGCCTGGGGTTTGAGGGTGAACTGGGCGGCGTATTCCTCCCCCAGGCTGGCCTCGGAGGCGGCTTTGCTGACCACCAGACCGGCGGCGGTGGATACGAAGAGGGCAGGAATCTGATTCACCAGCCCCTCTCCGATGGTCAACAAGGTGAAATTTTGAGCGGCATCTTTGAGGGAGAGCCCATGCTGGAGGACGCCGATGACCAGGCCCCCCACGATGTTGATGGCCATGATCAGAAGACCCGCCACCGCTTCGCCCCGGACGAATTTGCTGGCTCCATCCATGGCCCCGTAAAACTCCCCTTCCCGGGCCAGGTTGGCTCGCCGCCGCCGGGCTTCCTGCTCGTCGATATATCCGGCGTTGAGGTCCGCGTCGATGCTCATCTGTTTGCCAGGCATGGCATCCAGGGTGAAACGGGCGGCCACTTCGGCGATGCGGGTCGAACCTTTGATAATGACAATGAAATTAATGATTACCAAGATGACGAAGATGATGCCCCCCACCACGAAATTGCCTCCCACCACGAAATTGCCGAAGGAATGGATGACCCGGCCAGCGGCGGTCAATCCTTCCCAGCCGTGCAACAGGATAAGGCGGGTGGAGGCGACTCCCAAGGACAGGCGGAACAAGGTGGTGACCAGGAGCAGGGAGGGGAAGATGAAAAATTCGATGGGCTTGACGGTGTACAAAGACAACAAAAGGACCATCAGGGAAAAAGTAAGGTTGAAGCTGAGGAGGAGGTCCAGGAGCAGAGGGGGCACCGGAAATATCATCACCAGGAGGGTGACGATCACTCCGCCGGCGACGCAGAGTTCCCCTTTTTGAATCCCGAGATTCTGCCAGAAGGAAAGGGCGGAGGGAGAGGCCGCGGCATTCATCGGGCACCCCCGGAGGCTGCCCTCAGACTATAGATGTAGGCCAAAACGCTGGCCACAGCCCGATACAAGGAGGTGGGAATGGTCTGCCCCACTTCCACCAGCCGGAAAAGACTTTGGGCCAGTTCCCGGTTTTCCACCCGGGGAACCCCAGCCTCCTGAGCCAGGGCTATGATTTTGAGAGCCACAAAGCCCCGGCCTTTAGCTACCACCTGAGGGGCGATCATGGTGGCGCTGTCGTATTTCAGGGCCACAGCCAGGCGGGTGGGGTTGGTGACCACCACGTCGGCCTTGGGTACCGCAGCCATCATGCGGCGGGAGGCCAGTTGCCGCATCAGACTCCGGATGCGGGTTTTCACCCGGGGGTCGCCTTCAGTCTGCCGCATTTCATCCTTCACTTCCTGCTTGGTCATGCGCAGGCTCTTCTCAAAACGATACCGCTGGTAAAGATAGTCCAGGAATCCCAGGGCCAGGAGCAGCAGGACAACCCGCCAAGCCACCTGGAAGGAAGTGGATTTCAGCAGGACCGCCAACTGTCCGGTCTCCTGGTAGACCAAGGGGAAGAGGGTGAACAGCCGGCTTTTCAGAAAGTAATAGACCACTAGGCCGATGCAGCCGACCTTGGCCAGGGACTTGGCCAGTTCCACCAAGGAAACGGCGGAAAAAAGGCGCTTGAAGCCTGCGAAAAACTGAATCCGGCTGAAATCCGGGACCAGTCGGCCGGGGGAAAAGATCCAGCCCCCTTGGAGATAATTCGCCAGCACCGCAGTGGCCATAAGGAAAATCCAAAGTGGGGCCAGGAGTTGTCCTGTAGCCAGCCCATATTTCAGGAAGAGAACATGGAATTGGGCCTCACTAACCATGCCGGGCCGCAAACCCTCCAGGGCTGAGCGCAGGATAGCCGCGGCGCCGCTTCCCATAAAGGAAACCCAGCAGGCCAACACTCCCAGGCCGGTGAGGAGCACCAAGGCGGCGGAAAGGTCCCGACTGCGGGCCACCTGGCCTTTTTCCCGGGCCTCGGATCGCCGCTTAGGAGTCGGTTGTTCGGTGCGGTCCTGATATGAATCCTCGGCCATACCTTAACTTCTCCAGGCAGTCAGCATGCGGCTCAGGGGTATTTTGAGGGCCGTGAACTGGTCCACCAAGGCCGGGCCCGCCACCATCAGGGTCAGGGAGAAGAAAAGGAGACCCATGGCGATGGTGAGCGGCAGGCTCACAAACATGATCTGGATCTGGGGCACGGCCCGGGCTATCAAACCCAGGGCCAATTGGGTGAGAAACAACAGGGCCACCACCGGGGCCAGCAATTGAACCGCAAGGTGACACATGAGGCGCCCCAGATGAAGCAGAAGCGGATAAAGACTTTCCGGGAGCTGAACGGCGGTTGTCAACGGGACTTCCTGAAAGCTGCGGGTCAACAAGAGAAGAAGGTCGTGGTGGCCGTTCATGGTCAGAAAAATGAGGGTGGCGAGCAGCATCATCAATTCGGCCAGAAAGGTGTTTTGTGCCTGGGTTTGGGGATCAAAGAGGGTGGCCACCCCAAAACCCATCTGAATGGCCACCAGATCCCCGGCCATCTGGATGCCGGCAAAGAGAAAACGGAACACCAGACCGCACCCCAGCCCCATCAAGAATTCCCGGATCACCAGAACCACGCCCTCCGTCCAGCAGCTTGGGAAAGGCGGCAGATAAGGGGAAACCACCGGGGTTAAGGCCAAAGACAGGCCCAGAATCGAATAGACCTTTACCGGCAAAGGAATCAGCCGGCTGTTCCAGGGGGGACAGAAATAGAGCAAACATCCCGTTCGAAGGGTGACCAGGAGGAAGTTTTGCCAGAGAATAAAAAGATTCGCCATGGCCTTGGTAATCACCGGGAATACGTCGGCAAATTCGTCAGAATCTCCAAAGTGAAGCCGGTAAGCTGATGCATGATCCAGGGCAACAGCAGCAACAGACCGACAAAAATGCTCAGGATTTTGGGCACAAACGTCAGGGTCATCTCCTGAATCTGGGTAGCGGCCTGAATGAGGCTGATCAACACCCCCACCAGCAGGCCGATCCCCAGGATGGGCAGCGACACCAGCAGGGTCACTTTGATGGCTTGTTGCGCAAGCTCCATGACAAGTTCCGGAGTCATGGGAAATCAGCCTCCAGGAATTGTTTCATTGGAAACTCCTGACCAGAGACCCCACCAAGAGGTTCCAGCCGTCCACCAGGACAAACAACAACACTTTGAAAACCAAGGAGATCATCACCGGCGGCAGCATCATCATGCCCATGGAGAGCAGGACGGAAGCCACGACCATGTCAATGATGAGAAAGGGCAAAAAGAGCAAAAAACCGATTTCGAAGGCCGTGCGCAATTCACTGATCATAAAAGCGGGCACAATCGCCAGGATGGGGGTTTCCTGAAAATTTTTCGGCCGGCCGGATTTCATGATACCGAGGAACAGAGCCAGGTCCTTCTCCCGGGTCTGATGGCCCATAAAGGTTTTGAGGGGGCGAAGCCCGCGTTGGAGGGCCTCCTCGCCGGAGATGGTTTGTTCCATGTAAGGCCTGACGGCATTGGTCTGGATTTCCTGCCACACCGGGAACATGATGAAAAACGTCAGGAAAAGGGCCAAGGTGACAAGCACTTGGCTGGGGGGCATCTGCTGAGTCCCCAAGGCATGACGCAGGAAAGAGAAAACCACCACCAGACGGGTGAAGGAGGTCAGCATGATCACCAAGGCCGGAGCCAAGGACAACACGGTAAGGGTGAGGAGCAGCAAAAGGGAGGTGTTCAGGCGATCGGGGGCCAGGGCCTGCTCCAGGCCCCAGGGGACGGCGGCCTGGACGGGAGCCGCCCACCCCACGGTCAGGAGCGTCAGTGCGGCCGACAGATTTATTCCCTTCCGAGGCATCCGGAAACCCTTTCCCCGCCCTTTACGGGTGCGGAGGCGGCACGTACTCGGTGACCGTCCGGTCTTTACCGTTCACTAAAGGGATGACGCTGAGATTGTTGGCCGAACTGGCCAGCAAAAAGGTTTCCTGGCCCACGGCCACCAGGATAAGGGCCTGCCGGGGCGCGAGGTGATGAGTGGCCAACACCCGGATAAGGGCCGGATGACGCTGATATTTTTGCGCCAGCCGTCGCCATAGGGCCAAAGCCAGAAGCAGGCCGCCCACTATGGCGCTCAGAACCGCCAAGATTTTCACCAGATGATGCCAAAAGGGGAAATCCGGCAGACCCAGGGGCTGGGTGGAGGCAGGTCCGTCAGCAGTCACGGCCAAAGAGATCCTGGTCAGCCAGTTCCAGACAGCCAGCATGGCGGGGCTATCCCAATTGTTTGATGCGATCCAGGGGGCTGATGATATCGGTGAGCCGGATCCCGAATTTCTCGTTGACCACCACCACCTCCCCCCGGGCGACGAGTTTCTGATTCACCAGGATTTCCAAGGGCTCCCCCGCCAGCTTGTTCAGCTCGATAACCGAGCCTTGACCCAACTGAAGCAGGTCATGAATAATCATCCGGGTCCGGCCCAGCTCCGCGGTGATTTCCAGAGGGATGTCCAATAGGAGGTCCAGGCTGGGATGCCTCTCCTTTTTGTCGGCAGGGCCGGCGGCCGAGGCCGGGGGTTCGGGGGAGACGGCATCCGGGGCATCCTTCGGGGGAGCTGAGGGTTCCTCCTGCAGGGGATTATCCCATTCAAAATCTTCAACGGGTTGGGGGTTGCTCAAAGTGGCCATGTGATACTTGTCCTCCGGGTTGAACCTGAATCAGGGTTGAGGGTGAAGCACCTGTTTGACCTTGAAGGCCTTGACATTATTGAGTTGACCGGCCAAGCCGGTGAATTTGGGGATCCCCTCCACCTTGCCCACCAGGGGGTCCTTTACCTTCTTGTTGAACATGATGATGTCTCCCGCCGCCAAGTCGAGGAATTCTTTGGCCCGCATAACCGTGGAGGCCAATTCCACCACCACTTCTACTTCCATGTCCATAATCTCGTCCTGGATGCGGGAGGTCCAGCGGTTGTCCTGCTCCAACTGTTCACTTTGAAACCCAGAGTAAAGCTTGCCTTTGATAGGTTCTACGGTGGCATAGGGGATGCAGAGGGTGATAAAGCCGTCTGCCTGCTCCATTTCCACCTGGAATTTGCTGATCACCATGATGTCGTTCGGGGTGGCGATGCCCACAAACATGGGATTGATCTCCACCCGCACCAGATGCATTTTTACGGGGTGAACCGGGGCCCAGGCCTTTTCCAGATCCTGAAAGGCCATGACCACCACTTTCTGAATCAGCCGCCGTTCGATGCTGGTGAAATCCCGGCCTTCAATTTTAAAGCGGGTTTTGGTACTGCCGCCGAGGAAGCACTCCACCAAAGCGAACACCAGCTTGCTGTCCACCACCAAAAGACATTGGCCCCGCAAAGGGTCCATTTTGTAAATGTTGAAGCTGCAGGGCAACGGCAGGGACCTGAGGAATTCGCCGAACTTGAGCATCTGCACGAAGTTGGTCTGGATATCCACGGTGCGTCGCAGTACCATGGAGAGAGAAATCCGAAAGGCCCGGGCAAAGTGCTCGTTGACCACCTCCATGGTCGGCATCCGGCCCCGGATGATGCGCTCCTGGGAGGTGAAATCATAGAGCGCCACCCCGGTTTTTGAGACCTCCCGGTCAGGCTGGGTCTCAATTTCGCCGTCGATCAGACCCTTCAACAGGGCATCAACTTCTTCCTGAGAAAGGACCTTGGACATATAGCCTGCCTATTGGGCTACGAACTCGGTGAAAAAAACCTCGCTGACTTTGCCGCCGCCCGGAACCGTGCGGACTTTTTTCCTGATCTCCTCT
>FWPV01014301.1_pt1 | contig 11681 bp, 11 predicted proteins | sample 2228371 | NCBI WGS metagenome assembly FWPV01 (sample SAMEA103939776, study PRJEB20133) | metagenome | reverse complement strand
ATAGAAATAATATTTTTTGTGCTGTAATTAGCACTTCGCGCGAACCTTTTTTGGGCTGAACTAACTGGCGCGCGGAGTAATTAATTCCGACAAAGTTATTTGTGGTGCCGCGGGTGGGAGTCGAACCCACACGGAGAAATCTCCACCGGATTTTAAGTCCGGGCTGTCTACCAATTCCAGCACCGCGGCCTAACGGTTTTGGAGGCGTGGGCGAGATTCGCACTCGCGTAAAACGGTTTTGCAGACCGTTCCCTAGCTACTCGGGCACCACGCCAAAATTGTTTTTTCTTTCTATATTACCTATATGAACTCCAAAAAAGGAAAGGCTAGGGTGGGAATCGAACCCACGTATAAGGGTTTTGCAGACCCTTGCCTTACCACTTGGCTACCTAGCCGTTTTTTAAATAACATTTTAATATATATTATTTTATTTGTTTTTTCAAATTCTTTTTTACCTCCTTTAAAACATCTTCTATTGTTCCTTTTGTAAAAAAACCAGACGCTTCTTTATGGCCCCCTCCTCCAAAATTCTCTGCTAGTTTTGAAACATTAAAACCGTCTGACGACCTTAAACTACCTTTTATTTTATTTCTTTTAAACTCAACTAAAAAAAGATATAGTTTAGCGTCGCCGATATGAGAAATGAAATCAGGAAATATAGGAGGTTCTTGTAGATAAATCTCCGAAACCTGATTTTTTCCAAATTCTCTTTTAATTTCTGAAAAGTCTCTCCAAGAAACCCAAGAATACATTAAACCGACTTCTTCGTCTTCTTTAAGTCTTTCCAATACCCGATGTAAAATTTTTGCTTGAGCAAAACTCATTTTAAAATATTGTTTGGAAATTATTGATATTTCTCCTCCAAATTTTATTAAATCAACAACAACTCCCTTGTTTTTATCTTTTAATCTAGCAAACGCAATAGTATCACTAAAAATTCCACATAAAAGAAGTGTCGCAATATCTTTTGTAATTTTTATCCTTGTGGTTTTAAAAAAATAATAAAGTACTTCACAGACAGAAGAGGCCGATGATTCAATTATCTTTATTTTTCCTATTTTTTTTCCAGCAGATAAAAGATGATGATCTATAGAAATAACTTTACTGGTATCAATTTTAAAATTTAAAGGAACATCTATTCTTCTGGCATCGGCATAATCAATCGCAAATATTAAATCAAACTTTTCGTCTTTAGAAATATTTCTTTTAAGTATATTGCTCTGGGGTAAAAATTTTAAATAGTTTGGAAAAACAGAAGAATAAACATAAACTCTCTTTTTAATTTGTCTTAAATACAAAGCAAGCGCCAACATTCCACCAATTGCATCCCCGTCTGGAGCTCTATGACTTAATATTAAAATCTTTTTAGCTTTTTTTATCTCTTTTCCTAATTTTTTAAAATTTTCTTTTTGTGATTGGTAAATATTTTTCATAAATTAGTAGAGCCCCTATCTATTTTATATAAATTTTTTGTTCCTTCATCAATTTTAAAAGAAAGTTTTGGGACGTTTTTAATATTTAATTTTTTGTTAATTATCTTTTGAATATCGTAAATATTTTTATCAATCTCCATCAGGGCCTCTTTCTCTTTGCTGTCTGGCATAACCGTAATTAAAATATCTGTATTTAAAAAGTCAGGAGAAGTTTTTACAGAAGTTACCGTAACAATGTATCCTTCAAAGTCAACGTTTTTTAAAAGGGTCTTTGAGACTTCTTTATGTAAAAGCTCGTTTATTTTTTCAACGCGATAAGACATAACAATTCTTTAATATTTATTTTAAAATTTAAGACTTGGATGTTAAGCATTTTCCGTTATACTTCTATGATTTCATAAATAATCAAAATATCCCCTTCTTTAACTTTTGTTTTCCCCTCATATCTAATACCAACTTCTTTGCCCGCCTTTGCTTTTTCTATAACTTTTTTATTCTCTTGAATTTCAATAATTTTACCACCAAATAATACTTCCTCTCCTCTTTGAATTTCAACTTCTCCTTTTCTAATCTCGCCCTCAACTACTTTCCCTCCAATGATTTGTCTATAATTTCTTTCTCCTTTTTTTTGGGTCTTAAAGATAACAAGTGGCTTTAATTTTCCCATATTAACCCTTTCTTTTCGTTTCTCTACTCTTTTTTCCATTTCCTTTCTTAAAGTGTCTACCAATTCGTAAATAACATCAAAAAGCAGAATATCAACTCCCCGTTGTTTTGATTGGCTTTCTGCGACCGGCGTTGGCTTAACACGAAATCCAATTATTATAGCGTTATTATGGTCGGCTAATCTCACGTCAGAATCACTAATATCCCCAACATCTACTTTTAATATTTTAATACCCGTTCTGTCTTGAACTAAATCATTTAATATTTTAATTAAAACTTCTGCGCAACCCCTTACGTCTGTTTTTAAAACAACATTTAAATAGCGTTCTATGCCTTCTTTTTCTTTAAACTCAAAAAAACATTCCTTTTGTTTCTTTTCTGAAATAATTTTAAGAGCGTCGTCTAATGATTTTGCTAATAAAAATTTTTCTCCTGCCGTTGGCGCATCTTTAAGTCCTGTAACAATAACTGCTTCTCCCGGTAAAGCCTTATTTTTCTCTTTAAAAGCGAAATCCCGCATTGTTCTAATTTTGCCGCAAGTACTATCTGTCATTATGGGGTCTCCAACATTTAAAGTACCTTCTTCTATTATTAATGTTGCTTGTGGACCAACCAAAGAATCAAGATGACTTTCCAATACAAAACCACTGGGTTTTGATTTTAAATCTGCTTTAAGTTCTAAAACCTCAGCTAAAACATTGAGGGTTGATAAAAGTTCATCAATACCTTTTCCGGTTTTTGCAGATACTTCAACTAAAGGAACATCGCCTCCCCATTCTTCAATTAAAATACCGGCATTTTGAAGTTCTCCCTTTACCCTTTGGGGATCTGCATTTTCTTTGTCTATCTTATTTAGGGCAATAATTGTTGGTATGTCTGCTTTTTTTATAACTTCAATCGCTTCTTTTGTCTGGGGCTTAACACCCTCGTCTGCCGCAACCACTAATATAGCAATATCTGCAATTTTTGCTCCACGAGATCTCATTCCGGAAAAGGCTTCGTGGCCGGGGGTATCAATAATACACTCTTTCTTACCTTCATGCTTTGCTTCATATGCACCAACGTGCTGGGTAATTCCCCCAGATTCTTTTGCTGTAATTTGAAAATCTTTTCTAATTGCTTCCAATAAAGAACTCTTTCCGTGGTCTATATGCCCCAATACAACAACAACTGGAATTTTTTTTGAAATATTATCAGTATTCATAAATTTAAAAAAAATACGCTAACTTAACTTTGTTGAAAAAACTGACAATTAGTCAACGTGGATTAGCGGTTTAATGCTTTTCTTATTGCTTCTTCTTCCTCTTTAGAAAGAGGATATTGTGATTCGCCGTGCTTTATCGGCTTTGCATAAATCCTCGTTCCTTCTTTTGCGTGAATTGAAGATATTACTACTCCATCATCTTTTTGGTCCAAAAGCGCAACCACAAAACTTTGATTGCTTCCCAGCTCGGAAAAGGGATTAAATCTTATAACCCCTACTTTCTGTATTGAATGTAAAGCTGCTTTATCTAGTTCTTTTATTCTATTTAGAGCTTTATGAGCTTTTTCTTCTGTCAATTTTTGTTTTTTAAAAAGTTCAGAAATCACATCTTCCAAATTCTCTGATTTCTTGCCTTTAAAAAATTGAGTAGTTCTTTCTTTTTCTTTTTTTAATCTTATTTCAATGAAAATATTCCAGCCTATAAAAATACCAATAATCAAAATTAAAATAGTATCTATATTTTTAGCAATAAAATCAACCATATTTGTTAAAAATAAAAATAAAAGCAACCTTTAAGTTAGGATACATTCTATTGCATTTTAAAAGAGAATGCAAGGTGCTGTCTTTGTCTTAATTAAAACCAGCCAAAAAGTTTTGCGATAAATAAAATATAGATTGAGAGATAAAAAGCGCCCTCCCATAAATGTACTCTTCTTGAGATGCCAGAAATCACAAAAAGTAAGGTTGCAAAAGCCATTGTGGGCACTCCAATTGCAAGAGTTTTGGGGTCTAAAACAAGTGTTCTAACCAAACCCGGAACCCCTATCACAACCAATGCATTAAAAACATTTGAGCCAAAAATATTTCCAAGAGCAACCTCTGATTTCCTTTGAAAAGCAGCTTTTGCAGAAACAAGAAGTTCCGGCAAAGATGTACCAACCGCAACAGCCGTAATAGCAATAACTCCCGTAGCAATATTCAAAATTTTTGAAAGATTAACCAAAGAATCAATAAGATATTTTGCTCCAAAAACTAATGCGAGAATACCAACAATCAAAAAAATAAAATCTTTTAAAGCTACTTTTGGTCGAACAAATTTTTCTTTTTTCTTTTGGGTCACAATGTTTTTTCTCCTTTCTTGACGCGATGGCAAAACTTCACTAATTTCGGGACTATCATCAATATCTTTGTGCAAAACGGTATAAAGCAAATAAATTCCATAAGTTATTACCATTAAAAGAGCCTCAGTAAAAGTAATTTTCCCATCCCAAACAACCCCCAAAAGTAAAACAGTACTAATGGCCAATAACGGTAAATCTAGGTCAATTAAACTTTTTGTAACTGTAAGTCTTTTTCCGATAATAGCTGAAACCCCAACAATCAGTAAAATATTGGCGATATTAGAACCAATCGCATTAGCTGATGCCACATCTGTTACCCCTTTAAGGGTTGCGGCAAGAGACGAAAAAAGCTCCGGAAAAGATGTTCCAATACCAACTATAGTAACCCCAACAATAAAAGGAGAAAGACCAAGCGCCAGTCCAATTTTTTCTGCGCTTGCAATAAGCCAGTCAGCTCCTTTAACAAGAGCTACTAAAGACATAATGAAAACCATTACCCAAAATAAAATCATCATATTATATTACCTATTAAAAAAATTATTGACCTTTTTCAAATTGGCGGAGGGTGGAGGACTCGAACCTCCAAGGGTTTTAACCCACGGCATTTCGAGTGCCGCGCAATAACCATTCTGCCAACCCTCCAATAGAGTATTTATTTTGGTAAAATACAAAATGTTTACTTACCAATCTTTCTACTTTCTACTCTCTACTCTCTATTTCCCTTAATTATATAAAAATCTTTATAAAAAAAGAAAGAGGGAGTACTAGGACTCCCTCGAGATAATCGCATTGGAATTTCTTCCGGCCTAGGGGCCCGGTTCAACTCCTATGCGATTTTTTCGGAGCATATATATAAAAGGAAATGGAAGGATGTTTCACTTCTTTCACTTCATTTCCTTTGTTTCATTTCGTTTTATTTCGCTCTGTTTTATTTTGTTTTACTTCATTTCATCCTCTTTCTTTTCCGGATCATACATTTTGAATTTGATTCTCTATTCTCTACTTTCTACCTTCTGCCTTCTACTTTCTACTTTCTACATTCTTTTCTCCAAAGAATGCCCCGATACAAAACTACAAAGTGCTAAGAAATGTACTTTCCGTCGGAATAAACCTGCTTCTTTATGAACCGATTGCCCGTCATCAATCGATTCTTGAAAGAAGGATTACTCCGGAAGGAAAATTTCCTCCTATTATTATTATATCAATATAAAAAATTTTTGCAATAAAAAACTCCAGAAAAATACCCGGAGAACTTCTTAAAAAATTACCGCACCATTTAAAATTGTTTTCTTAATTTCCACCCTCCGCTCTCCACTCTCTACTCTCTACTCTCTACTATCTACTATCTACTCTATTCCCTTTCTGCGGCCCCAAGGGGAATCGAACCCCTGTTTGATGATTGAGAATCACCTGTCCTAGGCCACTAGACGATGGGGCCTTAATCATTTTAATTTTTTAAATACCCTTGCCTCTAGTTATAACAATTTGCGAACAAGTTATTAAAAAATCCATTAATTTTTCTATATCATATTCTTTTTTAAAATTCTCATAACTTACATCTAAATAAAACCATTCTTTATCCATACCAAGGTTATGTTGATTCTCAGAACAATAATTAGCATTTTCTTCTCCTATTACTTTTGCCAACTGTTCTGTATCGGCGCAAACAGGAATATAATAACTTTCTCCAAGAGCGTGGGAAAATTTTATCCGAAATACCTTATAATCTTCAGCAGAAATTGGGGCTTCGGATAAATAAAAAGTCCTTCCCTTGTAATCTCTCTGAAAACCTTCTTGACTGCCCATATCTGAGAAATTCAAAGATGGTCCTATTTCTTTAATAAAATCACTTACGTCTTCGCCCTTGGATCGAATTGTCTTCACAAATGAAATAAAAACCACCAATACAATAAACAAACCACTAATAATAACAACTATTATAGCTATAGATTCTATTTTCATATTTTTGATTTTTATTAAAAAATTACTTTTTCCTTTTTTTGCCCTTTTTAAAGGGATTTATAAGTATAACCCCAGCTAAAAAACCAATCAAGTGGGCTCCTGTCGCAACTCCAACTTCTGGATAAAAAACTTGATACAAAACCCAGATTACTAAAAATACAACCGCTGGAACAGAAAGCGTTGTTAAAAAAAAGAAAATCGGAACAATTGATTTTATTTTGTGTCCTGGAAACAATATGAAATATCCCCCAAGAACACCAGAAATTGCGCCAGAAGCTCCAATAATTGGAATTGTTTTGGGGCTTGTAAAAAAAGCATAAACCAAAAGAGAGATAACCCCACATAAAAGATAAAAAAATAAATAGCGGATTTTTCCAAGAGCCGCTTCTAAGGCATTTCCAAAAACCCACAAAAACCACATGTTACCTAAAAGGTGCCAAAAACTTCCATGAATAAAAATTGTAGTTAAAATGGTATAAATATCCTTTCCTTTAAGAATATTTTGAGGAATCACTCCGTATTTTTGAATATAAAAATCAAGATTTTGAAAGATAAAAAAGAAAATTAAAGCATTCAAAAATATTAAAAAAATAGTTACAACAGAAACTTTATTAGGACGATCCTCGTCATACAGGGGAATCATAATTTAGAATATTTATATTATCCTTTTAATTTTAAATTTTTATTTTAATAATTCTTTCGCTTTGTCGAGTTGGGGGTCTTTTCCTTTGTTAAAATCGTCCTCTATTAAGTCAACTTCAATATCCGGTAATATTCCTTCCCCTTCAATATATTTACCAGAAGGTAAAAGCCAATGAGCAATTGTTATTTTTATAGCAGATTTATTATTAAGGGTTATCATTTCTTGAACAGAACCCTTGCCAAAAGTTTTCTTGCCAACTATCTTTGCCTCTTTATTGTGTTCTTTAATCGCACCAGCTAAAATTTCAGAAGCCGAAGCGGATCCTTCATTTACCAAAATAATTATTTTAAAGTTTTCAAAACCTCCTGGTCCGTCAGATTTTATGTCCTCTACTTTATTTTTTCCGAAATCCTGTTTTACGACTATCTTGTCTTTTTGTATAAAAAATCCTCCAATATTAACCGCCGAATCTAAAAACCCACCAGGATTATTTCTTAAATCAAGAATAATTTTATTAGAACCACTTTTTAAAATTTCCTCTGCTGCTTTTTTAAATTTTAGAAATGTATTTTCATAAAAATTATAAATTCTAATATACCCAATGTTTCCACCCAACATTTTATAATCTAAAACCGGAATTTCTATTCGTTGGCGAGTAATTTTAACATCAAAAACCTTCTCTCCTCTTTGAATCTTTAAATTAACAACGGTCCCGGACTTACCCCTAATTTTCATCACAGCGATAACAAGGCCCATTTTATCTGTTTTCTCACCGTCAATCTCAAGTATTCTATCGCCCGCCAAAAGACCAGCCTTTTCGGCCGCTGTACCTTTAAGAGGAGAAATAATAGTAAGTTTTTCTTCTCTTATTCCTATTTCGGCGCCAATTCCTTCATATTCGCCCGATAATTCTTCTTGAAATTGAGAATATTCATTTTTATCTAGAAAGCTAGAATAAGGATCTTTCAAACTTTCTATTGTTCCCCTTATTGCGCCCTCAAGCATTTTCTCTTCGGTATCTTTACTATAACCATAAAACTTGTTTTTAATTTGTGCCCAAGTTTCAAAAAACGGTGTAAAACTAACTCCCTCGGGGGGGGTCATTCCTACTGATTTAAAATAGTAGCCTCCAACAACAACGCCAGCAGCAAAAACAGCAAATAAAATAGCAAGGTTCTTAATATTAATTTCTTTTTTCATCAAAATTTATTTTTAATAAATGGTTTAATTTCTTTAGCTTATTTTTCTATTGGAGTGATTTTCTTTGAGGTGTCTTTTGTTGAAGTGGGAGTAGTTTTTATTAGCGTACTATCTTCTCCTCCAAATACATTTTGGCAAACTTCCTGTATTTCAGAAAAGTCTCTCGCGTTTGGGAGTAAAATATAAGCGCCGGCCGAACTATGACTTGCATAAAGATAATTTGTATTATCAAAAAGAACTCTCTGAACTGAATTTACTTTCATTTTAGGAAGCTGTTTCGCTAAATATTCAATTTGTGAAGAACCCAAATCTGTTCTCACGTGATTTTCTAAAGTATTTAAAATACTTATAATTTTTTTGGGATTTGAAATTATATTTAAAGAAAAAACTTTGTCTTTTATAGCAAGTAGTACTTTTTGCTGGCGTTCCATTCTTCCAAAATCAGAATCAATATGTCTTATGCAAACATAGGCAACTGTTTCGGTTCCGTTTAATTCATTTTTCCCTTTTACAATTTTTACCTTACCATAATCATAAGAATAAAAGCTTTTATTTTCGTAAATTGTGATTCCGCCAATTGTATCAACAACCTCTTTTAATGCTTCTATGTCTGCGACTATCGCAAAATCAATATCAAGACCAGTAACATTTGACACAACCTCCTTCGCTAGTTTAATTCCATCTTTTGCCCTACCATTTTTCTCTTTGCCCCAAGAATAGGCCTCGTTTATTTTGGCGTAACCATAACCCGGTATTTTAACCCAAAGATCTCTTGGTATTGAAATTAAAGCTAAATCTCCTGTAGATGGCTTATAAGAAACAACCATTATGCCATCGGTCAAAATTCCCCCATTTTCAGCATTGTCTCCCCTATTCCCCAATAATAAAATATCCCATCTCTTGTCGGTTTTGGGAGCAAATAAAGAGCCGTTTTCACTTACAACGGAAATCGTTCTTGCGCCTTTTAAAACTATAACAGCCCCAACAGCCATTATTAATAAAACTATAAAAAAAATAATGATTATTTTTTATAATAAAATAATTACAGGACTCGAACCTGTAACTTCCTGCTTAAAAGGCAGTTACTCTACCAATTGAGTTAGCGGGGCAAACTAAAAAGAATTGTACTAAAAAATAGTTTTTTTTCAAGATCTGTTTTTTTATTTTCTTCTTGCTTATCCTATCTTCCGTTTAATCCCTCCGGAGCAATGCCAAGATAATTCAAAAGGTACTGATTGATATCTTTTGCTATTGGCGCTAAAGAATCCGAAGAAAATCTTGGTCCTTTTTTGGGTGCGTCCATTTTTAACAATAAAATAAACTCGGGATTAAAAGCGGGTGCAAAATTTATAAAAGATTGCAATGATGCTTCTGAATATCCTACTTTTTTAATGCCAAGATAGCTATATGGGGCTTGGGCGGTTCCTGTTTTTCCGGCAATTAAATAACCCTCTACCTCTGCTTTTTTTGAATAACCATTCTTTGTAGCGCTTACCATCATTGCAGTTACTCTTGATGCGGTTTCTGGAGAAATGGGTTGGCCTAAAATTTGTGGTTGAATCTCTTCTTCCGTACCATCGGCGTGGATAATTTTTTTTACCATATGTGGTTTTACCATCTGACCCTGATTTGCAATTGCAGAAAAAGCAGTCAACATTTGAATTGGCGTTACACTAATTCCTTGTCCAAAAGAGGCGTTAGCAACTTCAATTAATTTTTCATTTGATGGTGGGTGCAAAATATTCTCAAGATTGCCAGACTCTTCACCAACAAGATCAATTCCTAGTTTTTTTCCAAATCCAAATTTCTGAACATAATCAACAAATTTTTCTCTTCCTACTTTCTGCTGAATAAAAACCGCGCCAGTATTTAAAGAAAGCTCAATTACGTTCGTCATTGTTTGTTGGCCGTGGGCCTTAAGGTCGGAATTTTTAATAGTATAATTTGCTATTTTTAACTCTCCAGAGTCATAATAAGTCGTCTGGGGAGTAATCACTTTTTCTTCAATGCCCATCGCAGCGGTTAATGGTTTAAAAATTGAGCCGGGCTCATACGATAAAATAGCGGGATTTTTAAAGATATTTGGGTTTTTTTCTTTTTTATATTCATTAGGATTAAAACCCGGAGCGGTTGCCATTGCCAATATCTCTCCGGTCTTTGGAGACATTACTATGATTGTTGCATTTAGGGGGTCGTATTTTTCTATCATCTCTTTCGTTTTATTTTCAACAAACATTTGAATGTTCGCATCTAGGGTTAAAATAAGACTGTCACCATCAACCGGATCCTGAATTATATTTTGGGTAGAAAATATCGGCTTTTGGCTTGCATCTACCGCTCCTCTTCTAAAACCATTCTTGCCGGCAAGTTGTTTTTCATAATATCCCTCAATACCATATTGTCCCACGCGATTTTTGCCGTCTTTATCATATCCATAAAATCCAATAACCTGAGAAGCAATATCTCTTTGTGGGAAAAAACGAGTATAGTTAGTTTCAATATGAATACCGGATAATTTTTCAATTTTTTCAATTTTACTGAGGGGAACATTATTTTTTAGAATTACCCAAGAAGCTTCTTTCTTTGAAATCTTATTTAAAATCTCTTCTTTTGATAATTCAATAACAGGCGATAGCACTTCTGCTATTTTGTTTAAATCTTCAGCCTCTTTTGGTGCAACAGCAATATTAGCAACTCCTTGATTTTCAGCAAGTACTGTTACGCCATCAGAATAAAATACTTTTCCCCTTTTTGCATAAATTATTTCCTCTTTTAAATGCTGTTTCTTAGCAAGTGCTTTGTACTTTTCAAAATCTCTAATTTGTAAAATAAATAAGCGACTAATTATAGCCGCCCCACAAGAAATAAAAATAAGAAATAAAAGATAAATTCGGAAATTTCTGGGGTTTCTTTTGCGCATAAAGAATCTTTTTTATCAAAGTAATCCAAATTACTTTTCCTTTTCCATAGAAAGACTTCCGGGAGTCTTCAGTTCAACAAACCTTATATCCTGAGCTTTCTCAAGGTTGGACTCTTTAGCAATTTCTTGAAGCTTTTTCATAGAAAGAGTCTCACCAATTTGGGCTTCTAAATTTTGACTTTCAACTTCTGATAATTCTAATTTTTTCTCTATGTCCTTTAAATTAAAATTGGCCTCAACAAGTTGAACATTTAAGTATAAATAGAAAATAAATGTTCCGATGAAAAGAATAGATAAAAACAAAGCCACCCCAAAAGTACTACTTCTTTTTGATTCAAAATAAACTACCTTTCTTTTGGGTTCTGACCCTGAAATCGAATAACGAATTGTTGATACTGCTGATAGTGCTCTTGGCATAAAATTTTTAAATCCGAAGCATAAAATCCGAAATCCTAATTTATTTAATTTTCAGAATTTAGAATTTGTTTCGGATTTAGCTATTAAAATTTAGACTTTTTAATGTTTAAATTAC
>FWPV01014298.1_pt1 | contig 11682 bp, 8 predicted proteins | sample 2228371 | NCBI WGS metagenome assembly FWPV01 (sample SAMEA103939776, study PRJEB20133) | metagenome | reverse complement strand
GGGCGCCGCGGCGCCGCGGGAAGCAGGGTCGCCATGCGGCCGGGACTGCCACGAGGACACGCCGGCGCCGCTCAGAGCGGCGGCGCCGGCTGTGCCGGTCTCGCGGAAAACGGCGGTGAGATTTTCTTCCAGCAACAGTTTGACGGCCGCCGAGCGCAGACGCTTGAACTCTTCTTCGCGGGCATAGGCGATGCGTCCCGTGCCGCGCACGGCCACAGCCTTGAGCTGCTTGGAACCCATCAGCGCGCCCATGCCGGTGCGACCGGCCGCCCGCCCGTGATCGGCCATAATCGAAGCATATGGCACCTGATTTTCGCCGCCCCGGCCGATGCAGGCCACCCGCGCCTGGGGTTCGCCGAGTTCTGCTTTGATGACGCGCTGCGTCTCGTAGGTGTCGGTCTGACCCCACAGGTGCGTGGCCTCGCGCAACCCGGCCTGACCGTTATGAATCCACAGATATACCGGCCGATTGGCGCGGCCGGTGATCAACACGCCATCGTAACCGGCATAGCGCAACTCGGAGCCGACATAGCCGCCGATGTTCGATTCGCCCCACAGGCCGGTGTAGGGCGAACGCGCACAGATCGAGAAACGTCCCACCGAGGGGCCGCCGCTGCCGGTCAGCGGCCCGGTCATCCACAAGATGGGATTAGCCGGATCGAGCGGGTCGCGCTGAGGGTCGAGCCAATCCCACAACACACGCACGGCCAACCCGCTGCCGCCGATAAAATCTCGTGTGTAAGCCGGGTCTATGACCTGACGGCGAATATCGCCGGAGGTGAGGTCAACGATGAGTAATGTCATGTCCATAGCCTGGTTTCTCCCATTCTGGTTTGTAGTAACCGCTTCAACGGTTTTCTACAAACGTAAAAATTTGATCTACAGAGTCTTGATGTGGTGGCCTACAATCGTCGGGCCATCGCCACGATGGAATCTATGATCACCGACTCGCTGATGCGGCCCGAGTTATTGAACACCACGTCATACAGGGTCGGGTCGAGCCAATCCACGCCAAAGTAGCGCTGCATAAAGCCAGCCCGTGCCTGGTCGGCCGCGGTGATGCGCAGTTTGGCCGCGTCGCGGTCCAATCCCTCGCGCTCCATGATGCGCTCGACCCGCACCAGATAGTGTGCGACGACCTGGACTCGCAATGCGCCGGGGAACGGGCTGAGAATCACCTGGCTGCCCCGACCCATAATCACCGCGTGGCCGGCTTGAGCCAGTTCGGTGATGACGCGGGTAATCAAGTCACGGTAGACCACTTCATTCACCGGCAACGTGTAGCGGCTTCCCAGGGCGCGCTGACGGGCCTCGCTCAGCGATAACCCTTCGTGCTTCATCAACGCTTCGATCTCACTGCTGGCCGCTTCCAGTTCGCGCAGGGACGCGCTGGGAACGGTCGGGATCGCCGGCTGGAGCCCGAGCGTCTCCAGCAAGCGGCGCAGCGCTCCCCGGGGTTCTTCCAGGTGCGCCAGCCATTCGATGTCGGCCTCGCCGGTCAGGCCAATTGCAGCGGCCGCCCGGTGCAAAATCTCACGGTCATAATAGCGCCAGCCCAGCGCCTGGGCCACTTGAGCAGCGATGTAGCTTCCGCGACTACCAACCTGTCTGGAAAAAGTAATCACAGCCATCTGATTCCTCCTTGTGCAAGGCTAAACCTCAGTCACCCATCTTCTGGTTCGTAGTAACCGCTTTGCCCGGAGGCGCGCGAAGCGTGCAGATAGCAGTTTTCTGACGGCTAAAGCCGTCACTACGAACGTGAAAATTTGACTGCTGAGCCTGGATTGCGCCGTTCGCGCCTCCCCAGGTACGAACATCCTTGTTCATCGGCCGGCACAAGATGCCAGCCGGCGGGGTGCGAAGAGTAGGCCAGGGCCGTGCAACGCATCGCTGGGACCGATGGCCTTAGCCTTTGGCGACGGCGATCCCCTCTCCGGTCATAGCGGTGGCCTGTTGAATGATTTGTTCGAGCTTATCGGCGGCTTCGGTTTGTTCCCGACGGCGCATATTTTCGGCCAGTTGCCGCATCCAGTTCAACAGTCCTGGCGTAATCGCTTTGCGATTGGCTTCCAGGATTTTGCCTGTTTCATCGGGATACTGGACGGAAAGCAAAGCATTGATAAAGCGCACTTCGGGCGGCTGGGTGGCTCGCCGCCTCGCCCACTGCTTGCAGGCGGTCAAAAGTCGCCCGCTGGTTGTTTTGCTCGGCAGCCTCCAGATTGGCTTCCAGGACGCTGAAAAAGATGTCATCAAGCTCGTCCACATGCGTCCGCGCCGTCTTGTCCAGCTCTGGTGTGGTCATCATCTCTTGCAGCAGCGCGGCGCGCTGTTCAAACAAGGCGCGGGTCGCCGCGCTCAGCCTTTCGCGGGTTTCCTGGATTTCTTTGCGTAGGGCGATCAACCGGTTGGCCATTTCGGTATCGCCGGCGGTGGTAGCGGCTTCGATCCGTTTGGTAAGGGACTGGAAGAAGGCATAGTCCAGGGCTCCGCGCCCAAACGTCACCAGCGCCGTGCGTGTTTCAATATCCTGGGCCGCAATAAGCTGTTCCAGCAAAACCTCGCGGGTAGGATTGGCGGTAAAGGCTTCCAGGGCTTTTTGCTGGGCAGCGATTTTACGCCCGACCGTTGAATGTTCCAGCAACTGGTTTTGCAAGGCCACGAGTTGCTGATACTCCTGAGCGGCACCGCCGGCCTGCGCCGAGAGCGCAATCGAACTGAGCAAGGCAAACACCTCGGTATCCAGTTCGGCGTCATGTTCCTGGATAAAGGCCGGGCGTTGATCATCGGGCAGATCGGCCAGGGTTTGCAACAAATTCACCTTGGCCTGTTGCGCGGCAATCATCTCGGGCGTAATGCCATCGGCCTCCAGGATGGCTTCGATCAGACTTTGCTGGGTGAAGAATTGTTTGGGTTGCAGTAGATACCCCTTGCGTTTTTCGGGCGGCAATTTCGACATCACCGCGTTGGTGAGCGACCCGATCAGACGTTGCCGATCGGCGTCTCTTGCGCCCGCCTGCATCGGCAAAAAGATAAACGCTAGTTCTTTATCGGGGTCATGGTAGAAGAACGGGCTGGTCAGGGCACCGACATTGCCGCAGGCCGGGCAGCGAAAGAGGTTCAATTGTCCGGCCAGCAGCGCCGTCTTGAGCGTTGGCTCTTCGGCGACATCCACAATCTGCCGCAGCGGCACGGTGATCGAGGCCCGGCAGAAGGGACACGTGATAGGTGTGGGAGTTGGTGCAAATGGCATAGTTTTCCTTTCTAATGAAATTTTTAGTGACTACCTTGACAATGTCGCATTCTCCACCCGAAAGGAGATTGCTTTGTCGTCGCAATGACAATGTCAAGCTACTCAGCCTGTCATTGCGAGCAATCTCCCTCCTGGCCGGGGGATTGCTTCGCGTCCTCTGCGAGGTCGCTCGCCATGACATTCTCCGGGCGAAGGACGCCCTCGTAATAGACTCTATCGGAAATAAGGATTTTGGGACCGCCACCCCCGGCCTGCGGCGGGGGCAGGCGACGCCAGGAACGCCAGGTTTTATATTGAGATTCTTTGCGTCCTTCGCGTCTTGGCGGTGAAAAACGCTATTCTCGACAATGTCTTTTGAACCTCATCTGGATTTTGCTGTTTCAGCCGCCCGGCAGGCCGGCGAGTTGTTGCGGACTCATTTTCGGACCGGCCTGGAAGTTCACCACAAAGGCGCGATCGACCTGGTGACCCGGGCCGATATGGAATCCGAGGCGTTGATCCTCGATCGGTTGCATCAAACCTTCCCAGACCATCACGTTCTGGCCGAAGAGAGTGGGGAAAACTGCGTCGAGTCCGAATTCACCTGGCTGATAGACCCGCTGGATGGGACGACCAATTTTGCTCACGGCTACCCGCAGTTCTCGGTATCCATCGCTTTGCAATATCGAGCGACCACTGTATTGGGAGTGGTCTATGATGTGATGCGCGATGAACTGTACGTGGCTGTGCGGGGGCAAGGCGCCAGCGTGAATCATCGGCCGCTGAGCGTTTCCACCACACCGGACCTGGCGCACAGTTTACTGGTCACCGGTTTCCCCTATGACCGGCAGACCAGCCCCGATAATAACCTGAGCCAGTTTGGTGATTTTTTGATGCGCGCTCAAGGCGTGTTGCGGGTCGGCAGCGCCGCGCTCGACCTGTGCGCCGTAGCGGCCGGACGGCTGGATGGTTACTGGGAATGTAAACTCAACCCCTGGGATTGGGCGGCCGGCGTGTTGATCGTTCAAGAAGCCGGCGGGCGCGTGAGCGATTGGGAAGGCCGTGAGTTTTGCCTGACTGCTAAAAGCGTGGTGGCCAGCAACGGGTTGATCCACGCTGAAATGCTGGCGGTCTTGAACGGTCACGGATTGCGCAAGTCTCGATAGCCCATCTCCAACATCCACGCACAAAGCACCGGCCCGCCGTGCGGATCGGGATGCGGCCCGCCGTATTGAGGTGGAATACCGTCCAGCCCGCGAAAATAGCCTTCCGGGCCGTCCAGTTGACGCCGGGCGGCCTCGGAGAGCTCCGGGGCCCCGATAGCAATTGCGTGAATGTGCGCGCCGGAACCGGGTCCCAATGAGCCGGGGGCGCGATACCACGCGGCAAAGCCGGCCTGGCGCAAGGCCGCCACCATCTTGGGTGCCTCGTCCCATAGAACCTCGGTCGGATTGACCGGATTACGAATGGAAATATCCCCAGCCCCGCCGCCATCATGGGTTCCAAAAGATTCCGCCAGTCCGGGAGAATAACTCCCCTGCACCACGCGCAACATGCTCCCCGGTCCGCCGTAAAGATGCTGCGCCAGTTCCCCCTTCCCCTGTCATCTTAACACCTCTTGCCACAATCGCATGGTCTCGTACAGGCTGAGGCCGTAACCCAGGTAGCGTCCGTTGATCCAGATTTCAAAATGCAGGTGCTCGCCGCTCTGGTCGCCATAGGCGCCGGCGCTGGTGCCCGAGACGCCCACCGTGCCGACCGGTGTCCCGCGCCTGACAACGGCCTCGAGCGTCACGCCAGAGGCAATCGCGTTAAGGTGAGCATAGTGCGTCTCTACCTTAAAGCCATGCGAGAGGTGCACCTGACGGCCCAGCAGTTTATCGAACAAATCGGGCGGCGTCTGGTGTTCGGCCTCGGTGCGCCTGATGATGGCTTCGTATTCCTGAGGGGTCATTTCCTGATAGTTCGTGTCGGCGCGGACGACGAGGCCATCGGCCATGGCCAGCACCGGCGAGCCAATGCCTAGCCCGGGGACATCGGTGCTGTACAGGTCTACCCCTTCGTGAATCCCAAAGCGATACAATCGCCGCGCCCCCGGATAAGAGCGCGGGCGGTCGGGCAGGGTTGCGCCGGGGAATGGTAACTTGAGTCCAATCGTTGTGGCCAGGGCGCGGATGTCTTCGCCATAAAAATAGAGCGTGTTGTCATAGTTCACCGGCGGGCAATCGGCGCTGAGGGCAGATAATTTCGCCACATACAGTTTGCGTCCGGCCAGCGCGTACAGGGTATCGCCAGCGAGGGCGACGCTGCGCAGTCGCTGCATGGCCGGGAAGCGGAATATCGCTTGCCAGGCGATTTGACTGTCGGTAGCGTCCAATCCGACCACGCGCCGCCCTTCGCCATCTACGAGAATCACGTGTCGGTCCGAAGCCAGGATTTGTCCCGGCCATGTTATGTCCTGACGAAAGGTCGCCTCTCGCCAACCGCCCACGAACCTGACGGTTGCCCCCTCTCGCGTCAGGACGTAGATGGCGCCGCTGCCGGCGCCGGCGGTGGGGATGACCATGTCCATGCCGGTAGAGACATCCGGGCCGGCATAGTAAGAGGTAGGCAGCGTTGCCCCGGGTGCAAAGTGCCAGATGTGAGCCAGGTCGGCATCGAGCGCGTACACATGGCCGCCAAAGGCTTGCACCGCCAGATATTGCGGGTCGGGATACTGGCCGGGGATGGGCGCGGCGGCAATCTCCATGCGCCATTCCCCCGAGGTGGTGCGGCGATAGATATCATTCGATTTATCCAGCAGGATCAGGTCGCCGGTATCCGGGTCGGCAGCGGCATGCACCAGTTCGCGGATGGTGTAGCGGCCGATCTTGCGCTCTGGCGGGACCACGTTCGAGGGCGCCAGCGGGCCACTGCCGGTCAGTTCGCTCAAGGCCGCCGTGTACAGGTCGCCATCGGCTACAAAGTAGGCCTGACCGGCCGATAAGACCAGTCGAATCGGATCGCCGGGCAAAGACAATTCGCGCTCGGTGGCATTGGCAGGGCACGCATAGAGCGCGCCTGGCGCCGGGCGGGCGGCAATGGGCGTGGCGGGGGGGGGCTGGTTGGGCGATGGCGTCGCCGCTGGGGGCGGGTTGACCGGGATGATGAGGTCCTGGCCTGCCCGGATGAGAACGTCGGTCATGGCCATGTTGTTAGCCTGCTGAATCTCGGCCACCGTCACACCGTACTGCAACGCAATGCCAAGGAGCGTTTCGCCGGGTTGAACCTTGTGAATGATCGGCCCGGGGGGCGTGGCGGTGGGCGGTTCGGGCGTGGCGCTTGGCTTGAGCGTCGCGGTGGGAATGATGACCGGGGTGGCGGTGACCGGCGTGACCCGAACCAGAGTGGGCGTTGGCATGGCCTGTGCCGGCCGGTTAGACGTGAGCAGAATCACGACCAAGGCCAGCGCGGCCACAACCGCCAGCGTGCCGACCAGACCCAGGGCCATCCAGAGAAGATTGTGGGATAAAGTTGACTTGTTCAAATTCTACTCCGAGGGGGCAGAGCATAAACATTAGACATTATCGAGAATAGCGTTTTTCACCGCCAAGACGCGAAGGACGCAAAGAATTTCAATGTTTCCGATAGAGTCTATTATTCGCGCACGGTGACGTACCACTTGCCGTTAATTTGTTCAACGGTGTAACTGGTATCGTAACTTTCCTTATCCACCGAACTGGCCGCCTCGTAGCGGCCATTGCAGTATTTGTGGCGTGTCTCGGTCTTGTAAACTTTAACGCGCACATAACGATCGCCGCGCACTTCCAGGAACTCGTAGCGCATCGGCGCATCCAGCCAGATGTCCCAGTAGCAGCCTTGCGCTTTGGTCTGGTTGACCAGTTGGATTTGTCGCTCCAGCGCCTGTCCGGCCAGCACTTCGGGCAGAAAAGTCGTCTCGCCGGTCTTTTGCGAATATTCTTTGGCTTTTTGGAATCGCTCGACCGCGTCTCGGACAGCCGCCTCGATTTGGGCGCGGGTGAGCGTGGGAGTGGCCCGCGAGATGACCGGCGTGCGGGTCGCTTGCAAGGTGACCGGCGTGTGGGTCGGCGAGCGCGTCGGCGTGACCGGGCCTGGAGTGGCCGATACAATCATGACAACCGGCGTGTAGGTAGGCAGCGCGCCGGTGGAGTGGGTGGTTGACCGGTCTCGATTGCCGATAACCATGATAGCTATGGTGGCGATGGCGCACAGCAACAAAGCGGCCCCGGCCCCACCCAACAACCACACAATCCACCCCGGCAGCCCGCCGGCCTGCTGCGCCGTGCGCGGTGGCGCATAGATAGGTTGCGCCGGCGTGGCATACGGATGAGGCGGCAAGGCCGTGACCGGGATAGATGCTGGAGTAGGAGGGGCAGCGACCGATGGTGTGCCGGGGCCGGTCAGCGCGGCCACAAACTCGCTCGCCGATCGAAACCGCTGCGCCGGGTCTTTACTCAGAGCACGGCCTATGGCGGCTACCACGTGGGGCGGCACGTGAGGAAGCAGCTGGGTCAGCGGCGGCACGGGTTCGTGAACGTGTTTGTAGAGCACCGTCGCCGTGTCGCCCGAAAACGGCACCCGTCCGGTCAGCATCTCGTAGGCGACAATGCCCAGCGCGTAAATATCGGCGCGCTGGTCCAGCTCCTCGCCGCGTATTTGCTCTGGCGCCATGTATTCCGGCGTGCCGATGAGCGTGCCGGTCTGCGTCAGGCGTGCGCTGGTGCGGGCTTTGGCAATCCCAAAATCGGTCAATGTGGCATGGTCATCCGGCCCGACCATAATGTTGCCCGGCTTGATGTCGCGGTGGACAAAGCCGCGCTGATGGGCATAATCCAGAGCCTGAGCAACCTGTTCCAGAATCTTGACAGCGCGTGTCAGCGGTAGTGGGCCACGCGAACGGATGGTGTCTGCCAGCGAACGCCCTTCCAGATATTCCATCACGATGAAACTATATGGCTCCTGAGTGCCGACATCGTAAATGGTGACAATGTTGGGATGGCGCAGTCCGGCCGCAGCAATGGCTTCTTGCTGAAAGCGCTGCATGAACGCCGTATCGTGGCTCAGGGTGGGCGGCAAGACCTTGAGCGCCACGGTGCGTTGCAAGGCCGGCTGGTAAGCTTCGTAAACCACAGCCATCCCCCCACGCCCCAGTTCGCGCCGGATGTGAAATTGCCCCAAAGTCTTGTTGACCAGGCTTTCCATAGGGGATTGCTCCTGTACGATGACCAATGACCAATAATGGTGACAAGATGATTATACCACCGTTTCATTGAGACCCTTAGGGTCTTGAAGACCCTCAGGGTCTATGTGGTATAATTAGGCCATTATCCTGATAGCAGCGTGCGCGGCGAAAGCGCCGCGCCAAGGGGTTACATCTGTGCGCACTTGTGTTGCTCTTGACCTTGAAACGACCGGCCTGGACCCGGCGCGTGATGCGATTATCGAAATCGGCGCCATCAAGTTCAAAGGGGATACGGTGGTGGATACGTGGTCCACGCTGGTCAACCCCGGTCGCCCGGTGCCGGCCAGGATCACGGAACTGACCGGCATCTCTGAGCCGATGGTGAGAGAGGCGCCTTCCCTGTGGAACGTGTTGCCGCGCCTGGAAGCGTTTGTCCGCAACCTGCCCCTGGTGGGGCACAACATCGCCTTTGACCTGAGTTTTTTGAATCGTTACAACGCCTTAATGGACAATGAGGCGATGGACACTTTTGAACTGGCCGGGATCCTGGTGCCCCATGCCGGCCGGTATGGCCTGGGCGCGCTGGCCGATGAATTGGGCATTGACCTGCCGGCCACCCATCGCGCGCTGGATGATGCCCGTGTGACGCATGCGCTCTTTGTCCGCCTGTTTGAACGGGCCACGCAAATCCCGCGCAAGACTTTGGAAGAGATTGTGGAACTGGGACGCGGCACCGGCTGGACGCCCACCGACTTTTTCGAGGAGGCGTACAAGGCCGCCGCACGCAGCGTGTTCCAGGATGGTTCGATTGGGGCGCAATTGCGCGCCAAGGGGCAGGTATCCCGCAGCGGCCCGGTCTTTGCGCCACCGATCGAGGCTCGTCCGCTGCGGCCCGTCGCCGAGCCTCAACCTCTGCGTGAAGACGCGCTGGCGGCCATGCTGGAAGAGGGCGGCGCGTTATCGCAATCTTTCCCCGGCTATGAATATCGTCCCCAGCAGGTCGAAATGCTGCGCGCCGTGACGCGAACTTTTAATGAGGGCGGCGTGTTGATGGTGGAAGCCGGTACCGGCACCGGCAAATCGCTGGCCTATCTGTTGCCAGCCGTCCATTGGGCGCACGTCAACGGCGAGCGGGTGATCATCTCGACCAACACCATCAATTTGCAGGAGCAGCTCTATACCAAAGACCTGCCCGATTTGCAAAAGATTCTTCCCTTTGAATTCCGAGCCAGTGTGCTGAAGGGCCGTTCGCATTACCTTTGCCCGCAGCGATTGGCTTCGCTGCGTCACGCCGGGCCGCAATCGGCCGACGAGATGCGGGTATTGTGCAAAGTATTGCTCTGGCTCCCCGGCACGGTGACCGGAGATGGCGACGAATTGTTTTTGCCGACGCCGGTCGAGCGTGCCATCTGGGCCCGTTTGAGCGCAGAGAACGAAGCGTGCCTGCCGGAACGGTGTGTGCAATACGCCAACGGCAAATGCTGGTTTTATCGCGCCCGCAAGGCGGCCGAAGCGGCGCATCTCATCATTGTCAATCACGCGCTGCTCCTGTCCGATGTCGCCGTCGAGAACCGCGCCCTGCCCGATTACCGCTATCTGGTCGTGGATGAAGCGCACCACCTGGAAGATGCCACCACCCGTCAACTGAGTTTCGAGCTCACGCGCAACGCCTTGACGCGCATGTTGAGTGACGTGGGGCGGACCGGCGCACGTTCCGGCGGTTTGCTGGCCGATGTGGGGGGACGGGTGCGGCACGCCTGCCCGGATGATGTGGCCCGCTCGATCGAAAACCTGATTGACAAAACCGCCCAGGGGGTAGATACAGCGATCCGCTACGCCGATGAATTTTTCGAGACCGCCACCCAGTTTGCCCGTCAGATGACTACCGAGGGCGCGAGTGAATACAGTCAGCGTATTCGGTTGACGCCGGGGGCGCGGGCGCAGCCGGGTTGGACGCAGGTCGAGATTGCATGGGATAATGCCTCGGCGCAACTGGCCGCCGTGAATGACCATCTGGCGCATCTGGGCAACGCTTTGGCCAACCTGGAGGCGTATGATGTGCCGGATGCCGAAGACTTGATGCAGCGCTTGCTGGGGGCGCGCCGCGCTCTGCTGACGACACGCGACCAGCTCGAAGCACTGGTCCACAAACCCGACGCCAATGGCATTTACTGGCTCGAATTAATGAACGAGGATAACCATCGGCGCCAGGCCGGTCACACGCTGGTGTTGCATGCCGCGCCGTTGCACATCGGCCCGCTGGTGGAAAAGCATCTGCTCAAAGCCAAACGCTCGGTGGTGATGACCTCGGCCACTTTGCGCACAGGCGGCACATTCGATTTTCTCCGTGAGCGGCTTTATGCGCACGAGGCCGATGAACTGGCGTTGGATTCGCCTTTCGACTATAAACATTCGACGTTGTTGTATATCGCCTCCGACATACCCGAGCCGGGGCAAAACGGTTATCAAAAGGCGTTGGAGCAAGGGCTGATCCAGTTGTGTGTGGCGATGGGCGGCCGCACGCTGGTCCTATTTACCTCCTACAGTCAATTGCGCGCCACCTCCAAAGCCTTGACGCCGGTGCTGCAACGGCACAACATTACCGTTTACGAACAGGGCGATGGGTCTTCGCGTCGGCAGTTGCTGGACAATTTCAAGGAGGCGGAACGGGCCGTGCTCTTGGGGACGCGTTCGTTTTGGGAAGGCGTGGATGTGCCGGGCCAGGCCCTCAGTTGTCTGGCCATTGCTCGTTTGCCGTTCGCCGTGCCGACCGACCCCATCTTTGCCGCTCGCAGCGAACAATTCGAGCAGGCCTTTAACGAGTACAGTGTGCCGGATGCCATCTTGCGTTTCCGGCAAGGGTTCGGGCGTCTGATCCGCACCCGCCGTGACCGGGGGGTGGTGGCCGTGTTCGACCGCCGCCTGTTGACCAAGACGTATGGCCAGACCTTTCTCAAGTCGTTGCCGGAATGTACCGTGCGACGCGGCACGCTGGCCGAAATCGCGCGGACTGTGACCGCGTGGATGGCGCAGGCTTGAGAGCGTGAAAATTATATGGTACAATAGACATTATCGGAAATAAATTTTATCTCGCGCAGAGACGCCAAGGCGCAGAGATTTTATATCTATTCTCTGCGCCTCTGCGCGAGCCAGGTCGCTTATTCTCGATAAGGTCTATTCAAATGGAGGAGACTTGTAATGATACGCCCTGTCTGCGTGCACCTCGTGCGCCTGATGTTGATACTCTCAA
>FWPV01014297.1_pt1 | contig 11684 bp, 10 predicted proteins | sample 2228371 | NCBI WGS metagenome assembly FWPV01 (sample SAMEA103939776, study PRJEB20133) | metagenome | reverse complement strand
AAGTCCCTCTTCTTGGTCATTCCTGCGGAAGCAGGAATCCAGAAAACGATCTAATGAAAGAACCTTCTGGATACTCGCTTTTGCGGGTATGACGAATTGATTGGGCTCATTCTTATAGTTGGCTCATGTTCACTCTGTTCACATTTCGCCTATTTTCCCTTCGCCTCAAGGCGAGAGGTTTCCACCATCCCCGATGTTGAAACTAAAGCCCTGAGTTGGAAACTTTCATTTTCTATTTCAATGTGTTATTAAATTTTTAATGAAGAAATTGATGGGACCATTAACTGGGTTTAAAATGCTTGACCTCTCAAGGCTTCTTCCAGGCCCTTATTGTTCTCTCCTTCTCGCAGATTTGGGCATGGAGGTTTTGAAGATTGAGGACCCTGATTTGGGAGATTATTCCCGAAAGATGGGGGGAATCCAAAAAGAGGATAGCCCTTTCTTCCTTGCCTTAAATCGAAATAAAAAGAGTATGAAATTAAATCTGAAGGTGAAGGAAGGAAAAGATATCTTCTATAAACTGATCGAATCCTATGACATCCTCCTTGAAAGTTTTAGACCTGGCGTGATGGATCGCCTTGGAATTGGTTATTCCGAATTGAAGAGAAGAAATCCACGCATCATCTTCTGTTCCCTTTCAGGATACGGACAAGAGGGGCCCTATCGGGAAAGGTCAGGCCATGATATCAATTATATTGGCTTGGGAGGAATCCTCGAACTCACCGGACCAAAAGGGGGACCACCGGTTTTACCAGGGGTTCAGATCGCAGATATCGGTGCAGGAGGAATGATGGCTGCCATTGCCATCCTCGTCTCCCTGGTCCATCGGGAAAAGACAGGAGAAGGTCAATTTTTGGATATCTCCATGCTGGACGGGGTGATCTCCTGGCTCTCTCCCTATGTAGGGAAATATTTCATGGATGGAGAACTCCCGGAGCGAGGAAAGATGCCACTGACAGGAAGATATGCCTGCTACCAGATCTATCCCACCAAAGATGGAAGATATATGTCCCTTGGGGCCCTGGAACCAAAGTTCTGGAAAAACTTCTGTGAAGCGATCCAACGGCCGGAGCTCATTCCAAATCAGTATATCGAAGGCCTGCACCAAGAAAGTATGATCGAAGAGGTTAAGAAGATTTTTAAAACAAAAACCCAACGAGAATGGATTGACTTTTTTAAAGAAGTGGATGCCTGTTGTGAACCCATTCTAACCTTTAAGGAGGTTTTTCAGCACCCCCAAGTTCTCCATAGAAAAATGGTGATGGAATGCGACCATCCTGTAGAGGGAAGGATTCGACAATTGGGAAGCCCTTTTAAATCTTCTCATTTCTCATTGGAGATTCGGACTCCCCCACCCCTTTGGGGAGAACATACCCTCGAGGTATTGAGAGAGATTGGATATTCGGATGGGGAAATTGAACGATTTAAGAAAGCAAAGGCGATCTGAAGAATGGAATGATGGAATCTTGGGACACTGGAATAAAGGAAGATAGAAAAAATCCAATATTCTAAAAAGGACGCATGAAAGGTAAAATTGAGATCGATCAAGAGCGTTGTAAGGGGTGTGGACTTTGTACCATCTCCTGTCCAAAGGGTCTGATTCGAATCGGGGAAGAGATCAATCGGCAAGGGTATTTCTTCGCCACCTGGAATGGGAATGAAACATGCACAGGGTGTGCCATTTGCGCAGAGATCTGTCCTGATGTAGCAATTCTAGTATGGAGAGAAAGTAAAAGATAGATAGGAAGCAAGGATGAATCAAGAGGTTGAGAAAATATTGGTGAGGGGAAATGAGGCGGTGGCCATGGGAGCCATTGATGCGGGTTGCCGTCTTTTCTTTGGGTATCCCATCACTCCCCAGAATGAGATCCCAGAATATCTTTCGAAACACCTTCCTCCCCTTGGAGGGGAATTCATTCAGGCAGAAAGCGAAATCGCTTCCATCAACCTCCTCTTGGGAGCCTCAGCCACAGGAGCCAGGGCAATGACCTCCTCGTCAAGCCCCGGAATATCGCTCATGCAGGAAGGAATCTCCTACATGGCTGGAAGTGAACTTCCAGCAGTCATTGTGAACATTTCAAGAAGTGGTCCCGGGTTGGGTGGAATTTCAGCCTCTCAGGGCGACTATTTTCAGGCAACCCGAGGGGGAGGGCATGGGGATTATCGAGTGATTGTGCTCGCTCCATCCACCGTTCAAGAGATGTACGAATTGACCTGTTTAGCCTTTGATCTTGCGGATAAATATCGAAATCCTGCAATGATCTTAGGAGATGCCCTGATGGGTCAGATGAAAGAACCTCTCATTCGCAGGCCCCCTCCAAGGATCGATCTACCAACAAAGGATTGGGCCCTTACAGGAGCCAAAGGCCGCAAACCGAACCGAATCAAGTCTCTCTATCTTCAGGAAGGTGAATTGACGGAGCATAACTGGAAGCTCTATAAAAAATATGAAAAGATGAAGCAAGAGGAGATACGATTTGAAAGGGTGAATACCGAAGATGCCAGTTTTGTTATTGTGGCCTTTGGCAGTATGGCCAGGGTCGCCAGAACCACTGTGGATCTGGCACGGGAAGAAGGTCTAAAGGTTGGGCTCTTCAGACCCATTACCCTCTTTCCCTATCCCGAAAAACCATTAAAGGATTTATCTCAAAGGGTGAAACACTTTTTAACCATCGAATTGAATACAGGCCAGATGGTTGAGGATGTAAGGCTCTCGGTGGAACGAGATGCGGAGGTCTATTTTTATGGAAAACCTCCTGGGGCTCTTCCTCCTCCTGAAGAGATATTGGAACAGGTCAAAAAATATTACAGATAATTGCAAACCTCAAGGTTTTGAGGAATTTATTCGATTTGAAATTTCCCCTCACCCTTCCCCTCTCCCACTGGGGAGAGGGAGGGGGTGAAAGTTTAAAAAATGTTAGAAGAAAATTCTCAAATATTCATAGTGAGAATCTAAAATAAGGTTGAGATGGAACCCGTTTTCAAACGACCTGAATGTTTGATCGATGTCCCTTTCCATTTCTGTCCAGGATGCCACCATGGAATTGTTCACCGTTTAGTGGCAGAGGCCATCGATTACTTTAAAATTCGGGAAAGAACCATTGGGGTTGCCTCAGTGGGCTGTTCTGTTTTTATGTATGATTATTTTAATATCGATGTGTTAGAGGCACCCCATGGAAGGGCCTCTGCAGTGGCCTCGGGGGTAAAGCGGGCGAGGAAAGACCTTATTGTCTTCACCATTCAGGGGGATGGAGATTTAGGAGCGATTGGAATCGCAGAAGGAATTCACACAGCAAATCGGGGAGAGAATATCACCCTCATTTTTGCAAACAATGGGATCTATGGAATGACCGGAGGTCAGATGGCTCCTACCACTTTACTTGGTCAGAAGACTACGACAAGCCCTTACGGGAGGGATTTTACCTGTGACGGATATCCCATCAGGATGGCTGAGATGATGGCCACTCTCGAAGGGAGTGCCTTTGTTGCCAGGGTAGCGGTCAATAACCCATCAAATTTAATGAAGGCTAAAAAAGCGATCCGGAAGGCCTTTCAGATGCAGATCGAAGGCATTGGGTTTTCCCTGGTGGAGGTCTTAATGTCCTGTCCCACCAACTGGGGGCTCTCCTCTTTGGAAGCCAATCGCCGGGTTGAAGAAGAGATGATCCCCTATTTTCCGTTAGGGATTTTGAAAGAGAGGAAGATGGCAGACTATTTATGATGAGCGATCGCTTCTACTACGATATCATTATCGCGGGATTTGGTGGACAGGGGGTCCTTGCCATAGGAAATCTCATCGCCTATGCAGGCATGAAGGAAGGGAGACATGTTACTTACCTTCCCACCTATGGGGTTGAGATGAGGGGAGGCACAGCCAGCTGTACGGTGATCATTTCCTCAAGGGAGATTGGCTCTCCCATTGTTCAGAGGCCTCATGCCCTCATTGCAATGAACCTACCCTCTCTGTTGAAGTTTGGACCGAGGGTCTTACCAAAGGGGTTAATCTTTCTCAATTCCTCCCTTATCGATCCTCAAGAACTCACCCGGGATGACGTAGAGATCTTCCCTGTCCCTGTCAACGAGATTGCCATCGAAAACGAAAATCCTCGAATGGCGAATATGATTGCCTTGGGGGCATTTATTGAGAGGACGAAATTGGTGGGTATGTCTTCGATCTTTGACTCCCTTGAGAGGGTATTTGATGAACGTCATCATCGACACATTCCTGATAATATCAAAGCCATTCAGATAGGCTCCGAATATGTTAAACAACTATTGGCCGTGGGCTGATAGGGAGTCTGTGGTCGATTGAGAAGTGGAGAAGGAGGAGTTTAACACCGAGGGGAAAGCCATGGAAGAAGAAAAAAGAGAGGTTGAAGAAGTTCGAGTCGGTGAGAAGATTAAAGAATTAAGGGAGAAAAAAGGGCTCTCCCTTAAAGACCTGTCAGAGTTGACCGGTTTCTCAACTGCCCTTCTCTCGCAGATGGAGAACCATCTCGTCTCCCCTTCCCTGGGAACGATCATCAAACTGGCAAGGGCTCTTGAGGTAAAGGTAGGCGATTTTTTAGGCGAAACAAAGGGCGAACCCTTCACCATTGTCAGGAAAGATGAGAGGAAAAGGGTGTCTCGCTTTGCCTCAAAGGATGGAGTCAAATATGGTTACTCCTATGAATCGCTTGGATTTGAAAAAAAAGACCGCCATATGGAACCCTTCATTGTCACCCTTGAACCTGCCACTGTTCCCACCACGAAGACCTCGGTCCATGAAGGGGAAGAATTCATCTTCGTTCTCGAAGGCGAGATGGAGGTGATCTTAGGAAACCATACCGATGTCCTCTACCCTGGAGATTCCATCTATTATGACTCGACCATTCCCCATCGAGTCCAATGCCATAAAGACAAAGTTACGAAAATCCTAGCCGTGCTTTATGCAGCCAATACTTGATAATAAATCCGAAGCACGAAATCCCCGCCTGCCAAAGAAGTTGTTCGGCGGGCAGGCGAAATACGAAACAATTTCAAAATAATAAATTCAAATGTCCAAAACTTTTTTGAATTTGTGTCATTCGATATTCGAATTTGTTTCGAATTTCGATATTCGGATTTCGAATTTGGCCTATGGATAAGATGAAAAAACTATTTCTCATCTCTCTAACGGTTCTCGTGTTGTTACCTATCCTTGGGTTTGCCCAACCTCCTCTTAAGGTGGGTTGCCTCATCCCCTTCACCGGTCGATGGGGGGAGGCTGGCAAAGAGTTTGCGAAGGGCTTCTGGGATGCTAAAAAATGGCTCAATCAAAAAGGAGGAATCTTTGGGAAAAATTTGGAAGTGGTCCTTGTGGAAGACACGCTTCAGCCCTCAGAGATCATGGCTGCTTATCGAAAATTAAACGAAGCGGACCGCATTCTTATTCTCTATGTCTATTCACCTGAGACCACCCTCTGGCTCCTCTCTCATCATCAAGTAGATCGGATCCCGATGGTGATCAACTCCCTTTCTTCTCAACTTTCTAACCCAGGAAAATATCCCTATCTCTTCTCGGTCATCCCATCCCCCCTCGATCTATCCAAAATAGCCATGAAGTTTATCTTGGAAAGATCAGGGATTAAGATGAGAAAACCCAAGGTGGTCTTCGTGGGTTCACCCGATCATACGGGGAAACATTTTTTAGATGAGACAAAGAACTATGCCCGCTCCCTTGGCTTTGACATTGGGCAAGATATCTGGATCTCTCTTCCGTCAGAGTCGGATGAGCAAAAGAAAAAAGAATCTCTTCTCCCACTCTTAGCCATGACTCACTCTAAACCTGATTATGCCTATCTGAGCCTTCCCTCCAAAGAGGCGGTCATCCTATTACAAGAAGCGAAGGGGATGGGGTTTAAAACGAAGTGGATCTGCAATCCAAGGGCATTTGATGAGAACCTTATTCCGTTTGAAGGGACATTGGGGGTCCAACCCGTCTCTCCTTTTGGAGAGGATCTCCCCGGAATGCCCCCTATCCTCGAAGCCCATCAACGATGGCACCCTTACGATGCTCATACTCTATCCTATGTGGAAGGATGGGCAAGTCTCCAAGTGATTGCAGAGGTTTTAGGAAGATCTCTTCAGGAACAGGAGGTTTCCCGTGAAAGGGTGAAAATGTCTTTTGAAGGGTTCAAAGATTTTGTCTTAGGGGGTCTTCTCCCACCCCTGACCATTACTCCCAAAGACCACCGGCCCAGTGTGGAGTCCCGAATCCTGATGATCAAAGAAGGAAAACTGGTTCGATATACAGATTTTATCTCGGTAGGAAGATAGAAGAAGACCGCCCTCCGTTCATTCAGGCTTGACCCTAAGTCGCCAAAGTAATAAAATGAGTCCCGAATGAATCTCAGAGAAACCCTCGAAAAGTATCATAAGAGAATTGTGGAGGAATGGATTCACCGACTCCATACAGAGGTGAGCGATCGCTATTGTGCCCGTCCGGTAGACGAACTCTTTCTCACGGTTTCAAAAGCCAACGAGGCCAATTATGCCGTTCTGATCCATAATGATTTCTCAAAAATAGATGACCATATCCATTGGATTACCAACTTGCGACTTCAAGGAGGTTTTTCTCTATCAGAAGTCCAGAATGCCTATGAACTCTATCGAACCGTTCTATTACCCATCCTTCCTAATGAATTGGATGAAAAAAACCTTTTGGACACCCTAAATAGCATGAATTATTGCCTCTTTTATACCATTACCCGCTTCAGCAATTATTTCCAATCCCTCCACGAGAAGCACATCCGAGAATATGCTCAAAATCTGGAAAGTGAGGTGGAAAAAAGGACCAAGGAGTTGATTGAATCAGAATCCAAATACCGTATTCTCATTGAAGAAATCAATGATGGTTATTTTGTCATCCAGAAAGGGATCCTTGTGTTCGCCAACCAGGCTTTCTGTAATATGCACGGATATAGCCTTCAAGAAATTATTGGAAGGCCCTACATCGAGTTGATCGCTCCCGAATCCATTAAGAAAGTCACAAGTCTTTATGAAAAGGTAGCCAAGGGGGAAAATACCGAGGATGTCTGTACTTACTTTAGACGCCATAAGAATAGTGTCCCTCTCCCCACCGAGAATAAAATCAAATCGATTCAATACCAGGGGGAGGATGCCGTGGCAGGAATATGCAGGGATATAACCGAGAGGATTGAAACAGAAAGAAGGATTCGGGAATCGGAGCGCCTTGCCCATATCGGGAAACTGACCACTTCCCTTGCCCATGAGATACGGAATCCCCTCTCCTCGGTGAAGATGAATAGTCAGATCATTCTAAAAAATTTGGAGTTTCGAGGCAATGACAAAAGGCGCATGGAAATCATCGTCAGTGAGATTTCTCGATTAGAGAGAATCCTTGATGAGATGCTTGATTTCGCAAAACCGATCAAATTGAACCTTGAACCCCTCTCCCTGAACCGTGCTATCAATTCCTGTCTTGAAATCCTGGAGGCCAAGATCAGGGAGAAAAAGATTTCCATCAAAAAACTCTATGGCAAGGGATTGCCCCCTCTCCTCGCTGACCGCGAGAAGATGGAACAGGCCATCATTAATATTCTCCTCAATGCCATTGAAGTACTCTCCGAAGGCGGCCATATCGAGATTGCGACAAACCTATGGGAGATGGAAAACAGAGTGATTAAAATTGAAATCAGCGATGATGGGCCTGGAATCAGTCCAGAGGACTTTCCTTATGTATTTGATCCCTTTTTCAGCAATAAAAAGAAGGGAACAGGTCTTGGGCTTTCCAATGTAAAAAAGATCATCGAGGCTCATGGAGGTAAAGTCGGAGCAATCCCCCGAACCCCTCACGGAACACAGATTAGCCTTATTCTTCCCCTTAGGGAGGCAGGATGAAATCAAAGAGAATTCTGATCATTGATGACGAACGCTCCCTCCTGGAAACCTTAGAGATGTTTCTTACAGAAAAAGGATACTCGGTCCAATGTGCCCTCACTGCAAAAGAGGGGTTGAAACAAAGCACACTTTTCGATCCTCACGTGATCATCCTCGATATCCGACTCCCTGACATGAATGGCTTGGAAGTGCTTCAAGAACTGATCCAGAACGAAAAAAAGAATATCATTATCATCACCGCCTTCCATGATATGGATATTACTATCCAGGCAGTAAAATTAGGAGCCTTTGACTATATCCCGAAACCCATTGATGTGGAAGAACTGGAACGGGTGATTGAAAAAGCCCTGAAGTCTTTAAGACCGGGGCGAACGGTCGAGGAGTTGTACATCGACCCGTCTTTATCTTTTATCAATGGGAAGATCATTGGAAAGAGTAAGGGGATCAAAGAGATTTTTAAAGCCATTGGAATCCTGTCCGAAAACAGAGTCACCGTTCTCATCGAGGGTGAAACCGGTACAGGCAAGGAACTGATCGCAAGGGCCATTCATTGGAATAGTCCTTACCGAGAAGAACCTTTTCAGGCGATCAATTGTTCAACCATTGTGGGGACCCTTTTGGAAAGCGAACTTTTTGGTCACGAAAAAGGGGCCTTCACAGGAGCATTCAGTTTAAAGAAAGGAAAGTTTGAACTGGCAGGGAACGGAACGATTTTCCTCGATGAAGTGGACGACCTTCCTCTTGGGCTTCAATCGAAAATCTTGAGGTTTTTACAGGAAAAAGAGTTTGAACGACTGGGTGGGGAAAAGAAGATCAAATCTAATGCAAGGGTGATCGCCGCGACCAACAAAGACCTCTGGAAGATGGTTAAGGAAGGGGTTTTTAGAGAAGACCTCTACTATCGACTCAATGTGGCCAATATCAAAGTGCCCCCACTTCGGGAACGTAAGTCGGATATTCCCCTCCTGGTAGAATATATTCTCAGAAAAATCAATCAGGAGTTAGGCAAAGGAATAAAAAAAGTTGAAAAAGGAGCCCTGAAAAGAATGATGGAGTACGATTGGCCGGGGAACGTAAGAGAGTTAGAAAATGTCCTAACCAATGTAGCCCTCAATACCCCAGGGGAGGTCATTCTTGAAGAAGTCCTCAACCCCTTGTTAGGGCAAAAGCCTCCCGTTTATTCCGACTCAAAATACGATCTCCTCAAGAAACAGAACCTTAAGGACTTAGAGAGGGAACATATTATTGAAGTGCTCAATCAAACCCGCTGGCATTTGGGAAAGGCCTGTGAGGTTCTTGGGGTTTCGCGACCTACCCTTCGCCATAAACTCAAAACCTACGAAATCTTATACGATCGAAAACCGATGTGACCCCTCTGTTTTTATGAAAATTTTTTTCAATAATGAAAAGGCATTTTCAATTCAACCAAAAATCTATTCTATTTTATATCCTTTAACTCATTGGAATGATATGGGTTATTTTTAGAATCGTTGCTTGGCACATCTGTTGCACTCCTGATTTAAAATCAATCCCCCTACTATGGAGTAGGAAGTGGGGTTAAAATAAATGAAGAAAGGAGAGACGTATGGTTAAAAAGAGATCCGTCATTGGAATTTTTATCTTTTTGTTAAGTTTTATTCTATTTCTTTTCCCTGCCTTAGCCCAAGAAAAGCCCATCAAATTGGGAGTCTTATTTATTATGTCCGGCCCGATGGGAGGATATGGCAAGCATGGAATGCAGGCCGTCCAGATGGCCGTGGATGAGATCAATGCTCAAGGGGGAATTCTCGGTCGGAAGGTAGAGGCCATCTTTGCCGATACAAAACTTCAGGCTCCATTAGCAGCCGAAATTACAAAAAAATTTATTCTCGAAGATAAGGTCGATTTTATTATTGGGCCCACTTCAAGTGGAGTGGCATTAGCCGTCTCTAAGGTGGTGACAGAACACAGAAAAATCCTTATTCTCACACAGGCTGCGGCAGACTCTTTGACAGGTGACCAATTCAGTCGCTATCAGTTCGCTACCCTAAGCAATGCCATGATGCATTCACGAGCAGGTGCAATCTATTTAGCGCCAAAACCATACAAACGCTGGATGTGTATTGGCCCTAATTATAACTATGGTTGGGACTCCTGGGCCCAATTCAAGTCAAAGTTGAAGGAATTAAGACCTGAGGTTGAATTCCTTGGGGAACTTTGGCCAAAACTTATGGAAAAAGATTTTACTCCTTTTATCCAGAAGATCATAGAGGCAAAACCCGATGCTGTCTGGTCTCCTCTATGGGGAATGGATGCCGTTAATTTCATCAAACAAGCAACCCCTTTAGGTCTCTTTAACAAAATTAAATTCGCCTTCCCGGATGGGGCCGCCTTAGAAACACTGGTGCCCCTCGGTAAGGAGATGCCCAATGGAGTTTATGTTGCAGCCCGCTACTTCTTTTTAACACCCAATACAGAAAAGAATCGGCAATTTGTAAAAAATTATATGGAGCGGTTCAAAGATTATCCTGATTACATGGCCGAAGAGACCTATGCAGGAGTCTATTTTATCAAAGCTGCAATCGAACGAGCAAAAACCTTAGAGACTGAAAAGGTGATCGAAGCGATTGAAAAGGAACCTCTTGCTTGGGAAACCCCTGAAGGTTGGAAGATTATGAGGAAGGAAGACCACGCAGTGGTGGAAGATGTGGTTTGGGGGGAAACAATTTTCAGTGAAAAATACGGTTTTCCGATTCTTAAAAATATGCAGGCCATTCAGGGTGAGGAAATCTGTAGAACCCCTCAGGAGTTAAAAGAGGTTCGTATTCAGTATGAAAAAAGGATGAGGGGAGAAAAATAGATTTTGTTAGAAAAATTCCCTGGTTACTGAAGTTTAGCAAAAATTTATAATTTATTGAAATATAAAATATTTTTAAACCCACATTTTGTCATTCCCGCGGAAGCGGGAATCCAGTAAAAATCATTTCCGCCAAAGGCGGAGCTGATTCTGTCGGATAAAATCAATAAATTCTGGATGCCTGCTTTCGCAGGCATGACAAAAATTTGCTAAACTACAACCGTGTTAAATGAGGGAACCCTCAAATGATTGAGATCAAGAATCTGATGGTTTTTTATGAGAATGCGTTGGCGATCAATAATATCAATTTAGTAGCGGATCGGGGAAAGATTACTGGGGTCTTTGGGGCCAATAGTGCGGGGAAGTCGACGTTGATGTATACGATTTCGGGGATCATTCTGGATGTGAAGAGGAAGGAGGAGATGAAGGGAGGGGAGAGGATTACGGTTTTGGGGACGATTCTTTTTGAGGGGGTGGACATTACCCAGATGAAGCCGAGCGAGAGGGCGCGGAGGGGGATCATTCTTTGTCCGGAGAGGCGGAGGATTTTTCCTGAGAGCAGTACGTTGGAGAATTTGAGGATCGGGGCCTATTTAGCCACTTCCCATCAGGCCAAGAAGACGTTGGAGTATGTGTTTACCATTTTTCCGGCTTTAAGGAAGTTGAAGGGGAGGGAGGGGGGATTTCTCAGTGGAGGGGAGCAGCAGATGTTGGCGATTGGGAGGGCGTTGATGGCTCAGCCGAAGCTTTTACTATTGGATGAGCCTTTATTGGGGTTAAGTCCTTTGATGGAGGTGATGTTGGCGCGTTCGATTCGGGATATTAATCATCAGACCGGGGTGAGCATTTTGGTTGCGGAGCAGTATGCACGTCCGGTGTTGCCGATTATTCATTATGGGTATATTTTGGAGAATGGGGGGGCGGTGTTGAAGGGGACCTCTCAGGAGTTGATGGATAACCCTGATGT
>FWPV01014296.1_pt1 | contig 11684 bp, 13 predicted proteins | sample 2228371 | NCBI WGS metagenome assembly FWPV01 (sample SAMEA103939776, study PRJEB20133) | metagenome | reverse complement strand
CCGGGCGTCACGGGAGCCGGGCGTCCGTACCGCCCGGTGGTCACGCTCAACGGCTGGACGCTGCCCTTTCGCATGAAAGACGGCGTCAAGGAGTTCCACCTGGTGGCCGAGCCGGTGGTGCGCGAGTTCGCCCCAGGGTTTTCCGTCAACCTGTGGGGCTACAACGGCAGCAGCCCCGGGCCCACCATCGAGGTGGTCGAAGGCGACCGCGTGCGCCTGTTCGTCACCAACCGCTTGCCCGAGCACACCACCATCCATTGGCACGGCCAGCGCCTGCCCAATGGCATGGATGGCGTCGGCGGCCTCAACCAGCCGCAGATTCCGCCCGGGCAGACCTTCGTCTATGAGTTCGTGGCGCGCCGACCCGGCACCTTCATGTACCACCCGCACGCCGACGAAATGGTGCAGATGGCCATGGGCATGATGGGCTTCTGGGTCACGCACCCCAAGGGCCGCCACCCGTGGATCGCCGACGTCGAGCGCGACTACTGCTTCCTGCTCAACGCCTTCGACGTGACCCCGGGCGCACGCACGCCCAACCCCAACACCATGCTCGACTTCAACATCTGGGCCTGGAACAGCCGCGTCTTCCCGGGCATCGACCCACTGGTGGCGCGTCTGGGCGAGCGCGTGCGCGTGCGCATCGGCAACCTCACGATGACCAACCACCCCATCCACATCCACGGCATCGAGTTCGAGGTCACCGGCACCGATGGCGGCCCGGTGCGGCCGGAAGCGCGCTGGCCCGAAGTCACGGTGGACATCGCCGTCGGCCAGATGCGGCAGATCGAATTCCTGGCCGACGAGGAAGGCGACTGGGCCATGCACTGCCACAAAAGCCACCACACCATGGGGGCGATGGGGCACGGTGTGCCCAACCTGATCGGCCTGGACCACCGCGGCCTGGTGCACCGCATGCAGCGCCTGGTGCCCGACTATATGGTGATGGGCGAACGCGGCATGGCCGACATGGGCGCAATGGAGATGCCGCTGCCAGACAACACCTTCCCGATGATGACCGGCACCGGCCCCTACGGCCCCATCGAGATGGGCGGCATGTTCACCGTACTGAAGGTGCGGCGCGACTTAGCACCCGGCGACACCCGCGACCCCGGCTGGTACCGGCAGCCGCCGGGCACCCAGGCACGCCCGGTAGGGCAGACCCCAGGCTCCGCCCCCGACACACCGCCCGCCCATCCGGCCGAGCATCGCATGGGCCCACACCCGCACGCGCCCGCCCCGGGGGCCAACGGCGCGTCACCCGCCGCCCCGGCCCCCTTCGACGCCCGCAAACCCACCGGAGGACATCACCATGGTCAACACCACTGAACACCACTGGCCGCGCCGCACGCTGCTGCTGGCCGCGCTGGCCGCCGTGCCTTTGGCGGTCGGCGCGCACGGCCCGCAGGCACACGGCCACGCCACACGCGCCGCGGCCCTGCCGCCCGAGCAAAAGCCGTGGGGCATCGCAGGCGACCCCAGCCGCGTCACGCGCACCATCGACATCCGCATGAGCGACGACATGCGCTTCACACCCGACCGGGTGACCGTGCGCGAAGGCGAAACGGTGCGGTTGCGCGCCGTCAACCGCGGCCGCCTCATGCACGAAATCGTCATCGGCACCCCCGAGGAACTGGCTGCCCACGCCGAACTCATGAAAAAACACCCCACCATGGAGCACGACGAGCCCTATATGGCCCACGTCGCGCCCGGCCGGCGGGGCGACATCGTCTGGCACTTCAACCGCGCGGGCGATTTTCAGTTCGCCTGCCTGATTCCGGGACATTTCGAAGCGGGCATGGTCGGCCACATCCGGGTCGAGCCCGTGCAATGAGGAGACCACCATGATGCAACGACGCGACTGGATTCGCCGCGGTCTGGCGCTGGCGGCAGGCACCCTGGCCGCCCGCTGTGGCTTTGCCCAGCCACGGCAACCGCTGGTCGAGGTCTGGAAAGACCCCCACTGCGGCTGCTGCAACGACTGGATCCGACACCTGCAGGCACACGGCTTTCGCGTGCAGGCCATCGACAGCGGCAATGCCGCCATGCGCCAGCGGCTGGGCATGCCCCCAGCGCTGGCCTCGTGCCACACGGCACGCGTCGAAGGCTACGTGATCGAAGGCCATGTCCCGGCCGCCGACATCCAGCGGCTGTTGCGCGAACGGCCCGCAGCGCTGGGGCTGGCCGTGCCGCGCATGCCCATCGGCAGCCCGGGGATGGACGGCCCCGAATACGGCGGGCGACGCGACCCGTACGACGTGCTGCTGGTGCAACGCAACGGGGCCACGCGCATCTACGCCAGCTATCCCGGGAGTGCCGTTCACGCCAGCGGCAGCGACCATGGCGCGCATGGTGCCGCCCCGTCTGGTCAGGCCAACCAAGCGGATGCCGCAGCCGACGATTGGGCCACGGGCGAAATCCGCCGCATCGACGCCGCTGCGGGCAAGATCACGCTGCGTCACGGGCCGATTCCGAGTCTGGACATGCCGCCGATGACCATGGTGTTCCAGGTGCGCGACGCCGCGCTGCTGCAGGGCCTGCAACCCGGCATGGCGGTGCGCTTTCGTGCCCAGAAAGTGGGGGGCGCGTATGTCGTGACCGACATCAAAGCGGGGCCATGAACCCTGCGCTAGCATGCGCCGCATGAGCACACTTGTGGACGCCACCCTGATCGCAGCCGACAACGCGCTGCGCACCCTGTTCGCCCCGCACCGCGCCGCCCGCCCGACGCCCGCCGTGCCGCCGGAGCGAGCGGCCGATGCCGCCCAGATGACGCCCGAACAGCGCCGCCTGTCGGGCGCGCTGATGCGAGTCAACCACGTCGGCGAAATCTGCGCCCAGGCGCTCTACACCGGGCAGGCCTTCGCTGCCCGCGTGGGGCCGGGGCAGCCAGCGGAGCGCGAACGCGTGGCGCGTCACCTGGAAGCCGCCGCGCAAGACGAGACCGACCACCTGGCCTGGTGCCAGCAGCGGCTGGACGAACTCGGTGACCGCCGCTCGCTGCTGGTGCCGCTGTGGTACGCCGGGGCCTTTGCCATCGGCGTGGCCGCGGGGCTGGCCGGCCGCGGCGTCAGCCTCGGGTTCGTGGTCGAGACCGAGCGGCAGGTCGAAGCGCACCTGGACGGCCACCTCGACCGCCTGCCGCCGCCGGATCACCCCTCACGCGCCATCGTGGCCCAGATGAAAGACGACGAGGTGCGCCACGCGCGCGACGCCAAGGCCGCCGGCGGCGTCGAGCTACCCACGCCGGTGAAGTGGGCCATGCGCGCCGCCGCCAAGCTCATGACGACGGTGGCGCACCGCGTTTGACCGGCTCTGACGATCTGAATTGGCACGGCGCAGGCGGCGCTGTGCCGCCCCCGGCAAGCATGACCCGGCCCAAGCCCGACCCCAGGCCGGTTCAGGGCACTTCCACCAGCTCGTAGCTGGTGGTGATTTCGGCGGTTTTGGCCAGCATGATGCTGGCCGAGCAATACTTTTCGTGGCTGAGCTGGATGGCACGCTCCACCGCCGCCGCCGGAATGCCCTTGCCCTGCACGATGAAGTGCATGTGGATGCGGGTAAATACCTTCGGCTCGGTCTCAGCGCGTTCGGCCGTGAGCTTGACCTGACAGCCGCGCACATCGTGCCGCCCGCGCTTGAGGATCATCACGATGTCGAACGAGGTACAGCCGCCGGTGCCGGCCAGCACCAGCTCCATCGGCCGCGGTGCCAGATTCGCGCCGCTGGTCTCGGGCTTGGCGGGGTCCACCGCCCCGTCCATGGCCACCAGGTGGCCGCTGCCGGTGGCGGCGATGAAACCCATGTTCGATCCGGCCCCCGTCGGGCCGGTCCAGGTAACGGTGCATTCCATGACGAGGCTGTCTCCAGAACGACAAGCGGCCCAGCGGCCGACGAAAGGCGATGTTGCAGCGCAATATCAGTGATCTATAATACGGTCCATTGTAGCGCTGCGTCGGCGGCCGGCTGGCCGTCGCGAGGGGTTCGGTCGTACACCACCGCGTCCTGTTGGTCGACAAGGCAGCGCTTTCGGGTTATCCGGTTGTCTCCTCTGCCCTCAATGGGTGGTTCGGGCCCAAGCCACACGGCTTGGGCCTTTTTTTGCCCGCAGCGTCCCTCAAAAATGCGCTCGCCGCAACACCCCCGACCGCACCGCGCGGTCAGGCCACGGCTCGGTTATTTATGATCGGTGGGTCTGAGTCACGAGCCATCTTATGCCCCGCCGATCTGCGCCTACCCCCAGCACTGCCACCGCGTTGACCCCGTCCGATTATCTGAAGAAGATTCTCACCGCCCGCGTGTACGACGTGGCGCGCGAGACCGCGCTGGAGCCCGCACGCAACCTCAGCCGCCGCCTGCACAACAAGGTGCTGCTCAAGCGCGAGGACCAGCAGCCGGTGTTCAGCTTCAAGCTGCGCGGTGCCTACAACAAGCTCGCCCACCTGACGCCGGAGCAGCTGCAGCGCGGCGTCATCTGCGCCTCGGCAGGCAACCACGCGCAGGGCGTGGCCCTGGGCGCGCACAAGCTGGGTACGCGCGCCATCATCGTCATGCCCACCACCACGCCACAGGTGAAGATCGATGCCGTGCGGGCCTTAGGCGGCGACGTGGTGCTGTACGGCGACAGCTACTCCGACGCCGCTGAACATGCGGCCGAGCTTGCGCGCCAGCAGGGCCTGACCTTCGTGCACCCCTTCGACGACCCGGACGTCATCGCCGGGCAGGGCACGATCGCCATGGAGATGCTGCGCCAGCTGCAAGGCCTGGGCTCGAACCGGCTGGATGCGGTGTTCGTCGCCATTGGCGGTGGCGGCTTGATCGCGGGCGTCGGTGCCTACATCAAAGCGGTGCGGCCAGAGATTCGCGTCATCGGCGTGCAGATGAGCGACTCCGACGCCATGCTGCGCTCGGTGCGCAGCGGCGAGCGCGTGCAGCTGGACGACGTGGGGCTGTTTTCCGATGGCACGGCGGTCAAGCTGGTGGGGGAAGAGACCTTCCGCCTGGCGCGCGAGGTGATCGATGAATTCATCACCGTGGACACCGATGCCGTCTGCGCCGCCATCAAGGACGTCTTCGTGGACACGCGCAGCATCGTCGAGCCCGCGGGCGCGATGGCAGTGGCAGCGATCAAGAAGTACGTGGCCGAACGCAAAACGCGTGGCGAGACCTACGCCGCCATCCTGTGCGGTGCCAACATGAACTTCGACCGCCTGCGCTTCGTGGCCGAGCGTGCGGAAGTGGGCGAAGAACGCGAGGCGCTGTTCGCCGTCACCATCCCTGAGGAACGGGGCAGCTTTCTGCGCTTCCTGCAGGCCATTGGCACCCTGCCGGGCGGCCCGCGCAACGTCACCGAATTCAACTACCGCATCCACGACGCGGCGCAGGCGCACGTGTTCGTGGGCCTGACCACCCACGGGCGCGGGGAAAGCAGCAAAATCGCGGCCGCCTTCGAAAGGCACGGCTTTCCCACACTCGACCTCACCCACGACGACCTGGCGCAGGAACACATCCGCCACATGGTCGGCGGCCACTCACCGCTGGCACAAGACGAGCGCCTGCTGCGCTTCATCTTCCCCGAGCGGCCCGGCGCGCTGCTCAAGTTTCTGACGCTCATGCGGCCCAGCTGGAACATCAGCCTGTTCCACTACCGCAACCAGGGGGCCGACTACGGCCGCATCCTGGTCGGCCTGCAGGTGCCCCCCAAAGACGGCAAAGCCTTCGACGCCTTCCTGCGCGATCTGGGCTATCCCTACGTCGAAGAAACCGACAACCCGGTGTATCGTTTGTTCTTGCGGGGGTAACACCCTCCCTCAATACACGCTGATGCGCAACGCCTTGCTTGGCCCCCATGGCTGGCACTGCCTGACGCCCCACGTGCCCTCGCCCAATCACGGCCCCGACATTGAAGCGCCGGCACCCAGACCACGTGCGCTGCGGGAACGTTGGCCATGGAATGGCCCCGCTCGACGGTCATCTCGACACACGACTGCCCCGTGTTTGTCCTCAAGGTACAGCAGGACGCGTCAGCGCCAGACGCAGGGCATCACCCCCGTGCAGAGGATGCAACCAAACGGCGTGCGGCTCGACACGGTCCACACGCCAACCGCCTGGCAGCTCCGCGCCCACGCGGTAAGGTCGGGCATGGGCTCCCTCTCGTGCCAAAACGGCCGCGCCGGCCCCATCCGGCCCCGCCACGACCCCCAACAGCCGCCAGCCACCGACGTTGTCCGCCTGCAGTGGATGTTGGACGGAATCGACCCGCGGCTCAGGCACCTTAGGGTCTTTAGCCCCCAAAGCACGCGCCAAAAACTCGGCACTGACCCGAGGCAAAGGCGTAGCAGGCAATGGGGTAGCCGACATCGCGGTCGAATTCCCCCAGGCGTGCCATCCCCAGTAGGCGGCTTGTACGCCCAACAGCAGCCAAACGGCGAACGCCACCACGCCCACCATCACAGTTGAGATTCGCAGCGGCACTCTTCGGGTGCGGAAATTCATGCCAAGCAGTATAAGAGCCCGCAAGGTAAAGCGACCACCGGCTACCGTATGATTGGGCCATGAAGCTCTGGGTCCAACGCACCGCTTCCCACACGCCCGCTTGCTCACGAAGTGGTCGCGGCTTTACGCTGATCGAACTGCTGGTCATCCTCGTCATCATTGGGGTACTGGCGGCGTTGATCGTGCCCAACGTGATCGACCGCGCCGAAGAGTCGCGCGTCACCGCGGCGCGGGCCGACATCGGCAACCTGATGCAGGCACTCAAGCTCTATCGGCTGGACAATGGCCGCTATCCCACGCAGGAGCAGGGCTTGCAGGCGCTGGTGCAGCGCCCCAGCCAGGGGCCAGCAGCCCCCAACTGGCGCCCATACGTCGACAAGCTGCCCAACGACCCGTGGGGACGCCCCTACCAGTACCTGAACCCCGGGGTCCACGGGCCGGTGGACGTGTTTTCGCTGGGCGCGGATGGGCAGCCAGGCGGCAGCGGGCTGGATGCCGATATCGGCAGCTGGGAGTGACCCGCTGCCAAGCCGGTGCCGTTCAATGAGGAGCGGGATGCGATCAGGAACCTCCGCGCGGTGCCGCAGCATCCGTCACGGTGTGACGCTGCTGGAGCTGCTGGTGGTGTTGGTGATCTTGGCGCTGGCCAGCGCTGGCGTGGTGGCCAGCTTGCCCGATCGTGCGGCCCAGCGACTGGACGAGCAGGCCGAGCGCCTGCGCGCCCAACTGGACGTGGCGCAGGCGTGGGCGCAGGCGTCGGCCATCGCGGTGCACTGGCGTGCCGACGAAGGCGGCTACCGTTTCGAGGGGCTGCCCGGCGACGCCACGGACGTACCGCCAACCCACCGCTGGAGCGACCCCAATCTCTCCGCACGCAGCGACGGACCGGTGCGACTGGGTCCGGAGCCGATGGGCGAGCCGTTTCGCATCGAGTTGACGCTGGGCCCGTATCGGCGCGTGTTGATCAGCGACGGCTGGTCGGGTACCCGCATCGAATGACCGGACCATGCCGCGGTGTGTCTTTGCAGGCAACCCCCGTCCGGCAGGCTTCACGCTCGTGGAGGTGTTGGTGGCCTTGGCCATCGTGGCCACGGCGCTGGCGGCCGGGTCGATGGCCAGTGACGCGCTGACCCGCATGGCCGAGCGCCAAACCGAACAGTGGTTGGCGCAGTTGTGTGCGGAGCAGGCGCTGGTGCATGTGCGGCTGGAGCCGGTGTTCCCCGACACGGGTGTTCGACAGGCCCGCTGTTCGCAGGGCGGGCGGGCCTTTCTCACCGTCACCGACATCGGTGCCACCCCCAACCCCAGCTTTCGGCGGGTGCAGGTTCGCATCGCGCGAGCAGACGCACCCGACACCGTGTTGCTGCGCAGCACCACCGTCGTGGGGCGACATTGACGGTGGGAATGCCACGGATGTTCATGGTCCCCACTCGACAGCGCGGCCTGACCTTGGTCGAACTGCTGGTGGCACTGAGCGTGCTGGCGCTGCTGGCCCTGCTGGGCTGGCGCGCCCTCGACGCCATGGTGCGCACGCGCCAGATCGTGGCCGAGCACAGCCAACACCTGCAGGGCTGGCAAACCGTGGTCGCCCAGTGGCGCGCCGATCTCGACGCCGCCATCGTTCCTGAAGCGGACGCGGAGACCCTCACGTGGAACACCGGTGCCGATGCCGTGTGGTGGGTCCGCCGTGCCGTCAGCCCCGACGTCGGCTGGCAGGTGGTGGCCTGGGGCATGACGGATGATGGCCAACGGTGGAGCCGCTGGCTCTCGCCCCCCTTCAGCACGCGAGACGCCTGGCACGCCGCGTGGCAAAACGCGCCCCAACGGCTGCGGGACGCGGGCGTGCGCACGGTCGCCGTGGCAGGCTGGCAACTGCAAGCGTGGCGCGACGGTGCCTGGCAAGCCGTGGGCGGCGCATTCAGCGCGCCGGCGCTGCGCCTGACCTTGACGCCGGCAACGGACAGCCCTTGGCCGGGACCCCTGATCATCGACTGGGTAGCGCCCCAGGTGGCAGGAGGCAAGCAGTGAGCCGCTGCCGATGCCGCCACGTCAGCCCATTATGGTCTAGCACGCCTCGTCGGTTCGTCCTTGGCGGGTCATGGGTATGCACCCATCCCAGCTCGTCGTGGTCGGGTAGGCCCGGTGTCCGTCGCACCGGCGCGGGTACCACGGCGCGCACCTCGGGCCAACGCGGCGCTGCCCTGCTCGTGGCGCTGTTGCTGGTGGCGCTGGTGACCACGCTGACGGCGGTGGCGCACTGGCAGCAATGGCGCGCCTGGCAGGTCGAAGCCCGCGAGCGCGACCGCGCCCAAGCCGCGTGGCTGTTGGTGGGCGCGTTGGACTGGGCGCGCCTGGTGGTGCGGGAAGACGGACGCGCCAGCGCCACCGACCACCTGAACGAACCGTGGGCCGTCCCGCTACAGCCCACGCGTCTGGCCACCTTTTTGGAGCGTGCCGAGGACGATGACGTGAGCGCCCAAGCCTGGCTGTCGGGCCGCATCGAAGACGCGCAGGGGCGGCTGAACTGGCGTAACCTGGTCACCATGGTGGGGGACACCCCGCGCGTGTCGCCCCTTCACCTTAGCCTGTTCGAGCGGCTGTTTCAGCAGCAAGGGCTGCCGCTGGACGAGCTGGACCGCGTAGCCGACGCCCTGCGGCGGGCGTGGCTGCCCTCGTCGGCAAACGACCGGGGCACCGACCGCCGCCCCGTGCGGCCCCAACACATGCGCGACCTGAGAGCCCTGGGTCTGTCGCCCCGCACCCTTGCCGTGTTGGAGCCTCTGACCGTGTGGCTGCCGCAGCCCACGCCGCTCAACGTCAACACCGCGGTACCGGCCGTTTTGCAGGCGCTCCTGGCCCAGGCCGACGGTGGGGCAGTGCAGCGCGTGTTGCAGCGCCGCAACCAGCAACCGTTCGCGGCGGTGGAAGACTTTCTGGCGCTGATTCCTGCCGGCACGGTTCCGGAAGCCACCGGGCTGAGCGTGACGACCCAGCATTTTCTGGTGACCGGTCAGCTGCGCCTGGAGACGCTAGTGATGGAGCAGCGCGCGCTGCTGCGACGCGAAGGCGCGCGGGTACACGTGCTGTGGCGCGAGCAGTCGCCGCTGCCCGCAATCGCAACCCTGGCCAGCGTGGCCGCCGGCAGTGCCCGATAAGCCCGATAAGATTGCGCCCCATGTGGCTCTTGTGTCCCCACCACCGCGCCCCCGGCAATAGCGAGGCACCGCTCGTGCCCAGCAGCTGGCGCTGGGTGCGCTGCGACGACGGACACGAGGTGGCGGCCCACGGCACCGCCACCGTGGACGAACTCGCCGCTTGGGCGCGGCAGCGTCTGCCCTGCTGGCTGGTGGTGCCTACCGCTTGGCTCTCGTGGCACCGGGTCAATCTGCCGGCTGGGCGGGCAGCGCGTAGTGCTGCCGCCCTGGCAGGGCTGCTGGAGGAACGCGTGCTGGAAGACTGCGCCGAGTTGCATTTGGCGCTGGACCCGGCCGCACTGCACACCCGAGCCGCCAGCGAAGCGTGGGTGGCCGCCCTGCGGGCCGACCAGTTGCGGGCCAGCGTGGAAGCACTGCTGACCCAAGGCTGGCGCGTGCTGGGTGTACTGCCCGAAACGGCCCCCGCGCCCAACTGGAGCGTGTGGGCGCATGGTGGCAGCGACGGGCTATTGAGGACGATCATGGGGCCAGAGGGTGTGTTGACCCTGCCCGCCCGTGGCCTGGATCTAGCGGTGGTTGGCGTGGACCCCTGCCAAGGGGAATCGGCTTGGGCCGAGCCAGCGGTCTTCGGTGACGTCACCGCGCTGTGGCCAGACCTGGAATGGCGCATGGCCCCGCCCGCCCGCCTCTGGCTGCAACAACGGGAGGCGGGTTGGAATTTGGCCCAGCACGAATGGGCGCGGCGGCTGGGCCAGGGCTGGTGGCAACGGGTGCAGCAGGCCGCCATCGGCTGGTGGCACGATCCGCGGGGCCGCCCATTGCGCTGGGGCTTGGTGGCCAACGTCGTATTGCCGGTGCTCGCCCTGCCGCTGCTGGCCGCACAATACGCCGTCCAGGAGCACGGTTTGCAGCGTGAATTGCATCGGGTCGCGCGCGCCGCATTGCCCAACGTACCGGTGCTGCTGGACCCGGTGCGGCAGGTCGAACAGGCCCTACAGCGCGAACGGGCACGCACCGGCCAGCTGCCGCCCCACGTGTTGGAGCAGGTGCTGCACACGTGGGCGGACGTGGGCAGCGACGCCCCTTTGCGCGCGCTGCGCTGGGACGGCCATCAGCTGGAACTGGAAAGTGCCGGGGCCGTACCCGCACGGGCGTTGGGCCAGCGCTTATCCTCGGGCCGCGTGCGCGTCGAGGCAGAAGGCCAGCGCGTGCGCGTCGTCACGACAGGCAGCCCAACGCCGCCCAGGAGCCAGCCATGACCCAGCGCGCCGCAGCGACCGTGTGGTGGGATGCGCTGCGCGCAGCGTGGCAGGCGCTGCCCGCCCCGCGCCGTCGTCTAATCACGGTGTTGCTGGCGGGGTGTGCCGCACTCATCGTGGGGATGGGTGTTCTGCAACCCGCGTGGCAGCAGTGGCACCATGGCCCACAGCGCGTGGCGCAGGGAGTCAGCACGCTGGCCACGGTGCAGGCCCAGGCGGCAGAACTGACTGCTCTGCGCGAGCAGCCCGACCACGCCAGTGCTTCGTGGGATGCCGCGCGCTACGAACGCGAGTTGCGCGCCCTCAGCACCCAATGGCTGGGCAACGACGCGCGCCTGGCCGCGTCCGACGGCGGCTGGGAAGTGACGTTCCAGCGCACCACCGCCGAAGGAGTGGCCCGCTGGTTGGTGGGCGTGCGCGAGGTGCTGGCCAGCGACGTGCGCCAGCTGCAGGCCGAGCGCCAAGCCGACGGCACGTGGCAGGGACGCAGTCACGTGCAGCGCCTGGGAGGTGCGCCATGAAGCCCGGCTGGTGGCCCGCGATCATGGGTGTGCTGGTGGGGGCGCTCGCGGGCAGCCTGGTGTTCGCCCCCGCGCGCTGGGTGGGCTATGCGCTGGAGAAGGCAACGGGCGGCCAAGTGCTGCTGACACACGCCCGCGGCACAATCTGGCGCGGAGAGGGACGGTTGGTGCTGGCGGGCAACGGCGGCATGCTGACCTTGCCGGGGACCGTGAACTGGCGGTGGTTGATGCGCCCCACTGTCGAGGGTCGCGCC
>FWPV01014293.1_pt1 | contig 11684 bp, 14 predicted proteins | sample 2228371 | NCBI WGS metagenome assembly FWPV01 (sample SAMEA103939776, study PRJEB20133) | metagenome | reverse complement strand
GCCCCCGGAGGCGGTCATTCCCCTGGAAGAGGAGGATTTTAAGGATTTCTGAGAAATTCACCGATATCATTCACAGGCATCTCTTCAACAACCTCAGGAAGAGAGGGGATCCCGTGCCGGAATCCTAACCCTCTCATTGGGACCCAGCGGGAGCTGGCACGGTTCGTGCCGCTCTTGAAGGATTCCATGCCGGAATCCTAACCCTCTCATTGGGACCTCAGGAAGGAGGCGCGCATGGCTCAAGTTGTCCGGCAACTGGACCGGCAAAGCACTGCCCTGCACGAAAAGGAAGGCAAATATCTCACTTTCACCCTGGCCAACGAGGACTACGGCCTGGAAATCCTCAAGGTCCGGGAAATCATCGGCATGATGGACATCACCGCCATCCCCCAGACCCCCCCCTATGTCAAAGGGGTCATCAATCTGCGGGGGCGGGTGATTCCGGTCATTGATCTGCGTCTGAAATTCGGGCTCCCTCCCATGGAATATGGCGAGCGCACCTGCATCATTGTGGTGGACGTCAAGAGCCGTCTGGGGCCCATGCAGGTGGGGGTGGTGGTGGACTCCGTTTCCGAAGTGCTGAATGTCAGCGGCGGAGACATCGAACCGCCGCCGGCTTTCGGAGCCAGGATAGACACCGGCAATATCCTGGGCATTGCCAAGGCCAAGGGGGCCATCAAGATTCTGCTGGACATCGACAAGGTGCTGGCTTCCCAAGAGTTGGCCGGCTTCGAGAGCGGGGCCGGCTGATAATAAGGGAAGGGGTGCGGCTGATGATTCGGCCCCGGGTTAATGTGGAACAAGCTGTTCCGACGGCGCCATGGTCTGGGTTTGCCCCTCAGCTCTCCGAGGAGGAATTCTCCAGATTTTGCCGGTTGATTTACCGGCAGGCGGGCATCCATTTGTCCCCTCAGAAAAAAAACCTGGTACAGGCCCGTCTGGTCAGGCTGCTGCGGGCCAAGGGCCTCGGGAGCTACCAGGAGTATTACCGGCTGGTGGTGAGAGATAAAAGCGGCCGGGAGCTGGTCGAGCTTCTGGACGCCATCACCACCAACCAGACGGCTTTCTGGCGGGAGCCGGCCCACTTTTTGCTTCTTTCCCAGGAGATTCTCCCTGTCTGGCGGCGTCAGAGGCGGGGCGGTTTAAACTGGCGCTTCTGGAGCGCCGGCTGCTCCAGCGGCGAGGAGCCCTACACCCTGGCCATGGTTCTCCGGGAGACTTTACCGGAAAAGGAACTTAAAAATGTAAAAATCTACGCCTCTGACCTCAACACCCAGGTGCTGGCCCAGGCCCGGCGGGGCATTTATCCCGAAGACCGGATCGCCCCCCTGCCGGTTGAATGGCAGACCCGTTTTTTCCAAAAAGGCCGGGGCCGATGGGCCGGGCATGTCCGGGTGAGGCGGGAAGTGCGGGAACTGGTGCATTTTTTTCACTTCAATCTTATGCACGACTTTGACTTTCATGAGGAGTTGGACCTCATTTTTTGCCGCAATGTCATGATTTATTTCGACAAACAGACCCAAGGAAAAGTGGTGGACAAGTTCTTTTGCTCCTTAAGGCCGGGGGGATACCTGTTTCTGGGACATTCGGAGAGTCTGTGCAATCTCCCTCATCGTTTCACCTATGTGAAACCCGCGGTTTATCGTAAATAGGGGCGGGAGGATGGACATCGTGGTGGGGGTGGCCGACCTCAAGGTAAGCAACCGGCTGGAGCACGTGCTGGTTACCCATGCCCTGGGGTCGTGTATCGGGGTGGCCATATATGACGCCCAAGCCAGGGTCGGGGGCCTGCTGCATTACATGCTGCCGGACTCGTCCCTGGATCCGGTCCGGGCGCAGGAAAACCCCTGTATGTTTGCGGATACCGGCATTCCGCTGCTCTTTCGGGAGTGCTACAGCCTGGGGGCCCGAAAGCATCGCCTCAGAGTGAAAGTAGCCGGGGGCGGCCAGCTTCTGGGAGGGCAGGAGCACTTCCAAATCGGGCGTCGCAACTATGCCGCTTTACGCCGTATCTTTCTCAGGAATAACGTCCTCATTGACCGGGAGGACGTAGGGGGCTGCCAGGCCCGCACCCTTTTTCTGGAAATCGCCTCCGGCCGGGTCCTGGTCAAGACCGCCGGCATGCAGGTTCTAGAGCTTTAGAGGCCGGAAGCCATGAGCTTTATACCCAAAGTCTTGCGTTCCCTGAAAAACCTGCCGCCCTTTCCCATGGTGGCGCAGCGGGCGTTGCTGCTGATCAACAAACCGGAAGTCAGCATTCAGGAGCTGGTGGAGGTGGTCAAGTTTGACCCAGGCGTCACCGCCAATATCTTGCGTATCGCCAACTCCGCCTATTTCGGCCTGCAGCGGGAAATTCATTCCTTACAGCAGGCCTTGCTGTTGTTGGGCACCCAGGAATTGCTGAAGATCATCATTGCCAGCGGCGCCACCCGTTTATTCGCCAATCCGGCCCCGGGATATTTTTCCCAGGGCCAGGGGCTGTGGCGTCATTCCGTGGGCTGCGCCTTGATGGCCGATCTGCTGGCCCGGGAACTTTCTCTGGAGGAACGGCCCATGTGTTTCACTGCAGGCCTCCTCCATGACATCGGCAAGATTGTCCTGAGCCTTTTTGTAGACCAGAAATTTATGGAAATCATGAGCCTGGTGGAAGCCCGGGGCATATCCTTTCATCAGGCGGAGAAAGCGGTTTTAGGGGTGGACCATGCAGAAATAGGCGGGGAGATGGCCCGTGTCTGGGATTTCCCCGATCGCCTGCGGGGGGTGATCCTACATCATCACCTGGGACGGCCGGAGGCTTTTGACGATGACCTGGTATTGCTCATTTATCTGGCCGACCTCCTGGTGCTCATGTTCGGCCAGGATTCGGGCGAGGAGGGCTTGGCCTACACCGGTCACCCGGAGGTTTTGAACCACTTCCAACTGCGAGAGCGGGACCTGGAAAGAATCCTGCTGCACTTCGGTAGTGTATGGAATGACGCCCAAGTTCTCTTCGGTCTGTTGGGGAACCGCCATGGCCTACAATGTGCTCATCGTGGATGACTCCGCCACCATGCGGGCGCTGATTCGCAAGGTTCTTATGATCTCGGGGTTTGATGTCGGGGAATATTTTGAAGGCGGCAACGGTCAGGAGGCCCTGAAAATCCTCCAGAAAAACTGGGTTGACCTCATTATCTCGGACTTGCACATGCCCGAAATGGACGGCGCCGCGTTTCTGCAGGTTCTCCGGTCCAACAACCTGTGGCGCTCCATTCCGGTGGTCCTCATCACCACTGAGTCCAGACCGGATGTGCTCAACCCGGTTCTGCACCGGGGGGTTCAGGCCGGAAACCATCAGGAACCAGTTGCTGGACATTTTAGGGGAGGCCGCGGCGTCCGATGTTGGAGAACTTGAAGGCTGCGACTTTTGAGGTGTTTGAGACCATGTTTTTCCTCTTTCCGGAGGCACTGGCAGAGGCCGGACTGCCAGGCTCCGGCCCTGCGGCCAAAGCCTGGGTTCCCGTCGCCGGCCCCAGGTCCTTCAATATCGGGTTAATAGTGTCCCTGGCCCTGGCACGGAAAATGGCCATGAATTTTCTGGGTCTGAGGGAAGAGCGCCTGGCCCAGGACAAGGTGGAAGATGTGTTGCGGGAAGCCGCCAACATGGTGGCCGGCAATTTTCTCAGCCGGGAACAGGTGTCCCAGGCCTTTCGCCTGGAGCCGCCCCGATTCGTCAGGCTGGACTTCCACGGGCAAAAATGGCAACCGCATGACACCTGTCTGCTGTTTTGGGTGGACGATGATCCTTTGGAGGTCTTCCTGGAAAGAACCCGGTGACGGCTGTCATTCGCAGAGACCGTGTGCTGCTATGGACCTGCTTTTGACTGAAGTAGCCTGCCCAAGCCTGCTCCAAGGTTTCATCTCTCCTGGGAGGCGGTGGAACCTTCTTCCCTTTCTCCTTCCCCTTTTATGGCTCCCATAAAGGTCCTGATCGTTGATGACTCCGCCATTGTGCGGCAGGTCTTTGCAGAGATCATCTCCCGGGAGCCCGACCTGGAGGTGGTGGGCACCGCGCCCGATCCTTATGTGGCCCGGGACAAAATCGTTCATCTCAAACCGGATGTCATCACCCTGGACCTGGAAATGCCCCGGATGGACGGCCTCACGTTCCTGAAGAAACTGATGCACTACCACCCTCTGCCGACCATCATCGTCTCCTCGCTCACCCCCCGGGGGAGCCGGTTGGCGCTGGAAGCCCTGGAGCTGGGGGCGGTAGAGGTCCTGGCCAAACCGGGGGGCGCTTTCAGCGTGGGGGATTTGGGGGGGCAGTTGGTGGAAAAGATCCGCATCGCCGCCCTGACCCGGCCGAAGAAACCCTCAGACCGCCCCGCCCCGGCACCTATGGCGACGCCTGTGCCGTTGGCGCTGAAAACCACGGACAAGGTCATTGCCATCGGCGCCTCCACCGGGGGCACGGAGGCCATCAAAGAAATCCTGCTGGGCCTTCCCCCCAACAGCCCCGGGATAGTTATCGTGCAGCACATGCCGCCCAAATTCACCACGGCTTTTGCCGAACGACTGAACCAAATGTGCGCCTTGGAGGTCAAGGAGGCTCAGGACGGTGACTCAGTGCTCACCGGACGGGCCCTCATCGCCCCGGGCAACTACCATATGCTCCTGAGAAGAAGCGGGGCCCGGTATTTCACCCAGGTGAAGAACGGCCCGCCGGTGCACCACCAGCGTCCCAGCGTGGACGTGCTCTTTAATTCCGTGGCCCTGAGCGCCGGCGGCAACGCCATCGGCGTGCTCCTGACGGGTATGGGGGCGGACGGGGCTGAGGGCCTTCTGGCCATGAAGGAAAAGGGCGCCTACACCATCGCCCAGGATGAAGCCACGTCAGTGGTCTACGGCATGCCCAAGGAAGCCGTCAAGCGGGGGGCAGTGCTCAAAGTCCTGCCTTTGCCCCGCATTTCCCGGGAAATTCAGAAACTTCTGGCCTCTTCCTGGTCAGCCTGACCTGAAAAATGTGCGGGGAAGGCAGCCGGAGCCTTTGGGAGCGGGTCAGGGCTTGGTGTTTGCGACCTGTGGTGCTAAAATTTGTTTATGCTCAGACTCATCGCCTTTGACTGCGACGGGGTGCTCTTTGACTCCCGGGAAGCCAACATTGCCTTTTACAATGCCATCCTGGCGAGATTCGGCCGGCCGGCCATGGACCCCGACGCCGTGGACTATGTGCACAGCCACACCTTCCGGGAATCTTTGGAGTATCTGTTCCGGGGAGATGACAATCTCGCGGAGGTGCTGGCTTTCAGCCGCACCCTGGACTACCGGCCTTTTATCCCGATGATGGTGGAGGCGCCCTACCTGAGGGAATTTCTGACCTTCCTGCGGCCCCGGTTTTTCACGGCCTTGGCCACCAACCGCACCACCACTACGCACCCGGTGCTCAGGTACCACGGCTTGGAGAACCAGTTTGACCTGGTGGTGTCCGCCCTGGACGTAACCCACCCCAAGCCCCATCCGGAATCTTTCTGGCGCATCCTCAAGCATTTTCGGGTGCAGCCCCATGAGGCCATCTATATCGGGGATTCAAGGGTGGATGAAGAATTTGCCCGCAATGCCGGTGTGCCGCTGGTGGCCTACCGCAACCCGAGCCTCCAGGCGGCCTACCATCTGGAGTCTTTTGCCCAGGGACCGGCCCTGATCCAAAGCCTTGCAGCCTGAAATCCGGTTTCCGCGCAAAAGGCCACTTTCGCAGTGGCCCCTGCGAGCAGATGCAGGCCAATGTCGGCCTGTTAACTTGTTCTCCGATAATCTGACTTTCAGATTTCACTCATCAGCTTGTCAAACTCTTCCACGGAGACTGCGGCCGAGGTGGTGAAGGCGATTCCCGTCATTTTGCTCAAAGCCACGGAGGCCTTCATGGCTTCGGCCACGCCCGGCAGTTCCACGATGAAAAGCAGGTCCTTTTCGCCCAGCAGGGCATACATAGCCTTTACCTCTCCGCCGAACTTCTTGAACAATTCCAAGGACTTTTCCGTGCGCTCGGCGCTGATCTGCTTCACTGCCTCCAAAGAATACTTGCCGCACATAATAAAAGTGGCCATGGTTATCCTCCTTCCCGAGGGGTTTGCCTTAGGCGGCTCTTCTGACGGCAGAGTATCATCAGGTCTGCATTTTTGTCAAGAATTACCGGAAGATACCGTTGAGCCAGACAGGGCCTTGGGCGCAGATTTTGCGATTTCTTGTTCGAGGTAATTCTGAGGGCTTTACCTTGTTCCCTGCTCTTTTCGCCGAATTTGGTTGACTTGAGGGGAATTCCTGGAAATAATGTAAGAATTTGGAGCCGACGGCATTTCTGTTACCGCCCCATTGTGCCCTCGAAGGGCGCTCATTCATGGGCGGCATCAATAAAAGAGGACGAATCATGCAGAAATATCAATGTCAGATTTGCGGCTATATCTATGACCCCGCCGCAGGCGACCCGGACAGCAATATCCCCCCCAACACCCCTTTTGAGAATTTACCGGCGGATTGGGTCTGCCCCATCTGTGGGGCTGGAAAAGACCAGTTTTCTCCGGTGTGAAGCCGCCTTTCGCGCCCCAAATGGGTGACTTCCGGTAATGTAACTTTTGTTTATGGCGTCATTCAAACCCAAAACCGAGGCCGGGGCGCGCCGGGAGGAGGTGGCGAAAAAATCTCTTTGGCGTGAATACGGCGAGGCCTTGATCATAGCCCTGGTGCTCGCCCTGGTGATTCGCGCCTTTGTCCTCCAGGCCTTTTCCATTCCTTCCGGTTCCATGGTGCCGACTTTGCTGGTGGGGGACTATCTCCTGGTCAACAAATTCATTTACGGCATCCGCAACCCGTTCACCAACAAGGTCTGGATTCCGGTGAGCACTCCCAAGCGCTGGGATATTGTGGTGTTCATCTTCCCCCAGGACCCCTCCAAGGACTACATCAAACGGGTGGTGGCGCTGCCGGGCGAGAAAGTCCAGATCATTAACAAAAAACTTTATGTGAACGGTGAGCCCCTTGAGACCCCTCACGCGGTGACCACTGACCCCACGGTCATCCCTGCCCCCCGGGATAACTTCGGGCCGGTGGTGGTGCCCAAAGATAGCTATTTCGTTATGGGGGATAATCGGGACCAGAGTTACGACAGCCGCTTCTGGGGCGCGGTGCCCATGGATGCCCTGAGGGGCAAGGCCTTTATTATCTACTTCTCCTGGGCCGGAGACCACTCGGTGCCCGTTTATGTGGCCTTCCTGGAAGGGCTCAAAGGCCTGATTACCAAATTTGATTGGGATGAAGAGAGCTTCCGGGTGCGGTGGGGACGCATCGGCACCCTGATCCGGTAAAGCCCTCGTGAAAAAAGCCGGATTGATTGCGGTGAGCAGGGGAGCATCCCTCTTTGCCGGCAGAGCTTTCCGGTTCCCTGCTTCTCGATGTGTTGCCCCGATGTCCGCCTTTTCAATTGTCCTGGTGGCCATCATGCTCCTGGGCCTGTGGACTTGCGGCCCCTCCCCCGAAGACCCTGTGGAGGTCTTCGGCGGCCCGGATTCCCCCCGGTTCAGGAAGGCAGTGGAAGGATTGCAGGCAGGCCTGAAACCCAGGGCCGTTCGGGTGACTCTTGTTGAGGATGTGAGTTCCAGGGGTGAAGAGGCCCTCCGACAGGTGCGGGCCCGGCGTCCGCCTTTGATCATTGTCCTGGGAACTGCAGCCCTCTCTTTGGCGGCGCCTGCGGAAAAGAGGATTCCTTTGGTTTTTGCCTTGGTGGGCAACCCTTATTTTACCGGGGCTGCCCCAGACCCTAGGCGCCCGGAGATTCATCAGCAAAACGTCACCGGCATTGCTTCGCCCCCACCTGTGGCCGCAGCTTTGGAGCAGGGAGCCAAGCTTCTGGGGCCGCGGCCCTGGGGCCTGATTTATGACCCACTGGACGGCGCTTCCTTGGAAATCAAAGGGCAGTTTGAATCCCTGGCAGCCGGGTTCGGCCTCATTCCTTTTACTGAAGCCGCCAGCGACGCGGCCGGTGACCGGCAGGCCTTGGGCAGGCTGTTGATCCGCGGGGCGAAGGTTTTTTACCTTCCTCCGACAAGCAGCGGCGGCCGCTATGGCCCCATACTTCTGCAAATGGGCCGTCAGCGCCGGCTCCTGGTGGTGAGCAGCCACCCGGAGCTTCCCGGAGAAGGGGCGATCTTGCGGGTGGTGCTGGACTATCGGCGCCTGGGGGAGGAGGCCGCGGTTCTGGCGAAACGCCTTCTGGCCGGCGAGGCTCCGGCCAGGATTCCCATTGTGGAGAAGCAGCCGCTGAAAATCGCGGCAGATGATGCCTTGCTGACCTTCTGGGGCGGCTATCCTCCGGCCATGCATTAAAGATGCGTCAATCCTGACGGGTCATTTCAATTTAACCTGAATTGCCAGGAGAACCCCGAATGAATATTTCAAGCCAGTTGGCAGCCCAGCCTTGGCAGCCGGAAATTGAAATAGCGGCATTCCGTCTGGACAACGGTCTCACCATCCTGGTGCTGCCCGACCCGTTTGTACCGGTGGTTTCTCTGCAATTGCACTACCGGGTGGGCTCCCGTCATGAGCTCCCGGGCATCACCGGCATCAGCCACCTGTTTGAACACCTGATGTTCCGGGGCACCGAGGAGTTGGGGCCCGAGGAGTTTTCCCGCATCCTGCAGGCCAAAGGCGGGGAAATCAACGCCTTCACCACCAAAGACCACACCTCTTACTTTGAAAATCTGCCGTCTGAGCACCTGGAGCTAGCCGTGCGGCTGGAGGCCGACCGCCTGAAAAACCTGAAGCTGGATGAGGAAAATTTCCAGACCGAGCGCCAGGTGGTAATCAGCGAACGCAAACTGCGGAGCGTTGACAGCCCTTTCGGGCTGGTGGAGGAGCAGCTTTACGCCGCGGCCTACACCCAGCATCCCTACCAGTGGCCGGTCATCGGGCGGGACCAGGACCTGCGGCGGATGACCCTGGAGGATTGCCGGCGGTATTACCGCATCCACTACCATCCCGGCAACCTGGTGGCCGTGGTGGCCGGGGACGCACACCCGGAGCAGGCCAGAGACCTTATGGCGCGCTATTTCGGCGAGATCGCCACCCCCGGGTTGCCTCCGGCACCCGCGGTGACGGAGCCGCCCCAACGGGGCGAGCGCCGGGTCGTTTTCAAGAAGGTCTCCCAGGTGGAGGCGTTTTTTGCCGGCTTTCATGTAGTAGGCCTTGATCACCCGGATATCTATCCATTAATCCTTTTATGCGCAATCCTTTCCACAGGCAAATCTTCCCGGTTTTACCAGGATTTCGTGCGGCCCGGGAGGGCGGCGGAGATGGAGGCCGACCTGTCTCCGCCTCCGTGGACAGCTCAGGACCCGGACCTTCTGATCATCCGGGCGGTAGCCGCTCCCGGGGTATCTCTGGCGGAGTTGGAGACCGAGGTTTGGAGCCGGCTGGAAGACCTGAAACGCGAGGGCGTGAAGCCGGAGGAGCTGGCCCGGGCCAAAAAGCTGATGCGGTCCCAAGCCGTCCAGGCTTTGGCCAAAAATTTTTATCGGGGCCTGTTGGTGGGCCTGTTTCACCTTAAGAGCGGCGACGGCGCCAAGGCCAACCTCATGCTTCGGAACTATGAGGCGGTAACCTCGGAGGACATCCAGCGGGTGGCATGGACCTATCTCCGGGAGGACAACCGCACCGTGGTCACCTTAAAGCCCGTCACACCTGAAGAGAGCCAGGCCCTGGGGCCTTTAATGTAGGCACGCCAAGAGACAAGGGTGGGCAAGGCCCACTCTGCATTTAAAAGGACAGGCTATGGCAAATTACCTTCCGGAGATACAACATACAAACTTGCCGAACGGCCTTACCCTCCTGGCCGTGGAATATGCACGGGTGCCATGGGTGAGCATGACAAAAAGAGGGGCGGAGTGCGACCCGCCGGACAAGGCCGGGGCGGCGGACTGGACCGCGGAGTATCTCACCCTGGGCACGGTCCGGCGTTCCCAGCGGCAATTGGCCGAAGACATCGAGTCACTGGGCGCCAATCTCCAGGCCCGGGCCGAATGGGACGCCACTATGGTGCACCTGGACGGTTTGTCAGAGGATTTCCCCGAGCTGCTGGACACCCTGGCTGAGGTGGTACAGACCCCGGCTTTTCCCGAGGATGAGCTTCCCTTGCTCAAAGAGCGGCGGCGGGCGGAGCTGGCCCAGCTCCGGGATGACCCCCGGGAGACGGCCTCCCGCAGTTTTCACCGCCTCTTTTTTCAGGGGGCTCCTTATGGCCATGCGGTCCGGGGGGAGATGGAAAGTGTGGACCGGCTTAATCTCGACGATATCCGGCACTTTTATCAGCAGGAGTTTGCTCCACAGGTCGCCACCTTGGCGATAGTGGGGAGGCTTCCCTTCAACCGGATCGTGGAAAAAGTGCATCGGGTTTGGGCAGGCTGGCCGGGCGGCGGGCCGCCCAGTTCTGCATATACCGGCGCGCCCGACAGGCTCTGCCCTCCGGGGATTTATCTCCTGGATCGCCCGGAGCTGGCCCAAAGCGAAATCCGCCTGGGCTTTTTGGGGCTTCCCCGGTCGCACCCGGACTTCTTCCCCCTTCGGCTGGTCAACTATGTTCTGGGAGAAGGAGGGTTTTCCTCCCGGCTCATGACCCGTATCCGTTCAGAGCTGGGACTGACCTACGGTATCCGTAGCCAGTTCTTTTTCCGCCGGGCCCCGGGTCCGTTTTTGGTCTCCACCTTTACCCCCGCCCCCCATACCGCGCAGGTCATCCGGGAAATCCAGGCGGTGATTCAAAAGGTGCGGGATGAGGGGATTACGGCCCGGGAGCTGGAGGAGGCCCAAAGCTATTATACCGGCCACTTTCCCCTGGGGCTGGAGACGCCCCGGGCCTTGTGCCGCCGGGTGCTCACCATTGACCTGTACGGTTTGGGTCTGGACTATCTCAAGTTCTATTGTGAGAAAATCCGCAAGGTGACTTTGCCTGAGGCCCATCAGGCAGCGCAGAAACATCTCAGGCCCGAAAATCTGGTCACCCTGGTGGTGGGGCCGGCGGCCCGGATTCAGCAGAGTCTGTCCGAACTAGGTCCGGTGAAACTTCTTGAAGAGGTTTAGGGTATATTTTTTAGTTGACAAACGGCTTGTAATGTTATGTGATAACAATGCATTTGTGAAAAAAAGGATAAGCCCTCTTCGGGGACCATCTAAGTCAGGAGGAGAATTGCATGCACAAAACACCATTGCTGGACCAATTGGAATCCGGTCCTTGGCCCAGTTTTGTCAAGGATCTGAAACGGATGGCCGCCAAGAAGCCCCAGACTGCGGATTTGCTGGGGTTGTTGGAGCGTTCCTACAAGGACAAGATCACCCACTGGAAGCATGGCGGTATCGTGGGTGTCCTGGGATACGGCTCCGGCATCATTGGCCGTTACACCGACCTGCCGGATGAGTTTCCCGGTTGTGAACATTTCCATACCATTCGCGTCAACCACCCTTCTGCTTGGTTTTATACCACGAAAGCCTTGCGGGAACTATGTGACATTTGGGACAAGCATGGCAGCGGCGTGATGAATTTACATGGCTCCACCGGTGACATCATTTTCCTGGGGGCCCGGACTGAGGCTTTGGAGCCTTGCTTTGCCGACCTCACAGAAAAGGGCTGGGATTTGGGCGGTTCTGGTTCCGCCTTCCGGAGC